>Ga0153918_1000283_pt1 | contig 27847 bp, 16 predicted proteins | sample TSFL002MetaG_FD_104687 | JGI IMG/M metagenome (GOLD analysis project Ga0153918, IMG submission 104687) | Attine ant fungus gardens microbial communities from Florida, USA - TSFL002 MetaG | ecosystem: Host-associated > Fungi > Mycelium > Unclassified | place: USA: Florida, Paynes Creek Historic... | reverse complement strand
CTAAAATAATTTATTATACCTTTAAAATATCTTATAGTTATAATTAATATTACAAGTTTATAATTTATAAAAACTAAATTAAATATTGCAGCTTAGGCAATAAATTCCAATTAAGGATTTTTTAAACTTAAAGCTGTAGCTTTTATAATTGTAGAATTTTGCTGATCTTGACTTTTGTTTTATTTAAAGAGGATAAAATTAAATTTTTTTAAAATAATAAAATTATTAAATAAGATAAAACTCCTTTTATAAATTAAACTATAATAAAAAATTTAAAACTAAATTTAACTTGCTTTATATCTTTTTTAAAATAAAAATTTTGTTCGGAGTTCTTTTAACATAGATATCATTTATGCAGATTTTAATAATAATAAAAAAGCTGCTACTCTGCTGAAAAATAAACAAAATAAGACACTATCTTTGAAACAATACGAACAAAGAGACTTGAACTCTTACGGGTTTTAACCCACTCCTTCTTAAGAGGAACTTGTTTACCATTACAACATGTTCGTTAAATAAACTCAATATTGATAATATCTCTTATATTCTTTTAAAAAATAAACAGTAAAATTATTTTTCACTTTTAATTAAGCTCAAGTATATTCTTGATTTATTATTTTATTTTTATTTGTCCTAATAATGTATTGTAGTGTATTTTAAAATATTAAATTAGCTACTTGCCATATCAATAACTATCTTAAAATAAAGCTATTAAGTGAACTTTAAACTAAAATTCTAAAAAAAACAAAAATAATAAGTTCTTAGAGTTAAGAAGGAATTGAACCTTAAATGTTAGACTTTGCAGGTCTACTACAGAACCATCTGTAAACTTAACTCTTTCATGCTAAAAAAGATTAACTAAACATATAAGTCTTATTTAATAATCTTAAACTAATATTAAATATAAGTCTTATTTAAATTTAAAAAAACTAGGAGCAATTATTGTTTTTATTATATTTTTTATTTTATTTTATTTTATTTGATTTTATTTGATTTTTATTTATTTTATTAGATATAATCCTCTTCCTGCTTACCAGTTTAAATAGTTTGTTTTTATTGTTAGCATCCCTTTTAATGGATAGTTAAAGTAAAATTCTTATTATTAATATTAAAGCAAAGCAAGTATCCAAGCTACAACTATATGTAATATATATACTTATCTAAAAACACTATATAAACAAAAGAAGAGAAAAAGCCCCAAAAAGTGGGTTTAAATTAAATTAAAATTAAAAAAAAAAAACAAAAATAATATTTATATTATTATTAATAGGAGTTTAGAAATTTTGTCCAGCATTAATAGTAATAGAGAAAGCACCTTTTCTATTTTTATGTGTAAATCTAGCCATTTCAGAATAATTAATTCTACCTTTAGCTGTAAATCCTTTTTCAAATTTTTTAGTTGTTACTTTAGGTATTACAGGTTCTCTTCTTAGTCTTCCACTAATCTTAATATTTATACCGGTTAAATAAGCATTATTTACTCTTGATGTAATATCCTCATTATTAGCAAAATAATCTGACAATCCAAACCAGTTGTCTACTAATTGAATTGACTTTTCTCTTTTTCTAATTAAGTTATCTTTTTTATTCTGCAAGTCCTGATTAAGATTTAGAGAAGTAGAATCGGCCAAATTTTTATAATTACAAATATTGGGTAAGAATAAATTATTCATAGATTTACTAGCAAAAATTTTATGAATAGCTTTAGAAACATTTTTTCTATTAATAATTAAAGATAAGAAATTAACAAAAATATCGCTATTAAAATAAGGCTTATGTAATCTAATTAAATCTAATTCTACTTTTTTATTAAAGAATTTACTTAAGATTGCACAAATAAATTTAAATTTATTAGGATAATATTTAGTTAATTTGCTAAAGAAGTTATTAAACACTACTTTTTTTGCAGATCCTATACCCATTCTTTGTCTATTTTTAACTAAATAAACTCCCTTTTTAGATCTTAAACTTATATTTCTTCCTATACAAGCAAAATAAAATAATTGAATTTTAATAGTATCTTGAGTAAATATAAATACAGGTTTACTTATTATGCAATACATAGTTTTAAAGAAAATAACTAATAATTTATAAACATTATTAAGAAGGATTTTATTAATATTATAATTTGGGGTTACTAATTCTCCATCTTTATTTAAAAAAGCTCCATTTGAAAAATTATAATTTATAAATTTATAGTTAGGTTTTGTTTGACTTAATCCTTTTTTATGTAAAAACATTAAACCTGGCCATTTTTTAGTTGGTTTAGCTATTTGTTCTAATAATTGTAATCCTATTGAAGAATTATTATTATTTTCAGATAAGGGTTGTTGCCTATTTAAAGGACTATTAGGATTTATAAATTTTCTAGTTATAGCCAAAATCGGCTTTTGTTGGTCTACGTTTACACCCCCCCCTGGGTGAAAAATATTTTCAACTTTATTATTTGTTAAATATTTATCCAATGAATTATTTAAAGCAGAATTTGTTCTGGTTCTGCAAAATATAGACTGGAAAGTAGTTGTTTTTGTTGTTGGGTTTTCATAATTAACATTATTATTTGCCAGTTTAACAGAATTTATTTTTAAATTAGTTTTTTTCATTTTTTTTTATTTATAATTGTTCATTTTAATAAATTGAACTTAGATGTAATAGTTTGATACTTTTTGTTAGTAGTTTTAATTGCCTTAGCAATTGCTTTTAGCAATAAAGAGCAGATAATATTATTAAGGAATAGCTTTAAAACAAAAATCATTGCAATTCTTTTTACTTATCTTCCCTTAGCAATAAATATTACAGGTAACCTAATTACTTGATTCCCTTAACATAAAACTGCCTCCCTTAGGTTAAGCAATCAATTCCAATGCAGGGTTTAAAAATCAACATAACATCAACATTAGATTTTATAACCTATATTACTTATTTAATAGTGTTTTAATGGTTGGTTTTAGCTAATGTATTAACTAATTTACCTAACCTTTTCAGATTATATATTTTATTTTTAGTTGAATTCTATGCTAATAAAACTTGATCTGCTTGCACCTGGTAAGACAGGGTTATTTTGGTTTTGTTTCTTTCAAATAAAGATCAAGACAAAATTGTAGAATTACAAATAACAACTTTTAATTTAACAAGTTTAACCACTTTAGTATACATTCGTTCTAACACAAGTTCTTATTATAGTAAAAGTCTTATATATTTATATATATAGTCAAAAAAAGTCTAGCTTAAGCTAATAAGGTAATAACCTTCTATAAATCACTATCAGTGAATTCTCTTTCGGAATCGAACCAAAATCTGCAATTTAGAAGAATGCTGTTTTAACCATTGAACTAAGAGAATTTTTTTTATAAATTTATTATATTTAGAATAATAGCTTTTGCTAAGGCTACTTATACAATATAAAATGAACCCGCAAAATAATTAATAATAATTATAATAATACGCATTGGTTGCAATAAACAAAACAAACAAAAAACAAAAAACAAACAACAAACAAAACCCCAAAACCAAAAACAGGCAGATTTTTATAATAACAAGCTTGAATTGATTTGAATTTATTTGAATTGAATGAGTTGTTTAATAATATGAAACAGCAACAACTGCTAATGCATAATATATAAATTAATTAATAGCTAACTCTATATAAAATACAAAACCATATTTTTCGAGCCCTACCAGATTCGAACTGATACGTCCCTAATTGACAATTAGATCCTCTACCGATTAAGTTAAGGGCTCTTTGTTATTTTTTATTTTTTTTGGTTTTTTTTTTATTTTTATTTTATTTTTATAGAAGTTTTTCCCGAATCAACTATCAATTATCAACAATGCCCCGCCAACATAAAGTTAATTATTGCTAAGGCTAGAAGATTAAGTATTAAACTATACATGTATTAAAATAATAAATATTTAACTATACTTATTTAGTAAAAACAAACAAACAAAAAGATAGTTATTTTTTGAACAAGTGTTTTTCAACATAATTTAATTATTCCAATCCAATTCAATCCGTCTTGTTATCAGATTAATCTATGTTCTGTTCTGTTCTGTTATGTTCTGTTATGTTATGGACTAGAATAATCATAAACCCAAAAATGGTTAGAAAGGCAAGCAGACTAATTAAATTAAAAATTTAGAGTCATTAAATGGCTTTCCAGGTACAACAAGAGTGAGGTGACTTGAACACCTGCCAATGATTTTGGAGATCACGATACTACCAATTATACTACACTCTTAAATTAAATATAACATGTTCTTTTACAGAAAATTCTATAAGAAAAAGTAAACTAAATATAGTAAAATTTAATTATTGAAATATTTGTTAATATTAATAATATTATTAGAAGTTTATGTTGAAGCTTAAGCTACCGATTTATTGATTGCAAAAAAACAAAAACAAAAAATTGATTGCATTTCAAATTAAAAAAAAACACCTGCCTAATAGGCTAATAACTGAGTTGACCGGATTCGAACTGATATAAGCCATTACCAAAAAATGGTGTTTTGCCAATTAAACTACAACTCAAAAACAAAATTTTAAATTTAATGATAAAAATTAACTATATTATTGCATTAAATGCAGCTCCTACGTAATATCTTTTATTGTGCTATAAATAATTCAACTTAATCATATTGACTTTATTAGAATAGAAAAGAAAAGAATAGAAAAGAAAAAACAAACAAAAACTAGCCTCTGCTGATAAGCAAATATGCCGAAAACTGGAATTGAACCAATATTAAAATCTTACAAGGAGTCCGTTTTACCAATTAAACTATTCCGGCTTTCTTATTTTTTGTTTTAATTTTTATTTATTGAAATCTTTAAAGAAGTCCGTTTTACAATTGAAACTATTCCGGCTTTCTTATTTTTTGTTTTTTTAATAAAATTTATTAGGCCTTAAGGGGGTTCGAACCCCTGTAAAAAGTATTAACAGTACTCCGCTTTAACCACTCAGCCATAAGACCTTAAACCTTTTCTTTATATTGCTTAGCAACATTACTTCCCAATTATTATTTATTGATTGTTAAGGCTAGTATTAGCCAATTTCCTACCAATTATAATAGCAAGGCAGCTTATAAAAATAATTTTATTTTGTCAACAGCTAGATAACTACAAGTGCTTTCTTTTAAATTAAAAACAGTGCAGCCTAAAAAAAGAGCAACCAAAAAAGTAAATTTTTAAATTTAACATTTAAGTAGAGCTGAGAATTGAAATTTTATCTTGGGGGAAGCGAGACTCGAACTCGCAAATCCTTACTCCCAAAGCAAGTCCCTTACCAATTAGGACTACTCCCCCCGGAGGCTTTCTTTTCACTAGAATCCTTAAAATTTGCTAAGGCAAATCAGTGTCAAGTGTAAGCCTTATATGTAGGGCAACAATACTTGTTAGTAAAAAAATTTTATATATTATAAATTATGCTAATCCTCATCATCCAGTTTTTTTATAAATTAGTACTGCTAAACTAAATACCTTACAATACTTGCATTCGCAGCCTATCTAGAAATGTTCTATTTCTTAATTTTAGCTTATAAATAAACCATTTAGTATCTAGGGGTTAGATTCTTGCTTGATAGACATTCAGCACTTATCTATTATGTTTGTGGCTACCCAACTATGCATTCATTATTTTCTGCAGCTTTAATATTAAAAAATTTTGATAATAAAACATGCAGCCTCCTATTGTAAAATACAATTCACTATTTTCTAATTTATATTGCTTAAACAAGAGCAGTTGCTGCTCCAATTATCTTAACAATATAATTTAAAAAAAAAGCTTGACGAAGTAAACAAATTAAATAATTAAAACAATTGGTACACTAGAGAAACACAGCCTATTGGTCCTTTCGTACTAGAAGGTCTGCCCCTTTTTACTAATTATCCCTCCAGAAGATAGGGCATGGCGATCAGATTTATCATACTATTAATAATTAATCTATTTTTCTTTTTGTATTCATTTTATCTTTAATTTTTCTTATTAAATTAAAACCTTCAATTGTATGGTGTTTTTCTTCATTCATTAATTTAGCTACTGCACAAAAATCTATAAAATCTAGATATTTTACACCATGAATTGGGTTTTGCTCAAACAATGGAATAATTTTATTAGTTAGATCTACAAATTTAGTGATTTTTAAAACGAAAGAATTTTCACTGTGAATATTTATAATTCCTGTATCTAAATACTTAACGATTAAATCTAATAATTCCTTGTCTCTGCTGTGTTGAGTAATACTTAATCTTAATTTTACTTGATATCCAATTTTATTTGAACTAGATTTAAAAATATCAACAAAAAAATTACCATCACCACTAACGAAACCTGAAATTCAATTAAAATCAGGTATATTTATTGTTTTAATCGTTGGTCTTTGTACTGGTACTGTATTAATAAAATTAAATTTTAACTCATTTGAAAGACCTAAATTTATAGAAGCTTTAAGATTAATTATTTTTTGTAAACCTTCCGTTGTAAGATGAGCTTTATTCTGCATTAATTCTATAACTTGTTTAAATAATAAAAAATCAGCAGCTTTTTGAGTCAAAAGTGGATATTTTTCAAAATGAGGAATGATTTTATTTGTTAAGTCTTGAAGTGAATTTACTCTAAAACTAACTTCATTTTTACTATCATTTTTCACTATGATTCCACACTCAAAAAATTCTTTTATTTCTAGTAATAAAGCTAAATCACGTGAATGAAGGCCAATTGTAAAAAAAGCTCGAACACCTCAACCTAACCTTGAATTTTGATTAATAGTAACTGAAATTTGAAAACTTGATTCAGCATCACAAAATCCAGTTACGAAATAAGGGTTTAGTTGAAAAAAAGAGAGCGTTTTACGCTAACTGTAGAAAAAAATAGTTTATTTAATTTTAATTGTTTAGAAAGGAATCTGACTTGATAACTGTTTTCACAGTCCATTAGAGCACACCTTATTTTTACTAATTTAGTAAAATTATTACCATCTGCTCGTTGCTCTTTTACACTGTTATTTGTTAATAATAATGATTTAGATCCGCGATAACCCATTTCGTTTTCACTCATCTTTTTACTTATTACTATACCTGAGTAATTACTTCAGCCACTTATATATTTTCATATATAGTTTAGTATAAAAAGCTTTAGGGCGTCCCCGGAGTTTGATAATTTTTGGCACAAAAGTGAGATCCTACCTCACACAGCACCATACTGACTCCAAATATGATATGTGATTTTGTTACTGCAGCTATAGCATTAGTAAAGCTAGTTACAGCATCTAGATATTTCTAACTAGTTCGGACTATATCTTATCTTAAATAAATTAAGATGGAAACGCGTAGTCTCTGAGGAACCTACTTTAATATTTTATATTATTTGGTTACCTGCTGATTTTCCATTGTTACATCTTTAAGATTTTCACTCTTTAAAGTACTTAAAGCTTTAGGAGTTCCCAGCTTATAGTTTCCTTTACCGACGCGAGTCATTTTTTAGTTTGATTCCATAATTCAACTATCCTGTTTATTAATACCTGCAGTGATACTCTGTTTAGCAAAATTATTTAAAAAATATCTCCCTATTTAAAATAAACCTGGGGGTATAAATATCGCGAGCAAATCAAATTCGATAAGCTTACAGTTTGAATGTTGTGAACTAATTTAATTTCTGATTACTAAATAGTTTGCCAACAAATTCTAGTCCAAATTTTCTAACTCGTCTGAAATTTTATTTTTTATTTGTGTAGAACTAATTTTATATTTAGTCAAGCAAGTTTTAACACTAGGTTCATAAGCAAAAAATTTTTTAGTCTGATACTCGTAAACCCAAACACCAGCTGATTTAGTTTTACTACTGTATTTTTTTACTGTTATTTGTTGACCTTCCTTTAACTGACTATAAGAAAATAGAAACCTATCTCTCCATAATAATCCAGAATTCAAATGCCCTTTAACAGAGTCATACTCAATAGAAAACAACTTTTGGTCTAAACTTACTACACCAGTACGAGAAAGTTCTTTCAGACCGAAAATTAACTTTTAAGAGCCAACTAAGATTACACCCTTTTTATTTACTTCATATTGGTAAAACTTGTTGATTGTACTTAATTTTATTCTAGTTGCTTCACTCATAGCTTTACCTTCATTAGATGAAACAAGTAAACTTTTGTTAAGTGTAGGGTAAAGTAACATCCAAAGTTGCTCTCTAAGTTGTACTTCTTTTTTAGTTAGATCCTTAGAAAGATATTCTTCTACGATAAGCAATGTAAAATTACTAATTGAATGTTTTTCAAAGCTTTCAGCTAGTTTCTTACTTACTTTTGTACTTAGCCCTGCCAGTGATGCATTAACTCTACCTTTCATAAAATAATCATTTAGTCTTCCTTTATTGGTAATAAACCGTATAGCGGAACCTACATAAAATAAACCATTAGCTTTACACCAAAAGATATAAACACCTCCTTTGTTTTCAAGCTCTTTTTTCTTCGTTTTTTTAACGTAAGCTCTAGCATTATCAGTGTTTAAATAAAAAACTCGGACTTTATGTTTAATAGAATATTGAGTTTTAATTAAACTTATTCGATCTAGTAAAGTTTTAAAAAAAAGTGGATATTTAGTAAAATTTGCTAAAGGCATTGTATAATTTGAGAAATTTAAATTAGTTCTTTTGTTTATTAATATTATTGCTTTGTTATTTGTTTTCATATTTTTCATAGGTTTTTGCTAAAATGCTTTGCTAAGCATACAAATATATAGGGTGGCTGCCATTGGCAACCAATTTAGGAGCATAAATAATATGGAATTGGAGTCTATTATTTCACGTCGTATTAACAATTTTGTTATTATAGTGACATTTAATCACTATTTCAGTAACTCACGCTACTGTTCAGACTATGTCATCATTCATCTTCCTGGTACATTATTTGATTAAGAAAAGGTTAATGAATGCCGGATGTTCGTGTTAGGCTTATTGTTAGTGATACTCACCTATTAGTCGTTGAACCTTCGCAATCCTGATTTTGGACTAAATTGCGCTCGGATGCAAATTGACTGCTCCGTTAAATGAACAGGAGAAGTTACAGTGGTCCTTGCAATTTTTCCGGTTTTTATCTTAATATTTTACGGTTCAAATCAATAAAAAATAAAAATAATTAAGGGGCTTTTTATAGCTAAATATTAAACAATAATAAATACTTAAATTTTAAATAATAATAATAATATAGATACTATTTATACTAAACTAAAAACTAAGGGATTAGGGCGAAAGCCATTAACTAAATTATAGAAGTGGTTTATTTTTAGTTATTAATTAAGAGCTCTTCTTTATTTCTTTATTTCTTTATTTCTTTATTTGCTAAGGCCATAATTTATTAATAATTTTATTATACTCTTCTTTAAGAATTTTTATTCATTTACCTTATTTGGCTGATTTTTTTAAATACTAAAAAAGAAAAAACCTTGTGTTAAACAAGGCCCACTAATATAATAAGGCTCGATATAATTAATATACTTAGATTAATTTAATCTTGTAAATTTTTTAGATATTTTTTTATAATAAAAATTATAGTTCATATTTAATTTAGTATTTTTTATATTTTTCGACAAGATATTTTTCATTATTTTTAAAGATTTTAAGTTTAGACTGATTATTGTGATAATTTAACTATCACGTGTTATTTTTACCCAACTCACACGAGGTAGAAGATTGTTCCCCTATTTAATTATAAGCTAACTGTTTCAATAAAACTTGAAAAAACAAAACAAAAATTTTGCCTAAGTAAATCAAGAAAGTCAACTTTATAAATAAACTTCGGTTAAACAAAATCCCCCTCCCAAACCGTACGTGCAAGTTTCCCTGCATACGGCTTTCCAAGAGATCATTGCTAAGCTGTTAAATTAACAAAGATTCCAGCTAAGCTGTCTATTTTCATATTTTATTTTTATATTATTTTTTTTGTTTTATTTAAATATATTTTATATAGCAAAATTTGCAAAATAATTCTCTCTGGTCCCCTTCGTCTTAGCTAGCTATTAGTTAATATTAAATTTATTAAATAAAGGCAGCTGCCACATCATTACAATGGGTTAAACTACTACGAGACCTCTGTTACCTCTGAAAGTTAGCCTCTCTCAGGTAATCCCGAATTCTTATTATAACCCTATCTTTTTCTACTTAGGCTCCTCATTCACTTATTAAGTATCTAGAATTTCTCTGTTATATTTTAGGGTACGTTTAAATTATAACCTAAGATAACTTGTGTGAATTTTTTTTAGAGGTTCGTTAACCTAGCCATATAGAATTTAGCTCGCAGATGACCATATAAAATATTTTATTAAATCTGCTTTTCAGACATGCTGTTTAAGTGTACGGTTAGCCCGTAAGAATACATTTTTTGCAATTATTATATTAGAGCAAGTAATTTTTATTCTTTAGTTTTTTCTAACTACCTTAGTCTGATGCTTTATACCATTGCCTGTTTCAGCTTATAATTGCTTTATTATTTTTTATATTTTGCAACTCAGCTGGTGGCTAGAGAAATTGTTGGTAGTGTATGATTATTTATTGATTTATTTTTTTTTGTTTGTTTTTTGACACATGGATTTATAATAATTAGACGGCGCTACGTACCCTTTTAATCGGCGAACAGCCGAACCCTTCCAAGCTTCTTCCCCCGGCATGGCGATCAAATTTATCTTGCGATTAATAATTATTCGGAGCTTCGATTTTTATTCATTCCGTTTTTAAGGGATTGAATTAACTTTAAACCTTCCTCTGTTAGATGATAACCTTCTTTCATTAAATTGGCTACTTTACACCAATCTGAAAAATCATATTGTTTCACACCTAACACTGGATATTTTTTAAAAAAAGGTATGATTAAATTAGTAATCTCAGAATACTTTACCACTGTTAAAGAACAGCAATTATATCCGCTAGATTGGTAAACTTTTCCACAACCTAACCATTTAGATATCTGCCCCATTAAATATTTATCTCTTTTGTGCTGTTTAACACTAAATCTTAAAATTACTTGGTAACCTGTACGATGAGAGGTTGAATTTTTAAGGTTAATATCAAAACACCCTTCACCGCTTACATAACCTGCTATCCAATTTGGATCTGGTAGGCTAGTACTTTTAACTAAAGGTCTTTCAACTGGAATAATATTAGTAAAATAAGATTTGAGAACTTCGGAAATACCTAAATTTAATGAAGCTTTTAGATTTACTACTTTATTTAAACCTTCACTAGTTAAATGAGCCTTAGCATTCAGTAGTTCTACAATTTCCGTAAATAGAGCAAAATCTGCTGCTTTTTGTGTTAAGAGATTATATTTAAAAAAATGAGGAATTATTGTATTTACTATATCTTTAATAGATTTAACTGAATAAGTTGCTCTTTGTCGAGTTTTACTAATACTTATTGAACCAGTCCCACTAAAAAATTTTTGCAATTCTAATAATATATTTATATCTTTTTTGTGAAGTTGTATCTGAAATTCTGCTCCAATTTGCCATCCTAATTTATATTCCTTATCTTTTCTTAAGCTTATAGAAAAAACACCTTCAGCATCTATCAACCCTGTTACAAACCAGGGATTTATAAAAAAGCTAAAATTTAGCGCTTGGCCCGAGGAAGTTAAAGTAGAAACTTGTTTAAATAATCGTTTAGAGAGGACTTTGACTTGATAGTATCTTTCGAAACCCATTAGAGTACACCTTAAGCTTCTAGCCTTGTTTGCTAGTAACCAACTACCGTCTACTCGTTGCTCTTTTACAGAAATTCTTTTTGGCTGTGAGATTCGAAATTCTGATTTAGATCCGCGATTGCCCATTAGATTTTCATCAATCTTATAGCTTGTTACTTTACATGAGTGATTAGTTCATCCGCAATGAATCTTTCGAATATTGTTTAGTACTATAAGCTTTAGGGTGTTTCCGGAGTTTGATAGTTCATTTCCCACTATTAGCGTGTTCCAAATACGCTTTGCAGGATAGGATGAGTCGACCATTAATGTTATCACTTAGGTTCTTTATCCTAAGTTTCCAACTTTCGCAAATTGGATCAGACTATGTCATCAACTAATATATTTATATCTATTACCCTTTTTTAAATTAACAAATAGGTAGTTTATAACTCATACTAGCAATTATGTAAGGTTTAATTAATTTGCTCAACAAAACTGTATCCTCAGAATTAAAAACTATTACCCCGATATTTTTTTGTTTGAAGCCTGCGGGGGGGAACATTTTTAAACTCAAATTTTTCATTTAACTCTTTACTTAATATTAAGTTTTCCTCTTCACTATAACTTTGAGTATGTAGAATCATTGATTTTTTTATTTAATGACCCGTCACCCAATAAGATAATCCAATAAGCTAATCCCCTTTCTGTTAAATAATTAGAGATTAAACCTTTGTTTATACTTTTTATAGTTGATTTACTTGTTGAACAGGATTTATAGTAAAAATCCCATAGAGAATCAAAATAAACATGAGAAAAACTTTTAAACCAAAAACTCTTAATTAAGCCTTTTCTAAAAATATCTCCATTTTGTTTAATAAATAATTCGTTTACCTGGTTCAATCATAAAACAATATTTTTTAAAAAATAAATGAAATAAGAATTCTTCTTGAAGATAAACTTGTTCAAATTTGATTAAAGCATGATTGCTTACTTTATACATACAAGCATCACTAAGTATCATTCCTACAGCTATTTGAATTAATTAAGCAGGCAATTATTTATTGAATTTACACATATATATATTAGTAGTTGGGCTTTCGTGGTAGGATTATTGTTGACAGAACTCACCTACTAGTCGTTGAACGTTCTATTCTCATACTTTAAATTTAAGTAATGTCGAAAATAGATTCGCTTCAAGTTATCTGTATTTATAATTTTATTCTTAGAATACAGATTTTCTTGAAATTAACCCAATTTTTATTAAAATATTTCTATTTTAAGCGACTATAACTATCGCAAATTTTAATCTTAACCTTTCAATCAAGTTTAGACTATATCTTTATCCAGTGTAAGAATACATTTACAAAGCTTCTGGATATTGGCGTTTAGTCGTTGAGGGGGGTTATATCTTCACAAGCTGCTTAAACTTATTTAATTTATAAACTTCCCTGCTGATTGTCCAATCTTTAAAATTTTTACTTGTTATGCGCATAAACTTTTTTTAATCACTTATCAAGTATTTAAAGCTCTAAGGATGTTCCAGCAAATAGCCAACTTCTAATTTAATATTTCTATTAAAATTCCCCGATGTCATTTGTACTTTAAATTTTTATTATTTGTTTTAATATTTTTATTTATTTTACTACTTTTGCAGAACAAGAATTTATTCATTTTTCCATTTTATTTTATAAAGCATAGACTCAAGCATGTGAGGTACTAATATCTTTAAGTGATTGATTCATGAGAAAAATAAGTATGTGTATTTTTTAATAAGTATCTTAATTAGTATTTATGTAAGAACTATCTCTGCTAATTCTTGAATTTCCTGAGCTAACACATATAATAAATTAATTATTTTTTAAAATTTGGAATATAAAACTAATAATATTATATATAGTAATAAGATATTGATGTTATAAATAGCAAATTAATAATTTACTATAAGCAAATATTGTTTGGTACAGACCCCAAAGGTGTCAAACTGCCGAGACAATGTGTACTCTCGTCGGCAATTAACCTGTTATCCCTAGCGTAACTTTTCAATTTTGTTATTATAAAGGCTCTTTATCCTTTATTTCCATTCTTCACGGAATGGTTCAGACTATGTCTTCAACTATAAACTTAAATAGTTGTTGGGCTTTCGTGGAGGGGTTATTGTTGACTGAACTCACCCTCTAGTCGTTGAACGTTCTACACTCAGACTAAATAAAGTACAGTTCAGAGTAGCTTCGCTTCAAATTGTCTCTTCGAAAGAGATATCTTTGAAATTAACCCAATTTTCACTTAATTATTGCTAACTAAGGTGACAAAAGTTAATAATAATTGAATGTGTAAGAAAAAAAAACTATTCGATTACATCACTATACTTGAACTTAATTACTTTTCCGTTTTCTATTATTTCTTTTCTAATACCTCTAGCGCTTCTACTTATTCTATTGCTAAAAATTCCTGTAGCTTAACTAGCTATTTGAATAGATTTAAAATAATTTAATACTTCATTATTTTCATTTAGCATAACTACACCTTTGTTAATACCCTCTAAATAAAACTCTAGATTTTAGTGATAAAACCTTTTTTATTTTCAGCTTTTCCTAATTTAGCTAAACTAAGTTTGTACTTCCTCTGAAAAACTTCTTCCTAAATTACTACCAGCCTTTAGATAGATATTATATTCTGGTTTAATTTCATCCATATAATATTGTTCTCTTTCCAAAAGTAATTTTATTATTTCTAATTTAGAATGAAAAGGTTCAAATTCGATAATTTCTAATATTTTATTTTAAAAATTAATGTAACCATACTTTTTTTGCCAGGTTTTTTTTTTTCACTTAAAAAGTAACCAACCATTTAGTAGTTTACTACTACCTTTTTTTAGGTTTCTAGTAATATACTGAATATTTAAATATTCATTTAATCTTCTTTGTATAACTGCAGAACTTCCTACAGAATTTGCTTTTACCATTAATAAAATTAGTAATAAGATACACTCCTGATTTATTTAAAAATAAGTTGTTTTGTAATATTATTTTCATAGTTTTAATTAAATTTATTGTTAGCGTCTAACTCACCCTTTAGGGCTTAATTTTACTGTTGTTTTTTGTTTTTGTTTAATAAGCAACATAAGTCTTATTTTACCTCTACTTAGTGAAAGATTCCACCTGTTAATTTATTATTAAGTATAGAGGGCCTTTCGGCACACTAACGTTTAAACACATATTATTATATTTTTATCAATTGATCCCCGACTATTCCATACTATAGCGGGGGGTCACTATGCCCTACTTACGTATCTGTGCGACTTTTGAGTCTTTCAGTTAAGCATGCTTACCGCCATTAAACAAATGCGCAACCCTTCACTGGTTGATTGATCTCCATTCAATTTCTAGCTATACCTTTTGTAATTTGAAGATTATTTTATAACTATTTATTGCCTTAGCAAAACAAGTTAATTTATTTGTTAGCTTCACTTATAAGCCATAGGCAAAAAAAGTAAAGTATTAAATATAAAAAATATTTGGTTGTACTTTGCTACTTTATTAAAGACGACCGCCCCAGTCAAACTGCCAATTAGTCAACTCTCCCTCTTATTCCTTAATATAAATTAGAAAATATTTAAATGTAAAAACAAATAATAATTAAAAATCTATATTAAAACAGAGGTAAACACAAACCCAACCCTAACTATAAGGTTCCCAATTTTTCGTTTCTACTAAAGAATAGATCTATATGATATTTTAAATAAAACAGCATAAGATTTAATCTTAATTCCAACATCCCTATTCTCTCTAAATTAGGGTTGTTCTAGATTCGCATGATAACTAACTACAGTAAAGCTGCATCAAATTATTCCCTCTCCTCTTTAATTCTCACTAAAGAAAAGTAGAAAAAAAATGTTATCGCAGTGACTCTTTATTCACTACTTCCAATTTTCACAAATTGGTTCAGACTATGTCATCAATCGTTCATTAGCGATTGCCGGATGTTCGTGTTAGGCTTATTGTTAGCGATACTCACCTATTAGTCGTTGAACCTTCGTTACTATTTGTACTCTTGCCTGTGTCCACCCATCCCCTAAGGGCAGGCAGGGCAAAGGTTTAAATTACATCACTAAATAACGCTCGGCTGCAAGTTTACTACTAAATTAACAATTATAGTTCTTCTTGCAATTTATCCAGTTTATTAACAAAAGACCCCATTTAGCTAGGGTCTGTTGAGGCCCCGTTAAGTATTTCTACTTTAACATCCTCTAAGAACTGTACGTGCGACTTTCAACGCATACAGCTCAAGCCTTAAGCTATAAGTTTAATTTATTCTTTTTTTTCTAGACTTGTTAATATCATCTCTACCTGAATTCATTCTCGAGGAAAGACTAAGCATTTCTTCAAATCCTTTTTCTGTTAAATAATATTTCTCTTTTTTAAACAGGTAAAATTGCTTAAAATCAATAAAATCTAAAAGTTTTCTAGTTAACAAAGTATAATCTTCGAAAAAAAACATAAAGCTTTCAGGAGTAGAATTATAATAAAAAGAACTATCCCTACAAATTTTAGCTTTATCTAAGGTATCTATTTCTTTTTCTTTAGGATCCAAATATCCAGCCTTAAAAAAATTTTTAATATGTTGAAGTATAAATACATCATGAGTACTTTGTGATATTGAAAGTCTACTTCTGGTTACAATTTTTTCTAACTCCTTTTCACCTTTTACGATAGAGGACTTAGTTATTAAAGAACCAAAAGTACCTTCAGCATCTAAAAAACCTAAAACCCAATAAGGATTTAATTTTACCTTATCTTTATTCAGTAATAAGTGGTTATATTGTTCATCAAAAGATCTATTTTTATTCATACTATTTTTAAGGTTTACTATTTCATTTAACCCTTCTGAAGCCCCTTTAGATACTATAAGAGCTGCTCTTTTTAAGCTCTCAAAATTGAGTTCTTTAGATGTTTGTAAAGGATAGTTAGTAAAATGTGGTATGATTTTTGTAGTTATATCTTTATTACTTTGTACTACAAATCTCATACAGTCTTTAGAAGAGGGTATTACTTGCCCACAACCAAAAAATTCTTTTAATTCATACAACACACCTTGAGAATGTGATTTCTGAGTAACACTCAATCTTAAAGAAACTTTTTTTTTAGTAGGGCCCGTACTAGATATTAAGGCGATAATAAAAGAACCTTCACCATCTATAAAACCTGTCACCCAGTTAGGGTTTAAAGTTTCATTCTTTCTAGGTTTAGTGAAGTCTAATTCATTTAAATTTTTAAAGTTATTCATATTCATTTTTAGTTTTATTTTGTTTTAATTTTAAATTTTAGGCAATGTTAGCAGCAGACTTACAAATACATTAAATTAAATCAGGTTTCAATTAAAAAGGATTGAACATCTTATACATATCCAAATGCTTATTATTCAGAGCAGAGCTAAATTAACTTTATAAAAGTTAACACCAATTCAAAGTGGGCATCCTTTCAGATTAGTTAAAATTAACCTATCTTTGTTATTATAACAAAGCATTTGCTTTTTTGAATTTCCTTTACCCTCTAATAGTTATTCTTCTTTTCAGAAAAACCTCCATTAAAAATTTTTTATAATTTAGTGGTTATTATAGGGCTTACCTAGTTTCTATTTTAATACCTTAATAATACACTTAGGACTCCACTATACGTAAATAGATATTAAGACCCATGAAGAAAAACACGGGAACGTCTTTCTACAATCAATATTTACGCTTCTAACGTGAATTCATTTAAATTGCCCTTATGTATCTAGCTCGGACTTTTTTGTTTTTTTATAAACAGGCTTCATGCTTTAAAATTACTTCTAACGCATGCTGTTTTGAGCTCTAATAATGGATTATTAGGTGGGTTTACACCACATTATTAAATTAAACTTATCTAGTCGCAATTTATTTTCCCGTCCCCCTGGAGGCTAGAACGCGCATCTGCACGCGTAATTCAATTTCACTGAGCAAGTTGTAGAGACAGTGAGACCATCGTTACATTATTGATACCGGACCTCATTTAACACGGCTAATCAAATTTATCTTGCAATTAAATAAACATAATGTTTTATATTTCTTTATCCTCTTCTTTAATAAGGATAGAACCTCTATTTAGATTCATGCCTGATTTAATTTCTAATATTTTATTTAAAACTAACTGAGATGATAGATGTTCTTTAGTTTTGATTATATAACAAACCTTTTTAAAATCTTTAAAATCCATACTTTTCATTCCTAGTATTGAATATTTATCGAAGAAAGGTATAATAATATTTAAATTATCATAAAGTTTTTTAACTTGTAAGCTAGCACTGTTTTTCAAAATAGTAACCTTTTTGTCGGTTAGTACTGAATCTGGTGATTGCTGCACTGTTAACTTAAAATAACTTGTTAGACTTTCTAGCACCGCTATATCTCTTACATTTAAATGAATACTAAATCTGGCAAATACTTCACCAGTGATAGATTTATTCTCTGGTTTTCTAACTACTATGTGAAAAGAGCCTTCTCCGCTCACAAAACCTGATATCCAAAAAGGATTTGAAATCCCTTTAAATTTATATTGAGGTCTGTCTTTAGCAATAACGTTAGGAAAAGCCAATTTTAAATTGGCAGGTAAACCTAAGTTAAGAGAACTTTTTAGACTTATTAGTTCTAGTAATCCTTTTTCACTTAAATGATCATTTCGCTTAATGATTTCAAAGCATTCTTTAAATATTAAGTAGTCAGATAATTTTTGTGTCAGTAAAGGATAATTGTCAAAATGGTTTAAAATAACAGGTATTTCTTTAATAGAATCTACTGCAAAAATAACTGTTTTACTACTTTTGCTAATATTACCTACACCTAAACTATTTTTAATAGCTTCTAATAAGAAAGCATCTTTAATATGCAAAGTAATAGAGAAAACAGGTCTAACTCTCCATTTTGTCTTTAACTTAGCATTTGGCTGTATTTTTATAGAAAAACACCCCTCAGCATCCGTAAATCCAGTAATAAACCATGGTTCTATGTTTTGTTTATTCAAATCAATCTGAGGTTGCTGTACTTGCGTACTATAAAATAATCTATTGTTTAATTGTTTAGAAGGGATTTTGACTTGATGATTTCTTTCGAAACCCGTTAGAGTACACCTTAAAGATTTACATTTGCTTGCGCTGGGCGCAGTGCTTTTTAATAAATCTCAACTACCGTCTACTCGTTGCTCTTTTACAGAAACTTGATTTGGCTGTGGGTCAAATGTTGTTAACATTTTATTAAAAATTTCTGATTTAGATCCGCGATAGCCCATTTTGTTTTTACTTATCTTATAGCTTGTTACTATACCTGATTGATTAGTTCAGCCGCTAAATACCTTTCGGCAAAAGTTTAGTACTATAAGCTTTAGGGCGTCCCCGGAGTTTGATAGTTTTTCCCACTTAAGTGCTTTCCCAAGACACTTTGCAGGCCAACTGATTTTGCTACCTTAGGCAATTCTCTACATATTTATATGCAGTTTGGACTATATCATCAAATATGATTATTTGCTCGATTAGCTAGTCTCTGAGGGATTTATTATAGATTTTAAGAAAGTTTTATTTATTAACTAACTAATTTTATAAAATAAATTATAACATTTACTGAAATTTAATAAATTTTTTTTTATATAAATATATTCCCTGCTGATTGTCCATTTAGTATCTTTAAGATTTTTACTTTTCCTGTAATTGTGTTTAAGCTTAGGGTGAAAATCAAGTACTTAAAGCTTTAGGATGTTCCAGCATACTATCGAGTTTAATGAGGACCCTATAGGTTTTAATCAAATCCTCATAGTTAAGCACTTTACAAAAAAAAATAATAAAAAACGTTTAATAGCTCATGAAGCTATTTTGAATTAATTTAAGTACCTTTAATAATTAACCGCTCCCAAAGGCTGCGCTCCACTTAATAAAATAAGGGAGAAGGGTATATTAAAGTTTTTTCCTTTTTCTAAAAACAACAACTAAATGGCAAAGCCACCTGCCTAGTCCGGTATTATATTATTTACCTTTAAATTTTCAAAGACCTGCTCGCTGCCTGTGGCTGCGGAAACCTTGAGGTCTTTTATTTTTAATTATAAGGCTCGCTAGGGGGGGTTGTTTCATTCATCCGCAAAACATTTTTAATTTTTAATAAATTATTTATACTCCAATTAAGTTTTATTTTTAAGAGTAATAATATACTGTACTTTAACTAATCCTGAAGAGTCTTCCTTCAACATATTAAATATTTTTTTATTATTAATATATTTTTTTAAAGTTACTCTTGTTAAATTTAAAACAGTTGCAGCTTCACTTATAGATTTATACTCTTTTGAAATATTAGTTTCTATATTTGTAACTACTACTATTTGTCCTTCTTTTTTAGTTTTTGATTGAATTGTATCATTATATGAATCTAAATAACCTGAATTAACTTTTCTTTTTGTTCAAGCATTTCTCATTTGTTCTTTAGCTTCTTCACTGTGAAATTTTGCCAGATTAATCTCTCTTAATTTATCTATGGTTTCTTGAGAATGTTTATAACCTAAAAGGTTTTGTCTTCCTTTCAATTTAGCTAAGGTTTCAGCCGTATGTTTATAACCAGCCAGAGAATTAGCATTAGCTAATACATTATATTCAAAATCAAAATTATCTAAGTAATATTGCTCCCTTTTGATTGTTTCATTTGGTTGACAATATTCAATTATTTCAAAAATAAAGTTTTCATGTCCATATTTTAAGATTGCATTATATATTGGCATATTTACCTCTGCTAAAGTTTTTAAATCGAAATAAGTATTAAGCCTTTTTTTTGCAGCAAGACTTGATGTACTACCTAAGTATTCTTTATTATTTATTAAGTTTATCCATCTATAAACAAAAGCTTTATCTTTAATATCTTTATATATTAAACTTTTGTTAATTTTTGCATTTTTATAACTTACTGCTGGAGTTATAGTTAATCTAGGTAAACCTCTTTGAAGGTTTCTAGTAAGAATAAAATTAGATTTTAAGATTTTGTTTTCGGATTTTTGTGGTTTAAAAACGAAATTATGCGCCAGCATGTATTTAAAAATAGATTGGTTTGTAATAGAAAAATTCATTGTATTTTTAATTAATTATAATATTTTATCTTTTAGGTTTAGTAAGGTATAAAACTTTAACTATTTTAAATGAACACTTAGAGGGGTTAGCCTTTTCAAGTTCAAGTAAAGTGACACCTTTAGGTGGGTAGGCAAAGCCAACCGAGCTAATTAAATAACTCTCTAGCTACTTATTATATAACCAAAAGGCCTGAGAAGACCGTCCTTTCTTGGCCTATTATTTTTTTAGTAGACTATTTCTTTTTACTCCACGTATAGTCGTTGAAGAACCTACTAAGATTATTGTATTAAATCCGTTGGTTTCCTGCTAATTGCCTTTTTGATAGTTTTCAACTTAAATTTTTACTATAGTTATACTTGTGATGACGCTAAAGCTTTTATAAATTATAAAATGTTATAAGCTAAATCATAGCCAACTATGAGTATTAAGTCAATAAAGGGTTTCTAGCATATAGTGGATAGTGTTTCTACTAATTAATAATAAAACAAATTTATTTTGTAGCTTATTATTAAACAAATTAATTAGCATCACACGCGGCCTTAACTTGACCGCTATTAACCAGATTTTCAATTAGTCACTTTAATAGGTTATATGTTAAATTTTAACATGAACAACCAATGACCTTTCTTATATTAATGGCATCGGGCAAATTTCACACAGTATACTATCATATTAATGATTGCACTGTGATGTGTTTTTCAAGGTCATCAAATTTATCATGCAGAATATTAAAAAATAAATAAGAATTAGTAAATTTGGTTATGGGTATTATTAATAATTATTTTTATTACTTAATATTTGTTTAGAATGGGTTTTGACAAGATAACTGCGTTAGCAGTCCTTTAGAGTATACCTTAAATTATTTTTTCAACAATTAACTACCGTCTACTCGTTGCTCTTTTACAATTTAATCCTAAGGTATATTTTTTTTATATTAAATAAGCTACAATTGTTCTTTGTTTTCAAAAACTAAAACAGCCTACCCCCTTACCGGATTTTCTCTTTATTTGTTATCGCCTTGTCACACTGATTTTAAAAATAGTTAAATTGCAAGGATAATTAATTTTTATTTAAACTGGAGTCATATAAACTATATGGCTTTAACTTAGTAATAATATATTTTTTTTTTAATGGTTTTTCGCTATTTTTTTTTAGGTACTTTCTAACCGCTTTTGGACTAGAACCTACACCCTCGGCTGCAAGAGTTACTGATTTGTATCTAGTACTTACATTAGTTGTGACATCTAATACTATACAAGGAATCAAACTTCTTGGACCTCCTACCGATCTTTTATTTCCAATTAAACTAAGACTAATTTTGTTTTTTGTTTCTACTGAATGTTTCGATCCTAACTTAGATCCGGCTGTTTTTAATATGTTATATTCTGGTTTTAATAAATCTATGTAATATTGTTCTCTGTCTATACAATTAGAAGGTTCACAATATTCAAGAATTTCTAGCTGGAAATTAGAATAACCGTATTTTATTAAAGCCCTGGCAATCAGAGAAATTTTTAAATTAAGTATCATAGCTTTTAAATTGAAATAATAATAAAATCTATTTGACAAGTTAATAGAACTACCAACATAACATTTAGCGTTAATTTTGTTGATTCATCTATAAACCCCTGCTTTTTTTTTTATTTGCTATTGTAGCACTAGATTTTTCTAGATCGGCATTACCATACACCACAGCAGGTAAAATTTTAAGTTGTGTTGCCGCGGATAAGAGCACTGTATTAGCTCCCTCTAAAATATAAATATAATTATAAATAAAATTAAAAATAAAAATAATTGTTAAATAAAAAGCTATTTTGATTAAAAATAAAATTGATTTAGATCCGCGATATTCCATTTCGTTTTCACTCATCTTAGGACTTTTTACCATACCCAGGTAATTATTCTGGCCACTTATACCCTTTAGGGTATAGTTTGGTATCTTAAGCTTTAGGAAGTCCCCGGAGTTTGATAGTTTTTCCCATAATAGTATTTTCCCTAAATACTGAACAGGAAACAGTCGGGGCCTCCGATTTTGTGTCACCGCTTTATTAATAAATTTTTGCGGTACCTCTTATCATCAAACTTATGAGGTGAACTTGCCGAGTTCCTTAACAACTTTTAGCTCTACGCCTTAGTATACTCTACCTACGAACCTGTGTCGGTTTAGGGTACGGTAGCCGTTGATTAGAAACCAACTATAAAAACATTATTTTCCTGGTCTAACACTATATAATAAACTTCTTTTTTTAAGAAGAATATCTAGTAGCTTTACAAAAGACTTTCTGTTTTATACTCATCAGTCATAGCTTTAGCTATTATCCTTAGAGGCCGCATTAAATCAAAGTGGATTAACCTTTCTTATTTGAAACCCTTTCGTATTCGGCGAGAAGTATTATAACTTCTTTTTACGTTACTCATGTCAGCATTATCTCTTCAGTAACCTAAAATACAATGAAACACTGTATTATCATTAGTTTGACTGAATGTTCTACTACCTAAGCTAACTTCATTATAATTGTTAATAAAATTAACCAACACGATATCGGTTGATTGTTTAAGACCCGTTAAATTTTCGGCGCCAGTATCTAATTTTTAATATTTTTAAATTAATGACTGCTGATGCGTTGTTACAAACGTTCATTATAAGTAGCGACTGCCCATTTTTCCTATGACTACTTATTAACTTTATATTTAACCCTAAGTCATATAACAGATACCTTCTAAGGTTGTTATAATTATAAATTCAAAGAATTAAAACTAAAATCTAATTTAAATTTGACTGTTTTTATTTTTTTATTAAAAAAGTTTTTGTTTAATTTATAATTAAAATATAAAGTATAAAATTATGTAGCTTAAAATTTTAATTAGATTATTAAAGTTCAATCTAAATAATATAATTTTTTTTTGTTGTTTTTTTGTTGTTTTTTAGGAAGCCGTTATAAAACGGCTGGTTTTATTCCAGTACTTTAGCATTGGATTAGACTATGTCATAATAAATTTTTAATTTATATCGCTTCAGCGAAAAACATTGAGGGTATACAAATTATTTAATTTAATCTAAGCGTGTAGTCGTTGAGGATCCTACTCTATAATAAAAAACTTATTTTTAAGTTTCCTGCAAATTGCCCATTGTATTATCTATATAAATTGTTACTAAAATATAACTTAGTATTATAAGCTTTAGGGTTTTCTTGCATATAGCTTAGTTTTTGTTTATGAGCCCAGCAGTCTGTATATTTATTTATGTTTAAAACAACAAGTAGGCCAATCCTACTCACTCATTTTGTTTTTTTTTATAAATTAAGGATATTTTGCTATTAATCATTATAAAAATTATGATACAGCATTTCCGTAACTCTTTTGTTTTTATATTTTTGATCTAAAAATTAGATCTTAATTCAATTCTAGTAGAATAATAAATACAAAGGGGGTTTTTTGGTTTTTTGTTGTTTTTTATTTTTATTGATATAAATTTTTTAAAATTAAGATATATTCTGATTTACTCAATTTTCTAGTACTTCCTTTATCATTTGAGTCGTAAGCTAATTCAACTAATTCCAATTTAGTTTCTAAATCTACTTTTTTTTGTTGTTAAATCATTAAGCTTTAAACAAACTATTTTGAAGATAAAATAATATTTTGCTCTTTCTGATATTAAAGGGTTATTATCTATAATTGGTATTAAATGTGTAATAATATCCTTTAACGAAGCTATTTTATATCTTATTGCATTTTTATCTTTAACTTTACTAATTGAACCTATACCATGAAACCTATTTTTAATACTATTAATTACAGGTAAAGAATAAGTATCACTAGTAAAGGTGAAAATAGGTCTAATTGAACCATTACTTTCAAAACTTATATAAAACGAACCATCGCCATCAATAGCTCCAGAAATTCATTGATCCGAGACTATTATCTCAAACTGTTTAAGATTTGGAACTTCAAGATTAATAAGAAATTTATCTTTATTTTCATAAATAGATAATTTTTCTCATAATAAATTTATTCTTTCCGATTTTCTATTTGAAAAAGGATTCATAGATAAGGCCATTCTTAATAATTCTCTTCTTTCTTCTAAAGATTTCATTTCTTTTTTATATAAAGCTGAAACTATTTTAGTAAATAATTTGAAAGCATGCAATTTAGCACAATGCACTGGATATTTATTGAAATGGGGCAAAATAATTGTGTAAATATCACTTATTTTTCTTACTACAAATACAGCAGAGTTAGTTTTAGGATAAGTATATATATTTCCGATCCCAAAATAAATTTTTATTTGTTCTAAAACATGTATTGATCCTATCTCGGTAGTAATATTAAATTCTGGAGAGAATTGTATACCAAATATACAAGATTTACTTAATTTTAAAGAACAATTAAAGGATCCATCACTTTGAGTTAAACCAGAGATATAATCAGGTGTAATTTTAAAAAAACTTTGCCCAGAGGCATTATTTTGGATTTGGTTCATTAATTTCATTTTTGTTTGTATCTTTTTTGACTTTTATTCTTAAATATTATAAATTTTGAAACATAAAGTTTTATTCGGTTATGGTTTAGGCATTTTTAATATTATTTGACCTTGTAGTTGATGAGGCTTTTTTAATTAAGGTGAAAAGCCTATTATAACTATTTAGGTCTAAGCTAAATATATAACGCCTCGTTTCCTCGGCTATTAGAGTACACTTTACACTATGTTTCTATCTTCTAATCATCAAGAAGTATTCGAGTAAACCTTCTACTTTACTAATACATAGCGAGTAACCATCTACTCGTTGCTCTTTTCCACATAAATACTTATTTAAATAGCTGACTCAGTATAATAAGTACTAGAGGTAGTTTAGATCCGCGAATGGCGATTTTCAGTTTCCCGATATTCATAACCTTGTTACTATTTCCAAGTGATTAATTTGGCCTTCATCCTTGCCATTTTAGGCTAATGAATTAGTAGTTATGACTTTACGCTTTACCCGGAGTTTGATTACTTTAGAGCCTTATGAAACTTGCTTAAGGTTTCTCCACTCACTTCACAGCTGTATACGATAATCCTACGTCCTTAATTTCACTGAACAATCATTTGGGACCTTGATCTGTGTTAACGGCTGTTTCCGTCTTGACTACCCAACTTAGCTTGAATAGTCTGAATATCTACCATCAATTTATGTAATTCCGAGATTCGCTTCCAAAGGTAAGATTTTTTAAGTCCCCGCAACCTGAACAAATATTAATTATTTCTCTTTTCTTGCTCATGCAAATAAAGTAATTATTTTGTTGGGAAACTCCTTGCTGTACCTCCATAAATCTTTAAGTAATCTTAATTAAAAACTAAGAAAACTTCCTTTACCGTAAAAACTGTATGTTATAAGGAAAGGGTAGGTAGATGTCATACTTTAATATGTTTCGTAGAAAACCAGCTAGCACCAGGTCAGATTGGCATTTCACCGCTTACTTAAACTCTTCGGAGAATTATGCAACATTCACCCGTTCGATCCATTATAATCTGGTCTAAGTAAAATCACTTCTGGCTTCGGGTCTAATAATAGTAACTTACCCACCATAGTGTAAACTTTTTAGTTTTTATGACTATCTAGTCGCTTTCGCTAAGGCTTTTAACCTTGCTACTACTATTAAGTTGCTGACCCATTATGCAAAAGGTACGACGTCATTCTATTTTAAAATTCCGACTGCTTATAGAGTTACTAATTCATGATCTATTTCACCAATTCATTTATAATGTTACCAATATAAAATAATTTTTGTTTGTTTTTGTTTACTACTCGCTTTTCAAACTTTTCCTTCACAGTACTTATTCACTATCGCTAAATTTATTATACTTAGCCTTAGAGGATGGTTCCCCTTTGTTCCGACAAGTTTTCTCTCATCGTACTTTATAATTTATTGCCTTACAATGTAAGACAGATACTATAATAATTATTAATTTTGATAAACCTACAGGACTTATTGTTTTTAACCTTTTTTAGTAAACTTTATTTTTAAAGTTATTTTATTTTCAATTTATTTTAATATAATATTATTATATATTCAGGCTAGTCCGATTTCACTCGCCATTACTTTCGGAGTCTCGGTTGATTTCCTTTCCTTTCCCTACTGAAATGTTTTACTTCGGGAAGTCCTTAACTAATAAGGTTTACCTTAGGATCGCTTAAATAGTATATAAAAACTAATTTTTTTAAATTGTAATTAGATTTCTTTAAGCATTTGGTTTACCCTCCTTATATTTATAAATTTGCTTTAGTTTTCTTTAATAACCCCTTTAATTAACTTTTTAATAAAATTTTAAAATGATGGAACTATATTAACATCGATACTTATATATAAAAATTAAAAAAAAATTATATAATAGTGTAAAAAAAATATTAAATTATAAAAAAATATAACAATAAGATAAATATGTATAAATTAATTGAATCTTAATATTAATTATAATTTATTAATTAAAAACATTTAATTTGAAAAGTGTGTTAAAAAAAGTTAGAAATTATAGACTAACTTATGGTATAAAGTATAGAAATTTTAATAAAAAATTATAAATAAGTAATAAGTCACATAATTGTAAAACAAATAAAAACCTAAAATTTAAATAATTAAACTATGGATTAATTAACATTTAAAAAGATGAAAATCGTAGAATAATAACCTGTCAAAATAACAAGCTATAACCAATAACAACATAAAAAATGTACAAAAAATAATAACTCAAGTTATGTAAATTGCCTTATGCTTGTCCACGTGGCATTTAAAGTAAAAAATTAAAATTATTAAAAAAGAAAGTTAATAAAATTGCCTTAAGTTCTTATGAAAATTGTTAAAATTTGTGATACAAATACAAAATAAATTATTTTTAATTAAAACTAAATACATATTTTTCACGAAACTTTTTCCATAGCAATTTGCAATATTGAGTAAAATTTACAAAAATTAAAAAAATAAACAAAGGGCCAGAATTTGAAAAAAGATACAATTAGTATAAAAGTATTTGCTTAAATGTTTTAATAATTATTTTTGCTGAGTGTTGGAAAGAAAATAAATAAAAATT
>Ga0153918_1000280_pt1 | contig 28086 bp, 13 predicted proteins | sample TSFL002MetaG_FD_104687 | JGI IMG/M metagenome (GOLD analysis project Ga0153918, IMG submission 104687) | Attine ant fungus gardens microbial communities from Florida, USA - TSFL002 MetaG | ecosystem: Host-associated > Fungi > Mycelium > Unclassified | place: USA: Florida, Paynes Creek Historic... | reverse complement strand
CATCCGCCGGGTGCGGCGCGCCCAGGCCCGCATGGTCGTCCGCGAGCAGCTGGAGGCGGAGCTCGCCGAGCGCGAGGGCGCCGACGGAGCCGCGGCGGGCGGCGCGAAGGCCGACGGCGGCGCGGGTCGCGCCCGGGGCGGCTCGGCGGGCCGATGAACCCGTCGTCGGGAGGGCCGGAACCCGCGATCGGCGCGCCGTTCTCCGCGGACGGCCGCGACGCCTCCGGTTCCGCACCCGCCTCAACACCCGCTTCCGGCCGGCGCCCGGCGCTCGTCGCGATCGACGTCGACGGGACGCTCCTGCGCAGCGACCACACGCTCGCGCCGCGCACCGTCCGCGCCGTCAGGGCCGCGACGGATGCCGGCATCCTCGTCGCGCTCGCCTCGGCCAGGCCGCCGCGCGCGCTCGCGGCCTTCCTCGACCGGCTCGGCCTCGTCGCCCCGGCGTGCTTCGTCGCGTGCCAGGGCGCGCTCGTCGGCTCCTACGACGACGCCGGTCGCCTCGAGGTGATCGCCCGGACGCCGCTGGACGCGCACGACACCGCCGAGACCGTGGCGGCGGCCCGCGAACTGGGGCTCACGGTGAACTGGTACGCGGGCGAGCGGTGGCTCGTCGATCGCATCACCCCGGGCGTCGAGCACGAGTCCCGCGTCGTGGGCTTCGGACCCGAGGTCGTCGACCGGCTCGACGACCTGCCCGCGCCCGAGAAGCTCCTGCTCGTCTCGGAGACGAACGAGGCGGTCCGGGCCGCCGAGCGACTCGCGAGCCGGCTCGGCGATCGCGTGTCGGTCGTCGCCTCGAACGAGCACAACGTCGAGGTGACCGCATCCGGCGTCGGCAAGGCGCAGGGTGTGCGCGCGGTCGCCGAACGGCTCGGCATCGCCAGTCGGGACGCCCTCGCGATCGGCGACGGGCTGAACGATCTGGGCCTGTTCGACTGGGCCGGGGCGTCGATCGCGCCCGCCAACGCGCATCCGCTGGTGCGGGAGCGCGCCGATCGGGTCGTGCCCGCCAACGATGACGACGGCGTGGCGATCGCGCTCGAGGAACTGGTCGCGTCGGGCCTCGGACGGGCCGACTAGAGGCTGCGCGGATCGCGCCCCCCCGCTAGCTCGCGGCGGGCGGGTTCATGCAGAGCAGGAGGATCCCCGCCCACTGGCTGAGAAAGGCCAGCACCGTGAACGTGTGGAAGATCTCGTGGAAGCCGAAGACGCCGGGCCACGGATTCGGCTTCTTGAGCGCGTAGACGACGGCGCCGAGCGTGTACATCAGGCCGCCCGCGACGATGAGCACCATCGTCGCGGCGTTCGCGTTGAAGAGGTCGACCAGGAACATGACGGCCGCCCAGCCGAGGGCGATGTAGAGCGCGACGTAGAGCCAGCGCGGCGCGCCGGTCCAGAAGATGCGGAAGCCGATGCCCAGGACCGCGACGGTCCACACGCAGGCGAAGAGGATCCAGCCCTTCGCGCCCGGCAGGGCGACGAGCGAGATCGGCGAGTAGGTGCCCGCGATGAGCAGGAAGATGTTCGAGTGGTCGAAGCGCCGGAGCGCGAGCTTCGCCTTCGGGCTCCAGTCGAAGCGGTGGTAGAGCGCCGAGATGCCGAAGAGCAGCCACGAGCAGACCGCGTAGAGGGCCGAGGCGAGCTTCGCCTCGACGCCGTCGGCGAGGGTGATCAGCACGATTCCGCAGGCGATCGCCACGGGCAGCGTGCCCGCGTGGATCCAGCCGCGCCACGTCGGCTTGGCCTCGACCGGAGGCGCTTGGGTCGGCTGGGTCTCCAGAAGCGGAAGATGAGCCGAAGCTGGGTCGAGTCGAGGCGTGTTCACCTCTGCAGGCTACGGCAGTCTCCCGGGTCGAACCTGGCTCGCGCACTATCTTTGAAGGGTGAAGCGCGCGCCCTCCAACCCCGGTCGAGACCTCTTGTACCGTCTGTACACGCGCCGGCTCCGCCGTGTGCTCGCCGGCCGGGTCAAGCCGCGCCACGTCGCCATGATCATCGACGGCAACCGGCGCTGGGCTCGCCAGCTCGGCATCCAGGACGCGGCTCACGGGCACCGCGCGGGGGCCGCCAAGATGATCGAGTTCCTCAACTGGTGCGACCGCGAGGGCGTCGAGGTCGTCACGCTCTACCTGCTGTCGACCGACAACCTGCGCGGCCGCGACGCGCGCGAGCTCACCGCGCTCGTCGCGATCATCGAGCGGCTCGCGCGGCGCATCGCGGAGAACGAGCGCTGGCGGGTCAAGCACGTGGGCGCGTCCGAGCTGCTGCCCGACTCGCTCCGCCGCGCGCTCGAGGAGGTCGAGCGCGCGACCGCCGACCGGCGTGGCCTGCACGTCAACCTGGCCGTCGGCTACGGCGGCCGCACCGAGATCGTGCACGCCATGCAGCGCATCGTGCGCGCGCACGCCGAGCAGGGCGGCGAGGCGAGCGCGCTCGCCGACATCCTCAGCCCCGACCTCATCGCCGAGCACCTCTACACCGGCGGGCAGCCCGATCCCGACCTGGTCATCCGCACCTCGGGCGAGCAGCGCTTGAGCGACTTCATGCTGTGGCAGTCGGCGCACTCCGAGTTCTACTTCGTCGACGCGCTCGGCCCCGACCTGCGCGAGGTCGACTTCCTGCGCGCCCTCCGCGACTACGCCGGCCGACAGCGGCGGTACGGGCAGTAGCCGCGCCCCGAGGCGATGGGTCCTGCACCTCCCGACCGGGTCGGGAGCGCAGCACCCATCGCCTCGTCCATGCGCGGCGCGGCGCGTCGTCCGGTTACGGCTTCGCGGCGATTCGGTGACGGTTCGGGGAACAGTCCCCGCCGAGCGCGGGTCACAGCATCCTCGGGACGCAGTCGTCGTAGCGTGAGGGCATCGGGCACCGGCCCGATCGGAGCGGCCACGCAAGTCAGGCGCATCCGACCCCGAGGCACTCGACATCGTGGCCGCAACGCACCCTATGCAGGAAGCGACCTGCGAAGGAGCGATCGTGACCACGGCACACGGATCCACCGACGACCGCACGGAGACCAGCGGAGCGGAGGGCGGCTCGCCGGCCGCCGCTCCCGACGCCGACCGGTCGCGGATGCCAGACGGATCGCACGAATCGACCCCGGACACCGGCACGACGACCTTCGTGCTCGACACCTCGGTGCTCCTGAGCGATCCGCGCGCCATGTTCCGCTTCGCGGAGCACGCCGTCGTCATCCCCGTCGTCGTCATCACGGAGCTCGAGAAGAAGCGCCACGACCCCGAGATCGGCTACTTCGCCCGGCAGGCGCTGCGCTACCTCGACGGGCTGCGCGTCGAGCACGAGCGGCTCGACTTCCCGATCCCCGTGGGCGAGCACGGCGGCACGCTGCGCGTCGAGCTCAACCACACGAGCACGACCTCGCTGCCGAACGGCCTGCAGCTGGGCGACAACGACACCCGCATCCTCGCCGTCGCCCTCAACCTCGCGAACGACGGGCTCGACGTGACGGTCGTGTCCAAGGACCTCCCCATGCGGGTCAAGGCCTCGGCCATCGGCCTCGCCGCCGAGGAGTACCGCGCCGAGCTCGCCCGCGACACCGGTTACACCGGGCTCGCCGAGATCGACCTGCCGCAGAGCGACATCGACGACCTCTTCGCGAACGAGCGCCTCGAGACGGATGCCGTGAGCGAGCTGCCCGTCAACACGAGCCTCGTCATCCACTCCGAGCGCGGCTCCGCGTTGGGGCGCGTAGTCCGCGACGGGGAGATCCGGCTCGTGCGCGGCGACCGCGACGTCTTCGGCGTGCACGGCCGCTCCGCCGAGCAGCGCCTGGCGATCGACCTGCTGCTCGACCAGAGCGTCGGCATCGTCTCGCTGGGCGGGCGCGCGGGCACGGGCAAGAGCGCGCTGGCGCTCGCGGCCGGGCTCGAGTCGGTGCTCGAGCGCGGGCTGCACCGCAAGATCATGGTCTTCCGGCCGCTCTACGCGGTGGGCGGGCAGGAGCTCGGCTACCTGCCCGGCGACCAGGACGAGAAGATGGGCCCCTGGGGGCAGGCCGTGTTCGACACGCTCTCGGCGATCGTCTCCGACAACGTCATCGAGGAGGTGCTCGCGCGGGAGATCCTCGAGATCCTGCCGCTCACGCACATCCGCGGGCGGTCGCTGCACGACGCCTTCGTGATCGTCGACGAGGCGCAGTCGCTCGAGCGCAACGTGCTGCTCACGACGCTCTCGCGCGTCGGCGAGAACTCCCGCGTCGTGCTCACCCACGACGTCGCCCAGCGCGACAATCTGCGCGTGGGTCGGCACGACGGCGTCGCGTCGGTCATCGAGACGCTCAAGGGGCACGAGCTGTTCGGGCACCTCACGCTGCAGCGCTCGGAGCGCAGCGCGATCGCCGCGCTCGTGACCGACCTGCTGGAGGCGTACGAGATCTCGTAGGGCAGGCGCCGAGGCCGAGGCCGAGGCCGACGTCGGGATCGGGGCCGGCGGCCGGATTCTTGCCGAGCACGCCGCCGAACTCTGGCGATATGCGCGAGGTGCGCCGAATAGCGGCTCGCCTTCGCGATATCGCCAGAGTTCGGCGCGGTAGGCGCGGGCGCCGTGCGCGCCCCGGCGGATGACAGACTGGGGAGATGACCGACGCGAACGCCATGAACGACCACCCGAGCGCCGACCCGAAGCCGCTCGACGACGAGACGCTGCAGCTCGCGAACGACCTCTTCGACTACGCGCGGGCGGGAGACGCCGAGCGTCTCGCGGCCTACGTCGACGCCGGCGTGCCCGTCGATCTGCGCGACGCCTCCGGCAACACGCTGCTCATGCTCGCCTCCTACTGGGGGCACCTGGAGGCGACGAAGGCGCTCATCGAGCGCGGCGCCGACGTCGACCTGCTCAACGACCGCGGGCAGAGCCCGCTCGCCGGCGCCGTCTTCAAGGGGACGCGCGACATCGCGCTCGCCCTCATCGCGGCGGGTGCGGACCCGGATGCCGGGACGCCGTCGGCGCGCGCCGCCGCGCAGATGTTCGGGCAGGCCGACCTGTTCGCGTAACGGAGCGTCCGCGAGTGCGGGGTCTCGTCTGCAGTGCGACCCGCACTGCAGACGAAACCCCGCACCGGCACCGATGGCGTGGATGATCGACCGTTCCGCGCGTTCGACGTCCTCGGACGTTTGTGGATAACTTCTGCGGCAGGGTCGCGCGCACGCGTACCGTGCCCGCATGAGCGAGCGCAGTCCACTGACCGCCCTGGGACGGGCCACGGCGTCCGGCGTGCGCGTACGCGAAGGCCGCCGCGGGCGGCGCCCCGAACGCAGCGAGCAGGATGCGTCGAGCGGGCGTGCCGCTGCATGCAGCGCAGACGGCGACGTGGACGTGAACGCTCGACTTGGAGACATGCGCGGTATGCGGCGCCCGGCGGCGGTGCGGCTTCTCGGCCGCATCCTCTGCCCGGTGCTCGAGCATCCCGCGCCCGCCGTGACGGGGTTCGCATTCGCCCTGGCGAGCCTCGCCTCGGCATCCAACGGGCTCGCGACGTGGCCCACCGCGGTCGCCGCGGCATCCGTCGCGGCCGTGACGCCGGCGCTCTGGGCCGTGGACGTGCGCGAGCACCGGCTGCCGAATGCGCTCACCGGGGCGGCGGCGATCGGCTGCGGGCTCGCACTCCTGCTCGACCTCGTGGCGGGCGTCGTCGACCGCGTCGGTGCGGAGGCGGGCGACGTCGTGCTCCCGGCCGTGCTCGGCGCCCTCGCCGCGGCGGCGGTCGCGGCACTCGTCTTCGGGGCGCTCTCGCTGGCCGGCGGCATGGGCATGGGCGACGCGAAGCTCGTGCCCTCGCTCGCCGCTGCGGCGGCGCTCGTCTCCCTCGAGACCGCGCTCGCAGCCTTCGCGCTCGCCTTCCTGTCCGGCGGCATCGCGGCGATCGGCCGGCTCGTCGCGCGCCGCGACCGGCGCGAGCGCCTGGCCTTCGGCCCGTACCTGCTCGCCGGTTTCTGGACGGCGTGGGCGGTCGCGGTGGTCGCTCCCGCGCTCCGCTGACCTGCTCCGCGGGCCGGCCGAAACGTGGGGGTCAGCGCATCGAGCGCCGAACCCGCGCCGCATGAATCCGCCGCGCTCGACGGCTAGGGCCGTGCGGAAGACGCAAATCTCCCCACCGTTCGGACGGCCGGCCCGCGGGCCGGCCGTCCGAACGGCGGGGACGGGCTGCCGGTGGCGGCCGGCAGCGGGCGGGCTCAGTCCTCGAAGCGCAGGAGCACCTTGGAGGATGCCGAGGCGTCGCGCGCGACCTCGAGCGCCTCGAGCACGTCGCGCGCCGGGAACTCGTGCGTGACGACCTCGGCGACATCCAGCGAGCCGTCGGCGAGGGCCGCGACGACGTCGTCGAGCTCGTCGTTGAAGCGGAATGAGCCCACGAGCGTGAGCTCGCGCGCGATCGCGGTCGCGAGCGGCGCGGGCACGTCACCCGCGCGCTGCAGCCCGAGCATGACGACCGTGCCGCCGCGGATCGCGCCGCGCACGGCGTTCGCGAAGCCGGGCACGCTGCCCGACGACTCGACGACGACGTCGGCGTGGACGCGCGCGATGGCCTCCGCGTCGCGGCCGTCGACCGTGTCGGTCGCGCCCAGGCGCAGCGCGAGCTCGAGCGCGTGCGGCTGCAGGTCGGCGGCCGTGATGCGGGTCGCGCCGAAGCGCTTGAGCACGGCGATCGCGAGCAGGCCGATGGGGCCGCAGCCGATCACGAGCGCCGAGCGGCCGCGCACATCGCCCGCGCGCTCGATGGCGTGCCAGGCGACACCCGCCGGCTCGGCGAGCGCGGCGACGCGCAGGTCGACGCCGTCGGCGAGCTCGCGCAGCATGCGCGTCGGCAGGGCCACGCGGCGCGCGAACGCCCCGTCGGTGTGGGGGTGGTGCGCCGCCGAGCCGAGGTAGGTGCCGGCGGGGGAGAGGTTCGGCCGATCGGCGGGGTACGGGGTCTCGCCGTCGTCCTTCGGCGTCGCCGGGTGGGCGACCACGCGGGCGCCGACGGCCGGGCCCGAGCCATCGGCGGCGGCCGCCACGACCGTGCCCGACACCTCGTGGCCGAGGACCATGGGGTCGCGCAGGATCGAGACGCCGGCCGCGCCCTCGAGCCAGTAGTGCAGGTCGCTGCCGCAGATGCCGCCGTAGGCGATCTCCACGATCGCCTCGTCGGCCGCGGGCTGCGGTTCGGCGCGCTCGTCGACGCGCACGTCGCCCTTCGCGTGCGCGACGATCGCGTAGTTGGAAGTGGTGGTGGTCATCGTCGTTCCTCCTCGAACGCTCGAACTGGAAGCTGCTGGTGCTCTGCCGGTCGTCTTGCCCAGTTCGCCCGACAAGAGCGGCGCGTGTCCACCGCGATTCTTGTCGGGCGAGCTGCGGCCGGCTCGGTTCCGTCGACGGGATCGGCGCGGGGAATGCGCCGATCCCTTCGGTCGGACGCGCGACGCGTCGGCTAGACGACTGCGGTCATGCCGCCGTCGACGAAGATCGTCTGCCCGCCGACGAACGACGAGGCGTCCGAGGAGAGGAAGACGAGCGCGCCGACGAGCTCGTCGACACGGCCCCAGCGGCCTGCGGGCGTGCGCTTCCCGACCCAGGCCGAGAACTCGGCGTCGTCGACGAGCGCCTTGGTGAGCTCGGTCGCGAAGTAGCCGGGGGCGACGGCGTTGACCTGGATGCCGTGGGGCGCGAGGTCGGCGCACAGACCCTTCGTCAGCATGACGATGGCGCCCTTGGTGGCGCTGTACGGCGCGATCGACGGGCGCGCGAGCTGCGACTGCACGCTGCCGATGTTGACGATCTTGCCGCTGCCGCGCGCGATCATGCCGGCGGAGACGCGACGCGACATGAGGAAGGCGCTCGTGAGGTTCGTCGCGACGAGGTCGTTCCAGTCGGCGTCGGCGAACTCGGTGATCGGGGCGCGGCGCTGGATGCCGGCGTTGTTGACCAGGATGTCGGGCGTGCCGATGCGCGCCTCGAGCTCGGCCACGCCCCGCTCGACGGCATCCGCGTCGGTCACGTCGAACGTCGCGACGAGCGGCCTGGGCGCCTCGGGCGCGGCCTCGGCGATGCGGGCGGCGGCGCGCTCGGCCTTGGCGGCGTCGCGGCCGTGCACGACGACCTGCGCGCCGGCCTGGGCGAGGCCGGTGGCGAGGGCGAAGCCGATGCCCTGGCTGGATCCGGTGACGAGCGCGGTGCGGCCCGTGAGGTCGAAGAGGCCGGTGGCCTTGGCGGGAGCTGGCGTCATCGTGTGGTCTCCTTCGGTGTGATCCGAGCGGTCGGCGCGGGCCGCGCGCCGCTCGGCACGGTCGCTCTTGCAGCGTATGGGCATCGGCCAAGATGTGCACGACTCGTGCCGTTTCTGTGCCGAATGATTGATGGAATCCTGAATTGATCAGGAGTGATGTTGTGACTTCCGGTGGAACAATGGCATATTCCTTGCCAATCCGGCCGGCGCAACCGAGTCCGCGAGCGTTCTCGGAGGCCGTTTCGGCCGCCCGGAACGCTCGCGGCGGGTCAGATGAGTGGCGTCTCGAGTCGGATGCCGCCGACGGTCACGACCGCCGTCTGGCCCGGGTGCACCTCGACGACCGTGCGCGGGGCGCCCGTCATGACGACGTCGCCGGGGCCGAGCGTCGTCCACGAGGCGACGTAGGCGAGGCATTCGCGGATGCCGGCGGGCAGGTCGGCGGCCGAGGTCGTCGCCCGGCGCTCTCCGTCGACGTCCACCGCGAGCGCCACGGTCTCGGGGTCGGCGGACGTGTCGATCCAGGGCCCGAGCGGCGTGTATCCGACGCCCGACTTGCCCTCGAAGTTGCGCGGGTCGTGCGTGGCGCGTCCCGAGTTCGAGACGTCGTTCACGGCCGTGACGCCGAGCACGTAGTCGAGCGCGGTCGAGGCGTCGAGTCCGGTGGTGTCGCGGCCGATGACGATCGCGACCTCTCCCTCGGCATCCGTGCGGCCGGCGTCGCGCCGCAGCACTGCGGGCTCGCCCGCCGCGACGACCGTGCGCGGGCTCTTGAGCCACGCCTGCACGGGTGACGGGTGCGACGGCCCGTTCTGCGCGATGCCGACGACGACGAGCGGCTTGCAGGGTGCGAGGAGGGTCGGGTGCTCGACGGGGGCCTCGTCGAGCACGGCCGGCTCCTCGCCGCGCGCGAACGCCTCGTACGGGTCGGCGATGCGGAGCCACTGCGAGTCGTCGGAGCTCCACGAGCCGAGGTGCACGGGGCCGTCGGGGCCGTTCGTTCGTGCGATGCGCATGCGCCGACCGCCCTACTTCGTCTCGCGCGCGAGCTCGCGCTTGACCCGGGCGAGGTCGATCGCCTCGGTCATGACGTCCTCGTCGTAGAACTCGAGGGCGTTCGACGTGCGGGTGAGGTCGCGGCCCTTCGTCTCGGGGACGAGGAAGGTCGAGGCCGTCGTGATCGCCGCGAGCGTCGCCAGGTAGAGGGCCATGACGACCCAGTTGTTGCCGGTCATGGCCATGAGCCAGGTGCCGAGGATGCCCGCCAGCCCGCCCGCGAGCACCGCGGAGATCTCGCGCGCCATGGCGACGCCGAGGTAGCGGTTGCGGTTGCCGAAGAGCTCGGGGAGCATCGCGCACTGGGGGCCGAGCATGGTGTTGACCGCGACGCCGATGCCGATCGCGATGACGATGACGTCGAGCCAGTCGATGCCGAGCGACAGCATCCACCAGGCGGGGAACGAGTAGGCGAGCATGAACACGGCGCCGGCCCGGTAGACGGGCTTGCGGCCGACGCGGTCGGAGAGCGCGCCCGTGAGCGGGATCGAGAAGCAGCCGATCAGCGAGCCGACCGAGACGCCCCAGGTGATGACCGACTTGCTCACGCTGCCGTCGCTCACGACGGCGACGGCGAAGGCGAGCGCGACCGACTGGAAGAGGTACGAGCCGCCGTTCTCGGCCATGCGCAGGCCGATGCCCGCCATGACGCCCGGCATGCCCTTGCTGAACACGGCGCGCATGGGGTGCGCGTGCTCCGTGTCCTCGTGCTTCTCGAGCTCGACGAACGTGGGCGTCTCGCGGAGGCGGGCGCGCACGAAGAGGGCGACCAGGATCAGCACGAACGAGAGCAGGAAGGGGATGCGCCAGCCCCACGCGAGGAAGGCCTCCTCGGGCATGAGCGAGAGCGCCGAGAAGACGACGCCGGCGAGGAGCGTGCCGAGCTGGATGCCGATGAAGGGCAGCGCCGAGAAGAATCCGCGTCGCTTGACCGGCGCGTACTCGGCCATGAGCACGGTCGCGCCGGCCTGCTCGGCGCCCGCGCCGAAGCCCTGCAGGAGGCGCAGCGCGGTGAGCAGGATGGGCGCCCAGATGCCGATCGCCTCGTAGGTGGGGAGCACGCCGATGAGGGTGGTCGCGCCGCCCATGAGCAGGATCGTCACGACGAGCACCCACTTGCGGCCGATGCGGTCGCCGATCGTGCCGAAGAAGAGGCCGCCGAAGGGGCGGGCGACGAAGCCGACGCCGAACGAGGCGAACGCGGCGACCGTGCCCATGGCGGGGTCGAGGTTCGAGAAGAACAGCTTGTTGAAGATCAGGGCCGTGAAGAGGCCGTAGAGCGCGAAGTCGAAGTACTCGAGCGCCGAGCCGATCGACGACGCGAGCGTCGCGCGGCGCAGGTTGTCGGCGTACTCCTGCTCGGAGAGTCCGCCGTGGGCGGCTTCGGGGGTCGTGGTGGTCACGCTGGCATCTCCTTCGATGAACGTCCCGTGCGTCGTGACCGTGGGGTCCGACGTGCGCCTCCAAGGTAACAACAGATTGGACAGTGTTCAACATGTTGGACAAAAAAAGTGCGTGCCATGCGGGGGCGGCGGACGGACGAACGCGATCGCCCCCTCGTGAGGCGTCACGAGGGGGCGATTCGGGCGGGTCGGATGCGGCCGCGATGCGGCCGGACCCCCGTCAGGAGCTCGACGGCCGATGGGAGAAGGGGTTCGTGAGCTGCTGGGCGGCCTCCTGCAGTGCCTCGCCCAGGCGCGCGAGGTTCTCGGGGGTGGCGGCCTCGTTGGGCAGCGTGACGCCCATCGCCAGGGGCGGGTCGAACGGCGTCCACGCCTCGAGCGGCACGGCCACGCCGGACAGGCCGCTCATGCCCTCGCCCGCGTCGATCGCGTAGCCGCGCGCTCGAGCCGCGCGGATCTTCTTGAGCACCTCGGCGAGGGTCGTCGTGCTCCTGGGGGTGCGCTGGGGGAACGGCTCGTAGGGGGCGAGCCGGGCCGTGATCTCCTCGTCGCGGAACGGCATGAGCAGTGCGTTCCCGGAGGCCGTGAGTGCGGCGGGTAGGCGGGAGCCCAGGGGCGTGCCGAGGCGCTCGCGCCCCTCGTGCCGACCGAGGTAGAGCGTGTCCGCCCCCTCGAGCATGGTGATCTGCACCACCTCCGTGCGCAGCACCGGCGAGGCGTCGCACACGCCGTAGAACTCGCGCACCTGGTTGAAGCGCGCCGCGAACGCGCCGCCGAGCTCGGCCGTGCGGCGCCCCAGCAGGTAGCCCTGCGCCGTGCGCTGGATCATGCCGCCCTCCTCGAGGGCGAGCGTCAGGTTCGCCGTCGACGACTTCGCGAGGTCGAGCGCGCGGGCGAGGTCGCTCAGCGTGAGCGGGGTGCCCTCGGCATCCGCGAGCACGCTCAGGATGCCCAGGGCGCGCGTGACGGCGGGCGCCGGGTCGCGGGGGGAGGCGTCGGCCATGGTCGTCCTGTCGGTCGGCGTCCACGACGACGGGCGCCCGGCCGGGGAGATGGGCCCCGGGGCCGGACGCCCGCTGCGTCGGACGGATCAGCGGATCAGTAGAACTCAACCGTATCGACGACGTTGCGCAGCGTCTCGCCGTCGAGCAGGCGCCGCGCGTTCTCGGCGAACAGGCGCGCGATGCGCAGTTCCTCGGCGTTGTTCAGCGCGGCGGTGTGGGGGGCGACGGTCACGTTCGGGTGCGTCCACAGCGGGCTCGACTGGGGGAGCGGCTCGACGGCGAACACGTCGAGCACGGCGCAGGCGACGCGGCCGTCCTCGAGCGCGTCGACGAGGGCGTCCTCATCGACGACCGTGCCGCGGCCCACGTTGACCACGATCGCGCCCGGCTTGAGGTTCGCGAAGAACTCGCGGCCGGCGAGCTTCTCGGTCGCCTCGGTGCCGGGGAGGGTGAGCACGACCGCGTCGACCTCGGCGGCGACGGCGTTCAGCTCCTCCATCGGGACCAGCCGATCGACTCCCTCGACGGGCGCGCCCGAGCGCGTCGTGCCGTAGACGGTCGCGCCGAGCGCGGAGAACCGCGTCGCGCACGCCTTGCCGATGCCGCCGAGGCCGACGACGAGCACGGTCATCTCGTCGAGCTGGCGCATCTCCCAGCGGTCGCTCCACTCCTTGCGCGCCTGCTGCGCCTGCAGTCGGGGGAGGTCCTTGGCGCCGGCGAGCACGCCGAACACGGCGAACTCGGCGAGCGGTCCGCCGTGCACGCCCGCGCTCGTCGTGAAGACGATGCGCTCGAGATCCGCATCCGACAGGTTCGCGGCCTTGACCTGGCCGCCGCCGCCCGCAGCCGTCGTGTGCACCCAGCGCAGGCGCGGGTTCGCGGCGACCGTGCGGGCGAGCGCTGCGCTGTCGACGTCGGGGATGCCGAAGAGCACGTCCGCCGAGTCGACGAGGGCGTCGAAGGCGGCCTGCTGCTCGGGCGTGCGCGTGAAGGCCGGGTCGCCCGACCAGTCCGCCGGGCCCCGCATGGGGTGGTAGAGCGAGTGGTCGCGCACGAGCTCGACGCGGGGCTCGAGCTGCTCGATGAGCCGGCAGTGCTCCTCCTTGAGGTCGACGGCGACGGCGACGCGCAGGCGCTTCGGCGTCTCCTGCGCCTCCTCCTGCTCGGGAATGCTTGCCTGCTGGGGAAGGTCGGTCACTGCGGGCTCCTCGTTCGCGTGGGACGGCTCTGTCTCGTGCCTGGGTCGTGAGCGGCGGCGCCGAGCGGCGGCGCTCCGCAGACCACTGTACGCTCAATTCAGCAGAATGGACACTGTCCAATAGGTTGGACGAGGCGTAGCATGGGGGCATGACCGAAGAAGCGCTCACCGACGCGACCCCGCACGACGCCGAGCACGAAGGCGCGCAGGAGCCCGCATCCTCCCCCGGATCCGGCGCGCCCGCTCGCATCGGCGTCATCGGCCTCGGCGCCATGGGGCGCCCCATGGCGCACCACCTGCTGGAGGCGAACGGCGCGCTCACGATCACCGGACGCACCCGCCGCCCCGGCGACTCGCTCGTCGAGGCGGGCGCCACCTGGGTCGACACGGCGCGCGAGCTCGCGGCATCCGTCGACGCCGTGCTCGTCATGCTGCCCGACCTGCCCCAGCTCGAGGAGGTGCTCGCCGGCCCCGACGGGCTCCTCGCGGGCGTCGACCACGAGCTGCTGCTGCTCATCGGCTCGTCGTCGTCGCCCACGGGCGTGCGCGCGCTCGCCGAGCGCCTCGACGCCTCCACCGGCGGCCTCGTGCACGTCGTCGACTGCCCCGTCTCCGGCGGCGAGGACGGGGCCAAGGCGGGGGCCCTCTCGATCATGGTCGGCGGCGCCGACGCGGACGCGGCGCGCGCCGCCCGCATCCTCGCCCGCTGCGGCCGACCCGTGCACCTCGGCCCGCTCGGGGCCGGACAGGTCGCGAAGGCCTGCAACCAGCTCGTCGTGTCGGCCACGATCCTCGCCCTCGGCGAGGCCAGCGTGCTCGCCGACCGCAGCGGCATCGACCTCGACGCCATGTGGTCGCTGCTCGGCGGCGGCTACGCCGGCGGCAACCTGCTCGCCAGTCGGCGCGAGAAGCTCGTCACCGGCGACGACTCGCCCTCGGGCGTCGCGAAGTACATGATCAAGGACCTCACGTTCGCGAACGACGTCGCCGAGGCGACCGGCACCAACGCCGTGCTGCTGCCGACGCTGCGCGCCGCCTTCGACGAGATCGTGGACGCCGGCCTCGGCGACCGCGACATCTCGGTCTCGCGCCGCTTCGTCGCGGAGCGCTGACCCGCGCGCACATCGAAATGGCGGGGTTCGGTGCGTTCGTTCATGAACGAACGCACCGAACCCCGCCATTTCGATGTGCGCGCGGGTCAGCGCTCCGCGACGAAGCGGCGCGAGACCGAGATGTCGCGGTCGCCGAGGCCGGCGTCCACGATCTCGTCGAAGGCGGCGCGCAGCGTCGGCAGCAGCACGGCGTTGGTGCCGGTCGCCTCGGCGACGTCGTTCGCGAACGTGAGGTCCTTGATCATGTACTTCGCGACGCCCGAGGGCGAGTCGTCGCCGGTGACGAGCTTCTCGCGCCGACTGGCGAGCAGGTTGCCGCCGGCGTAGCCGCCGCCGAGCAGCGACCACATGGCGTCGAGGTCGATGCCGCTGCGGTCGGCGAGCACGCTGGCCTCGCCGAGGGCGAGGATCGTGGCCGACACGACGAGCTGGTTGCAGGCCTTCGCGACCTGTCCGGCCCCGAGCGGGCCGAGGTGCACGGGTCGGCCGCAGCGGGCGAGGATGCGGGCGGCGCGCGCCGCGTCCGCGTCGGCGCCGCCGACCATGATCGAGAGGGCCCCCGCCTTGGCCCCGTCCTCGCCGCCGGAGACGGGGCAGTCGACGACGTGCACGAGGCCGCCGGTGGAGGCGTCGAGGCGCTCGGCGAGCGCGCGCACGCCCGTGGGCGACGACGACGAGCCGATGAGCAGCAGCAGCTCGTGGTCGACGCCCGCGAGGAGCCCGTCGGGGCCGGCGAGCACCTCCTCGAGCTGGGGCAGGTCGGGCAGCATGACGAGCACGGCGTCGACGGATGCCGCGAGCTCGCGCGCCGTGTCGACCCAGGTGGCGCCCGCCTCGACGAGCGAGTCGCCGGGGCGGCGGGTGCGTCCGGTGATCGTGAGCGCGCCGTTCGCCTCCAGCAGGTGGTGCGCCATGGGGCGCCCCATGGCGCCGAGGCCGATGACGCCGATGCGAGCGGGCGCGCCGGATCCGGGGGAGGATGCGGGCTCCTGCGCGCCTTCGTGCTCGGCGTCGTGCGGGGTCGCGTCGGTGAGCGCTTCTTCGGTCATGCCCCCATGCTACGCCTCGTCCAACCTATTGGACAGTGTCCATTCTGCTGAATTGAGCGTACAGTGGTCTGCGGAGCGCCGCCGCTCGGCGCCGCCGCTCACGACCCAGGCACGAGACAGAGCCGTCCCACGCGAACGAGGAGCCCGCAGTGACCGACCTTCCCCAGCAGGCAAGCATTCCCGAGCAGGAGGAGGCGCAGGAGACGCCGAAGCGCCTGCGCGTCGCCGTCGCCGTCGACCTCAAGGAGGAGCACTGCCGGCTCATCGAGCAGCTCGAGCCCCGCGTCGAGCTCGTGCGCGACCACTCGCTCTACCACCCCATGCGGGGCCCGGCGGACTGGTCGGGCGACCCGGCCTTCACGCGCACGCCCGAGCAGCAGGCCGCCTTCGACGCCCTCGTCGACTCGGCGGACGTGCTCTTCGGCATCCCCGACGTCGACAGCGCAGCGCTCGCCCGCACGGTCGCCGCGAACCCGCGCCTGCGCTGGGTGCACACGACGGCTGCGGGCGGCGGCGGCCAGGTCAAGGCCGCGAACCTGTCGGATGCGGATCTCGAGCGCATCGTCTTCACGACGAGCGCGGGCGTGCACGGCGGACCGCTCGCCGAGTTCGCCGTGTTCGGCGTGCTCGCCGGCGCCAAGGACCTCCCCCGACTGCAGGCGCAGCAGGCGCGCAAGGAGTGGAGCGACCGCTGGGAGATGCGCCAGCTCGACGAGATGACCGTGCTCGTCGTCGGCCTCGGCGGCATCGGCAAGGCGTGCGCGACGCGGTTCTCCGCGCTCGGCGCGACCGTCTACGGCACGACGCGCTCGGGCGCGCCCGTCGAGGGAGTCGATCGGCTGGTCCCGATGGAGGAGCTGAACGCCGTCGCCGCCGAGGTCGACGCGGTCGTGCTCACCCTCCCCGGCACCGAGGCGACCGAGAAGCTCGCCGGCCGCGAGTTCTTCGCGAACCTCAAGCCGGGCGCGATCGTGGTCAACGTGGGCCGCGGCACGGTCGTCGATGAGGACGCCCTCGTCGACGCGCTCGAGGACGGCCGCGTCGCCTGCGCCGTGCTCGACGTGTTCGCCGTCGAGCCGCTCCCCCAGTCGAGCCCGCTGTGGACGCACCCGAACGTGACCGTCGCCCCCCACACCGCCGCGCTGAACAACGCCGAGGAACTGCGCATCGCGCGCCTGTTCGCCGAGAACGCGCGGCGCCTGCTCGACGGCGAGACGCTGCGCAACGTCGTCGATACGGTTGAGTTCTACTGATCCGCTGATCCGTCCGACGCAGCGGGCGTCCGGCCCCGGGGCCCATCTCCCCGGCCGGGCGCCCGTCGTCGTGGACGCCGACCGACAGGACGACCATGGCCGACGCCTCCCCCCGCGACCCGGCGCCCGCCGTCACGCGCGCCCTGGGCATCCTGAGCGTGCTCGCGGATGCCGAGGGCACCCCGCTCACGCTGAGCGACCTCGCCCGCGCGCTCGACCTCGCGAAGTCGTCGACGGCGAACCTGACGCTCGCCCTCGAGGAGGGCGGCATGATCCAGCGCACGGCGCAGGGCTACCTGCTGGGGCGCCGCACGGCCGAGCTCGGCGGCGCGTTCGCGGCGCGCTTCAACCAGGTGCGCGAGTTCTACGGCGTGTGCGACGCCTCGCCGGTGCTGCGCACGGAGGTGGTGCAGATCACCATGCTCGAGGGGGCGGACACGCTCTACCTCGGTCGGCACGAGGGGCGCGAGCGCCTCGGCACGCCCCTGGGCTCCCGCCTACCCGCCGCACTCACGGCCTCCGGGAACGCACTGCTCATGCCGTTCCGCGACGAGGAGATCACGGCCCGGCTCGCCCCCTACGAGCCGTTCCCCCAGCGCACCCCCAGGAGCACGACGACCCTCGCCGAGGTGCTCAAGAAGATCCGCGCGGCTCGAGCGCGCGGCTACGCGATCGACGCGGGCGAGGGCATGAGCGGCCTGTCCGGCGTGGCCGTGCCGCTCGAGGCGTGGACGCCGTTCGACCCGCCCCTGGCGATGGGCGTCACGCTGCCCAACGAGGCCGCCACCCCCGAGAACCTCGCGCGCCTGGGCGAGGCACTGCAGGAGGCCGCCCAGCAGCTCACGAACCCCTTCTCCCATCGGCCGTCGAGCTCCTGACGGGGGTCCGGCCGCATCGCGGCCGCATCCGACCCGCCCGAATCGCCCCCTCGTGACGCCTCACGAGGGGGCGATCGCGTTCGTCCGTCCGCCGCCCCCGCATGGCACGCACTTTTTTTGTCCAACATGTTGAACACTGTCCAATCTGTTGTTACCTTGGAGGCGCACGTCGGACCCCACGGTCACGACGCACGGGACGTTCATCGAAGGAGATGCCAGCGTGACCACCACGACCCCCGAAGCCGCCCACGGCGGACTCTCCGAGCAGGAGTACGCCGACAACCTGCGCCGCGCGACGCTCGCGTCGTCGATCGGCTCGGCGCTCGAGTACTTCGACTTCGCGCTCTACGGCCTCTTCACGGCCCTGATCTTCAACAAGCTGTTCTTCTCGAACCTCGACCCCGCCATGGGCACGGTCGCCGCGTTCGCCTCGTTCGGCGTCGGCTTCGTCGCCCGCCCCTTCGGCGGCCTCTTCTTCGGCACGATCGGCGACCGCATCGGCCGCAAGTGGGTGCTCGTCGTGACGATCCTGCTCATGGGCGGCGCGACCACCCTCATCGGCGTGCTCCCCACCTACGAGGCGATCGGCATCTGGGCGCCCATCCTGCTCACCGCGCTGCGCCTCCTGCAGGGCTTCGGCGCGGGCGCCGAGCAGGCCGGCGCGACCGTGCTCATGGCCGAGTACGCGCCGGTCAAGCGACGCGGATTCTTCTCGGCGCTGCCCTTCATCGGCATCCAGCTCGGCACGCTCCTCGCCGGCGTCGTCTTCTCGGCGCTCTCGCTCATGCCCGAGGAGGCCTTCCTCGCGTGGGGCTGGCGCATCCCCTTCCTGCTCTCGTTCGTGCTGATCCTGGTCGCCCTCTTCGTGCGCGCCCGCCTCCGCGAGACGCCCACGTTCGTCGAGCTCGAGAAGCACGAGGACACGGAGCACGCGCACCCCATGCGCGCCGTGTTCAGCAAGGGCATGCCGGGCGTCATGGCGGGCATCGGCCTGCGCATGGCCGAGAACGGCGGCTCGTACCTCTTCCAGTCGGTCGCGCTCGCCTTCGCCGTCGCCGTCGTGAGCGACGGCAGCGTGAGCAAGTCGGTCATCACCTGGGGCGTCTCGGTCGGCTCGCTGATCGGCTGCTTCTCGATCCCGCTCACGGGCGCGCTCTCCGACCGCGTCGGCCGCAAGCCCGTCTACCGGGCCGGCGCCGTGTTCATGCTCGCCTACTCGTTCCCCGCCTGGTGGATGCTGTCGCTCGGCATCGACTGGCTCGACGTCATCGTCATCGCGATCGGCATCGGCGTCGCGGTCAACACCATGCTCGGCCCCCAGTGCGCGATGCTCCCCGAGCTCTTCGGCAACCGCAACCGCTACCTCGGCGTCGCCATGGCGCGCGAGATCTCCGCGGTGCTCGCGGGCGGGCTGGCGGGCATCCTCGGCACCTGGCTCATGGCCATGACCGGCAACAACTGGGTCGTCATGGCCCTCTACCTGGCGACGCTCGCGGCGATCACGACGGCCTCGACCTTCCTCGTCCCCGAGACGAAGGGCCGCGACCTCACCCGCACGTCGAACGCCCTCGAGTTCTACGACGAGGACGTCATGACCGAGGCGATCGACCTCGCCCGGGTCAAGCGCGAGCTCGCGCGCGAGACGAAGTAGGGCGGTCGGCGCATGCGCATCGCACGAACGAACGGCCCCGACGGCCCCGTGCACCTCGGCTCGTGGAGCTCCGACGACTCGCAGTGGCTCCGCATCGCCGACCCGTACGAGGCGTTCGCGCGCGGCGAGGAGCCGGCCGTGCTCGACGAGGCCCCCGTCGAGCACCCGACCCTCCTCGCACCCTGCAAGCCGCTCGTCGTCGTCGGCATCGCGCAGAACGGGCCGTCGCACCCGTCACCCGTGCAGGCGTGGCTCAAGAGCCCGCGCACGGTCGTCGCGGCGGGCGAGCCCGCAGTGCTGCGGCGCGACGCCGGCCGCACGGATGCCGAGGGAGAGGTCGCGATCGTCATCGGCCGCGACACCACCGGACTCGACGCCTCGACCGCGCTCGACTACGTGCTCGGCGTCACGGCCGTGAACGACGTCTCGAACTCGGGACGCGCCACGCACGACCCGCGCAACTTCGAGGGCAAGTCGGGCGTCGGATACACGCCGCTCGGGCCCTGGATCGACACGTCCGCCGACCCCGAGACCGTGGCGCTCGCGGTGGACGTCGACGGAGAGCGCCGGGCGACGACCTCGGCCGCCGACCTGCCCGCCGGCATCCGCGAATGCCTCGCCTACGTCGCCTCGTGGACGACGCTCGGCCCCGGCGACGTCGTCATGACGGGCGCCCCGCGCACGGTCGTCGAGGTGCACCCGGGCCAGACGGCGGTCGTGACCGTCGGCGGCATCCGACTCGAGACGCCACTCATCTGACCCGCCGCGAGCGTTCCGGGCGGCCGAAACGGCCTCCGAGAACGCTCGCGGACTCGGTTGCGCCGGCCGGATTGGCAAGGAATATGCCATTGTTCCACCGGAAGTCACAACATCACTCCTGATCAATTCAGGATTCCATCAATCATTCGGCACAGAAACGGCACGAGTCGTGCACATCTTGGCCGATGCCCATACGCTGCAAGAGCGACCGTGCCGAGCGGCGCGCGGCCCGCGCCGACCGCTCGGATCACACCGAAGGAGACCACACGATGACGCCAGCTCCCGCCAAGGCCACCGGCCTCTTCGACCTCACGGGCCGCACCGCGCTCGTCACCGGATCCAGCCAGGGCATCGGCTTCGCCCTCGCCACCGGCCTCGCCCAGGCCGGCGCGCAGGTCGTCGTGCACGGCCGCGACGCCGCCAAGGCCGAGCGCGCCGCCGCCCGCATCGCCGAGGCCGCGCCCGAGGCGCCCAGGCCGCTCGTCGCGACGTTCGACGTGACCGACGCGGATGCCGTCGAGCGGGGCGTGGCCGAGCTCGAGGCGCGCATCGGCACGCCCGACATCCTGGTCAACAACGCCGGCATCCAGCGCCGCGCCCCGATCACCGAGTTCGCCGACGCCGACTGGAACGACCTCGTCGCGACGAACCTCACGAGCGCCTTCCTCATGTCGCGTCGCGTCTCCGCCGGCATGATCGCGCGCGGCAGCGGCAAGATCGTCAACATCGGCAGCGTGCAGTCGCAGCTCGCGCGCCCGTCGATCGCGCCGTACAGCGCCACCAAGGGCGCCATCGTCATGCTGACGAAGGGTCTGTGCGCCGACCTCGCGCCCCACGGCATCCAGGTCAACGCCGTCGCCCCCGGCTACTTCGCGACCGAGCTCACCAAGGCGCTCGTCGACGACGCCGAGTTCTCGGCCTGGGTCGGGAAGCGCACGCCCGCAGGCCGCTGGGGCCGTGTCGACGAGCTCGTCGGCGCGCTCGTCTTCCTCTCCTCGGACGCCTCGTCGTTCGTCGGCGGGCAGACGATCTTCGTCGACGGCGGCATGACCGCAGTCGTCTAGCCGACGCGTCGCGCGTCCGACCGAAGGGATCGGCGCATTCCCCGCGCCGATCCCGTCGACGGAACCGAGCCGGCCGCAGCTCGCCCGACAAGAATCGCGGTGGACACGCGCCGCTCTTGTCGGGCGAACTGGGCAAGACGACCGGCAGAGCACCAGCAGCTTCCAGTTCGAGCGTTCGAGGAGGAACGACGATGACCACCACCACTTCCAACTACGCGATCGTCGCGCACGCGAAGGGCGACGTGCGCGTCGACGAGCGCGCCGAACCGCAGCCCGCGGCCGACGAGGCGATCGTGGAGATCGCCTACGGCGGCATCTGCGGCAGCGACCTGCACTACTGGCTCGAGGGCGCGGCCGGCGTCTCGATCCTGCGCGACCCCATGGTCCTCGGCCACGAGGTGTCGGGCACGGTCGTGGCGGCCGCCGCCGATGGCTCGGGCCCGGCCGTCGGCGCCCGCGTGGTCGCCCACCCGGCGACGCCGAAGGACGACGGCGAGACCCCGTACCCCGCCGATCGGCCGAACCTCTCCCCCGCCGGCACCTACCTCGGCTCGGCGGCGCACCACCCCCACACCGACGGGGCGTTCGCGCGCCGCGTGGCCCTGCCGACGCGCATGCTGCGCGAGCTCGCCGACGGCGTCGACCTGCGCGTCGCCGCGCTCGCCGAGCCGGCGGGTGTCGCCTGGCACGCCATCGAGCGCGCGGGCGATGTGCGCGGCCGCTCGGCGCTCGTGATCGGCTGCGGCCCCATCGGCCTGCTCGCGATCGCCGTGCTCAAGCGCTTCGGCGCGACCCGCATCACGGCCGCCGACCTGCAGCCGCACGCGCTCGAGCTCGCGCTGCGCCTGGGCGCGACCGACACGGTCGACGGCCGCGACGCGGAGGCCATCGCGCGCGTCCACGCCGACGTCGTCGTCGAGTCGTCGGGCAGCGTGCCCGGCTTCGCGAACGCCGTGCGCGGCGCGATCCGCGGCGGCACGGTCGTCATGCTCGGGCTGCAGCGCGCGGGTGACGTGCCCGCGCCGCTCGCGACCGCGATCGCGCGCGAGCTCACGCTCGTGGGCTCATTCCGCTTCAACGACGAGCTCGACGACGTCGTCGCGGCCCTCGCCGACGGCTCGCTGGATGTCGCCGAGGTCGTCACGCACGAGTTCCCGGCGCGCGACGTGCTCGAGGCGCTCGAGGTCGCGCGCGACGCCTCGGCATCCTCCAAGGTGCTCCTGCGCTTCGAGGACTGAGCCCGCCCGCTGCCGGCCGCCACCGGCAGCCCGTCCCCGCCGTTCGGACGGCCGGCCCGCGGGCCGGCCGTCCGAACGGTGGGGAGATTTGCGTCTTCCGCACGGCCCTAGCCGTCGAGCGCGGCGGATTCATGCGGCGCGGGTTCGGCGCTCGATGCGCTGACCCCCACGTTTCGGCCGGCCCGCGGAGCAGGTCAGCGGAGCGCGGGAGCGACCACCGCGACCGCCCACGCCGTCCAGAAACCGGCGAGCAGGTACGGGCCGAAGGCCAGGCGCTCGCGCCGGTCGCGGCGCGCGACGAGCCGGCCGATCGCCGCGATGCCGCCGGACAGGAAGGCGAGCGCGAAGGCTGCGAGCGCGGTCTCGAGGGAGACGAGCGCCGCCGCAGCGGCGAGCGAGGGCACGAGCTTCGCGTCGCCCATGCCCATGCCGCCGGCCAGCGAGAGCGCCCCGAAGACGAGTGCCGCGACCGCCGCCGCGGCGAGGGCGCCGAGCACGGCCGGGAGCACGACGTCGCCCGCCTCCGCACCGACGCGGTCGACGACGCCCGCCACGAGGTCGAGCAGGAGTGCGAGCCCGCAGCCGATCGCCGCCGCCCCGGTGAGCGCATTCGGCAGCCGGTGCTCGCGCACGTCCACGGCCCAGAGCGCCGGCGTCACGGCCGCGACGGATGCCGCGGCGACCGCGGTGGGCCACGTCGCGAGCCCGTTGGATGCCGAGGCGAGGCTCGCCAGGGCGAATGCGAACCCCGTCACGGCGGGCGCGGGATGCTCGAGCACCGGGCAGAGGATGCGGCCGAGAAGCCGCACCGCCGCCGGGCGCCGCATACCGCGCATGTCTCCAAGTCGAGCGTTCACGTCCACGTCGCCGTCTGCGCTGCATGCAGCGGCACGCCCGCTCGACGCATCCTGCTCGCTGCGTTCGGGGCGCCGCCCGCGGCGGCCTTCGCGTACGCGCACGCCGGACGCCGTGGCCCGTCCCAGGGCGGTCAGTGGACTGCGCTCGCTCATGCGGGCACGGTACGCGTGCGCGCGACCCTGCCGCAGAAGTTATCCACAAACGTCCGAGGACGTCGAACGCGCGGAACGGTCGATCATCCACGCCATCGGTGCCGGTGCGGGGTTTCGTCTGCAGTGCGGGTCGCACTGCAGACGAGACCCCGCACTCGCGGACGCTCCGTTACGCGAACAGGTCGGCCTGCCCGAACATCTGCGCGGCGGCGCGCGCCGACGGCGTCCCGGCATCCGGGTCCGCACCCGCCGCGATGAGGGCGAGCGCGATGTCGCGCGTCCCCTTGAAGACGGCGCCGGCGAGCGGGCTCTGCCCGCGGTCGTTGAGCAGGTCGACGTCGGCGCCGCGCTCGATGAGCGCCTTCGTCGCCTCCAGGTGCCCCCAGTAGGAGGCGAGCATGAGCAGCGTGTTGCCGGAGGCGTCGCGCAGATCGACGGGCACGCCGGCGTCGACGTAGGCCGCGAGACGCTCGGCGTCTCCCGCCCGCGCGTAGTCGAAGAGGTCGTTCGCGAGCTGCAGCGTCTCGTCGTCGAGCGGCTTCGGGTCGGCGCTCGGGTGGTCGTTCATGGCGTTCGCGTCGGTCATCTCCCCAGTCTGTCATCCGCCGGGGCGCGCACGGCGCCCGCGCCTACCGCGCCGAACTCTGGCGATATCGCGAAGGCGAGCCGCTATTCGGCGCACCTCGCGCATATCGCCAGAGTTCGGCGGCGTGCTCGGCAAGAATCCGGCCGCCGGCCCCGATCCCGACGTCGGCCTCGGCCTCGGCCTCGGCGCCTGCCCTACGAGATCTCGTACGCCTCCAGCAGGTCGGTCACGAGCGCGGCGATCGCGCTGCGCTCCGAGCGCTGCAGCGTGAGGTGCCCGAACAGCTCGTGCCCCTTGAGCGTCTCGATGACCGACGCGACGCCGTCGTGCCGACCCACGCGCAGATTGTCGCGCTGGGCGACGTCGTGGGTGAGCACGACGCGGGAGTTCTCGCCGACGCGCGAGAGCGTCGTGAGCAGCACGTTGCGCTCGAGCGACTGCGCCTCGTCGACGATCACGAAGGCGTCGTGCAGCGACCGCCCGCGGATGTGCGTGAGCGGCAGGATCTCGAGGATCTCCCGCGCGAGCACCTCCTCGATGACGTTGTCGGAGACGATCGCCGAGAGCGTGTCGAACACGGCCTGCCCCCAGGGGCCCATCTTCTCGTCCTGGTCGCCGGGCAGGTAGCCGAGCTCCTGCCCGCCCACCGCGTAGAGCGGCCGGAAGACCATGATCTTGCGGTGCAGCCCGCGCTCGAGCACCGACTCGAGCCCGGCCGCGAGCGCCAGCGCGCTCTTGCCCGTGCCCGCGCGCCCGCCCAGCGAGACGATGCCGACGCTCTGGTCGAGCAGCAGGTCGATCGCCAGGCGCTGCTCGGCGGAGCGGCCGTGCACGCCGAAGACGTCGCGGTCGCCGCGCACGAGCCGGATCTCCCCGTCGCGGACTACGCGCCCCAACGCGGAGCCGCGCTCGGAGTGGATGACGAGGCTCGTGTTGACGGGCAGCTCGCTCACGGCATCCGTCTCGAGGCGCTCGTTCGCGAAGAGGTCGTCGATGTCGCTCTGCGGCAGGTCGATCTCGGCGAGCCCGGTGTAACCGGTGTCGCGGGCGAGCTCGGCGCGGTACTCCTCGGCGGCGAGGCCGATGGCCGAGGCCTTGACCCGCATGGGGAGGTCCTTGGACACGACCGTCACGTCGAGCCCGTCGTTCGCGAGGTTGAGGGCGACGGCGAGGATGCGGGTGTCGTTGTCGCCCAGCTGCAGGCCGTTCGGCAGCGAGGTCGTGCTCGTGTGGTTGAGCTCGACGCGCAGCGTGCCGCCGTGCTCGCCCACGGGGATCGGGAAGTCGAGCCGCTCGTGCTCGACGCGCAGCCCGTCGAGGTAGCGCAGCGCCTGCCGGGCGAAGTAGCCGATCTCGGGGTCGTGGCGCTTCTTCTCGAGCTCCGTGATGACGACGACGGGGATGACGACGGCGTGCTCCGCGAAGCGGAACATGGCGCGCGGATCGCTCAGGAGCACCGAGGTGTCGAGCACGAAGGTCGTCGTGCCGGTGTCCGGGGTCGATTCGTGCGATCCGTCTGGCATCCGCGACCGGTCGGCGTCGGGAGCGGCGGCCGGCGAGCCGCCCTCCGCTCCGCTGGTCTCCGTGCGGTCGTCGGTGGATCCGTGTGCCGTGGTCACGATCGCTCCTTCGCAGGTCGCTTCCTGCATAGGGTGCGTTGCGGCCACGATGTCGAGTGCCTCGGGGTCGGATGCGCCTGACTTGCGTGGCCGCTCCGATCGGGCCGGTGCCCGATGCCCTCACGCTACGACGACTGCGTCCCGAGGATGCTGTGACCCGCGCTCGGCGGGGACTGTTCCCCGAACCGTCACCGAATCGCCGCGAAGCCGTAACCGGACGACGCGCCGCGCCGCGCATGGACGAGGCGATGGGTGCTGCGCTCCCGACCCGGTCGGGAGGTGCAGGACCCATCGCCTCGGGGCGCGGCTACTGCCCGTACCGCCGCTGTCGGCCGGCGTAGTCGCGGAGGGCGCGCAGGAAGTCGACCTCGCGCAGGTCGGGGCCGAGCGCGTCGACGAAGTAGAACTCGGAGTGCGCCGACTGCCACAGCATGAAGTCGCTCAAGCGCTGCTCGCCCGAGGTGCGGATGACCAGGTCGGGATCGGGCTGCCCGCCGGTGTAGAGGTGCTCGGCGATGAGGTCGGGGCTGAGGATGTCGGCGAGCGCGCTCGCCTCGCCGCCCTGCTCGGCGTGCGCGCGCACGATGCGCTGCATGGCGTGCACGATCTCGGTGCGGCCGCCGTAGCCGACGGCCAGGTTGACGTGCAGGCCACGCCGGTCGGCGGTCGCGCGCTCGACCTCCTCGAGCGCGCGGCGGAGCGAGTCGGGCAGCAGCTCGGACGCGCCCACGTGCTTGACCCGCCAGCGCTCGTTCTCCGCGATGCGCCGCGCGAGCCGCTCGATGATCGCGACGAGCGCGGTGAGCTCGCGCGCGTCGCGGCCGCGCAGGTTGTCGGTCGACAGCAGGTAGAGCGTGACGACCTCGACGCCCTCGCGGTCGCACCAGTTGAGGAACTCGATCATCTTGGCGGCCCCCGCGCGGTGCCCGTGAGCCGCGTCCTGGATGCCGAGCTGGCGAGCCCAGCGCCGGTTGCCGTCGATGATCATGGCGACGTGGCGCGGCTTGACCCGGCCGGCGAGCACACGGCGGAGCCGGCGCGTGTACAGACGGTACAAGAGGTCTCGACCGGGGTTGGAGGGCGCGCGCTTCACCCTTCAAAGATAGTGCGCGAGCCAGGTTCGACCCGGGAGACTGCCGTAGCCTGCAGAGGTGAACACGCCTCGACTCGACCCAGCTTCGGCTCATCTTCCGCTTCTGGAGACCCAGCCGACCCAAGCGCCTCCGGTCGAGGCCAAGCCGACGTGGCGCGGCTGGATCCACGCGGGCACGCTGCCCGTGGCGATCGCCTGCGGAATCGTGCTGATCACCCTCGCCGACGGCGTCGAGGCGAAGCTCGCCTCGGCCCTCTACGCGGTCTGCTCGTGGCTGCTCTTCGGCATCTCGGCGCTCTACCACCGCTTCGACTGGAGCCCGAAGGCGAAGCTCGCGCTCCGGCGCTTCGACCACTCGAACATCTTCCTGCTCATCGCGGGCACCTACTCGCCGATCTCGCTCGTCGCCCTGCCGGGCGCGAAGGGCTGGATCCTCTTCGCCTGCGTGTGGACCGTCGCGGTCCTGGGCATCGGCTTCCGCATCTTCTGGACCGGCGCGCCGCGCTGGCTCTACGTCGCGCTCTACATCGCCCTCGGCTGGGCGGCCGTCATGTTCCTGGTCGACCTCTTCAACGCGAACGCCGCGACGATGGTGCTCATCGTCGCGGGCGGCCTGATGTACACGCTCGGCGCCGTCGTCTACGCGCTCAAGAAGCCGAATCCGTGGCCCGGCGTCTTCGGCTTCCACGAGATCTTCCACACGTTCACGGTGCTGGCCTTTCTCAGCCAGTGGGCGGGGATCCTCCTGCTCTGCATGAACCCGCCCGCCGCGAGCTAGCGGGGGGGCGCGATCCGCGCAGCCTCTAGTCGGCCCGTCCGAGGCCCGACGCGACCAGTTCCTCGAGCGCGATCGCCACGCCGTCGTCATCGTTGGCGGGCACGACCCGATCGGCGCGCTCCCGCACCAGCGGATGCGCGTTGGCGGGCGCGATCGACGCCCCGGCCCAGTCGAACAGGCCCAGATCGTTCAGCCCGTCGCCGATCGCGAGGGCGTCCCGACTGGCGATGCCGAGCCGTTCGGCGACCGCGCGCACACCCTGCGCCTTGCCGACGCCGGATGCGGTCACCTCGACGTTGTGCTCGTTCGAGGCGACGACCGACACGCGATCGCCGAGCCGGCTCGCGAGTCGCTCGGCGGCCCGGACCGCCTCGTTCGTCTCCGAGACGAGCAGGAGCTTCTCGGGCGCGGGCAGGTCGTCGAGCCGGTCGACGACCTCGGGTCCGAAGCCCACGACGCGGGACTCGTGCTCGACGCCCGGGGTGATGCGATCGACGAGCCACCGCTCGCCCGCGTACCAGTTCACCGTGAGCCCCAGTTCGCGGGCCGCCGCCACGGTCTCGGCGGTGTCGTGCGCGTCCAGCGGCGTCCGGGCGATCACCTCGAGGCGACCGGCGTCGTCGTAGGAGCCGACGAGCGCGCCCTGGCACGCGACGAAGCACGCCGGGGCGACGAGGCCGAGCCGGTCGAGGAAGGCCGCGAGCGCGCGCGGCGGCCTGGCCGAGGCGAGCGCGACGAGGATGCCGGCATCCGTCGCGGCCCTGACGGCGCGGACGGTGCGCGGCGCGAGCGTGTGGTCGCTGCGCAGGAGCGTCCCGTCGACGTCGATCGCGACGAGCGCCGGGCGCCGGCCGGAAGCGGGTGTTGAGGCGGGTGCGGAACCGGAGGCGTCGCGGCCGTCCGCGGAGAACGGCGCGCCGATCGCGGGTTCCGGCCCTCCCGACGACGGGTTCATCGGCCCGCCGAGCCGCCCCGGGCGCGACCCGCGCCGCCGTCGGCCTTCGCGCCGCCCGCCGCGGCTCCGTCGGCGCCCTCGCGCTCGGCGAGCTCCGCCTCCAGCTGCTCGCGGACGACCATGCGGGCCTGGGCGCGCCGCACCCGGCGGATG
>Ga0153918_1000279_pt1 | contig 28240 bp, 24 predicted proteins | sample TSFL002MetaG_FD_104687 | JGI IMG/M metagenome (GOLD analysis project Ga0153918, IMG submission 104687) | Attine ant fungus gardens microbial communities from Florida, USA - TSFL002 MetaG | ecosystem: Host-associated > Fungi > Mycelium > Unclassified | place: USA: Florida, Paynes Creek Historic... | reverse complement strand
GGTATCTGGGCAGCACTTCATTGGGTAGCACCGCCCGACAGGATGATTTCCGTCCTGACCCGACTCTGCCTTCTGGCTGGTTTTCTGTCGCCGCAAGCGGTTACTCAGGCTCAGGTTTTGACCGCGGCCATAACTGTCCGTCGGCAGACCGGACATCTACCGTTGCGGCTAATCAGGCCACCTTCCTGATGACTAACATGATGCCACAGGCACCAAACAATAACGAGCAAACCTGGGGTAACCTGGAAAACTATGAGCGCACACTGGTTAACGCCGGCAATGAACTGTACGTAATCTGTGGTTCATACGGCGTGGGCGGCACCGGCTCAAACGGCTTTGCTACTTCTGTTGATGGTGGCTACGTAACCGTTCCATCAAACACATGGAAAGTGATTGTGGTATTGCCCAACGGCAACAGTGACCTGAGTCGCGTTAGCACCACAACCCGTGTTATTGCCGTAAACATGCCAAACAACAACACCATCAACAGCGACTGGACCAACTACATCACTACCGTTGATGCCATTGAATCGGCTACCGGTTATGACCTGTTATCGGCTGTATCAACCTCTGTCCAATCGGTAATTGAGGCACGTACAGACGGCGGTATTTAATCCCTCTCACTCAACTTATAAATAAAAAAACCGGACGCCTGTTCCGGTTTTTTTATTTATGCGAGGCATCATTTTATCTATCTTTAAGATATTTAATATTAAGTTAACAAAACTTAATGACATTTGTGTCCCTTCAAACTCTCACTAAGTATGAAAACAAACAAACTAGTTATCTTAACATTTTTTGTTGCGGCACTGGCTGCAACCGGCTGTAAAAAAGACAGCAAAGGCATTGACCCGGTAAACACTGGCGACACTACCAAAACTATTCCACCAAAAACCTACGTAATTACCGAAGGTTTTGAAAGCGGCAGCAAAACAGCCTATGCCGATGCTACCGTAACACTTTCAACAGGCTCATGGGATTTCAACGATGCGGTGGTAGGCAATTTGGCAACTGATGTAAAAAACGGCGCATGGGCTGTCCGCTTGAGGACCGGCAGCATTTCCATGATGTTTGACATCAATGGCATCACCCAGATCAGCATCAAACACGCCAAGTATGGGGCAGATGCTACCTCTACCTGGCAATTAATGATGTCTGATGATGGCGGTACTACCTACAAACAACTTGGTAGCGACATCAGCGAAACTTCTACCACCTTTGTAACAGATTCATTTAAAGTTTCGACTACAAAAAAGGTAAGGTTTAAGATCCAAAAAACAGGTACCACTCGTATCAACCTTGACGACATCACCTTTAAAGGCACCGGCGACTCTGGTGTAACCGTTACTGACGATGATGGCAATGGCAACGATGGCGGCAGCACCTCTACACCAACTGCAGCCCGCGATGCACTTTTTGGTGCAGATGCTCCACCAGCAACAGGAGACAACAGCAACCTCCTGATGGGTAATCCATCAAACGCTACTATGGTAGCTACCAACACTGACAACTACCTGATCGATGCGCATTATTACACCGAGTCATACAACAGCACCAAAGGCGAGCCAAATTGGGTAAGCTGGCATTTAGACGCCAGCAATATTACCAATGTTAGTGACCGTTTAAACAACTTTGCGGCCTATTCTGGCTTACCCGCAGGATTTACTCAGGTACAGAACAATAGCTACAACTTTGCAACCTATGGTTTTGACAGAGGGCATAATTGCCCATCTGCCGACAGAACAAGCTCTGTCAATGCCAACTCGGCCACATTCCTCATGACTAATATGATACCGCAAGCTCCCTACAACAATGAAAACACATGGAACAACATGGAGGCCTATCTCCGTCAGCAAATTAGTGCTACTACGGAGGCTTACATCATTATGGGTAGCTATGGTACCGGCGGAACAGGAAACGCAGGACTTAAGAATACCATTACCACTAACGGCATAAGCATTAATGTGCCTGCTCACGTCTGGAAAGTAGCAGTAATTATGACATCTGGTAACGGAGATATTTCGCGCGTAGATGCCGCTACTCGTGTTATTGCTGTAGATGTGCCAAATAACAATTCAGTAACCTCCGACTGGAAACAATATGTCACCACCGTACGTGCTATTGAAGCCCAAACCGGCCTGAACCTGCTTTCGGCCCTACCACAAAGTGTGCAGGATGCTATTGAAGTGAAAACAGCAACCGGTTTATAATTTAGTAATTAATCAGTTTAACCAAACAAGAAATGGGCGCCTCCGGCGCCCATTTCTTGTTTGGTTAATAATTTATACTTTAATTTTTTCTAAGAAAATCTGCTCCGTTAGGAGCAAAATGTTGGTAGAAAAGAATATCGATTAAGAATTGCGTGCCGTAGGTACGCAACCTAAATAAGCCCTACAGCAACAACTTATTTTTCAACGGATAATCATGTAATAATTTCTCCACGTATGTAGTTTGCAACGCTTTCTCCAGCGCAGCGGCATGGCGGGGGTGGTGCATATCGCTCGAGATAAAATCTACCAGGGCATGATCTACCAGCGCTTCGGCCATTTTTTTGCTCTCAGAACCGTAGTAACCCGTTAATGATATGGTATTGATCTGCATAGCACATCCCCAGCCGTATAACTGGTTAATCTCGTCCAACGTCATGTAATTATAACGCTCCGGGTGCGCAAGGATAGGCTTATAACCTTTCTCGCGCATACGCTGCACAGTGCCGATCAGATTAGGCGGCGGGGTGATGAACGACAGCTCGAACAATACGTAATTGTCTTTCATCACCATCAGGTCGCCGGTCTCTATCCGTTTAGGGAAAGTCTCATCAAAATAATGTTCGGCAGCGGCCTCTACCTCAATGTCCATCTGCTGACTGGTCAATTCTGCTTTTAGAATAGCCAGCGCATTGTTGATAGACTCGGGCGTGTTACGATAATAATCAACCATTACGTGAGGAGTAGCGATGATTTTTTGAATACCCAGATCCATCATCTTTTTAATCAGAAAAATAGAATCCTCGGGCGTTTGCGCACCATCATCAATCCCCGGCAAAACATGCGAGTGCATATCCACCGCCTGCCTGCTGTAGTTGTAATTAATCTCTCTTACCTTTTCTTTACGTTTAAAAAGCCCGAACATTGTTATCTCCCTACGTATAATCTATTTAAAACGGGTTGGTCTCAATATATTTCTCCCACTCCCAGGCTGATGCCATCATGTCATCAATGCCCAGTTCTGCTTTCCAGCCCAATTTCTGGGTTGATTTGGTAACATCGCCCCAAACCTGCTCCACATCGCCTGGACGGCGCGGACCGATCTGGTAGTTCAGTTTAACACCTGTAGAACGCTCAAAAGCATGAATCACTTCTAACACAGACGAACCGGTGCCGGTGCCTAGGTTAAACATATCATAGCCAGTAAAGCTTTCTTTTTCCATTAAACGCAGTGCCGCTACGTGAGCCTTGGCCAGGTCAACCACATGGATGTAGTCGCGGATGCAACTGCCGTCAGGCGTGTTGTAGTCATCGCCGTGCACAGTAATATTACCGCGTTTGCCAATGGCAGACTGAGTGATAAACGGCACCAGGTTTTGCGGCACACCAATAGGTAATTCGCCAATCAGCGCACTGTGGTGGGCACCAACCGGGTTAAAATAGCGCAATGAAACCACTTTATATCTGCTGCCGCCAGAGAAGATCATATCTTTCAAAATCTCTTCGGCCACCTGTTTGGTGTTACCATAAGGCGACTGCGCTGGCTTAACCGGCGCATCTTCTGTAACCGGCAATACATCTGGCTGACCATAAACGGTACAGCTTGACGAGAATACCAGGTTAACCGGCTTTGCATAATAAGCGTTCAGCAGGTTAATTAGCGAGTAGAAGTTATTACGATAGTATTTTAGCGGATGCCCAACTGATTCACCCACAGCCTTAAAGGCTGCAAAGTGGATAATACCAGTAATATCCGGCTCGGCCAATGCCAGACTGTTTACATCAGCCTCAACGCTCAGGTCCAGCTGATGAAAGGCTGGTTTATAGCCGATAATCTTAGTAATCTGGTCAAGAATAACCAGCTGCGAGTTTGAAAGATCATCTACAATTACCGGCTCATAGCCGGCGTTTACCAGTTCAACAACGGCATGTGAGCCGATAAAGCCCAAACCGCCGGTTACCAGAATTTTACTCATAGGTTTTATTTGGTGTATTGTTTAAAGTCTTTATGCTCCACTTTCTCAATCAACTCCTGCGGTAATGATTTAAAATACTCATAGGTAATTTTCAAACCTTCACTGCGCGATACTTTTGGTTCCCAGCCCAAAATGCTTTTGGCTTTGGTAATATCCGGGCGACGCTGTTTCGGGTCGTCAGTAGGCAGTGGCAGGCTAATCAGTTTCTGATCGGTACCGGTCAGCTTAATGATCTCCTCGCCAAACTCGCGGATAGTAATTTCATCGGGGTTACCAATGTTTACCGGGCTTGGATAATCGCTGAACAGCAGGCGGTAAATACCTTCAATCAAATCGTCAACATAACAGAAAGAGCGGGTTTGTGAACCATCGCCAAACATGGTTAATGGCTCGCCACGCAGTGCCTGACCAATAAATGCCGGCAACACACGACCATCATTCAGTCGCATACGCGGCCCATAAGTATTGAAGATACGCACAATGCGGGTTTCAACACCGTGGTAGGTATGATAGGCCATGGTCATGGCTTCCTGGAAACGTTTTGCTTCATCATAAACACCACGCGGACCAACCGGGTTAACGTTACCCCAGTATTCTTCTGGCTGCGGGTTGATGTTAGGGTCGCCATAAACTTCTGATGTTGAGGCAATAAGCATACGGGCACCCTTAGCCAATGCTAAACCCAGCAGATTGTGTGTACCCAATGAACCCACCTTTAAGGTTTGAATAGGAATTTTAAGGTAATCAATCGGGCTGGCGGGCGATGCGAAGTGCAGGATGTAGTCCAGCTTGCCCGGCACATGCACAAAATTGGAAACATCGTGATGGTAAAACTCAAAGTTTTCCAACTTAAACAAATGCTCAATATTGCGAAGATCGCCCGTGATAAGATTATCCATGGCAATGACATGATAATCTTCTTTAATAAATCTGTCGCAGAGGTGCGAACCCAGGAAACCGGCAGCACCGGTAATTAAAATCCGTTTACGAGATTCCATTTATGCAGGTTTTTACGGCGAAGATAGTAATTTCGCCCTTAATGTTATTGATCTACAACATAGCAAACTATATTTATTATCTACTCATCAAGCTGGTTTCTTTTTTTAACAAAAAAGCCACCCAATGGATTGATGGACGTAAAAACCAAGTAGTTACACCCCATCAAAACAGCATCTGGTTCCACTTTGCGTCGTTGGGCGAGTTTGAGCAAGGGCGCCCCGTGCTGGAGCGTTTAAAAGTTATTTATCCTGACCGTCCTATCGTAATTTCTTTCTTTTCACCCTCCGGTTATGAGATCAGAAAAAACACTCCACTGGCTGATGCTGTATACTATTTACCGCTGGATACCCGTGCCAACGCACGCCGGTTTATAGCTGCCATTAACCCCAGCATGGCCATTTTTACCAAGTACGAGTATTGGTATTATTATTTTAACGAGCTACAAAAACAGCGGGTGCCCCTATATATCATCTCTAGCATCTTTCGGCCAAATCAGGTGTTTTTTAAATGGTATGGTGGCCTGCACCGCAAAATGCTGGGCATGGTCAATCATTTCTTTGTTCAGGACGTTGACAGCCGCCAGTTATTGCACAATCTTAACGTTAACAACGTAACCGTGAGCGGCGATACCCGTTTTGACCGTGTGTGGGCAAATGCCCAGCAACCAAAAGACCTGCCGCTGATAGCCGAGTTTAAAAACAACCAAAAGCTGCTAGTAGCCGGTAGCTCCTGGCCTCCGGATGAGGACCTGCTAACACAATTAATTACCGCCTACCCCGATTGGAAATTCATCTTCGCACCGCATGAGATAGGTGAGGATAAGATCAACCGGTTAATGAATGTGCTTCCTGTTGATGAAACTATTCGCTTTTCGCAGATCGCTAACGCATCAAAAGCGCTTTTTAGCTACCGTGTGTTAGTAATAGATAACATTGGCATGCTGTCATCACTCTATCAATACGGCGAGGCGGCCTACATTGGCGGCGGCTTTGGCGCAGGCATTCACAATACATTGGAAGGTGCAGCCTTTGGCTTACCGGTTATCTTTGGCCCAAAATATCAAAAGTTCCGCGAAGCGCGCGAGTTGATCGCCCTGCAAGCAGGCTTCAGTATCAATAACCAGGAAGAACTGAATAGTATCGCCGCCAAGGTTTTAGGCGATGTGGAGTTTAGGGCCAATGCAAGCCAAAGAGCACGCGATTACGTGGCGAACAAGATAGGGGCAACGGAGACGATTGTAGGGTATATCACTAAAAGTAAGTAGGCTATTCCAGCACTACATCTTTATCGCCATATTTATCAACAACTTGCTTTACGCCCGAGTGTTTCAGCTCAAGCGCTACTTGCCTGATGCCATAGTCTTCCCAGCCGTAATTTTCTGGTTCAAGGTCAAAAAGAGCCGCTTCTTTCCAAAAGACCGTTAACACATTTCCTCTTCTGGACGCCCTGAAACTCAACCCACCGCCAAGCCATCTGTTGTCAATCGGCCGGTCACGATAAATAAAATCGACCTCCGTAAGCAGATAGGTCCTTTTTAACCTCCGTCGCAGTAGTCTGCTGTAAGTTACGTACAGAACGCCACCTTCAATTTTCAAATATTTAACGGTTGACCAACGGTAAAGGTTGACCAGAAAGGTGATAATTATAATGAAAAAGAAAACAATTATAACGATCATGACCGAAGTTAATGCGTTATCTTTTCTTCACCATGCCTTCCAAGGCATCAATAAATAGCGGATTATCGTTCAGGCTTTCTACCAATTGCACGTGCTCACCACCGTGTTGTTTAAACTCGCCATCATATTCCACAGAAACCTCATAGACGGTTTCCAGGCAGTCGGCCACAAAGGCTGGACAAAATACCAGCAGTTTCTTTTTACCCTGTTTAGCCAATTCTTCAATCACCACACTGGTGTAAGGCTGCACCCACGGGTCGCTACCCAGGCGCGATTGGAAACAAACGGTGTACTGGCCTTTTTTCAGGCCCATTTTCTGGGCAATCAACCGCGCGGTATCATATGATTGGGCCGAATAGCAGAACTTGTTCACATCAGTCAACGTCTGGCAGCAATCGGCAGATTTTAAACAATGATTGTGGGTGTGATCGCACTTTACCAACTGGCGTTGCGGCAAGCCGTGAAAGCTGAACAGGATATGATCAAATTGCTCCGGCTGATGTTTTTGAGCGTTCTGTGCAAAAGCCTCAATCATCAGCGGATTATCATGAAATGAGTTGACGAACGAAATATTAGGAATGGTTTGCCACTGACCTACCAGGCGCATTACCTTCTCATACACCGAGCCTGTACTGGCCGATGCATACTGCGGAAAAAGGGCAATTACGCGGATATCTTCTACCAGTGCTGCTTTCAATCGTTCTAGAGCAGACTCGATTGAAGGCGTTTGATAGCGCATAGCCAGCTCTACCATGTACTCATCACCCAGGCGTTGCTGCAACAACTGCTGCTGAAGGATGCTATAGTAAAGCAGGGGAGAACCTGTCTCATCAGACCAGATCTCTTTATACAACTTAGCCGATTTGGGGGCACGGAACGGCGTAATCACCCCGCGTACCAGCAATGCACGCGATACCGGATTGATATCAATCACACGTGCATCCATCAAAAACTCGTTCAGGTACTTACGCACATCGGGCGTAGCTGCACTATCGGGCGTACCTAAATTAACCAGTAATACTCCTTTTTTAGCCATTTTTCAACAGGCAGCAAAAGTAAGCATAATTACATCGCCTAAAAAATGACGAATATCAGGGTTGTGTTATTTTCTAAAAGATGTTTATAATGCCATGAAACTATAATAGCTTTTTTTAGATTTACGGCATGAAAACCTTATTGACAATCTTTCTTTCCTTAACTATACTAACCGTTACTGCTCAAAAAAAATCTAAGCCATTGGCATCCAAAACAGTGGCAACAACTATCATTGATGCCGCAACATTAATGCCCGAAAAACCCGCTCCGCAAGTTCCTATAAGTTTAAAACAAGGGGACACGGTTAGATTGATATATTACAATATGAATGCAAATCTTTGGCGGGCTAAATTTAAAACACAGATTGGAACTATTAAAGACACTGTTTTAAATCATACGGACGCTGTGATTTTTTTTAAGAATGATTTTATAGCTAAACAATATTTGGTAGAATTAAAAAGAAAATATGGCTCCAGCTATGGCGTTGATATCTTTAACGCCACCCCGAGTGTTGGTATGACCAAAAAGATGTTTCTTATTTTTATGGAAAAACCAGACGAGGTAAACACAACTGAAGGGGCTTGGGGAACCCATGAACAGTGGGTTTATAACAACAGGCCAAGTGGCAAAACCGAATACTATTACTTTGAAAATGGCAGGCTGACCAGCTGGCAATATTGATAAAGGAAGATCTTATCATCAAGCAAAATATTCCTGGCTTTTATTTCTTCATCCTTCTTCGACATACAAGAACTTTTACTTGAAGGGGTTACTTATTTCAACAAAGGGCATTAACAAACTTGTGTTAAATACAGGAAATCACTTTTTTCCAAACCCAGACTAGTCATGCTGAACTTGTTTCGGCATCCCACGGGACAAGCCGGATATCGAATGCTGTTTACTAAGCAAATGAGGTGCTGAAACAAGTTCAGCATGACCCGTTGTGGTTTTAATGTCCACTACAAAACCTTAAAAAGCGATTGGTAAAGTGTTAGATACCTCCACTTAGCTTTTGCCAAAAATATTAGCTACATTTACTCCCATGTTAACCCCGGCCCAGGCCTTACAAAAATACTTTGGGTACAGCAGTTTCCGTCATCAGCAGGAGGCTATTGTACAGCAGCTGCTCAATAAAGGCGATGCCATGGTGCTGATGCCCACCGGCGGGGGTAAATCTATCTGTTACCAGTTACCCGCTGTTTTGCTGGGCGGGCTCACCATCGTGATCTCCCCACTCATTGCGCTGATGAAAGACCAGGTAGATACACTGAATTTTACCGGCATCCCGGCGACCTACCTTAACTCTACCCAAAGCAGTACAGAGCAGACCGACATCATCCAGCGATTACGCAGCGGCGAAATCAAGCTATTATACCTTGCCCCCGAGCGTTTGTTTAAATCAGAAAGCCGGTTGACGGATTTCCTGAAATCGCTCAGCGTGTCGCTGATCGCTATTGATGAGGCACATTGTATTTCGCACTGGGGGCATGATTTCCGGCCGGAATACCTGATGCTGGCGGGATTGAAAACGGAGTTTCCTAATATTCCGGTTATTGCGCTTACGGCCACCGCAGATCAGCTTACCCGTAAAGACATCCTGGAAAAGCTGAACCTGCATAACCCTGCGCAATTTGTATCATCCTTCAACCGGGCTAATATTAGTTATGCTGTCGCCCCGAAAAAGAACAGCACAGGCCAGTTATTGGATTTTTTAGATAAGCACAAAGAGGATTCGGGGATTATCTATTGTTTATCAAGACAGTCGACCGAAGACCTGGCCGCACAATTGCAGCGCGAAGGTTTTTCTGCAGAAGCCTATCACGCCGGACTCAGCAATGAAATAAAGGCCCGCAATCAGGAAGCTTTTCTGCGCGATGAGATCAAAATTATGGTGGCCACCATTGCCTTTGGCATGGGTATCAACAAATCAAATGTGCGCTACGTGGTGCACATGGATCTGCCTAAAAATATTGAGGGCTATTACCAGGAAACCGGTCGTGCGGGTCGGGATGGTTTGCCCTCTGAAGCCTTACTGTTTTTTTCGGCAGGTGATGCTTTCAAGCTACAGCGATTTGCACAAGTGGAAGATAACCCTGAGCAAACCCGCATTATGCTGCGCAAGCTGGATGACATGGTGCAGTATTGCCAATTGCAAAGCTGCCGGCGCCAGTACCTGCTTAAATATTTTAATGAAGACGCCCCCGGCCATTGCGGCTCATGTGATGTTTGCCTGAGCGAGTTTGAGAAGTTTGACGGCACGGTGATTGCCCAGAAAGCACTCTCGGCCGTAGCCCGATTAAAAGAGCGTTTTGGTATGGGCTACGTGATCGATCTACTACGCGGATCTAACAGTGCCAAACTGCGTGAAGAGCATAAACAGTTAAAAACCTATGGCGCCGGGGCCGATATCAGCAAAGCTGATTGGCAGCGTCACTTGCGTGAGTTGATCCAACTGGGCTATTTGCAAACCAGCCAGGATGCCTACCCGGTACTACAGCTTACCGACCGGAGTGATGCCATACTGAAAGGGCTTGAAAAAATCGAGCTTACCCTATCGCAAACCACCGAAGAAACGCATCAGCCCGAAACCCCACCGCACGAGGCTGAACTATTCAACCAACTCAAAAACCAGCGCCGCGAACTGGCCGAACTGGAAAACGTACCGGCCTACATTGTGCTCTCAGACGCTACGCTGATGGAACTGGCCAGCTATTTGCCGCAGTCTTTACCCGAATTACGCCAGATCTCGGGCTTTGGGGAATTGAAACTGCAACGCTATGGAGAAGCATTTCTCAACGTCATTATTCCTTACTGTCAGGCAAAAGGACTGGCATCAAAAATAACCAGCCGTCCCGCAAAACGGGAGCGGGAACGTAAACCAAAGCCACGGGTAACCGGTGCCAGCAATACACAGCAAGAAAGCTTTAACCTGTATAAATCGGGCAAAAGCTTTGAAGAGATAGCCAAACAACGCGATCTATCGCCTCAAACCGTGCAAAATCACCTGTGCGCCTTTATTACTACAGGTGAACTAGACATCAGCACCTTTGTTTCGGCGCAAAAACTACCCGTTATTGCCGATGCCGTGGAGAGCTATGGAAGCGAATACCTGTCGCCATTAAAAGAAGTATTGGGTGATGATTACAGTTATCTGGAAATTCGAGCGGTGATTAGCTGGATGAAGAGGGAAAACCAGGATTAAACGGATTTTTAGGATTAACAGGATATGCATTCTTATTAACTCTATTTGCACTCGCTCGCGTCTTCGCCACAGGTGTTGAGAAGACAAATAGAAGGGCTGGAATTGTGTGATTCCCCTCTTGAGAGGGTAGAGGGGTGTGTCCTTTAAACATACGAAATGACACACCCTTGCAGCCGCATAGTCAACGCGCCCCCTCTTAAGAGGGAGACCACAGACCGTGCTCGTAGCAGTAGCTTTAACAGGGGGTATTTCCTTCGCCAAATAAATTATCGAGCAACGCCCTCCGTCATTCCCCATCCCCAAAATTCTTGATCTACATCATCGTTTTGCCCCTCTGCCTTGCTGTAAATTTGTATCAACAAAAACAATAAGGAGTAAAACAATCAATCATGGCAAACACCGTATTACATAAAGCCGACACCCGTGGTTTTGCAAACCATGGCTGGCTGCAAAGTCACCAATCATTCAGCTTCGCAAATTATTACAATCCCGAAAGGATCCACTTTGGCGCACTGCGCGTTTTGAACGATGATACCGTATTGGGTGGCGGAGGCTTTGGTAAACACCCGCATGATAACATGGAGATCATCTCTATCCCGCTCAGCGGCGATCTGGAACATAAAGACAGCATGGGCAATACCGCCGTTATCCGCAATGGCGATATACAGGCCATGAGCGCCGGCACCGGTATTTATCATAGCGAGTATAATAAAGATGCTAACGAGGCGGTAAAATTTTTACAGATCTGGGTATTCCCAAATCAGCGCAATGTGGAGCCACGGTATGACCAGGTAACGCTTGATCCGGCAGATCGTCATAACAAACTGCAGCAGGTGTTATCGCCAAACCCGGATGATGCCGGTGTGTGGATTTACCAGCAAGCCTGGTTTCACCTGGGCGAGTTTGATAAAGGCGTAAGCACCACCTATCAAATGAAAGCCGAAGGCGATGGCATTTACGTTTTCGTACTGAAAGGCGACGTAAAAGTTAACGATCAGGTGCTAAATACCCGCGACGGCTTTGGCATCTGGAACACCAGCGAATTCACCATCATTGCTGAAAGCGATGCCGAGTTTTTGCTGATGGAAGTACCAATGGAATTTAAATACTAAGATCATGGCGCAAACAGCAATATTGGTTTTATGCCGGCACCCGGAGATACAGGCCACCATCATCAGGCTTATTAATAATAACGCCGAGTGGACCGCCACCGGTTTTGCCGAGCCTGCCGATGCGCTGAACGATCTGAAAAACAAACCCTACGGACTAGTGCTACTGGGCAGCGGATTTGATGAAACGGAAGAGAACGAGCTGATACTTGCCCTGCAGCACATCCGCAAGGGGATACCGATAGTAAAACATTATGGCGGGGGCAGCGGCTTATTGAGTGCTGAGATCTATCAGGGGCTTGGCCCATTAATCGCCTAATGGAGAATTTTGATGTTAATGAGTGAACAAGCGGGCTGGTGCTTTTGCATCGGCCTCCTTTGTTTTATGTCTATTCTGCGCGCTCTCTTTTGATAGCGGCCAGAGGCTGCGGGATAATCGTCACTCGCAAAGACGCGAGCGACTCCATAACAGAAACCGTCTGAATTCCAAAATCATAAAATCATTAACTTAGCCCCATGCCTGCTCAACCCAAGCCACGCAAACTGCGCACATTACAATTAGTTACCGTTATATTTTTCACCGTATCCGGCGGACCATTCGGGTTGGAGGAGTTGTTGGGTTACGCGCATGAACATGCGGCACTGCTTTTACTCATCGTTACGCCTTTACTGTGGGACATTCCCGCCATGTTTATGGTACTGGAACTAAACGGTATGATGCCAGTTACCGGCGGCTATTACCAATGGGTAAAATACGCACTCGGTAAGCGATGGGGGCTGTTTGAAGGCTGGTGGACCTGGCTTTATACCTTTGCAGATCTGGCCATTTATCCCGTACTGTTTGTGATGTACGCCAGCTATTTTGTACCGATTGACGGCGTGTGGAAGGTGGCTATGTGTCTGGTCATCATCTGGGGATCGGCAGGGATAAACGTTTTAGGCATTGTGCCTGTAGGTAAAGTAGCCCAGGTACTTAGTATTATTGTAATAGCGCCCTTCATCCTGTTGTTTATCTTTTTTACGCAGCGGCATACTGGCAGTTTTGCGTTGCCTGCACCGTCGCTAAAAGACGTAGCGTATCCATCGCTCGGCTCTGCTATTTATATTGTGATGTGGAACTGTTTTGGGTGGGATAATGTTACCACCTACGCCGATGAGGTGGAGCGCCCTGAACGCGCCTATCTGCGCTCTGTATTTTTAGCTTTCATTTTAATGATGGTGATATATATCGGTGTGATTGTTACCGCCCAACTCTCGCACATTGGTTATAAAGAGTTTGCAGAAAAAGGCATGCCTGCGCTGGGCGAGTTGGTAGCCGGTAAGTGGCTGGGCATTGTACTTTCTATTGGTGGTATGGCCAGTGCACTGGGCTTGTATGCAGCTAACCTGCTAGCCGTATCGCGCCTGCCAAAAGTAATGGCCGATGATGAACTAATGCCTGCACGTTTGCACACCCTGCACCCACGTTTTGGCACACCGTATGTATCTATCATCGTTTGCTCGGTTGTGATCAGCCTGATGACTTTCTGGGATTTTGGCGACTTGGTGATCATCGATGTAACTATCTACGGCGCCGGTCTTTTCCTGGAATATATCACTCTCATTAAAATGCGCATCAAGGAACCGCATCGCCCGCGACCGTTCCGCATTCCGCTATCTACTGGTTGGTTATGCGCGCTGCTTGTTTTTCCTGTGAGTGTTTACGGCATCGCGCTTTCAGGTGTGATGATCGCCCAGGGCAACGCGCTTAAACCGGCGCTGTTTGCCATTAGTTGCTTGCTGAGCGCCGAGGTTGTTTGGCGAATTGTGCTGTGGCGGAAGCCGCATTTGCGTTCTGCGAAAGAGTCAAGAAGCTAGATGCAGGAAGAAAGAAAAGTCGACGTCATGTTGTTTGCGCCTTTCGACATATTCAGGACGAGAGCCGCGCTTTTTCTAGAGCCATCTATTTGTGGCCCCTCTATGCAAATTGACATGCAAAACCATGTAGCAAAAAAGAGCCACAAATAGGTGGCTCTACGAATAAATCACACGGTTAATCACCGTTCAAACTTAGCCACGCGGCTGGGCGTATCTTTACCAGACACAATGGTACGCGAACTGAGCGCAATAGCGTGGATGGCTAGCGTAATATTTTTAACATCCAGCGTTTTCAGTTCGTCGGTTACCTGGTGGTAGTCGTGGTCTATATCAATCTGGTCGGTGCTGATGGTATGGGCCGGTACACCTTGCATGGCCAGAGTGGCATTATCACTGCGATAAAACAGGTTTTGCTCGGGATAGGGGTCGGGATAAAATTTAAACTGTGTCCCCTGCAAGTTGCGTTGCAATATCTTACCAAAATCAGATCGCTCAAATCCGGTAATAAAGGCCGAGCTGCGACCAAACTTTGAAGGCTTGCCAATCATCTCAATGTTAAACATCGCTACTACCTTATCCGGATTAACAGTAGTGGTAAAATAACGTGCGCCAAAGCCGCCAATCTCCTCGGCAGTAAAAGCCACAAAGATGAGTGTACGCTCATTGTTGTTCAGCTTTTTAAAATATTTTGCCAGCTCGATCACCGCCGTAGTGCCCGACGCATCATCGTCAGCCCCATTGTAAATACTATCCGGCGCCATATCTTTTCCTATGCCCAGGTGGTCATAATGCCCCGAGAACACTACAAGTTCATCCGGCCTGCTTTTACCCGGAATCATTCCGGCTACATTAAACAAAGGCGCTTCTTTGCTTGCCGCCTCATAATGTACGGTCAGGCTATGAGGTTGTTCAACCGTGCCTAATACAAAAACAACCTGTTGTGCCGCATGATTCTTATCAATTACCGCACCACCAATTACGCGGGCGCGGTAAGCTTTAAACACCTCAGAAAAAGCAGGGTCAACTAACACCAGGGTTTTCTTACCATTGTTCACTATACCGCGGTAATCTCTCCTTAGGTCTTTGCCGGCAGTTTCTTTAATAATCTGAATACCGTCTAAACTATTCCAATCAAAAGAGCCAATGCTGGCAGTAATAACATTCTCTGCAGGTACCTGGGTTCCGTTTATACTTACACTTGTTTGCAGCGGTGTGGTTTTCAACATCGAAGGAATGTTTTGCCGAAAAGAGGTATTACCTGCCAAAGGTTGCAAACCAGCGGCTTTAAATCGATTTTCAATATAAGTAGCCGCCTTATCAATCCCCCGGCTAAACGTGGCCCGGCCTTCCATATCATCGGCAGAAAGCGTGGCTATGGTTTGGCGCACATCCTTAATTTTGATCAATTTGCTTACATTCTGTGCCTGTGCCAATACGGTAAAAGCCAGCAGCGCATTAACTATCATCAATCCTCTTCTCATTTTATTTCACTTTGCTGGTTAACCAATCTTTTCTAAAATCCGCCTGTTCTGCGGTTAATTGTTGTCCAATAGTTTCAACCGGCACTACTTCCAGCTCAGGGTTTTCCACCACATCAATAGTGGTATTGTGTATCCCGGAGCGATTTTTAAAAGTTACCGAAATCTTATCTCCCGGTTTTTTTGATGCCACCAGGGCTGACAGCGTAGCAACATCGGTAAGCGGTGCGCCATCGGCACTGGTAATCAAATCGCCGGCATCAATGCCAGCTTTGTATAGTGGGGAGTTGGATGCCGTGCTGTTGATAATAGCCACACCACCTGTTACTTCCACCTTTACCTGGCCTGATTTGTTCCGACTGGTGACAGCTCCAATTCTACCTATCCACCCTCTGCCTGGTTTTGCTTTGCGCGCCACCATGCCGGCTTTGCCCAGCAAGGCAGTGTAATCATTCTTTTCTAAACCGTAAACATATTTGTTGAAGAAATCAGCGGCAAACTTAGGATCTTTTGTAGTGCTGGCCAGTATCTTTTGCAGATCAGGAATAGTATATGGTTTCATTACCTTGCCCAGTGTTAACCACACGTTCCGCATATAATCATCCAGCGTTAAATGATAATCGGCACGCAGTCGCAGATCAAGCGCCAGAGCAATGGCGCCGCCGTAATAATAGTAACTGGCAAAAATATTGGCATTGTTGTTTGGGTCGATGGATACGCCGGCATCTGCAAAAACTGCATAGCGACTCATTTGCACCGCCGGATATTTAGCGGCTCCGGGTTGGTTAAACACCGCATTAAGCAGACCAGCCAATGTTTGACCATATTCCTGCTGTGTATGGAAACCGGCACGCACCAATACCAGCTCGCCATAATATTGGGTAAATCCTTCGGCAAACCAAAGCTCACTGCTCATATCGGCATGCGCAAAGTTGAAAGGCTCTAATGATTTTGGCCTGATACGCTTTACATTCCAGCTATGGAAATACTCGTGCGAGAAGGTACTCATCATTTCCTGTTCATTACCCTCCACTTTATTAAGCGGGTGCACAATACAGGTAGAGTTGCGATGTTCCATCCCATCGCCATCATTAGTGGGGTATACATCATCCAGAAAGGTATAATCGCCAAAATCATAAACCGGCAATTCTCCAAAAACGGCCTGTTCTTCCAGCACCATTTTTTGCACCATTTTGGCAAAATTATCAATCACTGGCTGCGCATCGTCCGAGTGGATACTCAGGTGAATGCCCTGCTTTTTACCATCGGGGTTACTCACCTCCCAACTGTTTTCTTTCGATGCAGAAAGCTCTGTCGGGCTATCCATCATATATTGAAAGTTAGGGGCATAGTAAGCATCACTACTCTCCGGTTTTAACTGGGTTGATACATGCCAGCCGTTTTTATCCAGGTCTTTAAATAAAATATGTACCGGTCGCTGATCCATACCTTCTGCCCATAAAATAACGGCAGGCATATTCAGGTGCGCATGGCTGGCGTCTATGCTGGCATAAGTACCATCGGTCCAGTTGGCAAACAGGGTATAAGTTATTTTAACGCTGGCGCCATGATTGGCAACCTCGTACACATCGCCTTCCACCTGCTTAACCGGGATTGGGGTACCGGCTTCGTCAAAAGCTTTAACGTTATAAACATTTTTGCCAAACTCATGCGTAGCATAACGACCAGCGCTAGATCGACTCATCCGCACACGCAAAGGACCACTTTCAAGACCGCTTATGCGCAAGCCAACCTCCGCCTCATGATGTTCCGGATGTGGAAAAGAAAAGGAATAATAAATATCATTTTGCGCAAAAAGCGTAGCCGCGCTAAGCATTGCCACCGCAGTTAAAAATAATTTCTTCATACCTAATGTTTAGCTGGGCTCAAGGTAATATTTTGAACCGGAATTTTTAGAACACCTAACGTAAAGCCACATATTTGTGGCTTCATTATGCATATACCATCACAAGGAAGCCGCAAATATGTGGTTCTACAAAATACCTAATCAAAACCAATCACTGATTAACTAATCACTAATCTCTCTATATTAGGCCCCATGTCTATTTTAAAAAGCAACCTTCACCGGCTTTGCCTTGATATGGTGGAGCAGCGACTGGAAACGGGGCGGCAAGCGCTCAAATCTGCCGAAGATGGGGCCGAACAGGAAACCAAGAGCAGTGCAGGCGATAAATATGAAACCGGCCGGGAGATGATGCAACAAGAGAAGAACCGCGCCATGGCCCAGCTTAACGAGGCTAATAAACTGTTGGTGGCATTGCAAGGTATCAGCACCAATGGCGAAACGGCAAAGGTACAAGCCGGTAGTGTGATTGACACAGATAAAGGCAACTTCTACCTGTCTATCAGCGCGGGGGTAATTAAGTACGAGGGACGAGAGTATTTTGCCGTATCGCCGGCATCGCCCATAGGGGCAAAACTAATGGGCAAGCAAAAAGACGACAGCTTTGACATGAATGGCAAACATTATCAAATTATAAACGTCATCTAACCGAATCATCAACATTTATGAACCTTAAATTATCTGTAACACTTGGCCTGGCGCTGGCAATTGCCCTGGGCCCGGGAATGGTACGGGCGCAAAAAAGAAGAGACGCGCCTAAAAATTTCAACATCGTTTTTATAGGCAATAGCATTACCCATGGTGCCGGGTTGAAAGACCCGGCCACAGAAGCGCCGCCTGCAGAGGCGGTTATCTGGCTAAAAAAGCAAAAGGGCATAGGCAAGATAGATTTTAGAAATATGGGTATCAGCGGTCGCACCACGGTTGATTTTTTACCAGGTGGCCCAAAATGCTTTCAACAGGTAGAAGAAGCCGCCAACAGTTTTACCGACAAGCAGGCGCAACTGGTTTTCTCTATTATTTTAGGCACTAATGACAGCGCTGTGAAAGGCCCTAACGGCGCACCTGTTGCCGTGGTTGATTACAGCGCCAACCTGCGCAAAATAGCTGATAAACTTTTGGAAGAGTTCCCGGGCTGCAAGATCATCTTTCAGCAGCCAATCTGGTACAGCAAAAACACCCACAATCGCTCTACTTATGATGCCGAAGGCTTAGAACGCTTGCAAACCTATTTCCCGGCTATTAAACGGGTAGTACGCAGCTACCGCGATTCAATTCCGGGTCGCGTATTTATGGGCGATACCCGTGCTTATGGATTTTTCAGGAAACATGCCGAAGATAACTTTCAGCATGAAAACGGGGCGGAAGGTGTTTTCTTTTTGCACCCTAATAAAGAAGGTGCCGTTATTTTAGGCGATTTCTGGGCAAAGGCAATTTATAAGAAGTTACAGTAAAAACTACAACGCCGTTTGCAATGGCGCTATTGATAACAAAAAGAGCCGGGAGAATATCTCCCGGCTCTTTTTGTTAATGATGGCCGTGACCGCCACCGTGTCCATTGCCATGGCCTTCACCATGACCGTGTTCTCCGCCACCATGGCCCCAGCCATTTCCGTGGCCGCGGCCCTGATCATTACCATCGCCATGACCCCAGCCGTTGTGACGGCCTTTATCGCTGTGCCAGTGCTCGCGGTAGCGATCATCGCGGCTATCGCGAATAATCACCTGGCCGCCTCTGCCTCTATAACCAGCATAAGCGTTGCGGTAATAAGCATTTCTTAACCATGGGTTAGGCCGGTTTACCACCACTTTGTAACCACGATAAACATCATAATTACGGTAGCGGCCCGGCAAATAGGTGCGATGCACCCATACGCCGCCATCCTCATATACGTAGCAATGTGCAGGCACATCATAGTAGGCATTTACGTCTGGCAGATAATAATAGTTCACATAATCATAACCAACGGGACCCCATTCGGGTTGGCTGCCAATGTTCAGATGTACACCAATGTGTACCTGGGCAGCAGCGGGCCTGGCAAACATCAGGCCGCCAAGCAATGCAGAAAATAAGAATAACCTTTTCATAGTCTTGTTAAATAGGTGTTGTGGAAGTAAGACAATTTTTAGGCACGAAGGTTTAAAATTTTTTAACAAAAAACCCCGCCGGGTGGGCGGGGCTTTTATATTTTGACCTAAAAATTTGTGTCTTTTAGTGATGACCGCGGCCATTATCATGGTTGTCGTGGTCACCATGGCCATTCGGGCGACCGTGATCGTCACGACCGTGGTTGTTATTGTTCCAACCGTTGTGGTTACCATTGTCATGCCAGTGATTTGAATACTTTTTGTCGCGGCTGTCGCGAATTACAGCCTGACCACGACGGCCTTTAAAGCTGGCATATTTAGCACGAACTGCGGCAGCATTTCTCCATGGCTCTGGCTGGTTAAGCACCACTTTGTAGCTGTTGTATACATCAAAGTTGCGGTAACGGGCTGGCAAGGTAGTGGTGCGCACCCATGCATTGTTTTGAAAATATACGTACTGATGAGATGGCACATAATAGTAAGCATCAATATCAGGGAAATAATAATACTCGGCATGATTATAGCCGGTTGGGCCCCATTCTGGCTGGCTGCCTATGTTTAAGTTAAGATTAATCTTTAACTGGGCATCGGCTAACTTGAACGTGAAGGTGCTTAATACTAAAGCAACTCCAAAGATGATCTTTTTCATAGTTGTACGTTTTTTTATTGTTTGGTATTAGGACAGCAAATAGACAGTAAAAGTTTAATAATGTTTTGTATCGTATTGGTTACAATTGGTTCAGCCTTACAACCACTTTCTGCTATTGTGCTCATTATCAATTACACAGCAATAGGAGTCACATTTAGTTAACGTATATTTAAATACGTCGCTAAACTATCTTTGGGCTCATGTATAATAATCGCATCGCAACGCTGGTTATCGTCAATCTCAAAAGCAATGCCAGCTTCAGCGTCATCATACAGCCTGCCGCTATCCTGTCCGGGGATGGCATGTGGTTTCAGTTTATAATGCCGACTGATCTCTTTTAGTGCAGAACCTGTATGTAACTGATCTGCCGTCTGGAAATCTGGCGAGGTAACACGAATCTGCTTTATACGTGCCGTCATCTCATCTTTACTGCCCATTTGATGGTGCGCATAAATGGTAACTACATAGCCAGAGGTATCATGCCCACTGTACCAGGTCATCATACTGGCACCCATGGCGGCATCGCTTTTATCTGGTTTTCCCAGGATATTCAGTGCGCTATCGGTACTTTCTTTCAGCCTGATCTTACCTATGCCGCCGCCAGGATTGATAAGTAAATTGACCGATATGTTTTTTCTGTTAACCATATTTAACTGCATAGCGCCTGAGGTATTAGCTGGCTTGTGTTCAGGCTGACTACAGGCGGCAATCAGCAATATAACCGTAATAAACAAAAATTTTGGGTTCATAGTAAAAGGGTTAAAATCTTATGGTTGCAAAGGACGAAGCAATCTTGGCCGCATACATTTTGGCTCTCCGACGAGACTGCTTCACGCTCTACCCAGACCCACAATCCTGTTTGAAATGATACGTTTCTTAATTGATGGCCGCTTATATAGTTCCACCTATCAACGTTGCATTGGGCGCGTGCACCACAATAGCGATGCACTTATTTTGTCCGTCAAACTCAAAGGCAATGCCGGCGCGCACATCGTCATATAGCTTTTTGCCGGCCCACGGCCTGGGCATGAGTTGATAAATGGTTTTTAGCTCGGCCAGTGTCATGCCTGTGTGCACATCGTTAATGGTTTTATACTTCGGCGAGGTAACCCGGATTTGCTTTACCACATTATCCATACTGTGGCGTTTAGAAGTTAACTCGCCGGTATAAACTGTAAGCGAGTGGCCGGTGCTATCATGCTCATCGTACCATGTTGAAACATCTATATTACCGGCGGTTATCTTTTTATCCGCCTCGCCCCATTCAGCGGTCAATTTGCCGGCATCACCAAACAAAACAATATGACCAACGGCCTTGCCAGGCTCAATAAGTTTATAGGAGTTGGTTTCTTTATTGATGATATAGGTGGTGGTATCTGAAATAACTCCTTGCCGTTTTCTAGGAGTTTGGCCGAATGTTGATAGCCCGATCAGCATCAGGAGCAACGTATTTTTGATCATAATTTGGGGGTTTGATTGGTATATAACCAAAACCACTTTATTTTGTTAGTTTGGATGAAGATGACTACCGGGCAACAAGTTATACAAGAGTGGTATCAGCGCAGGAGCTGGCATCAGTTTCCGTTTCAGCAGGAAATGGAGGCAGCCTACCTGGGTGGCAATTCGGGTTTGCTAAATGCCCCTACAGGTAGCGGCAAAACCTTCGCACTATTTTTGCCCTTCCTGGCCGGTTATATCAACCGCCACCCTGATGACTACCTAACGCGTAGCAGCAATGGCCTGCTCATGCTATGGATCACCCCGTTGCGGGCGCTTACCAACGATATCCGTAAAGCCATGCAGGAGGTCTGCGCTGATCTGGGTCTGCCGTGGACTGTAGCCACCCGAACCGGCGATACCTCTGCTGCCGAGAAAGCCTCCATTAAAAAAAAGCTGCCCGAAGTACTGCTCACCACCCCCGAAAGCTTGCACCTGATGCTGGCCCAAAAAGAATATTCCAAGTTGTTTCAAAACCTGGAGGTGGTAGTGATAGACGAGTGGCACGAACTGCTGGGCACTAAACGCGGCGTTCAGGTGGAGTTGGGGTTGTCGAGATTGCGGCACCTGGCCGGAACAGGCGGAGGGCAGCTAGCTAAGGGCGAAACAAACGCCTCGCGCCATGCGCCGCGCAGATTGCGCATCTGGGGCATCAGCGCTACCATCGGCAACCTGGAACAGGCAGCTGAGGTACTGCTCGGCAACAACTTCCCGGCTGAGCGGATCAAACTAATCCGCGCGCATATTGAAAAAAAGCTGGTCATTAAATCAGTCATCCCAGATGACGTGGAGAGCTACTCCTGGTCGGGACATATCGGCATCAAACTGTTACCCCGGGTAATGGAGATAGTGGCGAAGAGCAAAACAACGCTGATATTTTGCAATACCCGCTCGCAGTCAGAGATCTGGTATCATGCTATTTTAGATAATTATCCGGAATATGCCGGAGTGATGGCCATGCACCATGGTTCACTGGATAATGAACTGCGCAATTGGGTAGAACAGGCCCTCCATGCTGAAGCCTTAAAGGTGGTGGTATGTACATCGAGTTTGGATTTGGGAGTAGATTTTCGCCCGGTAGACACCATTGTGCAGGTGGGCAGCCCAAAAGGCGTAGCCCGCTTTATGCAACGCGCAGGGCGGAGCGGTCACCATCCGGGGGCAACCTCATTAGCCTATTATGTACCCACCCACTCTCTGGAACTGCTGGAAGGCGCCGCTCTGAAACAGGCCATCAGGCAAGGTATTTTTGAAAGCCGCGACCCTATACTCCTGGCCATGGATGTGCTGATTCAATACATGGTAACGCTGGCCGTTTCAGACGGATTTCGTGCTGAAGAACTATATAACGAGGTAAAGAGTACTTTTGCCTTTGCCGATCTGCGACGCGATGAGTTTAACCAGCTACTGGATTTTATTACCAACGGTGGTAAAACCCTGGCACAGTATGATGAGTTTTTGAAAGTTGAGGTTGAGAACGGCCTATACAAAGTAAACAGCAGGCGCGTGGCTATGCGGCACCGCCTCAGCATTGGTACCATTACCAGCGAGCTGAGTCTGCGTGTGGCATGGCTTAGCGGCGGCAGTTTGGGCACCATCGAAGAAGGTTTTATCTCCAAACTAAAACCCGGCAACGTATTTTGGTTTGCGGGCCGCAGCCTGGAATTTATAAAAGTGAAAGAGATGACGGCCTACGTGCGCAAATCCAACAAAACCAAGGGGATTATTCCCAGTTGGGCGGGAGGCAGGATGCCGTTATCATCGCAACTATCGGCGGTGTTTAGAGATAAGTTAGACGAGGTATCGCACGGGCTAGAGGAAGACGAAGAAGTGATTGCCCTAAAACCCTTGTTTAAACTGCAGGAGCAGCTATCGCACTTGCCGCAAAGTAACGAGTTCTTGATCGAGTCGTTTCATTCCCGGGATGGGCATCACCTGCTTTTCTATCCCTTTGAGGGGCGATTGGTGCACGAGGGTATGGCATCGTTACTGGCCTATCGTATCTCTAAACTCAAAAGCGCCAGCTACTCCATCGCCATGAATGACTATGGTTTTGAACTGCTGACCGACGAGGAAATCCCCATCCGCGAAGCGCTGGAAACCGACGATCTGTTCAGCATTCATAACCTGATTGACGATATTCAGCATAGCCTCAACGCTAACGAGATGGCGCGCCGCCGTTTCAGGGACATCGCACATATCGGCGGACTGGTATTTACCGGCTATCCCGGCCAAACCATCCGCAACAAGCACCTTCAGGCATCAACCTCGTTGTTGTTTGAGGTTTTTACCGAATACGAGCCCGATAATCTGCTGGTACGCCAGGCCTATAACGAAGCGCTGGCATTTCAGTTAGAAGAGTTCCGGCTGCGCGATGCGCTGCAGCGCATCAGCAATCAAAGCATTGTCCTGAAAGAGATTGAGCGGCCAACACCCTTTGCGTTCCCTATTATGGTAGATAGCCTCGGTCGCGAAAAATTGACTACCGAGACGATGGAAGAACGCGTTGCTAAAATGGCCCGGCAATATGGCGCCGAAGGCGTAAAAACCAAAGAGCGGCCAGAAGGGGAAAAGAAGAAATTTTCGGCGAAGGTGGTGCGGAAGAAGGGATTCTAACCGTAGAGCCGCATATTTGCGGCTCTACGAAAAAGCAAAATGCAATAGATTGGGGAAATATAAAAAGGGTGTCATGTTGAGCTCCGTCGAAACATGTGCGGGGGCTTGCTTACTGAGCATAACACAAAGGCCTTCGCGCGCCCTTCGACGATGCTCAGGATGACATCCTCCGCGCTTTATTAAAACATTTTACCATGATCTATGGACCATCGACTATGGAACGAAAAAGCTACTTCTTCGCCCTCATGCGGCTCAAAAACTCGGGGCTAACGCCAATATAAGCCGCTACCTGTTTTTGTGGTATATGGTAAATAAGCGTTGGATAACGCTGGCAAAACTTATCGTAACGCTCCTGCCCCGTCAGGCTCAGGCGGTCTATCAGTCGCTGCTGATGGGCGACCAGCGAATTTTCGGCCAGGATGCGGAAGAAGCGTTCAAACTTGGGCAAGTCCTGGTACAGTTGCAATTGATCTGCCTTGCTTAGCATCAGCATTTCGGTTTCCTCCATCGCTTCAATATTGAGTGTCCCCGGACGACCGCTAATCAGGCTGTACATATCAGCCATCCACCAATCAGCCGGGGCAAAGGCGATGACATGTTCCAGACCATTCTTATCTACATTATAACTGCGCAAACAGCCTGAAGTTACAAAGGCCGATTGCTTGCACACATCGCCCTCATGCAGCAAAAGTTGCTTGCGCTTTAGCTTAAACGGCTTCAGTAATGAGATAAAGCGTGCTTTTTCCTCATTTGTTAACTGAATGTGCTTGCTAACATTATCTAGTATTAACTGGAACGACATGGGCTTAATTGCTTTGTTTTAACCAAACATTACGTACCGCTATCTGCTGTGCGGTAGGGGTTTCTATACTCAAAATACGGTAGCGTTTGGTAGCATTCCGTTTCAGGGTTACGGGCAAAACAATATGCAGTCCGTCTCTAATAACGGTTACTTTAATCTGCTGTCCCACTGTTTTATAAGCCAGCATGGCGCTCAGTTCTGTAAACGTTTCGCCATCAATGGCCACTATTTCGTCATTCACGTTCAGTCCGTCAACCCATGCGGCGCTGCCACGTTGAACGGAAGAAATCACCGGACGGGCATTCACCGCAGAAAGACTAATGCCCAAAGCAGGTGTATTACTTTCGGCCAGTTCATCAACCAGTTTAAAGCCGGCGTAGCCCAGGTATTTGTCATAATCTATGTCAGCTGTGCCATAAATGTATCTACCGTAAAACTCGTCCAGGTTTTTACCGGCAAATTTTTCCAGCGCTTGTTTAAACTCTGCATCGGTATAACCGCGTTGCTGCTTTTTGTAAAACTCGTTGTAGGTATAGTTCATCACATCATCCAGCGAGTACTGGCCCTGACTGTCGTGAATAATTTCCAGATCCAGCATCATGGCTGCAACTGATCCCTTCGAGTAGTAGGACACCGTGGCATTAGGTGAGTTCTCGTTCGGGCGATAATATTTTATCCAGGCATCAAAGCTGGCTTCAGCAACGGGTTGTACCAGGTTGCCGGGCGCATTTTCTATGTTATTGATATCGCCGCCAATTTGGTCCAGGTAGTTTTGCTCAGGGTAAAGCCCCATACGGTGCACCACCAGGTTATCATAGTAATTGGTGAAACCTTCGGCAATCCATAAATCAGTAGTATAATTTTCCTGCTCGTAATCAAACGGACCAAGCACAAAAGGGCGCAAGCGTTTCACGTTCCACAAGTGAAAATGTTCGTGAGCACATAGGCTCAGGAAACGCTCGTAGGTGGCTTCATCGCTATAGCCATTACGTGTGGCGCCTAAAACGGTACTACTCAAATGCTCTAGTCCACCGCCGCTTTTATTATAGTTATGAACAATAAACACATAGCGATGGTTGGGATTTTCGCCAAAAATGGCCGTTTCTGCCTGCACCATTTTAGTGAGGTCTTTTACCAGGCGCGGTTTATCATAGTTACCGCCCAGGCACATGGCCAACTCATATTTTACGCCATCTACGTTAAAGTGGGTAACGTCTTGCGTACCTACCTCAATCGGCGAGTCAAACAGGATATCATAATTAGGCGAAGTAAGGGTAAACTGATCGTTACTTACCATTTCTAAACTGGTCGATACCGTAGTCCACCCGGTATAAGGTTTTATGCTGATGGTTGCAGGCTGATCCAATCCTCCTGCCGGATACATAAAAACGGCAGCTGATGAGATGAATGCATGCCGTGTATCTACAAACGGCGTACGTACCGAGATCTCAAAACAGTAAATGCGATACCGTATTTTCAACGCCGTAGCGCCATTCAATTCTATATGCCAGGTGTTTTTATTGATCTTGGCAATGCGCGATGGCTGTCCATTCACTTCGGCACTAACCGATTCAATATTACGGGCAAACTCACGCACTAGGTAAGATCCGGGCGTCCAAACGGCCATTTTCAGATCGATGGATGGATTAGTGATACCAGCAATATCCATTTCCACATCCGTGTAATGCGCCTGCGCCTCAGGAAAGCTGAGCGTATAATGTATTTGCAGCCTGCCTGCTGCCTGCGTTGATGTTGTAAGCATAGTGAAAAACAAAATAGCCGCTATTAACCAGCGATTTTTCATGCGTGCAAGATAGAAATTAGTATGGTACACTAAGAACTATTGATCGATTTGTCATGGGTTAACGTTTTATCCAGCAGAAAAGGGGATATCACCCTAAGCTCAACTTATTCTGGGTTTATCGAAGGAAAGGACGCGGTGCCGGACCGCCATGCAACGAGACGCACGTGTTTCGACAAAGCTCAACATGACACCCTTTTTCGCTAATTATACAATGTTTACAAGTTGCGTTGTCCCCATCCCAGTTATGCACATTCCAGCCTCATTTAAAATTTTTATCGCCATATTAGCAACTCACATTCAACCTTTTATGGAATCTGTTCTGCCACTCCAAAAACCGCGCATACATTCCATAGATATCCTGCGGGGTATCATCATGGTGCTGATGGCGCTGGATCATACCCGCGATTTTTTCTCCAATGCTGCTTTTGAGCCGCTTGATCTGGATAAAACCACAGCGGCCTATTACCTTACCAGGTGGATTACGCACCTTTGTGCACCTACATTCATTTTTCTGTCGGGCGCCAGTGCTTATCTTTCGTCTCAAAAAAAAACAAGGCGGCAAACTTCCCGCTTTCTACTCAGTCGCGGCTTATGGTTGATTTTTCTGGAGCTAACAGTGATTGGTTTCGGCTGGTTGTTTGATCCGGGATTCCACCTCATATTTGCCCAAGTGATCTGGGCCATAGGTTTTAGTATGATTTTCCTGGCGGCACTGGTTTACCTCAAACCCCTGCATATCGGCATCATCGGCTTAGTCATCATTTTCGGCCATAACCTGCTGGATGGTATTAAATCGGCCTCATGGGGGCAATACAAATTCTTCTGGATGTTTCTGCACGAGCAGAACCTCTACGCCATTAATAAAACACATGCCATTATGCTGCTCTATCCGGTGGTGCCCTGGTGCGGGGTAATGGCTGCGGGCTATGCATCTGGTACACTATTTCAGTTTGAACCGGCTGTCAGGCAGCGTTTGCTTATACAGATTGGCTTATGTTGTATTTTACTTTTCCTTCTACTGCGCTTATTCAATATCTATGGCGATCCGCGTCCGTGGACACATCAGCATAACCTGGAAAAAGATGTGTTTGATATCATGAACGTGCAGAAATATCCACCATCGCTGGCTTATTTACTGATTACGCTGGGGATATCTATCACCACACTTGGCTTACTGGAGTTTACCAACAACAGCGTCACAAAAATATTTACTACTTACGGGCGGGTGCCTATGTTTTATTACGTATTGCATATTTACCTTTTGCATCTGGCAGCTTTATTAACAGCAATATCAGAACATTCTTCGCTAAATGGCTTATCCTCACTAGGGCCGCAACATGGGTTCAGCTTACCGGTGGTTTACCTCATCTGGCTCTCGGCG
>Ga0153918_1000278_pt1 | contig 28288 bp, 22 predicted proteins | sample TSFL002MetaG_FD_104687 | JGI IMG/M metagenome (GOLD analysis project Ga0153918, IMG submission 104687) | Attine ant fungus gardens microbial communities from Florida, USA - TSFL002 MetaG | ecosystem: Host-associated > Fungi > Mycelium > Unclassified | place: USA: Florida, Paynes Creek Historic... | reverse complement strand
GCATTAGGTCTGGGCGCAAAAGCGCAGTCATTTACCGGCCCAACATCAGCAACTGATGGAGATGTAATTACCTTAACTGCTGTAGGAGAAACACTTCAAGGTTTCGGTACCTCTGGCTATCAGATGTCTATTATTGATTATATTAAAAAGCCAGTAACTGTTAACCCTGGTTATTTAACAACATATGGAGATGTGACATTGCAGCAGTGGTCGGCCTTTACCCCTGGTCACCCAACGACGCTTTCGGTAAAAGTGAACAACTTTTATACAGCTGATATCCAAATCACTTTTACTATCTACGTTGATTATTATAACGGCACTACTGAAATAAATGCGCCTATTAATTATACCGTAACTGTGCACTCTAACCGTACCAGCCCACCGCCAGTTCATAACCATGATTTTGCGGCAGACAATACCGGAACAGTAAAAGCTAGTGCGTTGTGGAGATTCCAATCAGTGGCAGGCAATCATCATATTTATACCAGCAGCCAGACGGAAGCACAAAACCTTTATAACTCAGGCTATATATATGAAGGGGTAATAGGATATGTTTATCACCAACAAGAGACCGGCAGCCTTCCTTTATACAGATATACCAAAAATGGCGACCACATGTGGACCGCTTCCAGCGTTGAAGCCAATGCGTTGGCCGGTAGCGGATGGACTTACGAGGGTGTAAGTTGCTACGTTCCTGGCTCATCCGACCCGGCGGTTCGCCTGCCGGCTTACCGTTATCTGGCAACATCAGGAACCGGCGGTCATTTTTGGACTACAGATTGGAACGAACTTGGAGCCGGCAACGGTAGCTGGAGCTATGAAGGTGTAGGCTTCAGCGTACTTCAAGACAAACAATAATTAAAGTATACACGCACATTGATTAGAGCAAAATCAGGACAGGTGGTAGTGCCTGTTCTGATTTTTTATATACCAAACAAGGATAACCAATCTCGCCTTCGCTTCGTTGGTTTTCTTAACCCGTTATACCCATTTGTCAATATTTTAATCTTACCCTAACATTCTGAACTGCATTCTATAAAAATCAACAATTATCGCACTGCTCTAATTTTGTGCGTAATGCTAAATCTATCACTTAATCCACCATGAAGAATCCGGAAATTATTTTCGCTTCAAATATCCAACACCTATTCACAAACACCATGAAAAAATTATTTTCAATCCTGATGCTGATGGCATTAGGTCTGGGCGCAAAAGCGCAATCATTTACGGGCCCTACCTCAGCAAATGATGGGGATGTAATTACCTTAACGGCTGTAGGAGAAACACTACAAGGCTTTAACACGGACGGCTATCAGATAAATTCAATCGATCTGATTCTAAAACCAGTAATGGTAAGCCCTAGTTATTTAATGACCTATGGAGACGTGACGTTGCAACAGTGGGCAGCATTTAATCCAGGTCACCCTACAACACTTTCTGTAAAAGTGCATAACAACTCTACGTCTGATATTATAATCACATTTTCCATTTCCATAAGCCTTCACGTCGGTACCAGTCCGGCATCTGAGTCTGTTAATTATACGGTATACGTACATTCTAATCGTACAGTGCCAGCAGTAGCCGGTCATGACTTTGAAGGGGATAATAGCGGAACAGTGAAAGCCAGTGCGCTTTGGAGATTCCGATCACGGGACGACAACCATCACATTTATACCACCAGTATACAAGAAGCGCAGAACCTTTATACCATTGCAACAGGAACACATGGAACAATTCACAATATTAACGACTATTACTATGAAGGTGTAGTAGGATACGTTTATCATCAACAAGAGCCCGGCAGCGTACCACTATACCGGTACTATAAAAACGGTGATCATATGTGGACCGCTTCTAGTGCTGAAGCCAATGCGTTGGCAAGCAGTGGCTGGACTTACGAAGGTATAAGCTGCTATGTTCCTGGCTCAACCGATCCGGCTATTCGACTGCCGGCATACCGCTATATGGCTACATCTGGAACTGCCGGACACTTCTGGACTACAGATTGGAACGAACTTGGAGCTGGCAACGGCAGCTGGAATTATGAGGGTGTAGGCTTCTACGTTCTCCAAGACAAACAATAAAACAGAGATAGACTGGCACAATAATTAGAGCAAAATCAGGATAGGTAGTAATGCCTGTTCTGATTTTTTATGTGCCAAACAAGGATGATCCAACTTCGCTTCGCTGGCTTTTTACCCGTTAATATTTAATCCGTCAATATTTTAAACTTTACCAACTTTCTAAACGGAATACTATAAAAATCAACAATTAGCGCACTGCTCTAATTTTGTGCGTAATGCTAAACCCATCACTTAATTGACCATGACGAATTCAAAATTCATTTTCGTTTCCACAACAAACATCCAACACCTATTCACAAACACCATGAAAAAATTATTTTCAATCCTGATGCTGATCGCATTAGGTCTGGGCGCAAAAGCGCAGTCATTTACCGGCCCAACATCTGCCAACAATGGCGATGTAATAACCTTGCAAGCAGTAGGCGAATCTATACAAGGTTTTGGCACCACTGGATACCAGATTACAAGCATTGATCGTATTGAGCAAATAAATCTCTCTTCTAATACTTTAGCTAATGGCAGTGTAGAATTGCAGGACTATTCAGTTTTTGTACATGGGGCCTATAATGACATTACAACACTTCACCTTAAGGTTACTAATCAGTACACGTCTGATATCAGAATTACCTTCAATGTACATGCAACGGCACTTTTTCAATTTTCTACACAAGCTGAGACAATTACTTATTCGTTAATCGTACACTCTAGCCGTACTAACCCTCCACCAACTTACGATCATGATTTTGTGGCTGACAACAATGGAACAGTAAAGGCCAGCTGTCTTTGGAGGTTCCGGTCAGTTAACGGGAATCATCATATCTACACCAGCAGCACCCAAGAGGCACAAAGCCTCTATAGCGCTATGACTGGATCGTCTCATAGCTATGCTTACGAAGGAATAGTTGGATATGTTTATCATCAACAAGAACCGGGTAGTATCCCTCTATACCGGTACTACAAAAATGGTGATCACATGTGGACGGCTTCTAGCGCTGAAGCCAACGCATTAGGAAGCAGCGGTTGGGCCTACGAAGGTATATCTTGTTATGTCCCATCTGCTTTAAGCTATGTACCTATAACGATAGTTGCCTACCGTTATTTTTCACCATCAGGTACTGCCGGCCACTTTTGGACCTCAGATTACTCGGAGTTAGGCAGCGGTAACGCCAGCTGGACTTACGAAGGATATGGCTTCATCGTACTTGCAATGAAACAATAAATAAACACGCACAATAATTAGAGCAAAAGAAGCAGAACAGGGGTAACAGCCTGTTCTGACTCTTTATATAATCTTACCTTTACATCAGTGATAACGGATTTCGTTACCTCCTAAGTTTTATCTGCCTTGAGAGTTTTTGTTTTTCTATGCCTGTGTTTTCTATGCTTAACGGTGGTGTCTTTTTCTGCATCTGCGCAAATCAAATACACACTGAAGGGTATGGTAAAGGACAGCACCGGGAAACCAACAGCGCACGTGGCCGTACACGTGGCCGCTGCTAAAGATACCTTGCTTATTTATACCAATGCCCAGGGGGGCTTTGCGTTAAACAGCATATCTTTTAATAAAATTCAGCTTTTTTGCGAGAGCGGTAGTTTGTACAGCGACCCGATAAACTATCAATTTGATGGGAAAAGCACAGAGGTGCAGCTCCCGCCAATTATGCTTAAGCAACAAGCTGTTAAATTAAAAGAGGTGGTTGTTAAGGGCACCCATTTACCCATGGTATTTAAGCAAGATACGGTTGAGTTTGATGCAATGTACTACCAACACCGCAAGGAAGACAGGTTACAAGACCTGTTACAACGTTTACCAGGCGTAAGAGTGGATGATGACGGAAAGGTTACCTACATGGGTAAATCGCTTGAAAAATTAAAAGTAAACGGTGCAGATTTTTTTTCAGGCAACCTGACTGAGTTTTTGAAGCAATTGCCGGCAGATATTCTTTCCAAACTGCAAATAGTTGATGACTACGGAGAAATAGCCAATTTTACCGGCAGAAAGGTTGGAGAGCCGCAAAAGGTACTTAACCTGGTAACCCTGCCGGGTATGAATAATGGCAAGTTTGGTGATGCCAGTATTATTGCCGGGACAAACAAGCAATATGGCATAACGGCCAATGCCAATTACTGGCAGGATACCAAGCAAATTTCTGCAGGGGCGCAATTAAACAAAACAGATAACAGCAGCGGCAATGTTAACACCAATATTGTACGTGCAAATTACCGTGATAAATTGAAACATGATATCACGCTGGCTTTAGCTTATAACTACAGCCAAACAACCGGCAATGCAAACGTTGATACTTATACCCAAAGCGTTGTTAATTCATCGGTCTTAAATAATATCAGCTCCACCAATTCTACCAACAATAACGGGTCGCAGCGGATAAGTTTTGACCTGAGAAACAAAGCGCAGGGAATCAACTATTGGTTTCTGACCCCCGAAATTGATCTGGATAATAATGGCTATAGTGCCATACTATCTTCTACTCAAACCGGGCAGATCAACCAAAATCTTAACCAGGTATTGTCATCAAAGTCGCACACACCTATGTTAAAGGGTACATTTGCGTTTATGCACCGTTTTAAGAAGCAGGGCAGATTTATTTCTTTTAATCTGGATGTTAATGACAAGCTAAATAACAGAACAAATGAGCAATCCGGAACCATTCAGAATATATATACTACAGGTATAAAAGATTCAGTTTTTAAGAATACAATAGCGGATAGAACCACCGGAAGAACGGTAAACGCAGAATTGGTTTACACGGATCAGATAACCAAACGATCGAGTGTTGATATCACCTCTTCCTTTCAACAAAACCAACAGATGGATAACCTGTATACCCTACAATACGCTACCAACGGGTATGCTGGTAACAAACTAATCAGCAATCAATTTAACTCCCTGTTTACAGCGATTACATTGGGTGCAGATTTCAGGTATAACAACAAAAGTTTACGGCTGATATTAGGTTTTAATGTTAAACCAACGATTTTAACCGGCTCTGACGGCAGCGAATCTTCGCTTTTGCCAAAGCAAAAAGGCTGGGCTTTTACACCTACGGCTAACTTATACTACACACTATCTACACAAAATACACTTAATATAAGCTATTCTGCCACTAATATGCCTCCAGATGTGCGCCAACTTAATCCTGTTACAGATCAAAGCAATATACAGAATGTTATTGTGGGCAACCCCGATCTCAAGCCCACGCTTACACATCGCATCAGCATGGATTTTGGCCACGTTGGCTCAAAAGGAAGCGTGTTTAATGTTAATGTTGGGTCTTTAATTACGCAAAATCAAATAATTACCAACACCCGCTTCATAACAGACTCGTTGAGCAATAGCCAAAGCCAGCAAACAACTTACCTGAACGCCAATGGTTCCTATACCGTTTCTGGGGGATATTATTATGCGCTACCTGCCTACAAGAAAAACAATGTTAATTATAACCTAACCTTTAACGGAAATATTAACCTTAACCGCAATGTATATTTCACAGATAATCTTAAATCTGTTACTCAGATTGCAATTATCAGCCAGTCAGCAAACCTGACAGGCAAGTTTAAAAAACTGGGATTAGGCTTAACCGCAGCATATAATCAATCAGCCAATCACCAATTAAGCGGCAGTGGCATTAATACCGATTTCAGGTCGGTGATGTTGGGTATGGGAGCCAATGTAGACATTACACCATCATTAACTATCAAGGCTGATGCTTCCAAAAACATGTACCTGGGCTTAAACGGCGGCCTATCCAATAACCCATTTATTATCAATACATCACTACAGCAGAAACTTTTTAAAGACGAAGCCGGCACCATCCAGTTACAAGCCTTTGACCTATTAAATCAAGCGAATAACACTACGCAATCCGTATCGGCAAATTCGGTTGTCAGCAGTCGTGTAAAATACACCACCAGTTATGTGAAGCTGACGTTTCAGATGCGGCTAAGCCATTTTGGAAAGCAATCTACCAAGCATAACAATTAGCGCTTTACCGGCAGATTTAATTATAAATCCATCCAATGGCCACTTTGAATATCTTTTTGAAAGACAAATGACAAGTTGTTTCTTTAGCTATCTTTGCGCTTTTAATTAAGAAACTAAAATGGCATCGAAACCTTCAGTATTAGTCACATTTGATTCCATGAAAAGAACTAACTGTGGCTATTTTTCTTTCGGAAAAAGCTTAGGAAATGCTTTGATTAAACAAAATAACGACCGGTTCAATCTTACCTATTATTTGTTTAAAAAAAGCACGTATCAGTTTGAAGGCAAGGTGCCAGTTAAGTATCTGTCTTTATCAGATAACATTTATTTTAGCGGCCGCAATAAATTTCAGTTGCTGCATCTGTCAGACCAGCGATGCCGTTTGAAACCTTCTAAGGTTAAAGCAAAAAGGATCATGACCGTTCATGATATGAACAAAGTGCATCTTAAATACAGTAAACCGCATCGCATTGAAGCATACTTAAAAAAGTTGGGGCGTTATGTTAGCCAGTGTGACAGGGTTGTGGCTATCTCGCAGTTTGTGGCTAATGATGTACTGCATTATTTTCCTGAGGCAAAAGATAAGGTATCGGTAATATATAATGGTGCTGACAAACTAATTGTTCCAGACAATCATAAACCATCATTAATACCAGACGGGCCATTTCTTTATACCATCGGACGTCTCAATCTTCAGAAAGGATTTCATCTGCTGCCGGCTCTTCTAGAACATAATAATTACCATTTGGTTATTGCTGGTATTGAAACGCCGCACAAACAAAAGATTATTGAAGAGGCCCAGAAATATAATTGTTTAGACAGGGTTCATATAACCGGCCCTGTTTCTGAAGATGACAAAGCCTGGTATTATAAAAATTGTTTAGCCTTTGTATTTCCTTCAATTGCCGAAGGCTTCGGTTTGCCTGTTATTGAGGCAATGCATTTTGGTAAGCCTGTTTTTTTATCAACCTATACCTCTCTGCCTGAAGTTGGCGGAGACGCTGCTTACTATTTCCACTCATTTAACCCCGATGAGATGCAAAAGGTATTGAAAGATGGCCTGGCTGATTTTGCAGAACGTAACAGGGCTGACGAAATGATGGCCCGTGCTGATCTGTTTTCCTGGGATAAAGCTGCCCAACAATATTTAAAATTATACGAGGACTGCCTTTCGGGCAAATAATTATTTAAAAATTGATTGAAACAGCCACAGATCTGACAAAACACAAGGTTGCTATAATTATTCCGTTCTACCGTGATTATGTTTCACCATACGAAATAATTTCTCTGCAACAATGTGAACGTATTCTGCACAATCATGAGAAAATAATAGTTAAGCCAAAAGGTTTAACATTGACCGACAGGAGTGAACTTTTTACCTGTAACAAGGTAGAGGCTTTTGATGATGGTTATTTTAAAAGCATTGCCGGATATAACAGCTTAATGCTTTCGGCAGAGTTTTATCAAAGATTTTTAGGATATGAGTATATTCTGATTTATCAAATGGATTGCTTTGTTTTTAGGGATGAACTGCAATACTGGTGCGATAAGGATTACGATTATATTGGCGCGCCATGGATAAAAAAAACATATCATAAAAATAAAGTTGAGCTATGGTATTCTAACATCAGGAAATACTTGAAGAAGAGATACAATAACTTAGATCAGAACGAGCCTAATAAATATCAAATTGATAACATGGTGGGCAATGGAGGATTTTCGTTAAGGAGAGTAAAAAAATTTTATGATATAACCATTTTGATGAAACCTAAGATAGATTACTATCTATCTAAAAAACAAGTTGAATACAATGAAGACGTTTTTTGGAGTTTAGAGGTAAACCGGGAGCGTAAGATTCTAAATATCCCACCACTCCATACTGCACTTGCATTTGCCTTTGAAACGCCTCCGATCAAGAATAAATATTTGAACGATCAGAACTTGCCTTTTGGCTGCCATGATTGGGATTTGCACCGGCTATACTGGGCACCAATATTTAAAAAAATTGGTTATGAGATTTAACTGATTCCTATCAGTTCTTCAAATTGTTCTAAATAAGTACCGGTGCTTCTTAGGCTTACCTGTTTCTGATAGCAATAGGCGTTTATTCTACGGTAAAATCTATAGCCCGGCTGTTGCGCCCGCCTGGGAATGGTGTTGTGCGGATAGAGAATACAATTACATATTTCCCTTTAGTTTTTGGGGCCGTTAATACAAAGCGGTAAGGCGCAGTTTGGCCAGGCTTCAACGTAATGCGGTTAAAGTCATTACCAGCCTGCTCGCCGCCGGTGTTTTGGTCGCCCTGTAAAAAACAAGCTGCCATGACGAGTTCGCGTGGGTATTCTTCGTTTTTAAAGCTGATGGCATGATTATAAGGATTGTTTATTACGAGATTGAATGTCACTTTTTGTCCCGGCGAGGCTTTCACCTTGTCCTTATCAGCCTGAATATCCACTTTCTGATACATGCGCGTATCGTTTACCCAGGTGCCATACCATTGGCCGCGGGCCGTTTTAAAGCTATCCAGTTGGAATGATCCGTGCGCGTGAAAATCCAGCAGGTAATAATTACGCTTATGCAGCAGGCTATCTTCGATGGGCCAGATATCAAATTGTGTGCGGCGATACTCACGGGTGTCATAATCAAAGCCTTTGGTGCTGTTGGTGTAATAACAATACTTAGAAGCATCCTGAAACCCATTGATGAAAATAACATAGCTGTTACCCACCCGTTGCTTTACCTGCTGTGCCCATTGTTTATAACCGTAGTAGCTTTGAAAGCGCGAACTATGTTTGATGAACGGCACGCCAAACATTAATCCAATGCGCAGCAACACAATTAACGTAGCATTAACCACTGCCAGCCGCATTAGCCAGCGAGGCTGGTATTGGGTTTGGTTAAAACGAATCATCACCAATAAAACCAGCGGCGCGAAGCCAATCAATGTCCAGTGTGATTGTACGTCATCCTTAATTGTACTCAGCATAAAAAATGCAATGGTACCAATAAAGTTGACCATCAGGCAGCGGATGAATGTGTCCTTGATTTTGGTAGTCACCGCAAACCCGAATAGAAACCAGCCGATGAGTGGCCCGGCCATTAAAAACTGTCCCGGCAGGTAAAGCAAGGTGCGCGATACATCATATCCGGAAGATGAGCGCTCATACAAATGATACCTGAGCGACGGATACTGGTGCTGCATCTGCCACCACACATGCGGCATAAACAGCACGGCAGACAGCACCACAATCAGCCAGAACGAAGGGCGCTTTAAGAGTTTAATATTACTCAGCACCGTAAAGCCAATCAGCAAAATGCCGTGGTATTTGCTGTAAAGTAATCCGGCCACAATTAGCGCCAGCAGCAAAGCCCATTTGAGTTTATCGTGCTCAATATAGCGTTGATAGATGTAGTAAAACAGCGCGGTAAAGAAAAACAGGGGTGCATCGGGCGTGGTGGTAAATCCATACATGTGCAAAATTACCAGGCCTGATATTACCAGAATAAACCACTTGGCACTTACGGCATAAGGCTTCAGTGTTTGCCAAAGCAGCCAGATACTTAGCGGACTTACCAACACGGTTACCAGGCGCAAACCCAGTTCGTTGTGCATAATGGTATCGCCAATGCGGATAAATATGGCCACCATTGGGGGGTGGTCAAAGTATCCCCAGTCCATAAACCGGCTGTAAAGCCAATAGTAAGCTTCATCGGGATGAACCTCTAATGTAGCAGCTTGGATGATGTTAAGGATCGTCCACAAAAGCAGGAAATACCAGATGGGTTTGTCTGAAGCTTTGTGGTTATTTAGCGCAATATCCTGCATTAGTTGAGTGTGCTCCTGGCTTTTAATTTGCAAAGGTAAAATAAAAAACAATCGTACTGATATCAGTCATAGACCATGTTGACTTAAAATATAAAGGTTTCATTTCTCATTGTATCGATTTCGGGAATCGATATGATAACTCCATTTCCATCTGGCCGGTCAGGAACAATTCTGCTACGGGAATTCACTTTAACTCAAACACATTGTTATGAAGCAGATATTTCTTAATGTTATTTGAACTAAGCACACAACTATTATATTTGCGCCAACACATGTACATGGACGTGTACTGAGTAAAAGTACGTTAATCAATACAAGGTTTAATTAGTCAATAGATAGTGTTAATTTATTGTAGGTTAGGCATTAACGTAAAATAATAGAACAAACGGGATGTAGCGTAGCCCGGTATCGCGCCAGCATGGGGTGCTGGAGGTCGTGGGTTCGAATCCCGCCATCCCGACTACAACAGTCAGAAGTCTTTAGATTAAGGTCTAAAGGCTTTTTTTTGTCACACATCTCGCCATAAAAAACAAAGACCATTATATCATATAATGGTCTTTTATAAAGTAACAAAATCTGCAGGCCATTTATGCCGGCGCGGCTTTATTGTGTTTTTTTAACCGTAGTTGTAGTAACGGTTTTTGTTGTTGGTGTACCTACCGCTGTTTTGCTGTAAGTTTTGTGGTAGCTGTGTACCGGTTTATGGTAAGTTTTTTTAGTTGCCACAACGTGGTGTGTAGTTGTTGTTTTAGTAACAACCGGCCTGGTTTCTGTAGTGGTTGTTACTTGGGTAGTTGTTGTTCTAGGTCTGGGGGCTGGGGCCGCCGCTGGCGCATTTTGGTGCACGGTATCATGTACCACAACTACTGCAGGCGATGCAGGCGGCGGTGTTACTACTACTGGTTCAACAGCTGGTTTTGGTGCTAAATGGCCGGTTGCAGTTCCGTTTGCCGGTTCTTTGAGGGCATCTGGGGTTCCTTTGCCGGTCATCTTAACTTTAGTTACTGTACGCCCATGAACGCCCTGCTTAACTTTCTTTTTAACTTCGATGTTGTTTTTCGTAGTGTCCGGGGTTTGTGCCTTTACGGTTTGGACTGTCCAAATCAAACAGGCTGCGAATAAAACTAGGGTTACTTTTTTCATAGCTTTGTTATTAGTTACGTAGATGTTGATATGTAACAAAAAAGTTGCCAAAATATTCATTTGCTTGCTTTTAAAGAAAAAATCGTGTTTCCGGATATTTCGTATGGTAAGTTTTAGGAAGTTATCTGGCGCTCATATTTGTTTACTGTGCAACTAATGCTCCTGTAGCTATAGGCCGCGAAATTAGAAACACAAAAACGGCGGTCAATAAAAATGACCACCGTCGACATTGAATATATAATAGATTGAGGGGTTACTGAGTAATTGTTACGGTACCCATATCGGTTACCGCGCCGTTGGTAATTGCAACATTGGTAACGGTTTTAACAGCGTACGGGCTGACAGGTACAAATTTAACCTGGTAGCTGCCGGATGCCAGACCGGGAAAGTAGTATTTGCCGTTAGCATCGGCAACGGTACCAACAGTATCGGTACCCATAATAGCATAAACTTTAGGGGAAGAGGAAGCAGGGGTAACAATGCCGGTTAATGCACCGGAAGCAGCTGTAGCAATAGCGCGAATAACCGGTTTCAGAATATACTTGCCGTTGCCTGTAAGTACAATAGATTGTGCGGCATCAAAGTCTAAACGCATGGTATAAGCAATACCAGCAGTTAAATCATCATGCACGTTGAGTTTTACGCCAGAGGTTTGTCCGCTGGGTGTAGTTAAGTCGTAAGAAACACCGCCAACAATTACACGGTTACCGGTATCATTTAATACCAAACGCACTTGTTGAATGTTGCCGGCAGGGATATCGGCATCAGCTAAAACAGTATCCCGACCGGAGCGGAAACGCAGAATGTCTACTGGGCCGCCATTTACATTCAGCGTTTGTTCGCCCTTGTCGGTCACAATCACCACGCTTTTAACGTTCAGAATTACAGAGTTGAAAGCTCCCGGTGCATCGGTCATTTTTACAGTAACATGGCCCGTTGATCCATTTGAGCCATTGTTCTGCTTGGTGCAAGCAAAAAAACAAAGGCTAATGAGGCCTGCAAATAAAAATAGCTTTTTCATAGTATTGATGTATTTGTTTTTAAAGGGAACAAGATTTTAGGCCTTTGGTGCTAAAGTGTCGATGAAGGGGTGGATTGTATCGATGAACAGGCTAAATCTGGCTATTTTCATCATGTTATTGTGACATAGACGCTAATAATTATTTAATAGATTAGCACTGCCTATAGACTATTTAGAGAAACCTAAATAACCCATTACACACATGATTTCGATCGCCCGGTTCAACCCCCAAAAATGTGGATTGTTAACTGTTGCCAGCTTATTGCTGGCATCGTTAATAACCAAAGCGCAGGATATCCCGCCCTTAACCAAAACCAAGATGCCAGCCACTATTTATGGCTTTACACAACCTGCTCCGATTGATTTTAATGACCATGAAGGTTATGTTTCGTTGTTTAATGGAAAAGATCTGACGAACTGGGACGGCAACCCCAAATTTTGGCGGGTGGAAAACGGTGCCATTGTGGGTGAGTCTACACCCGAGAACCCCAGCGGTAACAGCTACATTGCCTACCGGGCCATGAAAGCCAAAGACTTTACCTTGAAGTTTGAAATTAAGATAGAAGGTAAGGGCGGTAGCGGCATTCAATACCGAAGCAAAACGGGCGTGCCATGGCTCTCCAAAATCCCCGAGAAATTGCAACCGGTGAATCTGAACTGGATGATGACCGGTCCGCAGGCCGATTTTTGGCCCGCTACGCCTTACTGGACGGGTCAGTTTTATTCTGAAAACACCCCGATGCGCATCCTGGCCTGGCGCGGACAAGTGGTTGAGGGCTATGGCAACAAAAGTAAGCGCCTGATGGGCTATATTGGCGATATTATGGATCTGGCCAATTACATAAAAAAGGACGACTGGAACCAATACACCGTTATAGCCCGTGGCGGCGTGCTGATCCACATCCTGAACGGTCAGTTGATGGCAGTGATGATTGACGACGACCCCAAATCATCAAATAATGCACGCGGACAAATTGGTATAGAGATTGAATCGATCACGAAAGTTTTGGTGCGAAATATCTGGATAAAGAAATTAGATTAGTACTTAACGATTAGCATAAACATAGCCTGAATATCTGTATGTGCCCTTTTCTGGCTATGGTAGTTAGGTTTAAATGTTAAATTAATATTAAAATAAGTACTATTTGTCTGGTAATATTACATTTATTACAACAATGCGCGCCGATAATTGTAATTTTACCCGTACAATCTCTCATCCAGTAACAATGTCATTAGACCCATCTATTCAAGAAAAAGTAAACGCATGGCTTCAGGGAAGCTACGATGCGGACGTAAAACAGCAAATTCAGCAACTGCTTGACGATAATGCTTATACTGAGTTAACCGACTCATTCTACCGCGATTTAGAATTTGGTACAGGCGGCCTGCGTGGCACTATGGGCCCGGGCAGCAACCGTATCAATAAATATACTATTGGCTCGGCCACTCAAGGCCTGGCCAACTATCTGAAAAAGAAATATCCTGGCGAGAAAGTAAGCGTAGCTATTGCACATGATAGCCGCAATAATTCAGACCTGTTTGCCCGCATCACTGCCGAGGTGTTTTCTGCCAATGGCATCCACGTTTATTTCTTTAAAGAGCTGCGCCCTACACCAGAACTGTCTTTCGCTATCCGTCAGCTGGGTTGCAAAAGCGGTGTAATGGTTACTGCATCACACAACCCCAAAGAATATAATGGTTACAAAGCTTACGGCGCCGATGGCGGCCAGTTTGTATTTCCGGAGGACAAAGCGGTAATGGCCGAGGTTGCTGCTATCAAAAGCATCGACGAAGTTAAGTTTGACCGTGTTGAAGAGAATATCGAACTGATTTTGGAAGATATCGATAACTCATATTTAGAAAAAATCACCGAGCTTTCAGTTTCTAAAGAGGCCATCAAACGCCAGAAAGATCTGAAGATCGTTTACTCGCCTATCCACGGTACGGGTATTACCCTGGTACCAAAAGCGTTGGCCAATTTCGGTTTTGAAAATGTGATTTTGGTTGATGAGCAAACCACGCCTGATGGTAACTTCCCAACCGTGGTTTACCCTAACCCTGAAGAAAAAGAAGCGTTAACACTGGCGCTGAAAAAAGCCCAGGAGGTTGATGCCGACCTGGTGCTGGCTACAGACCCTGATGCCGACCGTGTGGGTATTGCTGTTAAAAATACCGATAACGAGTTTATCCTGCTGAACGGTAACCAAACTGGTAGTATGCTGATCAACTACCTGCTGAGCGCATGGGAAGAGGCTGGTAAATTAACTGGTAAAGAGTACATTGTTAAAACCATTGTAACCTCAAACCTGATTGATACCATCGCGGCAGCTAAAAAAGTAAAATGCTTTAACACGCTGACCGGCTTTAAATACATTGGTGAACTGATGACCCAGCTGGAAGGCAAAGAAACCTTCATCGGTGGTGGCGAAGAAAGCTACGGCTACCTGATTGGTGAACTGGTGCGCGATAAAGATGCCGTAGTTTCTGCCGCGTTTATTGCCGAGATGACTGCTTATTACAAAGACCAGGGCAGCAGCTTATTTGAGGCGCTGCTGGAAACTTATGTGAAATACGGTTTCTTCAAAGAAAAGCTGATCTCTATCACCAAGAAAGGCAAAACCGGTGCAGAAGACATCAAAGCCATGATGGAGAAATTCCGCACCAACCCTCCTGCAACTTTAGGTGGTTCAAAAGTGGTTACGTTGAAAGATTACGAGAAACGCGTAGAAACCGATCTGACCAGTAACACCACCAAACCAATCGAGCTGCCAAAATCAGACGTATTGCAGTTTATTACCGAGGATGGCAGCATTATCTCTGCCCGTCCGTCTGGTACTGAGCCTAAAATTAAATTTTATTGCAGCGTAAACGGTAAATTAAGCAGCAAAGATGCTTATAAAGAAACCGACCAGCAGCTAGAAGAAAAGATAGACACCATTATTAAAGATCTGGGCGTTTAATCTGCTCTCAAGATAAACAAAGGCTGCCGTGAAAATGGCAGCCTTTGTTGTTTATGCATCTAAACCAGCGTTCAGGGTGTCACCCTGAGCCTGTCGAAGGCACGCGAAGACCTTTTAGTCACCGATGTGCGTGACAATATTATTCCATCTCTCCTTCCTGCCCATTTTTTGAACCATTTTAGTTGATTTTCAGACACGCTTTACCCTCAACTTTAATATGTTTGCACAAACCAATTAATAACGAGTAATAAACAAGTTATTTAATTTCTAGACTCAACGCCTGCGGACTCAGCCGTGTCCAGAAGCAACACTTTGCAGGAGAGGCAACGCCAATGCCGGCCTGCACCAAACTAATGTAGCATATCAATATTATGAAAACCGCCAAAAAATCATTATTCAAAAAGCTCCCGGCCTTTGTTTTACTGGGCTGTGCCGGGCTGGCCTTTATTCCGCCCAAAAAACACATCACCATTTATCTGGCCGGCGATAGTACCATGGCCGACAAACGCGTAAGCGCCTACCCCGAAACCGGTTGGGGCACACGTTTTAATAACTTTTTTGATAGCACGGTAACCATTGTTAACCGGGCACAGAACGGCCGTAGTACGCGCACCTTTGTTACCGACGGCTTTTGGAAACAAATTGCCGACAACATGCAGGCCGATGATTATGTACTCATCCAGTTTGGCCATAATGATGAAGTGCCTACCAAGGCTGCCGCCACTACAGAGGCAGAGTTTAAAAAGAACCTGGAAACTTATGTAGATGAGGTGCGGCAAAAAAAGGCCATACCGGTGCTGATTACCCCAGTTGCCCGCCGCAGTTTTGATGCTAACGGCACTGAGCAGGATACACACAAGCGTTATGCAGAAATTGTGCGCGAAGCCGCTGCCGAGAAAAAAGTAATGCTGGTAGACTTGGATAAAGAGAGCATGGAGTTATTGCAAAAATTTGGCCCGGAACGGTCTAAATATCTCTACAATCAGTTAAAGCCAGGTGAAAACCCTAACTACCCAGATGGCAAGACCGATAACACCCACTTCAGTGAACTGGGCGCCCGCAAAATGGCGGAAATCGTACTGGCCGATCTGCGTAAACTCTCGCCAGAAATTAACAGCCGTGTAGTAACCTCAAACTGGGGTGTAAAGTAACCGATCATGAAAAGCAGAACATCACTCAAAATAATTATCCCCGCAGCACTGTGCCTGCTGGCTTTCACGCTGAAGCAACCATTGAAAAATAAAGTCTATCTGATTGGCGATTCAACCGTATGCGATCAGCCGATTGACCGTTATCCGGTTACCGGTTGGGGTACTCCGTTTGCCAACTATTTCGATAAGACCATCACGGTAGATAACCGCGCCAGAGGGGGGCGCAGCTCGCGTACCTTTTTAGAAGAAAATCGCTGGCAGCCCATTGTAGATAGCTTAAAACCCGGCGATTTTGTGCTGATGCAATTTGGCCATAATGACGAGGCTAAAGAGCCAGAATATGCCGCTCGCTACACTTCGGTGCCCGATTATAAAAAGAACCTCACCAAGTTTATTAATGAAACCCGCAGTAAACAGGCTTTCCCGATTTTGGTAACGCCGGTTAGTCGCCGCGTTTTTAAAGGCGGCCAGGCACAGGAAACGCATGCCGAGTATACCGCAGCCGTTTTTGAAGTAGGCAAGCAGCTCAACGTACCCGTTATTGACCTTGATAAGAAAAGTCGCGAGCTGTACCAGCAAATGGGCGAGGAAGATTCAAAACTGCTCTTTATGGAGCTCGATTCGGCAGAGCACCCGATCTATCCCAAAGGCCGTCATGACAATACGCATTTTACCGATTACGGTGCCCGCATTATGGCCCAGTTTGTACTGAACGATATCAAGGCTCAGCACCTGCCGTTGGCAGATCGCATTGTGAATGGAACCAACGCCAGCACGGTATCGCCGCAGGCAAAATAATCTCTCCACCAACAAATTTCATTATAATCATTAGCGGAGAGCGGTCTTACAGATCGCTCTCTTTTTGTTTTATATTGTAACTTAGAACAAATTATATCACCCCTATAAAAATCTACTGTTTTATGAAGTCACTGCTTACCCTTTGCTGCCTGCTGTTTGCCGGGCTGTCGTTATCGGCCCAAACCAAACCCGTTACCGCTGCCGATCTGGATTACCGTAAAGATGGTAACGGATACTTGCTGGTGCTTAAAGCCGGTCAGCCGGTAGTGGCCAGTCTTAACGCGTTTATGGAGAAAGAGAAACTGCCTGGCGCTTATTTCACCGGTATTGGTGCGGTTAAAAATGCTGAGGTGGCCTATTACAATATCGATCAAAAAAAGTATATCTATAAAAAGTTCCTGCCCTCAATGGAAGTACTGTCGCTTAATGGCAACCTGGGCTATTTTGAGGGCAAGCCAATTGTGCATCCGCATATTGCTATGGCCGAGTCGGATTACTTAGTACACGGCGGGCATTTAAAGGAGGCCGAGGTTTCCCTCATCCTGGAGATCTTCATCACCCCGGTAAGCAAACCCATTACCCGCGAGTGGAACAAGGAGTTTCCTGAGTTGCGTACAATGAAGCCGGTGCGGGAGAATTAATTGGCAGTTTTATTTCACGAGCCTTTCTGCAATTTATCTATGGCTTTAGTTAGCTTTTGCTCCAGGTCGTCGCGGTAGCCATCAACTATCCCGGCTATGTTTCCCTGGGTGTCAATAATAAAAAAATTGGGGGTGCCCGTTATTTTGAAGGCTTTGCTCACCTTGCCGCCATTAAGCAGTATGGGATAATCAATATGGTGTTTGGCTATAAAGGCCTTTACAGCATCTTTGCTGTCGCCCGTGTTAATGGTATAAATTTTTACAAGAGTGGCTTTATATCTTTGGTTTAGTTTTTTCATCGCTGGCACCGCTAGTATGCACGCGCCACAGCTGTTTGATGAAAAATCAAGCAGAACGATAGCGCCCAGCAACTGTTTGCCTGATATGGTTTCGCCCTGAGTGTTGATCAATTGCCAGTCTGGCGCCTTATCATTTATGGCGAGGGGCACAACTTTTTGTTCTGGCGTGAAATCCGCAGGGATAGTAAAATTGGCCAGGTCTTCAAAGTTTTTAGCATTGATGCAATAATCACTATAAGTAATCTCATTTATCAATATTGACACCTCTGTACTTACTGCGTTTCCCTCGCCCATTTTTCCTTCCATAAACTGTCTTACATGTACTGGTAGGCTGGTTTGTTTATTCAGGTAAAAATCCTCCATTATGTGGGCATTGATAGTATCAGCCTTAATGATTTTTATATGACTACACGCTATTTGGTTAATTACCGTATCCGGCATGTTTTTGATCCTGCCCGGAATTTTTCGCAGGCTTTCTCCAAGCACTTTCGTCCAATAATAGGGTGTCTGTTCTAAAGACTCCTCATTATGTTTAATTGAATACGTTTTTTGGCTTGTATCAAGGGATATTCTGGTGGCACCCTGATATACCGTCAGTCCATACTTGCTGATACATTTACTGTATCTGGTGCCGTCAGTGCTGCGGCTGGCCCAAAAGTTGTCATATGAAGTACTCCAGGTATCATCACCAGGGCTTTTCTGTTTCCAGGTTTGTTTAAAGCTAAGATTCTTATAATGATTAATCTGGTCTATCGCTTTTTCTAAAACATTGGTTTGAGCCAATGCTAGCTTGCATACAAGCAGCAGTGTGCATAGTATAATTATATGATAACGGTTCATGGCTTTCAATTGGTAATAATGCAAGATAACGAAAAACACTTTCGGCAAACCGTTCTACATGATCTTTATGCAGGTGTTTTTAAAATGGGCAGGTTACAGCAGCCCGGTTAAAGCAGAAAGATTAAATATTTTAGGCCAATAATCTTATTGCCAATGTGCAGAAATTATCTTTTAGTACTCTGTTGCCTGTTGATGGTTGGCCTGGCCAGTGCCCAATTACCCGCTCCGGGTAGCTACCGCTTAATGACCGATCAGTTATACAACCTCCGGCCAATGGCAGGGTAAAATGGATATCTACCTGCCGCAAAAAGCTGTGAAACCTACCCCATTGGTGATATTTATACATGGCGGCGGCTGGGTACACGGCCGTAAAGAAGATGAAAAAGATTTCAGCGTATTCTTCGGTCTGGAATATGCGGTGGCCAATGTAGAATATCGTCTGGCAGATGTGGCACCGGCACCGGGTGCTATACAAGATTGCCGTTGTGCACTTTTCTATCTCATCAATAATGCAAAAAAATTAAACCTGGATGTGCAGCATGTGGTGGTGATGGGTGGCTCGGCTGGCGGGCATCTGGCGCTGATGACAGCATTATTAGGCACAGATCATCGCTTTGATCAGCACTGTACTTATACTGACAGATACCGTATCTCGGCCATTATAGATAAATACGGCCCTACGGATTTGAACCGCTGGGAAGCCATCCGCAAAGCCAGCAAAGCATCATCTGCATGGATAGGCGGCAAGGCTGATGATACGGTTTGGGTAAATACACTCTCGCCCATATCATACGTTACTAAAAACGCGCCACCAACACTCATTATTCATGGTGATAAAGATCATACCGTGCCACCGCAGCAATCGCAGACACTGTATGATAAAATGAAAGCAGCCGGCGCTGTAGCAGAACTGCACATGGTACCCGGTGAACAGCATGGTATTGCCAAGCCAGAAAACCGCGCACTGGTAGATAGCTGGATACTTGATTTTATGAAGAAGTATGTGAAATAGGCGGTGCGCGGCCTGATTAAATTTTCCGCAGATATCTGCATCTTTGTACTGATAACCTCATGAAAAAAGCATTAGTATTTATTACCCCTGTTTTGGTTGCGTTGCTGTGTATCTCGTGGGGGCCAACCGGTCACCGCACGGTGGCGGCTATTGCAGAAAAACATTTAACGCCAAGCGCCCGTCAGCACGTTCAGGATTTGATTGGCGAAAACTCGCTGGCCGACATTAGTAACTATGCTGACGAGGTGCGCGATGTTCCGGAGTTTAAGTACACAGGGAAATGGCATTTCCTCAATTTACGGGGAGGTTTGTCCTTTGAGCAATTTGTGGCAGCCGTAAAAGCTGATTCCCTACCCAATGTTTACAGCATGGTGCTCAAATGTTGTCATGATTTAAAAAGCGATACCACCAGCAAACAGAACCGTGTGCTAGCCCTAAAATTCCTGGTGCATCTGGTTGGCGATATGCATCAGCCTATGCACGTGAGCCATGCCCGGGATCATGGTGGTAACCTGATTCACGTGGTGTTCAACAATGAGCGTAAGATCACCAATTTGCATGCGGTATGGGACAGCAAGCTGATAGATCAGCAACCAATGACGCTGGATATGCGCGTAGCCGATTATGACACCGCCACACCCCTACAAATAACCCGCTGGCAAAATGATGATGTGTTGATGTGGGCGTATGAAAGCTACGCCATCAGCGAGCAGATCTATGCGGATCTTCCCAAGGGGCATGTCCTCAGTCCAACCTATTATAATACCGTAATACCTATTGTGCGCAAACGCATTCTGCAAGGAGGCATCAGGCTGGCCGGATTGTTAAACGATATTTATAAATAAGATTTAAAGATGAAATTATTAAAATATAGCGGGCTGTTATTGCTTACGTGCCTACTGGCCTGCAAACAAAAAAACAATACAGTGGCTACGGTAAAAACCAATTATATAGAGTTTATTCATACTGGCACAGAACAGAAGCCCATATTGCCGCTCATCATCAGTACGCAAAAGGTAAAAGCGCCGTTTAGCCGCACTGATAGCGCAACTATCCGTACCATCATTAAAATGAAGGATGTGGATGATGCCACCCGTGCCCAGTTTCAGCGCCAGGTGGTAACCGACGCCAAAACCTACAGCGCTGTAATGGGTTTTTTAAAGAAGGCCGATAGCTATTACACCAGCTCTACCAAGGTGAATCGTGGCGACGTGCGCGATTTTAGCGTGAACATGGAAGGCGATACCAAAGAGATTTATTACCGCACCTCCAAACAATTTTTTGAGGCTCTGTTGCAACAATTGCAAGCGGCCGGCGCAGATCAGAAAGTAATTAATCAGGTTGATTCTGTTCGTGTGAAGATTGCTCAATGAGATATAAAAAGTAGGGGTGTCATGTCGAGCGCCGTCTAAACACGTGTGAAGGCTTTAACATCATACATGGTCGCGTTAAAGCCTTCGCACCCTTCGAAGCAGCTCAGGAGTACACCTTTTTCTATTCCCCCAGCAACGCTTTCAATGTCTCCAAAGTATCAGCTTCCTCCTTTGGCTTATCCTGTCGCCAGCGCAATATGCGTGGAAAGCGTAGTGCCACACCTGATTTATGCCTGTTAGATTTATTGATGCCTTCAAAGCCAATTTCAAAAACCAGTTCGGGTTTTACGGTGCGTACCGGGCCGAATTTTTCGAGCGTGTTGCGTTTAATAAAATAATCTACCTTGTTAATTTCCTGATCTGTCAGGCCCGAATAGGCTTTGGCAAAGGGTACTAGCTTATCGCCATCCCAAACGGCAAAGGTATAGTCGGTATATAAGTCAGCACGGCGGCCGTGGCCTTTTTGAGCATATACCATCACGGCATCAATGGATAACGGGTCAATCTTCCACTTCCACCAGTCGCCCCGGCGACGGCCCACCTGGTAGTGCGCGCTTTTGCGTTTCAGCATAATCCCCTCGGCTACCATGGCGCGCGATTGGGTACGAATTTGCTCCAATTCCTTCCAGCTATTAAAAGTAATTAATGGCGATATGCGGAAGTTCTCCGGGCGCGAGGTTGCATCCTGCAGTTGTTCCAGCAATTCCCGTCGCTCTGATTGAGTTTTATTGCGAATGTCTTCGCCGTTAAACTCCAGGCAATCATACGCAATCAGCGCTACGGGGCTATCTTCCAATATTTTCTTAGTCAGATTTTTTCTACCGATGCGGGTTTGCAGCACATTAAAAGGCAAGGGTTGTCCATCGCGAAAGCTGAGGATCTCTCCATCTATTACGGTACCATCTGGTAGTTCATTTAAAAACGGATGCAACTCGGGGAACTTATCGGTAGCCAGGTCTTCGCCACGGCTCCAGATAAATATTTTGCTGCCGCGTTTAATCAGTTGCGCGCGGATGCCGTCCCACTTCCATTCGGCTTGCCAATCGGCAGCGTCGCCCAGGGTGTTTTGCAGCTCTGTGGCCGATTTTTGTTTCTCTGAAGTCTCTTGTATCGGGTAAGCCAGAAAGAAAGGATATGGACGAGATATGTCATCTGCCGAGGCATTTGGCTGGGTGAGCTGTTCAAACGTGTAGGTGTTTGGCATCCAGTTGCCCATCAGGCGGTGTGTAAGCGTGGGCGTATCTAGGTTAGTTACATCGGCTAGTGCCTTAATGACCAGGCTGGCAGACACCCCAATGCGGAAACTGCCGCCAATGAGTTTGTTGAACACAAAGCGCTCCTGAATATCCAGCGTGGCCCAGGCCTGGAGTAACCAGGCTTTACGCTCATCTTCGGTTTTGTTGCCCAGGGCGTTGATCTGTTCCATCCACTCTGTAAGGGTAAGGTTGCTGGTGCTGGCGGTGGCAGGCATCAGGAGGGCCATGGTTTCGCCCAGATCGCCAACTACATGATAGCTTTCTTCAAACAGCCAGGCTGGTATACGCGTAGCTTCTATTGCCCACAACCTGATGTGCGTGGAGTTAACCTGCCGCTTTTGCCGCCGACCGGTAAACAGGGCCAGCATGTGCATTTTATCGGTATCGGGAGCGTTGTTGAAATAATTGCGCAGCATAGCCACCTTCTCATTGGTTTTATTGGTTTCATCAAGAGATTGGAACAGTTGGGCAAAGGCTTTCATCAGTATTTTTGGAGAGATGCGGTGCTTATAGATTTGCTAACCCGCACGCTCGCGAATTGCACACCCGCGAGCGCATTGGTTAGACACACAAACACAACTTAATAGCTTAACTATTGAACTGGAAATAAGTTTTAATAATGAGCCGTTTAAGTCAGTTCAGCGCACAGCCACGTATTTTTTACTTTTAGATTTCAACTTTTTACTTTCCTCAAATTATCTTTAGCCAATTGCCTACAAGTTTTGACTGATCAAACACCTACACAACGTGCGCTGCGCACTTTTCTGCGTAATCCGCTGGCTGTTGCGGCTGCGGTGTTTATTGTTTTGTCGGTTCTAGTGTCGTTACTGGGCTATCTGGTGATGCCCGACAGCACTCCGCAGGCTAATGACATGAACATTCAGCTGAGTCTGAAAAAACCGGGGACTACCTTTACTTTTTTGCGCGTTCACAAACGCAACAAAGTAGAAAGTGTCAATATCTTCCAGAAAATCTGGTCGGGCGCGCCTGAGGCCTATAACGATGTGCCTGTTGTAAAATGGCGTTTTGTTGCGGATTCTATTCTTGTGGACGAGTACATTGGCGCAGAAGATAAACCGGAAAAACATGCTTTCAATATTTTTGAAGTTGTGAGCGGCAACGGTGCATTAGGGACTAATTCACATCAATCGTATCACCGTCTCTACATTCAGATTGAGCAGGAAAACATTATCAAAAAAACTTTCTGGCTGGGTACCGATATTTATGGCCGCGATTTGCTGAGCCGTTTGATCCTCGGCTCCAGGATCTCCTTATCCGTTGGATTGATGGCCGTGCTGATCAGTTTAACCATCGGAGTTAGCCTTGGCGCCCTGGCGGGCTATTATGGTGGTAAAACAGATGCCGCGCTGAGTTGGGTGATGAATATTTTGTGGGCCTTGCCGGCGCTGTTGCTGGTAATTGCATTATCGTTTGCATTGGGTAAAGGCCTGTGGCAAATCTATGTGGCTGTGGGGCTTTCTATGTGGGTTGAGGTAGCGCGATTGGTACGCGGACAAGTTATTGCCATTAAACAAACCGAATATATTGAAGCCGCAAGAGCGCTGGGCTATAACAGCCGCCGCATTATCACCAAACATATTTTGCCCAATATTGCCGGACCTATCATGGTGCTGGCCTCCTCTAATTTTGCCTCGGCCATTTTATTGGAGGCTGGACTGAGCTTTCTTGGGTTTGGAGCACAACCGCCCATGCCTACCTGGGGTAGCATGATCCGCGAGCATTACGGGTATATTATTATGGGGCTGGCCTACCTGGCCGTAGCGCCGGGCATGGCCATTATGCTGATGGTATATGCTTTTAACCTGGTAACGGTTGGTTTGAGGGATGCCTTTGACGTGAAATCGCAAACGTCGAGGTTGTGATTTGATGGTTGGCCGCTCCTACGGAGCTATAATATGTTTATAAATCGTAGCTACAAACAGGTCACCCCTACGGGGGTTATTTATAGTGACTGCAAGCCAGATTGTATTCTAATAAATAGTAGATTCTAAACAGAACAGCTCTAGATTAGAGCTCCAGCGGAGCGCCCTGTTTGTAGCATACAAAGCCCTTTTTAAATTAAAGCTCCGTAGGAGCGGCCTGTTGGTTGATAAATCATAACCAATAAGGAATTACAAGCTGACAAACAAGTAATCATTCCTCCCAATGATTAATGCCGCCTTCCAAAGAGTAAATCGTCAATCCCGGATAAACCTCCGTCATTTTTTGCACTACAGCCGCACTGCGTTTACCGATGATGCAATAAAGCACCACTGGTTTGCTGCCATCCAAATTCTGTAGATATCGCTCTATTAAGTAAGGCTCCACATTTGTGCCGCCAATGTTAAACTCTTCGTGCTCTTCTTCTGTGCGGATGTCTATCAGTTCAACGGCGTTAGCAGCCATGGCGGCTTTCAGTTCATCAGCAGAGATGGTTTCCATGCGTTTAGGTTGGGGGAGTGATTGGATGTTGGTTTTGGTGGTTTTGACGATGCCCACCACGCGGCTTTGCATGGTTTGCGCATCAAATATGAGGATCTTACCGGCCAGCAGATCGCCAGTTCCTGTCAGATATTTCAATACCTCGTTAGCTTGCATACAGCCAATGATACCTGCTAAAGTGGGAATCACCCCACCCACAGCACAATCAGGCACCTGGCTGGCATCTACCTGCGGATACAAATCGCGATAGTTGGGCGTGCGGCTGCCATCGGCATCAGCCACGTTCCATATAGCCACTTGACCTTCAAATTGATAAATGGCGCCATAAACCAGCGGTTTGCCTAGCAGTACAGCAGCATCATTTAGCAAATATCGGGTTTCAAAGTTATCAGTTGCGTCTACAATGATATCGTAAGGTTGAAATAGCGCTGTAATGTTGCCGGCATCAACCCGAAGCACATGCGGAACGATACTGATATGAGGATTTTGCTGTTGCAATCGTTCTGCAACCACTTCTGCTTTCTTCCGCCCTTCATCAATCGGAGTGAATAAGATCTGCCGGTGCAGGTTGCTCACATTTACCAAGTCATCATCGGCAATGCCCAACGTGCCAATGCCCGATGCCGCAAGATATTGTGCTGCCGGACACCCCAATCCACCTCCGCCAACAATCAATACTTTGGCCTGCTGCAGCTTTTGCTGCGCTACTTTGCCGAAACCAGGCAGTGCCATTTGACAACTGTATCTGAGCAGGTCGGTATCCATCAGGCGGTGATGTTTCTTTGTTGAAGGATGGTTTTTACCTTTTCCAGTTCATCCGGGGTGTTCACATTGGTGAGTGATTCCGGGAACGAGGGGTTGGTTACATGCGTATTGGTATTGATCAACACTTTGCGCGGGCAGCTATAGCCCTGTCCCAAAAACGACAATAACTCCGCATAGCTCTTGGGCTCCCAAATGGTAATCAAAGGCTCTGGAAAACCATCATGCGGACTTACAAATGTAGTGGCCACATGCTTGGTGCTTCGCGATGCGATCAACTCATCCAGTGTCGGTTTATCCAGCAAGGGCAAGTCGCAAGCCACCACCAGCCAGGCACCATCAGGTTGCTGGCGAAAGGCTGAAAGAATGGCTCCGTAAGGCCCCAATCCGGTAAAAGTATCTGTAAGGGTTTGATAATTGGGGTCGATGCCTGCTTTCTGATCGTCGCGACAGGAGATAAAAACGTCCTCGCAATAGTTCTTCAGCAGATCGGCCATGTAATATTGTTGCTCGCGACCGTGCCAGTTAATGGCAGATTTATCGGCACCCATGCGTTCGCTTTTACCACCGGCCAGTACAAGGCCGTTTAATTTAGGCGCCTTTGCCTGCAGATTGGTGCTGATGAGATTGATGATTCGGTCTGTTTCGCTCAGTCTGAAAACAGGGATCTGTTGCCAATCGGCAATAGCTCCTTTTATAAAATCAAACGGTTCTGTTTCGCCATCAATCAGTAGAAAGAGTTGTACCGAGGTAAGCTGATCCAGGCGTTTACGTAATGATTCTTTCTTGCGGCTATCAATCACAACTATTTGCTGCTGACCCTGATGATGGTTGCCGTTAAGCAGCACCACATCGCACCCACCGAGTAATTTACGTTTGGCAAAGGGATTAACTTCGCCATCCAGACTGATATTTTGCGCGTCGTCGGCATCGGTATATTCCAACACCGCACCATTGCTCAAGCGGGGAGATAAAGCAATTTGTTCGTCGTTATGCTCGGCATCAACATAGGCCATAGCGTATTTGCCCGATAGTGCTGCTATAATTTTTTCGGCCAGCGTTTTAATATCGCCACAGGGCGCGCCTACTATGGCCCATTCATTGCGGCCCCAGTTACCCATGGCCGGGCGCACCAGCGCGGTATGTTTTTTATGCCCTTTTGAAGTCACGTTTACCTCCTGTTTTGGCCATCAGTTTCGTTTCTTTAATCACAATGTCATGGCTCAAAGCTTTGCACATATCATAAACCGTAAGCGCGGCCATGCTGGCACCCACCAGTGCTTCCATTTCCACACCGGTTTTGGCGGTGATGCTGGCGGTGCAATCAATCACCACATCATTATCCTCATTCAGGCTGATATCTACCCGGCAATTATCCAGCCCCAGCGGGTGACAAAGTGGTATCAGCTCGCCGGTTTTCTTTGCGGCCATAATACCGGCAATCATCGCTACCTGGAACACCGAGCCCTTGGCCGTTTGCATATCGCTGGCCGTGAGTTGCTCCAGCACTACTGGCGGCAGGCTCACAATGCTGCGCGCCGTGGCCGTGCGCTGAGAAATAGCCTTTGCGGCCACATCAACCATGGCGGGGTTGTGATCGGTATCTATATGGGTGAGTTTGTTCATTTGGTGATTACACTGATTTTATTTTTGATTACACCGATTTGCCTCGGGGAGTATTTTGAGCCTTATCAGCCCCCGCGCGCCCTTCGACGGGAGCTCAGGATGACACCCCTCACTTTTCTTTGTGTTCTCTTTCTTTTCTTATTTAAACATCCATATCCGATAAACCTCTCCGGCTTTAAACATTGTTTTTTCTAGCGGAAGCTCCATAAAGGCGTCTGTATCGGCTAAATTAGCAAAATCTCCGGAGCCATTGCCCGCCAAAGGTTTGGCTGTTAGTTTGCCTTCTATAGTATAGTTCAGTTGCACCTGTAAAAAATATTGCAACTCGGGTTTAAAGGTAAAATCCTCGCTCAGTGCCGCATAAACGGGCTGTTTTGCCTGCATCCCTACCGAAGCCTGTAGCCACGGGATAAAATAGCGATAAACACCCATAAACGTAGCCACCGGGTTGCCGGGAAAAGCAAACACCAACACACCGCCAGCACTTGCACCAAACCAGAACGGCTTGCCTGGGCGCTGCTGTACTTTATGGATGATTTTGGCTACCGATAATTCTTCCAACGCACGCGGGATGTAATCAAACTTGCCCATAGATACCCCTCCTGAGAGCAGGATAACGTCATAATGTTCCAGGCAATGTGCAATAGACTCACGGGTTTGCTGCGGCTCATCGGGGATGTGGCGCATGTCGGCAGCTAGTCCGTACTGTTGCAAAACGGCTTTCAGCGTGTAGCTGTTAGAGCGCCTGATCTGCCAGGGTGACGGCGTTTCATCTACCTCCACCAGTTCATCGCCCGAAGAGATGATGACTACCCGTGGTTGCTTGGTTACCAATACTTCTGTTTTGCCGACGGAAGCGATAGTGTTGATTAACGCAGGTGTAATAAGTGTTCCTTTTGCTGCCACCACGTCGCCTTGTTGTCTGTCGCGGCCACGCAGGTGCAGGTTCTGGCCCTGTTCAATTTGATCTGCCAGTACCAGTGCCGTGCTACCGTTCATCTCCACATCTTCGTAGCGGATCACCGTGTCTACCGATTGAGGCATAACCGCG
>Ga0153918_1000277_pt1 | contig 28292 bp, 44 predicted proteins | sample TSFL002MetaG_FD_104687 | JGI IMG/M metagenome (GOLD analysis project Ga0153918, IMG submission 104687) | Attine ant fungus gardens microbial communities from Florida, USA - TSFL002 MetaG | ecosystem: Host-associated > Fungi > Mycelium > Unclassified | place: USA: Florida, Paynes Creek Historic... | reverse complement strand
CTGTGGATGCCCTTTTCGTACGTCATCGAGGGTGCTTCTGAGTGGGTCCATGTTTGTGGCCATCCGAACGAATTCCATCATCTGATGGGTGCGGTCGGGGAGGCCCTTTATCTCATCAGGAGACTTGATGACTTGGAGGCCGTTTATGGGGTCGACCAGCTTATCAGCGCCTAAATCGAGGCTCTTGTGGCCATATGCTCTTGCGACGATGGCATTCGCGTCGGCCTCGCTGAGGCCCAACGCTTTTTGCTGGACAAGTCGCTCCCACTGCTCTTTGTACATGCTCAGGAATCCAGAAGGTTGGAGATCGGGTGGTGACGCTCAACAAAGCCCAGGTATGCCGAATAGAGCTCTTGGTCAGACTGTTCGGTCAGGGAGTTGGCCAGCAGCCGATAAGCCCGGTGTAGATCTGGTTTGATGTCGGTCAAGCCGTGCTCAACAATCCTTACAAGTTCGAGCGTTGCCTTGACGTAGCCTGCCGAAGCGGCTTTCTCGATGTACCTGATGCCCTTGGCAGTATCTGTATCGGCTCGCTGGCCGAGTACGTGCGACATGCCATAGGTGAATAGCGCTGCGCTAGACGCGGGCTTGGCTATGCAGGCCAGGCGCAACCAATGATCGGCACGCTTAGAGTCTGCTTCGACGCCTATACCCTGATTGAGGCAGCGGGCCACTTGAAACATGGCGTTGCCATCGCCCTTTTCGGCAAGCTCAAGCATGTCCCGATAAGCATTAGCCCGGTTCCGCTCGTCGAGAGAGAGGAGGTCTTGGGTAAGACTTGCCAGGCGCAGTGTGTTCTGTTGAGTGGTCATCGTGGAGGTTGCCTTATTCATTGGTATCGGCATGCGTCGAAGTCGTATCTTCCTTGGGCTTCAATGGTCTGCGGATTGGTGCGTATTTATAGAGATTGATTTTAGGGATGAGTGGTAACTCTGCTAAGCGTGCGTCCCTAGTTTTTCGTGCCGGAGTACCTGGTTCGTATGACATCAGCGGCTTAATCCTTGGCTTCGGGCATCCGATCTCGTACACAAAGGGCACAGGGCAGATGATAGGTTTGATTTTGGAATCACCATCCCTGACACGCGCCCTGATGTGTGGCTGGACAGGACGGCGAATCGCTACATGCTCATCCCGGGTGAGCTCCTCGCTGAGGAGTTTCTGATTAACGAGATCAATAGATGTCAAGAGCGCTCGCTCGACGGAGCCATGGAGTGTGCTCTCGAAGGTAGGACGCCGCTCATGGTTCTGGTTGAGTAGTTCCTCCCACTCTTCAAGCAATCCCGAAACGGTATGGCGAGTCTCCGAGGAGCCAGTGTCATCCCAATAAAAGTTAATGCTCCGCGGGGCCCCAAGCACATGCGTACTGCGCATCGCTTGTTTGGGGCAGATGTCTTTGAATTTTCGCCAGACCAAGCGGCGATCATTCGCTTTTTTGATCGTGCTGATCAATCCAGACAATTCGCCGCGCAGAATGTTGGTTTCGATGATCTTGTCGATTGCGGCCTTTGGCAGCGCGATGGCGCCTGGGACCCGCAGCGTCTCTTTAGGGCTCTGGCCAACCTTCAAGGTTATGGTAGTTAAGGCCTCAAAGGCGGCCTCCACTGCATCCGCGCCTTCGAGGTGTCGTACCTCGATAGGGTCCGCTGCGTTAACTGCGTTGTCATGTCGAAACTCCATGACATAAACCGCATGAACCTCCACCTGATCCCTAGAGGCCTGGAGCACAGCCAAGAGTGCTTCCAACTCAGCCTGGAGTCGGTTGACTAGAGCAATGGCTTGGCTGATAGGGCTGAGGTGGAGTTCCATGAGATCCTCGCGTTATGGGCCTATACAACACTTTAACGGCCGGGTGAATTCCGGCAATGCCTTATGGGTTTGGCAAACATTATTGCCCGGGTACACTCAGCTTCATAACCAAAATGAGGTATCCGAATTTTGTCACTGGCCACAACCTTTGAAACTGCAAAGAACCTCGGTGTCTTGACAGAGGCCTGGCTGAGACACGTCAAAGGGATTCTGAAGGAGAATCCGGTAGACATCGGCATCAAACTGCAGGTCGACAGCGCTGCCTCAGTCGTAGCCCCTGCCGCGCTCGTGGCGACCCTAGTTAGGCAATCAGGTCTCACGGTTGGCAGCGATCCACTCCGTGTCCTACTGATTGGGTCAGACCCTCTGATCAGATTCGATAACTCGAAGTGGGCAAGCCTTGCCGGCGAAATGCTGGGTTCCCCGGATGCTATTGATATCCTGCTTACTGTAGATGAAGACGCTGGCTCCGAGTTCTCTAAACTGGCCACCGCACTGAGCCTCAAGCCGTGCGGCGTCATCACCCATGAAGATGCATGCTCAGAGAGTGGACCTCGGGTGGATTTCGCTATTTGGGTTCATCCCGCGGGCGAGTCCTCCGATCCAGGAGAGCGGCAGAACATGAGCACAGCAATCGGCATGGCTCGCCAGCGTGGAGTGCCCGTTTATACAGCATCGTTCAATGAGGTCGACCTCCACGCCCAGAACTATCTGATTCATGAGCAGGCCTGGCAGATGGTGCCCTTGGGTGGCGCTATAGAGCGAGGATCTAAGGCGATTAACAAATTCGGCATCTCCACTGCCGACCTTGGGGTAGAAGGAGGGTGGGGGGCGATCCTGGGCAAGCTGGAAGTTAGCCTGCCGACACTCAGTGAAGTAGAGATTTCCCTGGTGCGTACCGCCATGCGACTGGTATGCGCTGAAGGTGCACTTCACAGCTCCTGGACCCTTGGCCAGCGTATCAATGGCGTAGCTTTCAATCGGATCATCCCTGTTGGATTGCTAGGGAATATGGCCATTGACCCTCAGACTGGTCACATCTTGCAGCAGGACGAGGATTCAAGGGAGCTACGACTCATTGGTCATCTCTGGCAGGCCGCGTTGGAGACAATGCCGGTCTCTAAGCGCGATCTCTTGCCATGGGCTTGCGAGTTGAAACTGGCATTCCTGTCCGAGCTTCCGAAAGAAGACGAGCGTCGAAAAGAAGCAGTTGCAACCCTCGAGGACGGATTTAGGGCGGGTGTATTTGCCGCCGGTGTTGCGCTGGCCCGCTGCTATGAAGCCTCTAAGGCGGATGGCAGCAGTGCCAAGGCTGTTCAGTGGTACCGTGAGGTTGGCAACCGACACCCGTTGAGTGCGTATAGCCTGGCCTACCTGGCGATCGAGGACGATGACTACGCCACGGCTGAAACTCACCTGCGCGCATCGTCAGGTTATGGTTATCCGGTTGCGATGACTGATCTCGGTAAGCTTCTTTGCAGCACCGACAGGGAAGGCGAGGGGCTTCAGCTCCTGGGCGAGGCGGCGGCACTCAAAGATCCAGAGGCAAACTACGAAATGGGTGAAGTCTCTGCAAAAGAAGGTGATCTTCAAAGCGCGCTGAACCATCTGCGGCAGGCTTGGACCTATGGTCACGCTGAAGCGGCCGCGCTCGCAGCGCAGATCGCCCAGTTCATGCTTGACCATGGCATCGGTAAACGCTCTCTGATAAAGCGCGAAGTGAAGGAAATATTGACCTATCAGAAAAAGCTGGATCGACGCCAGGTAACCCATGCGCACTGAGTTGGCGCGTATGACAGTTGGAGCCATGCTGGTATTTTCCACCTACACCGCTAGTGGGGCAGCATCTCCATACGTTGATTCGAGGGTTGTGACCTACCCGGTAATCGGAGAGACGATCGCTGACATTCAGCGATCGATAGCGGCGAGCGCACCGAGCCGAAGCGGCGACACTTACTACGCCGGCGTGACGAAGTGGAGCCTGGCAGCGAATTACGACCTCATTCCAACTGAGAATGGTTGCTTGCTGGACAATGGTGAGGTCTACCTGAAGCTTCGAATTCACCTGCCGGTGCTCTCACAAAAACCTGGCTCAGCTGCTGTTGAGCGGGAGTGGCGTCGTTTCTTCAATGCACTCAATGCTCACGAGGCGCTGCACGCGCAGAATGCGCACCGCGCTGCTGTGACTCTACTCGCGAAGATCAATGGTACCCGAACCGACGTGACCTGCGCTCGGGCCAGGGTGATCGCGGAGCAGGCGACCCAGACACTCATTGAGCGAATCTCAGCCTACGACAAGGATCTGGACGCACGAACACGCCATGGCGCGACACAGGGTGCGTATCTGAACCACGGCGTGAGGTAGTTGTAGCTATTTGGAAGCGCCGGTATGGACCAGCGTTTGGCGCCCCTTTAGGCTGATAAGCCCCTCATCTTGCAAGTTTTGAAGTACCTTCCCGACCATTTCTCGTGTGCAACCTACCATCGATGCAATCTCGACACGTGTCGTGGTGAGCAGGAATCCTTTTGGATGCGACTGTGCATCAGGCAGAGTGCAGAGCTCCACCAGCGCGCTCGATACTCTTCCACGGACGTCGAAGAAAGCGAATTGGCCGACCTTTCGTAAGGCGCGCAGACTGGTCTGAGTCAGTTCATTGCAAATGGCGAACATCCCAGTTGGGTCCGATGAACACCCAGCTAAGAATTCAGAAGCCGTCATGACGTATGCCACGCACTCAGTCTTTGCTAGAACGTACATCTGAATGCGATTGTTGGACTCCGACTCGGTTGTACCAAAAACATCACCTGGTACGAGATGGATGACGTTCAGATCATTTGACTGACTTGGATCTGCTACGTGCAGCGCAGCGGTACCTGATTGCAGCAGGAAGATTTTCGGCTCGGGCGATTCGTAACGGAGCATCGCCGTGCCACGTTCATATTTGCGCAGCGTTCCTGATTCTTCAAAATATGCCTCAATGCGAGCTCCTGGGTGAGAGCCGCTGTGGCCAGGGTGTGTCATTAAACGCTCCGTCTGCAATGCTTCAACCGGCCCTGTTGGCGCGGTGAGGGAATGGCAAGACGATACCCATAGTTGCAGTCGTGCGTTAGCCAAAACATCACCTCCGAATTTCGCGCGACTGTTTTGAGTAGCGATGATGATCACTCGGGGACAATATTGGACGAAATTTCCAACTGGATCCTATGAAGTGAATCATCCACCTGAGGCACCCTTCGAGCTGGACGAACTGCCGATACACCAGCGCATTGCCGCCCAGGTTCTTGGTGCTGGGTTGGACTGGCTTCAAGCACGGCACGATGCATCATGGCAGGCCGGCCGGCGGGCAGGTTTGGAATCTGCCAACGGCGTTTCGAGAGCTGAAGAGCAGCCTAGTCAGGTGAAACTCATCCTTGGGCATCCGGAACCCGTACACCATCGGCCGGGGAAAGATGACGATCTGTTTGGGCCTGGTCGCATCCAGTTGACCAATGAAGTGCGCTCGGAAATACGTGCTGATTGTGAAAAGGCGTTCGGCAAGGCCGGGCAGCCAACTGCTGAGCAGTGGAAGGGCATACTCTCAAACTCTCCGGCAACCCTTGTGACTGGGGGCGCGGGGACCGGGAAGACAAAAGTGCTTCTCTTCAGAGCCCTCCTTCTTCACAAGTACCTGGGTATTCCTCTCGAGCACATCCAGATTCTTACATTTAGCCGGGAGGCGCGGATTGACCTAGCGGCTGACTTGCGAGAGTTGTTTGGTCTGTTTGGCGTTTCGCTCACCAACGATGTGTGCCTGCGGGTGGTGAAGACACCTCGCTCATGCCTTCTCTCACAGGTAAAAGCTCTCCCTGACCTGGCCGCGGTAATACCATTCGATGTTTTCGGCTGCTCCGCATCCAATACGGCAGCACTAACTGATGGAAGGCCATTTGAGGCCACACTTGTACCGCAGCAGCGTGAAGAGATGACCAAGTGCTTAAATCTCCTCTACAGGTCCAACAAGGGTTTTGCTGCGCTGTATCAAGACCTCTGGAAAGCTTCGCTGAGACTTCCACGCCTCGAGGTCGATGATGATGAGGTGGTCAAGCGGGCACCATTAGGATGGCGCCTGAGTGAGTTTGATGAGCAACTGTGTGATGTAGTGGAGGGGCTGTGGCGGTCCGCGAAGGCCTGGCCATTTGACGGGGCTACTCCAGAGAGGAAGTTGTTTAGCCTTCGGGGCAGGACATACAGCACGCATGGCTACATCCCGGCGCTGGGGCTCCACCTAGTGCTTGGTCTAGATCGTAGTGAGGGGCCATCCCTCAAGCGAGATCCAGCCGCAATGGAGCTATACAAGGAAGTGGCTGTGAAGAGAACCTTGCTGCAGGGCTACTTCCCAGAGGGCCTAATCCACCTGGATTCCTATCAGGAGGCAGCGCTCTTGTCTGAAGGTCTGCGTAACCTCTCCAAGACAGCCCCGGCATTCTCGTATGCGCTAAAGGGGGATCGTGCTGCAGTACCACTTCTGGACTCGTTCAACGCCACCGCTTCGCTTTTGGAGGCGCTGGGGCTGGAGGTTGCAAGCATCCCAGGGCGTATGAATTTCCATCCCGAAGATAGCGATTCAATTTACTTCGAAGCGCTGGGCGTCTATTGGCAGGCCCTTGAGCGCCATCTGCTTGGCCTTGCTTCGCCAGTTATCCCGATTGGCCGGCTGTTTGCTTTGTTCGGAACCGATTCGCAGGCGCTACGCCATTTACCGGCACAAGTGATTGGCCAATGTCGACACCTACTCATTGACGGAGCAGAGGACCAGACTGTTCAGGTTGCTCGTTGGGTGAGGGCCGTCATCAGCGAGGTAAGGCGACGTGACACGTTGCAACCACATACAGCTGGGCTGCGCACTTCACTACTCATTGCTGGCGATATTGGCCAGTGGGTGTTTGGTACGTTTGGGGCGACGCCTCGGCTGATCACTGACTTTGATGAGCTGTTCCCATGTCCTGGGTCCCCTTGCAGGGTTTCATTGACTGAGTCGTTCCGGTCTCCCCAGTCAATTATCGACGCTAGCTACAACTTGGTTCAGAGCGTCGGGGCCGGCGCTGTCCGGGCACCTAAGGCTCAGGCAAGGGTAGGGGGCACCTGTCAGAAGGTTCAGGTATTCGGCGATGATCCAGATGAGTTGCGGCGGGTTTGCCAGGAAGCTGCAGCGAAGGGGCACAAGGTTCTGATACTGATTGACAGCGAGGTCGACAAAGAGTGGGTGGCCGCAGCGGTAGGCGATCTGATTCGGAGCGACAGGTCCCTGGGTGGCAAGACCATTCGTGTTCGGGGATTCCATAAAGCCAAAGCGCTCGAAGCGGACCAAGTAGTGTTGGTCGGGGACCCTTCAGCACAGGGGGCCGCTATGTTCAAGAATCAGCTGTTCAAGCTGGCGGGGTTCAGCGTTGGTGGTGACTCAATGCCGGGGGACACCGTAAGCACAGGCGAAGCACTACGGTTGACGGCGAGCGGTATCGCTAGGGCGAGGGTAAGCTGCACTTGGTTCCCGAATAGACGGGCGGATGACCCTCGTACTGCAAGCATACTTGCGGGCCTGCAGCCTGGGCTGTTCGAAGATAGACGATGACATTCACTGAACAGGGGAATTGATGCCTGCCCTCGACTTTGCATGGGACTCCCTCGGAGGCGCAAGCCATTGGCTGCGCCTCACAGTAACTAGGCCCCGGTACTTAGCATTGATCGGATACGAGTTTCGACGACTCGCCTTAGGGTTTTAGGTCATCCCAGGACAATTCACGCATCACCCCAGAACAAGGTCCTGGAAGAACGTCCGAGCAGGTCTTGCCTGAGTTTGTCTCACCGCTCAAGGAGGACGTCATTTGCCCACACTCTGGACAGAGCACCCAACCTGACCTGATTTCCAGGCCGGCAGCGTCTTTGAAAAGAAGGTCTCCAGCGTAGAGCAGGTAGGACCGGTATATGCTTTCATCGGAATGGCCATTCCGGGCCGATTCCATCGCTTGACGCGCTCTCTCAAGCGCGTCACCCCCGCTCCCTTTCTTCCAGTAGGTGCTACCGTCCTTGTGCTGCAAAGCCACAGAATTCAGCGCAGAGGTGGCCGCATAGAGCCGTGCGCAGTGCTGGATGAGTTCTTCCCTGGAGCATTGATCGAATGGTGTTTGCCCCCATTCCAGTTGTTTCTCGCTCATAGTCCTTAACGTCCTTCAGTTCGATTTGAGGATACATCTGCGGATACAACTGGATGCAAAAAGCGATGCCAGTCTTTCTACCGTTGTCCGCGCGCCTCGCGCGCCAGGATCGCCTTGTGCACAGAGTTGCAGAATGGAGCAAAACAAAAAGACAGGATGAAAAGGGCGCTGAGGGCAGCGTCACCTCCATGGGTTTTCAGCGCAGCAAAAGTCCCGGCTGCGCCAATTAGTAGGTACAGAATGCCGAACCTAGCGACTCTCCCCGACGCCAGCTCGCGAAGCTTCGCCCAGAATGACGGCTTCTGTCGGCGTCCCATTTCTTCTCCGGTCTCCCCGTGAAGGGCGTAGAAGTCCTGATCTCGCCAGGCTTCACAGAGTTCTGGGGATAGGCCAGTGATTTCAACCATGAACGTCTTGCACTCTTCATCATTGTATTTCGGCGGAGACTTGATGAGGTGCGGGTAGGCGTTTCGGTCTGTCTCAACTACTTCATCAGGCAAGACATCTGAGACGAGGCCGATCAAGCTGATGTAGCGCCAATGAGCCTGGTCTAGGGCGTCTAGTTGTTCCGGCGTCGCAAGCTTTAGAACGGCTGTGAACTGCTCTGGTGTCATAAGCGTCCCTGTTTTGGAGTGAGTCCGTGAACCTAGAGGTCCGCGCTGGGGTGGCGAAGTTCGAGAGCGCCGGTCGACGTATCAGCGCTTCATGTGATGAGTTGATTCTCCCACAGTCGCAGAGCCTTCTAGCCAAAACACACCTGTCAAAACATCTCTCCCAAATAGGAGCATGAAGCCATTATGAGCGCATCAGCCTAGGGCAGGTACGCTTGTGGCTGAGACATCAAGTCCTTTGAAGACATGAGCATTAGGGAACGCAGACCCGCAGGAATCACATGCGCGGCCACTTCAACGCCGGCATACATTGCTTCTGAATCAGATTGGCGAAATACACCATGTGGGATCCAGGGTTCATTCCCAAGCCATCTCCGAACCTGGTAATCGATCGTCCATCCGTCAATGGTGACCCAGAAGTGCGGCTGGACACGCCTGTCACGAACGTAGAGAGTGCCCGCCATAAGGGTGGGTTTGTGGCCCTGCTCTATGAGCACGGAGGCAACCACTCGCGAGAAACCGTCGCACTCGAGTTCAGCGTCCTGCATTGGGTCGAACAGATTCATTAGCTCATCGCGATTCATCGTTTACCTCCGGGGTGGGCAGCCACTGTACGAGTGTCCGTTTTGTGCTACCAGCAACAAGGGCATGCTTCTGGCACGCACCGCTAGCTGGGATAGTTCTGTCCATCGTTACAGGTGGTACTAATCAATGAAGAATTTCAAAGCCAAAGCGGTGTCCTCCACGCAGGGGGACCTTTTTGGAGCAGACCAGGTTGCTGCTATCTATAAAGCTCGCCCCGACTGCCCAATCTCCAACTCCACCCTCTACCAGCTTGTGGCTCAAAAAGCCGGCTTGTCGAAGGAGGCGATGGCTGAACGAGTGCCGGTTGGTCGATCAGGTCAGCGACACAGCCTGGAACGCCGAGCTATCCGGTGGACTCAGCAGGACTTACGCCGAGCCGGCATTCTTGAGCGTGTACCAGGCGAGCGAGGTATTTGGCGTCTGACTGAGGATGCCAAGCGTGACCTGAATATGGCGAAGCCTGGTGTAAAGGTCCTTGCCTTCCGCACTGATCTGGGCGTGGCAGTGTTCGGGCCGAGCGGAGACATTTTCAAGAACCTCGACATACCTATTATGGCAGTCGTGACGTCCCCTCCGTACCCTTTAGCTCATGCCAGGCGATACGGGAATCCTGATCAGAAAGAGATCGTCAAATTCATCATGGACACGCTTGAGCCAATCATCGAAAGGCTCGATGAGCGTGGCAGTATCTCATTGAATCTGAGCAATGATATTTTTATGCCTGGATCCCCTGCGCGATCAACTTATGTCGAGCGCCTTGTGATTGCCCTAGAGGATGCTGGGCTCAGCTTGATTGAGCGTTTGATCTGGCAAGCCAACAAGGCTCCTGGGCCGATGCAATGGGCATCAAAGACACGTCAGCAACTCAATGTGGCTTATGAGCCGATCATTGTTATGGCCAAGAATCCGCTTAAATTCAAAGGGGACAATCGACGCGTGCTCGAGCCGCATACGGAGCGCCACCTAGAGCTGATAAAGTCGGGCGGCGAGAAGCGAGCAACATGCTATGGCGACGGAGCACACCGTCTCCGTATGGGAAGTTTCTCAAATCCAACCGAAGGACGGATCGCAAAAAACATCTTGCAACGAGGGCTTCGTTGCGCCCACGGGAACAGGTATAAGAAGGCCGCAGAAGCACTTGGGCTGCCTGTTCATGGGGCAGGCCAACCCTTGTCCGTGGCCGAGTTCTTGATTCGCTGGCTAACCGAAGAGGGTGATGTTGTATGCGATCCTTTTGGCGGTCGACTCATGACCTCGCTTGCGGCTGAGATGCTCGGGCGCCTTTGGGTCACTGGGGAGCGGGCTCTTCAGTATGTGCGAGGCGGTGCAGAGCTCTTTAGGGATTGCCCAGGCTTCCATCTTAATCCTCAACTTGAACAAGCTTTCGCTGGCTCTGCCCAGCGGTAAGGACAGAGATTGTCAGCAATCAATACCCACGATCTGCCGGATTGCTTCCGCGCCTACAAATGGTCCAATGCTAATCACGCCTCCCGCGGCTACCCGGGGGATGTATACCCGGAATTTCACTGGATCAGGTCGCTTGAGGATCGTGGGCAGAGGGTGGCTGCACTATTAGATTTTGGCCGCGCACCGATGGACTATGTTCGTGAAATTCTGGCGTGGGGAGCGGGCAGTAACGATCCTAGTAGGAAATTCGAAGCTGGCCTCGGAAATGTAGCCCTCCTAGATATCCTCAGGCAAGTTGTGGCTTCGATTGACGACCCGGGTGAGGCCATTCGAGCAGCGCTGCAAATACCTGGTTTTGGTTTGACCTATGCGTCAAAGCTGCTCAGATTCCTCCGCCCCGATATTCATGCCAGCTTGGATAGACGGATCCGACGTGCTTTGCACGAATCGGGTTTTCTGCCAAATATCCGCGATAACTGTGACAGATCTAGGATTAATGGCTATGTGGCATTCCAAGCCTTATGCATGGATCTGTGCGCCCAGCTTGAAACGGCAGGTATTCAGCGGCCAAAGTGCACACTTTGCCCAGGCCTTGAGCCAACTGGTTGGCGCGCAGCAGACGTTGAAATGGCCCTGTTTGCCTGGGCGGACAAAGTGGCACGGTAGCCGTCGGAGGCATAGGTGAGCACAAAAAAGCCACCGTCAGGTGGCTTTATATCATTGGGCTGAGGCGTTACTGCTGACGCCAGCCTTCGACAGTTTCAGCACCATACTGGTCTTTCCACTGCTTCAGTGTTCTATGGTTGCCCCCCTTGGTCTGAACAATCTCTTCCGAGTGTGGATTCTTGTAAATCTTCAACTCACGTGCTTTGCGAGCACCCTTAGCGGCGGGCTTCGCAAATTTGTGACTGGCGCTGGCCGGGTCAAGCAGCGCGATGACGTCTCTCAGACTTTTGCTGTAGGCAGCCAAAAGCTCTTTCAGTTTCTGTTCAAATTCGAGCTCGGTTTTCAGCTTTGGATCGTCTTTGAGCGATGCCAGGCGGGCTTCCAGCTCGCGAATGGATTCTTCTGTGGAGCGGTATTCGTTGATCAGGCTCATGGAAACTCCAAGTGTGTATGTAACGAGCTCTAAGCTTGACAGAGGTCCCGTGAATTGGACCCTAGTGACGGAGCGCGTGGGCTTTCGACAGCTAGGGTAACAATGGTTGCAGCAAAACGGAAATCACTGATGCCTTCGGCAGCGTAGTCCTAGTCTAAACGGATTTTGATTACAAAGCGTCCAGTGCTTCTTTCAGTTCATCACGTTGGAGCTTGTTCCAATCAATCCCAACCTGTTTAGGACCACCTCCTGGATACCGGCAAACTAGAAGCTCACCCTTGAACTCATGGCAATCGCCACCCTGCTTGCCTGCTTCTTCGACTACCTGGGATACCTTTACGCTGGGCAAGCCTTCGTAGCGAATCCACCTTGCAGGCGTAGACTGTTCGTACGGGACATCAACGACTTCCACCTCGATCGGTATCGTCTGTTCTGCTTGGGCATTGCCGCAAAGGAGAAGGAGAAAGGAGGCAAGCGCACGCAAATTATTCATTCGGTTCCCATTTGAAAGCTGAAAAGAAAAGACGTCTGATTGACCAAGGATAACGGCTGATTAGCATAGAGAACACGGTCAGTGCTCATAAAACCTTTCAACGGACCGATTGGAGATCAGGCCGGCTGTTCTTGGGGAGGCTCGCAGAAGGAAGCGGTTAGGGACTGCATTGCAGCGACCCCCGCGCTGTTGGCAGAGTATAACTAGAGTCGGTGCTAGGGCAGATGCTTTTATTCTTTTACGTGTGCTGAATTTTCCGTGAACACCGCGAAACCATTGGTGATAGGCTTTCTCGGAGGCCTGTCGCCGACTCTCTTAGGATCGATGCTGATCCGTGTTCAATCCCAACAGAGAGACCTCCATGACCCCTCGCCGTGCAGCCTCGCTTCGCCCTGGACAGCTCAAACACCTGATTCGCGTAGCATCCGTCACTGGGCGTATGCCAGTGCGTGACGTGCTGCTGGTCTGAATCACCCACACAACCGGTATCCGCGTCACCGAGCTGGCCCAATTGGAAGTTGCCGATGTGCTCTACCCGAGCGGCGCCGTTCGGCCTGAGCTCTACTTGCGTCCCGCGATCACGAAGCGGTGCCGAGCGCGAAACGTGTACCTCACGCATCCTCGGTGCCTGGCTGCCCTGGAAGAATGGCTTGCGGTGCGCCACCAGCGTGGCTGGGGCTTTCCGACGATTCCGAGTATCGCGGCCTACGGCCTGGCTCAAAACTCATTCTGACCCACAAAGGCCAAGCCTTTGAACTTGCTTTCAAGCGCCGGATGCTAGACAGCGGACCCGAGGTGTATAGGGCCTGTGACGCATTGCAGCAGACGTTCAGTCGCATCTACAGGCAAGCGGGTATCAAGCATGGTTCATCGCACAGTGGCCGGCGCACGTTGGCTGCCAAGGTGCTGGCGGCGACCGGCGATGTGGACACCGTGCAAACGATTCTCGGCCATTCGCACCTGGACCATGCAAAGCCCTATCTGTCAGTGAGTCAAGAAACCATTCGACGCGCCTTTGCGGTAGCTTTATGATGAAGCATATTTCGCACTGAGTGGGTGAGTACGTGAGCGTTAAAGAAGTGGTCCCTATGACCCCGGACGAGTTCAAGGCTCTGATGGATTCGCGAGGCTGGGACGCCCTGTTGCTTAGTCAGCGTTGGGGTGTCTCAAAGCGTCGTGTTCAACAAATAATTGCCGACACCGACCGCCCGCGATATTACGACGACGGGCTTCGTGGACTTCCTGAAATCGTGGTTAGGTGAAATATATTTCTTTACATGGTGCGAAATATATTTCATACTTGGCTCATCAAAACGGATAGCCCTCTGGAGGGTGAGTCGATGACCAAGACCGAAGTAATCGTGCAGGCGCTGACCCCTGAGAAAATCGGCACTACTAAGGTGGTGGCCGGGCGGACCGTTCGGTTCGAATTGTGGAAGTGCGATATCAGCTTCCAGAAGTGGACTGCGGACTACAAAGCCCTGAACACTCGACCGTGGCGGGTAAAGAATCGCCGTGTTGGTTTCGCAAGTCTCGAAGCTGCCGTGGCGTCATTCGATGCTGTCTGACCAGACCCTCCCTGACTAGAGCCCAATGCCCGGTTCGCCGGGCCTCGAGGAAAACTGCGATGACCACCAAGCCCACGCACTTCAAATACACCTGCCGCGTTTGCAAGGCGGAATCCTTGCAGCCTGTTCTGCAGGACGCGCCAGAGAAAACGCCTGTACCAAGCTGCTGTGGTAGCCGTCGAAACATGGCATTCATGGGCCATCACCACCAACCGCAGGCATGAAGGAAAACGTGATGATCCAGTATGAAGTTGCCGCCAAAAACGCTGGTTTTAGCCTGACCCTCACTCCAGCAGGCCGATACGTTTGGCTTGCCCCTGATGGCAAAACGCGCGGTAAAGAGCGCCACTCCACCCAAGATGAAGCCTGGGAAGAGTGCTTTGAGTCCAACGGTTTGGCCGCCCCGACCAAGTAAAGGAAAACGCCCAGGTACGCCCAAGCCCAGCCCCCGCGCTGGGCCGAGGCCGTAGAGGGGCACGGTAAGCGTGCCCAAGATCGAGCAGGAAAAAGTCCTGCCCCCACCAGCCCGCCCAGTCGCGGGCTTTGGCAGTACCAGGGTACGGCCCACGTGAACAACAAGGAGCATCCATGAACCAATTCCACACTTTTGTGGTTGAGCTTCCCGACAGCATCGAGCAGCGCAAGGCCATTCTAGAAACCATCAGCGCCGTGGTGAAGGAGAACGGCGGGAGGGTGGTTGGCCAGTCGCAGGACGACGAAATGACCTTAGTCGAGCTGCTGGAAAAGCGCCTGGCTGAGGATGATGTTCAGCACGCACATGAAGAGTTGGCGGCAATGGGTCGGGGTGTTGTGACGCACTAAGGTAAACGTGATGGCCAACAAGCTCAGTGAACCGATGCAGGAAGTGTTGCGGAAGCTCGGCAAGGGCTGGGGTTGGGATGACTTTGGCGTCCATGGTCCGTTGTCCCACGCCGCACGAGTTCGCACCTGTGAGGCGCTGTTGAAGCGCGGGCTAGTGGCTTACGCGTGCGGTGACTACGACCTGACCCAGGCCGGTGAGGCCCTGGCAAAACAGCTCAATGACCAGGCCGCAGCTGCCAGCCTGGCTACTTAGGAAATCGATGAGCATGAACAATTATTCCGAAGCAGAGCTGAACACCGAAATTTCGGTAAAGCTCACCCTCCGCGACCTGCTCATTCTGAGCTGGGGACATGAGAGTGTGTCCTTTGTGCCAGGGGAAGAGTCCGACCAAGAATTCAAGGTCGCTGAGCAGAAGATCGACAACGCGCTGGACAAGCTCCGCAGCAAGCTTGCGGGCCGATAGGAAAACGCATGATGAAGCAAAAGATCGAATGCCCCGAGTGCAACAGCCAGCTCAAAGTCTGGATCGACATTGATGCAGATATCAGCTTTCAGGTGTCCCGCAGCGGGAAACTGAGCAAGCGTGTAGTCCAGGACAACCTGCAAAGCGATGGTCGCTGTGGGCTGGAGTGCTTGGAATGCGATTGGAAGGTATACGGCCGGGATTGTGAGGACGATTCGATGCTCAAAGTCATCCAGGACGCCGACGAAAAGTATCAGGCATTACGGCTTACGATGGTTCCGCGAAAGGACTGACTTCACCCCTTGAACGGTCGGTTACTGACAGCCACTGATAAAACGGAAAACGCTCATGCAGAACAATGACTCCAACCCTGCTATCGCTCCCGTGACACATGCGGCTTATGCCCATGTTGACGCGGTAGTCGCTCAAGCTGATGGGCATGAGGGGACCTCACCTTGGTGGCACGGCTGGGCCGTCCGTGAAGCGTTTGAAGCGGGAGCGGAGTGGCAGCGCTCCCAGGCGGCAGTAGATCCAAAATGGGCAAGAATGGACCCGTCATGGGTGGTGGAATATCTGGAGCAGGAGACGAAATTTGATGTTGCTCTGATCGAGCGCATGCTCCAGTTCGCCATCGATGCCGCCCAGCAGTCCACCAAGCCGAAGTAAACGGGAAAACGCGGCACCGCCCAAGCCCAGCCATGCGCTGGGCCGAGGCCGTAGAGGGGCACGGTAAGCGTGCCCAGGATCGAGCAGGAAAACCCCGTGAAACTCATACCGCTACTTATAGCTCTCGCATTCACGCTTTCAGGCTGTGATGCGGCAAAAGAAGTAGGCGCCCAGTTCGTGGAGAAAGTGCCGGGGCATCCTATGACGGTAGTTGTTCAGCCAGGCTACAAAATGCTGGTGAATGGCCAGGCAGCGCAGGTCTTTGGCAAAGATGAGTGCCCGCCATCCAGCCCTGATGAAGGAAAGCGTCTGTGCATTGTGATCGCACCAGAGACGAAAACCGTGCCTGTCACGGTGGTGCTGCCAAGTGGTCCAGTTGAAGAAGTTTGGACGGTTGAGCGCTCTGCTGATCGGACCGTGTTGCGACGTGCCGATGGCAGCTATCTGGCAGCAGCGAACTGATCGAGGAAAACGCCATGAATCTACGAGTGATAAAGGGCGGCAAGGAGTCGGGACAAGCTCCCGATACAGCCAAGCGCCGCAAGCAGTTAGGCCGTATTCGAGCCTGTTCGCGATTCTTCTTTGCACCCTCTTTGATCGGCCCGCGTATGGCGCTTGCGTTGGCGGCTGGAATGGTAGCTGGAAGCCTCGCCATATGGGCTATAGATTCCAGCTGGCCGTCAGCGTTGGTGACGTGTGCAACATTTGCGGCAGTGCTCCGCTACGGGCGTGCAGCGACGACGTGGGGAGCCTGGATGGATACCTATCTAGCTGAGTATGACCCTCTAGACAAAGACGCTTATAGGCGGTTGCAGGCTGCTACCGAGGCGGAAGGATTATCCCCGTGGTCGTTGGATGAGTGGTTAAGTCGCGAATATGATGCCCTCGATTCAGCTGATGGTAATCAACCTGTATCCGCTCGCCGGGGCAGGTTCCTGCGAAAAAAGGTTTAGGAAATCAGACCATGTTCGCCTTGATCAAATCCGCGGCCCGCGCCGCCAAAAAACACCTGTCCGGCCAATTTGGGCGCAAGGAAATTGAACTCAATCTTGCCGCCATGACTCAGGAACAAAGAATCGCCGACACACTGCGCAACGTCGATCGCTGCAATGGATCAGGCATGACCGTAAGTCGTGAAGAGGCCTTCCGCATGCTGGAAATCCAGACGCCAAACGAAACCCGCAAGCAGCTAGCCACCGCAACTGGCGTGAGCGAAGACTCTCTGGTTACTGTCATGCGTAACCACCTGACTGCCGGCGGGACAATCTATGCCTGTCTCGGGCTGGTGGACATTTACCTGGGCGATTAAGCCACCCTCATGGCGGTGTACATCATCGCAGCTCTCTTAACGAGCGCAACGGGGTAATTCCGGCAAATAGCATTGGTATACTTTTGATTGGCGCACCTACAACACCTCACGGGTGTAATGGAAAACGCTCAGGTACGCCCAAGTCCAGCGGCATGAGCGTGAAGAAGGTCGCCGCCATCATCGACGCCGGGAGCCTGGTGCCCCAGGCGTGGCGTGCCGAGGCTGAGAGCCGCCGCCGTGACTGGAAGTGATGGACCCGTGTCTGCCCCCTGCGCGTAAGTGGTGATGTGGTAAACCGAGCCACCGCTTTACCGCTGTCGGGACGCCAGTTGGAGGCATCCAATGTCGGGAATGATGGAACGGTCACGCCAAAAGTTAATGTATAGATTGCAGGTCTTGGCCGAATTGATTGGTCAAATTGAAACGCTCAGCTGTACCCAAGCCCCGGCCTAAAAAACCGGGGCCGAAGCGGTAGAGGGGTGCGGAGCTCGCGCCCATGACTATCGGCACATCGAAGCCGTTTTAGCCAGTACAAGGGTCAGTTCACGACACCGACCATCAACCTGCAAGGAGCTGTGCCGATGAATACCCTGTCACGCGTGGCGAATATCCCCGAGGCGCCGACCCATGCCCTGCGCATGATCGACAATTGGTGTGGGGAGCGCGACCTCGTATTTCTGTTCGCCCTTGAGCGTGACGGCGCGTTCTATTCTCATGAGTCCGGTAAGCCGGTGCTGCAATACGAGGGCGATGAGGTGTTGCAGGCTTGGCCGCTGACGATCGAGCAGAAATGCGACCATTGCGGTGCCAAAGACCCGCTGCTGCCAACGCCCGAGGGGAGCCACTGCGAAACGTGCTATGACCAGGTGATTGGCGAGGGAGCGCAAGAGTCGCGCAGCTGCGACGATGCCGACACCCACGCGAACTGAGGGGATATCGTCATGGCACAGAAATCGTTTGACCACTGGCTGCATGAGGAAGGCCGACAAGAAGCCCTACGGGACGTGTATTTCGAAGATCAGATTGGCCCTGGCAGCGAGTTCTTGGACTGGGCTGAATCCGTCTACAAAGCGATGCAACGCCCAGCAAGCGCGAGCGAATCACGCTCTCGCATCTGGCCATTCACGAAGTAACCGGAAAACGCCGCCCAGGTACACCACAAGCCCAGCCATGCGCTGGGCTGAGGCAGTAGAACCCACCCCTGTTTTGTATCAAGGCCACTACCCATGACCGCGCCCCCCGCCAAACCCTTCACCCCCACCGATGCCGACCTGCGCGCACTGGATGACCTGCCGGCGGCCGAGTGGTTCAGCGGCAGGTTTGCGCCGACCGCGCGTGGCGCGTGGCGCTGCGAGCGCCTGGAGCGTGCGGGCCTGCTAGAAAGCCGAGTGGTCACGTTGCCGCCCAGCGTCAGCGGGCACGTGTTCACCAGCACCGAGTACCGCCGGGTGCCGGCCGCACCGGCCAACTGAACCCCCACCCGCTAATAGCGAGGACTGACCATGCCGACCCCGATTGATCTGGACGAGTGACCACAGGAAAGATGTAGCACATGAAAAACGAGCTCCGTGCTTGCTGCATTGCGAGCGCACCTGGCCACCCCCCAACAACTGTGAACGGAATTCTCACATGACTGACAATCAGCGCGACCTCCTTGTCCGGTGTGGAATCTACATTGTGGCTGGCTTGATTTGCGCCGCCATCTTCTCTGTGTGTTGGCATTACGTTGGCTCGCGCATCAGTTTAGGGTTCCCGTCCAACTCCTTGGGTGCTTCCCTAGAACTTCCAATCCAGCTGGCAGCTAACGCGCTGCTGTCGATGTTGGTTGGCCTCTTGTTTATGGGGCTAACACTGACTCTGCCGCGTCACATCCGCCGTAAGCAATTCTGGCGTCGTAAGCATGCTGAGAACGCCCATAAACACGGGCAGCTCTCGAAGTGAGCTGCCCCCGCCGTGTTTAAGATGCGGCAGTGAGTGACGGGGTCAGCTGTCGGAGTGCTGAGGTACCAAGTGATAAAACGTTGTCCCCTTGGGGTCAGCTGTCGCACGGAAAACGCCCAGGTCCCCCCCAGCCCCGGCCTAAAAACGGGGCCGATGTCGTAGAAACACCGGAAAGGCCGGTGCCGATTGAAGGAACAAGTCGATGAATGCACGTATCACTTTAGGCGCGACGGTGGCCATCCTTTCGCTAACCGGTTGCGTCACCCAAGCGAAGATCGACGAGCAGGAGAAGCAGCCTTCGGCAATCAACGTCTCACCCGCTCAGATCCAAGCGACGAATGCCGAGTCACCAGTTGTGCTTTCAAAAAATGGGCGGGAGGTTATGTATATCAAACGGGTTTACCCTGGCTCTGAAGGCATGTCTCAGCAAGAGATTGCATTGTCAAAGCAATTTGGCACATACGAGGATTTTCAAAAAAGCGTTGCTGTAGAACAGGGGAAGGTTTGGGTTGGCACCGTCGTTACGCTGGCGGATGGTAAATGCACTGAGTCGACCAGCTCTGTTGCCGAGATTCCAAAAGCACCCGGCGAGCCAAAAATGAGGATTGTAAACAAGCTTATTCCTTGCCCAGCCGCCCAAGCGAATTGATCGAGGAGACCGACCATGACCCGCCTGACCAGCAAACAGCTTCACGACATTGCGGACTGGTGCCGCGAGCGGCAATTGCTCTCCGACCGTGTGATTGGCTCTGATCTTGCCGCCGCCTGCAAGTCCCTGGGCATCGCCAATGACGGCGACTTTGACCTCTACGACGTGAAGGAAGTGGGCACGCTCTGCGAGGCCGAGTGATCGAGGAAAACGCCAAGGTACGCCAAAGCCCAGCCAGGCGCTGGGCTGAGGCAATATAACCCACCCCCACATTATGCAAGGCCTCCGCCGATGACCGAGCAAACCCAAGACCCCATGCAAGCCTTCGAGCAGACCCGCGTGGCCGAGCTGGCCGCGTTCTACCGCGAGTTGGCGGCGCTGAGCGAGGCGACCACGCGCGCCGACCTGTTCGCCCTGGTGCCGCCGTTGCGCCGGCGCCTGGAAGCGCTGTCGCCCACCTTGATCAGCATGAAAGAAGCGTTGGCTCTGCATGACCTGTTCCAGGCGATGACCGACAGCTGCGCCAAGGCCCTCGGGCCAATGAACTGAACCGCCACCCGCTGATAACGAGGACTGACCATGCCCACCACGATTGATCTGGACGACTACCGCGCCGAGCTGGAGCGCATCCGCGACGCCCGCCAGGCCTGGCACGCGACCTGCGAAGTCCTGGCGCCGGCGCAGCGCGAGCAGTTGTCGGCGCAGCAGCTGCTGGAGGCCAACCAGGCCACCCAGCTGGCGTACCAGGCGTATGCCGGTCGCTGCGAAGCGCTGGCCATATCGCTGATGGCGACGGCCAAGCTGCTGGACTGATGGCGTAAGGCCCGCCCCCTGCGCGTAAGTGGTCATATGTAAAACCTAGGCCCCCGCTATATCGCTAACGGGAAGCCAGCTAGAGGTAATGTGATTCCCAATCTATGCCGAACTGGCCTCCCACATTGATGCATGACGGATTACTAAGGATACCAAGGAAAACGATCAGGTACGTCCAAGCCCAGCCCTCGTGCTGGGCTGCGGCAGTAGAGAGGGGTGCTTTTCGCTCCCCAAGATCGAGCAGGAACGGAAACCATGGAGTCGAGAAGGTCAGCAACCATTAAGTACTTTTTTGTGGTTGTTTTTGTAATTGGTCCTTTCGGTATGGGGCTTTACAGCAACTTTGCCAGCCAGAAACCGCTGGATGTAAGTCAGGCCATGATCTCCGTTATCGGCCTCATTGCTGGTGTTTACGCCATCGTCGTTGTAAAACGTCGGAACAGGTAGGAGCACGCCCATGTACTTCCAAACCCAGCCGTCGAACGCTGGGCCTTGCCTGTTGAAGTAGGCCGTACGAGCAGGACAATTTTCGCGGTTCAGGTAGGCAGGAATCTTCTTCTCTTGGAGTATTTATGAAGCTGCATAATCACATTCAAATTGAGTCCGTAAAGGCCTACATCGAGAGCTTTGAATCGTCGTTTGAGGCATACGTTGACCGTCTGGCTGGGATTGTTATTACAAGCGGTCCTGAGGCGGCAAGGCCGGAAATTCAAGCTCTTGTTAACGCATATCACGACAGTGGTAAAGGGGTTGGACCGGTGGAGATACCGAACTTCAATACACTGGTGATGTTAGCCCAAATCACTGGCGCAAGCCTGGAGCGGTCTTCCGAAAATGAAAGTCTCAACATCCTGAAGCCTATAAGCCCGTCTGCGTGACGCAACCCATATCTGAAATCGCTCAGATTGACCCAAGCCTCGGCCTAAAAACCGGGGCCTGTGCAGTAGAGGGGTGCGGTGATCGCGTCCAGGATCGATCAGGAAAATGACGGAGCTATTGAAATGGGGCTGACTGATGCGCAAATGTTGAGGCTGATCCAGCGTTCACTACCAAGTGCTGAAACCGATCCGGTTGAACATGAGGTGCATGCTGTGATCGGCCTCTACTGGTTTGCTTTTCTCAAAACAAACCGCAACGGCGTATGGCATCGTTTTTTGTGCTGGACAGGCGATAAGAAGGCACTTGCACTTGCAGCTGGCCTTGCGGAAGCAGAAGCCAACGCTAAAGAGGTGCTGGCCAAGTCGCCAAAACATCGCGCAGTGCTAGAGCGGATCGTGCGTGCGCAACCATGCGATCTTGCAAAAAAAGACAACCTGCTATCCCTGTTGGCCGGCAGTCTACAGCCATAGGTAAACACGCATGGTCCGCGCACCTAAAAAGCCTTTGCAGGTACACGAACGGTGGACGCTGACGCATTGGCCAATGGCTGGCTTGCCGATGGCAACGAAGCGGCCGAATCTGGCAACCGTCCATGTACGACAAGCTGGACATGAAGCCAGCTGAGCGCGCCTTCTGTTCAGACTGTCACAACCCGGGGGCTCACTACCACGGCGAATTTGAGTAATTAAGAGGCAAGCATATGAGAATTTTATTGGGTTTAGGGCTACTCATTCTGTGTTTTGGGTCGTTATTCGGTGCATCACACCTAGTGGAAACAGATTCAGCTCTTGCTACTGCTTTAGTGGTGTCGGGAGTCGTGACGGCAGCCTTGTGTGGCGCGGTAATGAAGTACTGAACTAGGAAACCGTCTATGGCAACGCTTAAAGAAATCCAGCTGAAACAGGTCTACTCGTTGATCCAAGCGATAAAAGACGCAGTTAAAAAATCCGATGTCGAGAACGCTGTTTGGAACTGTGGAAGAGCGCACAGCTACGCCAGTTGCCTTCAAAGTTGTGGAGTGATCACTCCTGAGGAAGCAAGCCAATTGCAGCATCTGGCTGTCGCTGCCAAAGGCGATCTGGTGAGGCCCGACCACCGTTCGGTGGATAAATCTTTAAAGGCGGAAATTGTAATCGTGTACGGAATTCTGGCCGGCCTCCCGGCAATAGGATTCTTCCAAAGCCAGTTTCTACTCAGCGGTCCTCGCGTGACGGCATTGCTATGCCTCGTCTCTTCTTTTCCTTTTTATTTTGGTTACCGCTTGACTAATAATCGATGGCTGCAACGCATCGCGGTCGCGCTTGCTATTTTGTCAGCATTTATCTTCCCGATCCGTATCGATTAACGGTAAGTTGAATAGGAATTTGGCTAACGTGCCCAGGTGCTTACGGGCCGGTGCCAGCCAGACCGGTAAGTCAGCTTGTCCACCACCAGCTATACGAAGGAAATTCAGACCAACACCAAGCTCAGTTGCCGATTCAAAACGTTCTGCTGAGGTTGGCGGCCGGCTGGTTTGGGATGACTTCGGCGTCCATGGTCCCTTGACCTGTGCGGCTCGATTGCGCACTTGCGAAGCCCTCGGCAAGCGCGGGTTGGTGAAATTCGCGCTCGGCGACTACTGTAAGGAATTCCGATGGCCACATCCGAGTTTAAAAGACTGGTTGCGGAGATAGTCAAAGCCAGGAAAAACGATTGGACAGAACTTACTAAAGACGTGATCCGAATTCAGGCCAGGGAGGCATTGGAATCATGGTCGATCACAAAGGAAGAGTACGATAGCATCATCAAAATGCTTGAGGATGTAAGCGCTCCTCCTCCCCTGGCTCTGCCAGCGTTAATAAAAACAATCAAGGTTATTGAAGGATCACAAATGGCCGGGGAGAGCCGCATAGGCAGCGTGCCGGGGAGTCCCGGGGAACTCTAGCGATTGAGCCCATTCATAAATCGCAACAATTTGTGTGACGCGATTACCGCCTGGGCAGAGGCGATTTTCAGGAGGGCAGATCATAATAGCTTCCCTCTTGAAGCCCCCGGCTCAACCGTTACCATCTCGTCAGGTCCGGATCCTAGATCCAAATCCAATTTCTCTAAATCAAGGTGGTTTTAATGATCTGGTTCCTACAGGGTCAGGCTTCTCAGCGCGACATTATTCTGGGCGCCTTAGAGGCACTCCCAGCCGGAGTGCGTGTATTCGCTTCCCATGGGGGGGACCGGCCGGAGATTACAGGTCTGGCTCACACAAGCTTCAAAGAACCCGAGGACCGGGAAGAGCGTATCGATTGGGTGCTCCGTACTGCAGTGGAAAACTCGATCAAAGTAGTTTTAGCCGGCCGGGTAGGTGGAGCGTATGAAAAGCGTCGTGCTGACTTCGAGAGCGCAGGCATCACGATTGTCACCGGCGGGGTGAGCACACGCACCTTCGAGTTGGTTGACGACAAAGCGAATTTCACTGCCGAGGCCGAGCGCGCTGGGTTGGCTTGCATTCCAGCAATCACTGTGCATACGGCAGAGGAGTTACGCGCTGCATACGAGACCTTGAGTCCAACCTCAGAGGTTTGCATCAAACCTGTTGTAGGAATCTATGGCCAAGGTTTCTGGCGGTTCAGGGCAGGGGTTGACCCATTCCGCTGCTTTGCAAACCCCGATGCACGAGAAGTGGACTTCGAGACTTACCATCGAGTCTACGCAGCGGGACCTGAGCGTGAGCCGATGCTCGTGATGCCTTACCTTCCCGGCCCCGAATGCTCCGTCGACATGGTTTGCGAAGGTGGAAAGGTCGTGGCATACGTCGGCCGCCGGAAGGCTGGCGCGCACCAAACCTTTGAGCGCGATACTCCCGCTACCGACCTTGCGGTCGCCGCAGCTGAGCATTTCGGATGCGATGGCATCATCAACGTTCAGACCCGCGATGGCGCCGATGGGAAGCCAAGGCTTCTAGAGATCAACCCTCGTTATTCAGGTGGTATTGGCTACACCCGTCAAGCTGGGGTCAACCTGGCGGGAATTTTCGCTGCGCGCCGGCTTGGCCTCCCAGAGCCAGAGATCTCCTGGGCTGAAGGGGTTCGAATTCGGGCGATCACTATTGCCGTTACGACCCCTGCTGGGTGATAGAATGGCCATCATCTGTGACATCATGTACCAGATTAACGATTAAGGTTTCTGTCTACTCAGGGAGCGAGACATGCTGACGCCAGGCGCCAATGTTGCACTTTCTTCACCCAAAGCATCATGGACGCTGGAGTCGTCGCAACAGAATGCTTTCGGCTCGACCGCAGGTGTCGCGCTTATCCCTCTTGATGACAAGCGATCCCCCAGGGGGGCTGCCGCGCTCTTCCACATAGAACAGCCCACCTGGATGCAGTGGAGTGGCAGCCGCGACCAGGTCGGCTGCACGCTTCAGCTTGGCAGCCTGCCTACCGGCAGTGATCGCGTTCTGCTCATCGTTTACAGATATTCCAACCTCGGGCCGGTCAGCTCTCTTGGGAGCCTCAAACTCAGGGTTGATGAGTCGATTGCCTACGATCTGGATACCAGTGCATTCGGCGAGAGTGCGTTGGTTTTGGGAGAGTTCTATTCCCGCGCAGGACAATGGAAATTCCGGGCCATGGCAGAAGGCTCTGCCTATGGTCTGGCATCGTTTGGACGCCGTCTCGGGCTGGAGATTGACGAAGCCAACCCTGACCATCCAGAGGTCGGGAGTCGTGAGTCTCGCCCTAATGGTGGAACATCGTCCGCGACTGGCACTGGCTTTGCTGTGTCCAGCAATGTGCTGCTGACCTGCGCCCATGTCATTGAGGGCATGTCGTCCATCGAGATCAGTTCCTTCAATGGTCGGTACCGAGCAGAGCCAGTGATGGTTGACGCTTCAAACGACATTGCATTGCTCCGAGTGGACGGCGCGCCATTGAAGCCTGTCCAGTTCGCGGCAACCGGCGGTTGCTCGTTGGGCGATTCAGTGACAGCGATTGGCTTCCCAATGTCGGGATTTGCTGGCGGCGGTGCGCATGTCACCCAGGGCGGCGTCTCAGCCCTTTTTGGCTTGCGTAACGATTCGAGCCTGTTGCAGTTCACCGCGGCAATTCAGCCCGGGTCGAGTGGTAGCCCCCTATTCGACTCACGAGGGAGTGTGGTCGGTATGGTTACTTCAACCGTGCCTGATGCACAGAACATGAACTTTGCCGTCAAATCCCATTTGCTCGGTGCCTTCTTAGAAGCGTGCCATATCCACATCACAGTCAATGACTCTCATGCAGTGCAGACACCTGCCGATATAGCAAGGGGTGTTCAACCGTCGCTTTGGAAAGTCGAAGCGCGAAATTAAATGCTGCATGCCATTGAAATTAAAAGTGCGCACGTTAGGTTCACTACTATCGTCCACGGAACTCCAACATGGAGCATAGTTTAGTGAATCAAGCGTCTACAAAGTTGAGCGCCACCCTTAAGCGCGGCGTTCTCGAAGTTGATGTGCATCAGGCTTCCATTTTGCCTGAGTCGCTTTTTGGCTTTGCCGAGCGCCGCAATCCGAAACGAGCATTTTTGTTTGTTTCTCGGGTGCTGGGTAAGCACATTCCCGTCAAGCCATCGGTGATGCAGCAATCCTATAAGGCCTTGGCTGCACAAATTCCAGCCGACCTGCCAGGCCCGGTACTGGTTATCGGAATGGCTGAGACAGCCGTCGGCCTGGGGGCGGGTGTTCATCGCGCCCTCAGCGAGTCACGAGCTGACACCATGTACATCGTCAGCACCCGTCACCCGGTGGGCGATCAGATCTTTGCTCGTTTTGAAGAAGAGCACAGCCACGCCAGTGCTCACTTGATTCATGAGCCGTCTGAACCTCAACTCTCGGAAATGATGCGCACGGCCAAGTCGCTGGTGCTCGTTGATGATGAGGCCTCGACCGGTCGCACGTTCATCAATCTCCACCGCTCCCTCGTGGACGCAGGCCTCAACCAGATCGAGCGCGTTGTCACCTGCGTGTTGACTGACTGGTCTGCTGGCGCTGTATCGAACAGCATCGGCGAAGCGGCTGCCCAGGTATCCCTGCTGAGTGGCGCTTACAGCTTCACTGAAGATCCTGAAGCTCCGCTTCCTGAAATGCCGGACACCGGCACCGTGGCCGCTGGAGATTGGGCTGTGAACCCCGAAAACGACTGGGGTCGACTGGGCACCCGCGGGGTAGAAGACACCCTGGGGCTCAACATCGCTGTCCAGCCGGGTGAGCGGGTCATCGTACTCGGTACCGGTGAGTTTGTTTGGAAGCCCTTCCTGTTGGCTGAACGCCTAGAGCGTGCTGGCGCCGACGTGCATTTCAGCTCGACTACCCGTTCGCCAATTGCACTTGGTCATTCGATCGGGCACGCGCTGAATTTCTCGGATAACTACGGTCTCGGCATCGTCAACTTCCTTTACAACGTGGCACCCGGGCAATTCGATCGAGTGCTGATCTGCAGCGAGACGGACGCACAGGCGGTGCCGGCTGCGTTGATTGAAGCTTTGAACGCGGAGGTGATCGTCGATGGCAAATAAGCGCCCGCTGGCCCTGGTCGACCTGGACGACACGCTCTTCCAAACCGCGCGAAAAATGCCTGAAGGCACTTCGCGCTATCCGGCCTCCTTTGACGTTAACGGTGAAGTGAGTGGCTATCAGACCGTAGTGCAGAAGCAGTTCCTTGAGTGGCTCCTGGCCACGACTGATGTAGTGCCCGTCACTGCGCGCAGTGCCGAGGCCTTCAATCGTGTTCGTCTGGATTTCACAGGCCCGGCTATTTGCTCCCACGGCGGCCTTATTCTTAATCCAGACCGCTCAGTCAATATGGATTGGCATGGTGTGATGAATGGAATTCTCTCCGAGTTCCAGGAACGCTTGCCCATGCTGTGTGAGACGGCATTGCGTATTGGGGACGAGCAAGGTGTATCGCTTCGTGGCTGGGTTGTGGAAGAGGCCGATCAGCGTCACTACGTTGTGGTCAAGCACAACAACGGTACTGACGCTGACCTGATTCTGGTGCGCAACAAGCTGAGTGAAGCTGGCCTAATCGAAGGAATGCACACTCATTCCAACGGCAACAACCTTGCCCTGTTACCTGCAGGTCTGTCCAAACGAGTCGCTGTTGAGCACTTCCTCAAGCAGGATCGTGAGTTGAGCGGGGAGCGCCCTGTGCTCGGCTTCGGCGACAGCATCACCGATCTCGGCTACATGAACCTCTGCGATTTCTGGTCGACTCCGGCGCGGAGCCAGCTTGCCGCATTGGTGGAGGGCAGCATCCATGCTTAACCCGATCCTGACCTCGATGACTGTTGGTAGCGGTAGCTACTTGCCTGAGGATGTTCATTTCTTGTTGCAGCCAGTGAACATCGGCCTGACTGATGTGCTGGAAAAGGAGCGGCTGATCCAGTCCAAGCAAAAGCACTACTCGGAAATGATCAGCCAGGAAGATGCGCCGTCACAGACTCACATGCAGTTGTTCGAGCGTGCGATGACTCAGAACGGCCTGCGCATGGCGGCGGACGTTCAATCCCTGGCTCTGGCCTTGGAAGAACGCTATCAGGGTCCGACAATTGCGCTCGTGTCCTTCGTGCGCGCCGGGCTTCCGCTTGGGGTTCTGTTACGCCGTGCATTGATTGGCCTGGGCCGCGACGCACATCACTACGGCATCAGCATCGTCCGCGATCGTGGTATCGACACTGTTGCGCTTGAATCTATCATCGCTGCACATGGCGCTGAAAACATCGTTTTTGTCGATGGGTGGACAGGCAAAGGCGCAATCTCCGGAGAGATCAAGCGCAGCCTTGCAGGAGACAGCCGTTTCCCTGAAGACCCGCGGTTGGTAGTACTGGCAGACCCGTGCGGCCGAGCCTGGCTCGCAGCCTCGGCCGAAGACTGGATCATCCCATCCGGTATTCTGGGTGCGACCGTATCCGGTTTGGTTTCCCGCTCGATCTGGCCGAGTGATGGCGGGCTGCATGGTTGCGTCGTATACGACCACCT
>Ga0153918_1000274_pt1 | contig 28784 bp, 22 predicted proteins | sample TSFL002MetaG_FD_104687 | JGI IMG/M metagenome (GOLD analysis project Ga0153918, IMG submission 104687) | Attine ant fungus gardens microbial communities from Florida, USA - TSFL002 MetaG | ecosystem: Host-associated > Fungi > Mycelium > Unclassified | place: USA: Florida, Paynes Creek Historic... | reverse complement strand
TAATATTGGTGGTTGTTTTGTGCACCGGCAGGTTGCTGGCACAAAATAATTTTCAGCGTTCGCAGCAACGCCAGCAAAGCCTGCCACCGCCTGTGCCAACCCGCCAGGTGAGTGGTATTGTAAAAGATAAAAGTGACGCTACTTTGCCGGGCGCTGTGGTTAAACTTGAATCGCCTAAAGATACCATGTCTACCGCTACCAATGCAGATGGCGTGTTCATCTTCAAAAATGTAAAATCGGCTACGTTTGTACTTTCTGTAAGCAGCCTGGGTTATAAACCACAGGTAAGAAAGATGCTTAATAATGATGCAATTCCGCGTTTAACACTTGATCCCGTGGTGTTGGAGTCGGCCACTACCCAACTAAAGGAAGTAGTGGTGAACGGTACGCCAAGCATCGTTTACAAAACAGATACCATTGAGTATCGTGCTACCGATTATAAAGTGCGGCCAAATGCAACTCTTGATGAATTGCTGAAAAAGATGGAAGGCTTTGAAGTGGGCAGCGATGGTTCGGTTACTCACCAAGGGCAGCAAATTACCAAAGTAAAACTGAACGGTAAAGAATATGGCACCGGCGATGTGGCCCAGGCCGTACAAAACCTGCCTGCAGATATTATTGAGAAAGCCCAGGTGGTTGATGATTATGGCGATCAGGCTGCTCACACCGGTATTAAGAGCGGTGATCCGCAGAAGATTCTGAACGTAACCACCAAAGCCGACAGATCTGTTGGTACTACGGGGCGGTTAACCGCGCAGGCAGGCGATCATGATCGTTACAACGCGCAGTTATTTGTACAACGGATTAACGCTAACCAGCAGATAGGTTTAATTGGTAACATCCAAAACCTGGTTACGGGTATTGCCTCAACAGGCTCAGCTGGGGGCAATGGCGGTACTGGTGGCAGTCCGGGTACGGCGTTAAGAATTAACCCCACCATCACTTATCGCGATCAATATGGTCCAAAAGTGCAGGTTAACAACAGCGCCGGTGTTACCGTGAACAACCGTAATTCCATCAGTCAATCTTATGGTAACCAATCTACCAGCAAAAGCTTCGGTACTTTTTCTAACAATGGTTCTAATAAAACCAACAGCAATGGCCGGCAGGCAAATCTGGAGCTGGATTATCAGATAGACAGTCTGAACTATTTACAGGTGCAACCCAGCTACTCTTATTCAACAACAGAAACGTCTAGTAACAGCAGTCAGGATAACGTAACCCATACCTATGTGATTGATCCTAATACTGGCCAGCCAACTTATGTAAACGGTGTGCCTGTAACAACTTTTGAACACAGGGTAACTACAGGTGTGCAAAGTACCAAGGCGCCAAATACGGCAGCGGGTGCTTTAGCATTGTTTGTACACCGGTTCCGTACGCATAACCGTGCTTTCTCATTCCAGGCCAGCTACAACTGGAGCAATACCCAATCTAATACCGACTATAATAACGATATTAAAAACTATGCTGACAGTACGCGCAACACCCTGGTAAAAGACTCGTTGGCGCATACCTTAAAGTATTCTACCAACATTACCAATGCTACAAGGATCAGCTCAACTTATAGCGAGCCGGTGAGTGAGTATGGCCGCCTGGTATTTAATGGCCAGATGACGCATAACGACCACAATGTTAACAGCTACACCCAGTTGGTAGGTGCTGATGGAATAGCGCATTTGGTAGATACACTGGCGCAACGATACAATTACGCTACTACCGATACGCGTTTATACCTCAACTATCAGTACCAGGGTACCAAGGTTAACCTCTCATTAGGGATTTTATTTGAGCCCTACAAACTGAGCGGCAGTAAACTGAATGCTTCAGCAGGGCAGAACGTAACCATTACCCAAAATGTATTTCAGGTATTGCCAGTATTCAGGTTTTCATATTCGTGGTCGCGCACGGAGCGTATTTCACTTAATTACACTAGCAATATCAACGAGCCGCAGTTTTATCAGTTACAACCATATACCGATAGAACTAATGCTAACAACATTATAGTGGGTAATCCTAATCTGAAGCCATCACTGGTTAACGGTCTTAATTTACAATACAATAATTATTTCCCTAATTCAAGGTTCAATATCTCATTTAACGGTAACGGTAATTATACCACTAACGAGGTAACAACTAATGTGGTGCAGGTAACCCAGGTAATTACACCTGCGGTAGGTACGCCCGGCACACCTGGCTATAAACCCGCTGTTGGCAAAACGTATAATGTAACCAATTTTGTGAACCTTACCGGCGATGAAAGTATTGGCGGTAACTATAACATATCAAAACAACTGGCGGATAGAAAGTACAACCTGGCTTTAAACGGTAGCATTAGCTATAACTATAATACCTATATGACCAACAATCAGCTGGCACATACCACCGGCTGGTATTTTAACGAGCGTTTTGGTCCGCGTATTAATCCGAGCGATAATGTGGAGATTAACCCTTACGTAAGCACTGCCCTGGGCCGTAACTTCAATACCACCCTGGGTAATCCTTCAAGTACGCAGGTAACCAATTCAGTAGCTATTGATGGTAGGTTCTATTTCTTTAAAACCTTTAATATCCACTATGATGCCCGTAAGCAATTTATCAACCTAACTCAGCAAAATGGTAATGGCATTGCTACACCATCACTTACTGCCAGTCCGTTGGTAATTGATGGCGGCTTCCAGAAAGAGTTTGGTCAGAAACGCCAGTTCACCGTTACTTTCGATGTATTTGACATTCTGCACCAGAACAATTTTATACAGCAAACCGCACAAAATGGCGGTGTAACCAATACCCTGTCAAGCTCGCTGAGCCGTTATTTCCTGATAGGTTTCCGTCTTAATCTGCAAAAATGGAGCGGCAGACCAATGCGCGGCGGCAAAGAAATGAAACGCCGTGGCGATGGTAGCTTTATCTATAATTGATGTTAATGTTTGTTATTGTTTACTACCGGGCCCTGCACAAAAAGCAGGCCCGGTTTTTTTTTGACGCATGACGGATATGCACAGTTAGCCGTTTGGTTATATTATCTTTGCGGCCAATTAGAAGGCGCATGGCGTTTGAAGATCTGACATAAATGCCCACCGCCATCCGCACAACCACATCTATGGAAAAATCCAACTCACAGTATAACCTGCCGCCGGTAATTTTTGGTACCAGTGGCTTAGGTAATCTTTTTACGGCATTGCCGCAAGAGGCCAAGTGCGCCATTGTTGAGCAATGTGTGGAGCACTCGGCCACGCCCGTGGTATTTGACTCGGCCGGGAAATATGGTGCCGGCCTGGCGCTGGAAAGCCTGGGCAAATGCCTCAAGCAATTGGGCGTTGCCCCGGAGGATGTACTCATCAGCAATAAATTGGGTTGGCTGCGCGTACCGCTTACTACGCCCGAGCCTACCTTTGAGCCCGGCGTTTGGAAAGACCTGGAGTTTGATGCGGTGCAGAAAATTAGCTACGATGGCATCCTGGAATGTTTTGAGCAAGGCAATGAGTTGTTGGGCGATTACCAGCCGCAAATGGTATCGGTACATGATCCGGATGAGTACCTGGACGCCGCCGCATCTGAAGGCGAGCGTCAGCAACGTTACCAGGATGTACTGGAGGCCTATCGCGCCCTGGCCGATCTGAAAGCGCAGGGCAAGGTAGCGGCTATAGGTGTCGGCGCCAAGAAATGGCCCATCATTCAGCAGATCAGCAAAGATGTTGAGTTGGATTGGGTAATGATTGCCAACAGCATGACCATCAAAAACCACCCTGATGACCTGCTTGATTTTATGGAAGAGCTGGCTGCTAAAGGTGTGACCATCATCAACTCAGCGGTGTTCCATGCAGGGTTTTTAACCGGTGGTAATTTTTATGATTATAAAGAGATGGATCGCAATAATGCGGCTCATCAATCCGTATTTAATTGGCGCGATGAGTTCAATGCCATTTGCGAAGCCTTTGGTGTAAAACCTGCCGAAGCCTGCGTGAAGTTTGGACTGAACGCCCCCGGTGTAAAAGCCATAGCGCTCAACACCACCAACGCCAAACGGGTAAAAGACAATGTGGATATGGCCAACGCCGCCATTCCGGCTGATTTTTGGCAGCAATTGTTTAATAAAGGATTAATTAGCGAAAGGGCTCTGGGCCTGATACTGAAATAAGAACTGATACGAAATGAAAATATTAACCTGTACTACTCCCGGCACTTTTGAATATAATGAGGCCGCTAAACCTGAACTGAAAAAAGATCATGCTATTTTAAAAATAAAACGCATTGGTATTTGCGGCACAGACCTGCACGCTTTTGAGGGCACACAGCCTTTCTTTAGCTACCCGCGCATACTGGGTCATGAACTGGCTGCCGAACTGGTGGAGGCCGATGGCGCCGATGGTTTTGAAAAAGGCGAACGCGTAACTTTTATTCCATATTTTAACTGCGGTACCTGTATTGCCTGCCGCATGGGCAAACCAAATTGCTGCATCAAAATAAACGTGTGCGGTGTGCACGTTGATGGTGGCATGGTAGAGTATTTGCAGGTACCATCATACTCATTAATTCACGGCGAGGGTTTGTCGTTTGACGAACTGGCCCTGGTAGAACCATTGGCTATTGGCGCCCATGGCGTGCGCAGAGCCGATGTACAGCCCGGTGAGTTTGTATTGGTAGTAGGTGCCGGCCCGATTGGTTTGGGTATTATGGAGTTTGCCCGCATTGCCGGTGCACAGGTAATTGCTATGGACATCAATGAGCAACGCCTTGATTTCTGCAAAAACAAACTGAAAGTACACCATACCATTAACGCTGCTACCGAAGATGTGGTAGAGGCGCTGAAAAAGATTACCAACGATGATTTCCCAACGGTGGTAATTGATGCTACCGGCAGCCAGCGTGCTATTAACAATGGTTTCCAATACCTTGCTCATGGAGGTCGCTACGTGTTGGTTGGCCTGCAAAAAGGTGAGATCAGTGTAATGCACCCGGAGTTCCACAAACGTGAGGCTACCCTGATGAGCAGCAGAAACGCCACCCGTGCCGATTTCGAGCACGTAATTTCGTCAATGAAAAAAGGACTGGTTGATCCTACCAACTATATCACCCATCGCGTGCAGTTTGACGAGGTTAAAGCTGAGTTTAAATCATGGCTCGATCCAAAGAACGGCGTGATTAAGGCGATGGTAGAGGTTTAAGCCCCTAGCTCCCTGAAGGGGAGTTATTTCGGGTTTCGGATGTTCGATTTCGGAATTAAAAAAATTGTAGAGCCACATATTTGTGGCTCTTTTTGTTTTGTAAACCATTTAGCAGTCGCTCGCGTCTTCGCCACAGGTGTTGGGAAAATAAAAGAAGAGTTGGATTTGTGCGATTCCCCTCTTGAGAGGGGTGGAGGGGTGTGTTCTTTAAACATGCGAAATGACATACCCCTATGGCCGCACGGTCAACCCGCCCCCTCTCAAGAAGAAACTTTAGCTCTTCCCAGCACCTGTGGGCTCCAGCCTAATGACTGCAAAGTTTTTAATTGGACGATCTTATCAAAATCCTGTCAATCTGTTCAATCCTAAAAATCCAGGTTAAGAACAAACCTTGACATTTCCGTGTTATTATCTTTCTATTAATGTGATATTATTCGTGTAACATTTTACATATTTGTTTATCAGCCAACCCTCTGATTACACCTAAAGATGAAAAATACCTCTAACCAATTTAAGGTTCTTTCTATCGATATTGGCGGCTCTCACATCAAAGCCACTATCCTCAACAAACAAGGCAAACTCATGATGGATTATGACAAGGTGACCACACCACACCCGTCTACGCCCGAAAATCTGTTAATTGCTATAAAAGAATTAGTAAAAAGTTTCCCGGCTTACAGCAATATCTCTGTTGGTTTCCCTGGCTATGTAAAAGAGGGCGTGGTAAAAACCGCCCCTAACCTTGGTACTAAAGAATGGGCCGGCTTCAAACTTCAGGATAAACTGGCCGATTTGTTAAAAGCGCCAACCCGTGTAGTAAACGATGCCGATATGCAAGGCCTGGGCGTGGTTGATGGCAAAGGGCTCGAGATGGTAATTACCCTTGGTACAGGGTTTGGTACCGCATTGTTACAGGATGGCATGCTGTTGCCGCACTTTGAATTGGCACACCTGCCCGTAACCAAAAAGGATACTTACGATACCTGGATAGGCGAGGCCGCCTTGGAAGACATTGGCGAAAAACGCTGGAATAAACGCATGAAGAAGGTTTTTAAAATATTGAAAACTGTATTCAACTACGATACCTTATACATAGGCGGTGGCAATGCCCGTAAGATAACCGAGAAGCTGGATAAGAACATGAAATTGGTTACCAACCAGGATGGCATTAAAGGCGGTGCGCGTTTGTGGCAGGAGAAAAAACACGATCAGAATATACTTGCAGTAAAATAATTCATTATCTATAAAACAACAGTAAGTAATGGCTACAGAAAAAAATATCGAACATTTAGGTATAGATACCGTGAGGGTGCTTTCGGCAGATGCGGTGCAGAAAGCTAATTCAGGCCACCCGGGTACGCCAATGGCGCTGGCACCGATGGCCCATGTGCTGTGGACGCAATATATGCGCTACAATCCTAAAAACCCGGATTGGGCTAATCGCGACAGGTTCGTGCTGTCAGCCGGTCACGCTTGTATGCTGCAATACAGCTTTTTGTACCTGACGGGCTATGATCTGTCTATGGATGATATTAAAAATTTCCGCCAGTTACATAGCAAAACCGCCGGTCACCCGGAGCATGGCTTGTGCCCGGGCATAGAGGTAACAACCGGGCCGTTGGGGCAGGGTTTTGCCAATGGTGTAGGCTTTGCCATTGCACAAAAACATTTGGCTGCACGTTACAACAAACCCGGTTACGATGTTTTTGACTACCATATTTACGCCATCTGTTCAGACGGCGACTTGATGGAGGGTGTGGCCTCAGAGGCGGCGTCGCTGGCCGGTCACCTGCAGTTGGGTAACCTGATCTATCTATATGATGATAACCACATCTCGATAGAAGGTGATACCGATATCACTTTTAATGAGGATGTAGCCGCACGTTTCCGTGCTTATGGCTGGCACGTACAGGAAGTGGCCGACGGTAATGATATCGACGCCATCTCGGTAGCGGTGCGTAACGCCCGTGCAGAGATTAGCAAACCATCACTAATTAAAGTGCGTACGCAGATTGCCTACGGTAGCCCTAATAAAGCCAACACCGCAGGTGCACACGGCTCGCCGCTGGGTGCCGATGAGGTGAAGCTGGTAAAACAGTTCTTCGGTTTTGACCCCGAGAAATCTTTCGAGGTATCAGATGAGGTGCTGAAATACTACCGCGATATGGGTGCTAAAGGTGCACCAATGGAAGAGGAGTGGAACAAGCTATATGCTAAATACAAAGCGGAATTCCCTGAACTGGCTGCCGAACTGGAAATGGCGGGCAAAGAAGAATTGCCAGAAGGCTGGGATGCCAACCTGCCGGTATTTAAACCAGAGGACGGTAAAATTGCTACCCGCGTAGCGTCAGGTAAAGCCTTAAATGCAGTTGCTGATAAACTGCCGCACCTGATTGGTGGTGCTGCGGATTTGGCTCCGTCTACCGATACCCTGCTGAAAAAATATGAGTCGTTCACCTTTGAGCACCGCGATGGCCGTAACTTCCACTTCGGCATCCGCGAACATGCCATGGGGTCTGCCCTGAACGGTATGGCATTAACTAAAGGTGTGATCCCTTACGGGGCAACGTTCCTGATCTTCTCTGAATATATGCGGCCGCCAATCCGTTTAGCGGCCATTATGAAGATCCGTCCGATATTTGTTTATACTCATGATAGTATTGGTTTAGGAGAAGACGGTACCACTCACCAGCCGGTAGAACAGTTGGCATCGTTGCGCTCTATCCCCAACCTGACGGTGATCCGGCCAGCAGACGCTAATGAGAGTGTACAAGCCTGGCGCACAGCCATCGCTCATAAGGGCGGGCCGGTGGTATTGGTGTTCACCCGTCAGGGTCTGCCGGTTATTGACCAGGATAAATATGCTAAGGCCGATAACGTGGCTAAAGGCGCCTACGTATTGTCAGACAGTGAAGGCGAGCCACAGGTGATCTTGATGGCTACCGGTTCTGAAGTATCGCTGATTATGCAGGCGCAAGAAAAACTAAAAGCCGAGGGCATTAACGCCCGCGTAGTAAGCATGCCATCTTGGGAATTGTTTGAGAAACAGTCTGCCGAGTACAAAGCATCGGTATTTCCTAAAAACATCAAGAAACGTTTGGCTGTAGAAGCTGCATCGCCAATGGGCTGGCACAAATACGTAACCGATGAAGGCGACGTAATTGGCATGGAAACCTTCGGCGAGTCTGCCCCGGCAGATCAGCTGTTCAAGGAGTTTGGGTTTACAGTAGAAAATGTAGTAGCGCGCGCTAAAGCGCTTTTATAAGAGAGATGTGAGATGTGAGATTTGAGATATGAGACGCTTGTTGGTGTTCTCTGGCTCAAATCTCAAATCTCACATCTCATATCTCAAAAAGAGAATGAGTCTAATAGAAAAGCTCGACTGGTCGGCCGAGATCATAAATATCAGCGGTAAACAAAAGGTAGCTCAGGAAATTGCCGCCAAGGTAAAAGATGGCGATGTAATTGGCATCGGCTCAGGTTCAACATCATATCTGGCACTGGTGGCTATTGCAGAGCGTATCAAAACCGAGGGACTGAATGTAAAGGGGATCACAACCTCTATCGAAATCTCCATGTTCTGCGCTAAGTTAGGCGTGCCGGTTACTTCATTGTACGAGCATCAGCCCGATTGGTTATTTGATGGGGCCGATGAAGTTGACCCTAACAATAGCCTGATTAAAGGCAGGGGCGGGGCCATGTTCAAAGAAAAAATGCTGATGAGCAGCAGTCCGGTAAACTACATTATTGTGGATGAGAGTAAGCAGGTAGAAAAACTCTGCACCAACTTCCCTATCCCGGTAGAAGTATTCCCGCAGGCGTTGCTACTGGCAGAAAAAGGCCTGCTTGAGCTGGGCGCAACCGAAATAAAAATCCGCCCGGCCAAGGGTAAGGACGGGCCGGTAATTACCGAGAATAACAACCTGATTCTGGATTGCCACTTTAATGAAGTACCTTTAACATTAGAAAAGGATATCAAATCTATTACCGGGGTAATAGAAAGCGGGCTGTTTATAGGGTATAGGCCTCAGATTATTATGGCGGCTAATTGAGGCCGTTGACCTTTTAAATATAAAATATGTCATTTCGAGCGAGCGGAGGGTTGGGAGTAAGAGGAAGGGCGACGAGAAATCTTAGACGTTAACTAAGCTGCCGGATACAAGCATAGGGGCTAAGGTTTTTTCACTTCGTTCAAGAGAGGAGTTCTCCCTTTGGCCGAAATGATATGGAGTTAGTTTGAATAACAATTTTTAAAATACACTACCATGGCAACTAGTAAAGTAAAACAGATACATGATTTTGGCCAGAGCATATGGCTGGATTTTATTGATCGTGAGATCATGACCTCGGGCAAACTGAAAAAACTGATTGATGAGGACGGCGTTCGCGGCGTGACTTCCAATCCTGCCATTTTTGAGAAAGCCATCAGCAGCAGCTCAGATTATGATGCTGATATTGCTGCCCTGGCGCCACAGGCCGGTACCAATGAAGAACTCTTCTTCGCGGTGGCCATAAAAGATATACAACACGCTGCCGATCTTTTCCGCGGCGTATTTGATGAAGAAGTTAAAGGCAGCGATGGTTATGTGAGCCTGGAGGTATCGCCATTTCTGGCGCTGGATGCTGAAGGTACCATCAAACAAGCTCAAGAACTTTGGGAAAAAGTTGGCCGCGAGAATGTGATGATCAAAATTCCGGGTACTAAACCTGGTTTGGAGGCCATCCGCCGTTCTATCGCCGCAGGCATCAACATTAACGTAACCTTGTTGTTTGGTTTACCACGTTATGAAGAAGTAACCGAAGCCTATATCTCGGGCTTAGAAGAAGCTTTGGCAGCAGGTAAAGACATTGCCAAAATTTCATCAGTAGCGAGTTTCTTCCTGAGCCGTATCGATGTACTGGTTGACCCGATGCTGGACGAGAAAGGTCTGGGCGATCTGAAAGGTGAAGTTGCAATCGCGTCAGCAAAAAAAGCTTATGAAATTTATAAACGCGTGTTTGCCGGTGCACGTTGGCAAAAACTGGCTGATGCAGGCGCTAAACCACAACGCTTATTGTGGGCCAGTACCAGCAGCAAAAATCCGGCTTTTAAAGATACTAAATATGTAGAGGCACTGATTGGTGCCGATACGGTAGACACCGTTCCACTGGAAACTATTGATACTTTCCGCGATCATGGCATTGTGGCCAACACACTGGAGCAAGATACAGATAAGGCCACCCAAACGCTGGAAAAATTGAAGTCGGCAGGCATCGATATTGACAAAATTACCCAGCAATTGGAGGACGAAGGAATTGATAAATTCAACAAACCTTTTGAAAAATTGCTAAAAGCAATTGAAGATCAGAAAAATAAAAGCTAATATCGCCGTTTCAATGAAAAGCGACCGCATCAAAATATTGTTCTTCGATATCGGGGGCATCCTGCTCAGCAACGGCTGGGGGCATGAATCACGTAAGCTGGCAGCCAAAAAATTCGGGCTGGATTATGAGGAAGTGAATTCCCTGCACAATTTTATCTTTAACGTTTATGAAATTGGCGGCGTTACGCTTGATGATTACCTGGACACGGTGATCTTCAATCATGAGCGCAATTTTACCCGCGAAGACTTCAAAGCTTTTATGTATGAGCAGTCGGTAGAATTGCCCGATATGCTGGCCTGGATGAAGGAATGGAAGAAAGATTGTGGTTTCCGCATCATCTCTATCAATAACGAGGGCAAGGAGCTGAATGATTACCGTGTAAAAAAATTCGGGCTGCATGATTGCTTTGACGCTTTCGTGTCCTCTTGCGAGGTAAGCTTACGTAAACCAGATCCCGGGATCTGGAAACTGGCCATGGGCATAGCCCAGGTATCTGCAGATCAGTGTGTATACTTTGACGACCGGATCATGTTTGTTAACATGGCTAAAGGTTTGGGTATCCGTGCTTTTCAGCACACAGACTTTCAAACAACAAAACAAATATTAGAGGATCTTAAATTAGAAAACTTCAAGTAAAATGAGTACAGCACAGTATGCCTTCGGGATGATTGGTCTGGGTACCATGGGCCGCAATTTATTGCTAAACATGGCCGATCATGATTTCGCCGTGGCCGGCTACGACAAGGATGCCGAAAAAGCCGCCGCCCTCGCGCAGGAGGGAGCCGGTAAAAATGTAAAAGGATTTAGCGATCTGAACGAGTTTGTACAAAGCCTGAGCAAGCCAAGGGCGGTAATGATGCTGGTACCTGCCGGCAAAATTGTAGACGACGTAATTGCTGAATTAATTCCTGTGCTAGACAAGGGTGACCTGATTATTGACGGTGGTAACTCTTATTTTGCCGATACTAACCGCCGTGTGGTGGAGCTGCAGGATAAAGGCCTGCACTTCTTTGGTATGGGTGTATCTGGTGGCGAAGAAGGCGCACGCCGCGGCCCTAGCATGATGCCGGGCGGCGATCCTGAAGCCTACAAAGTGGTGAAACACATTTTTGAGGCCATTGCAGCCCGCGCAAATGGCGAGCCATGCGTAACCTACATTGGCCCGGGTGCATCTGGCCACTTTGTGAAGATGGTGCACAACGGTATTGAGTATGGCGTAATGCAGCTAATTGCAGAAGCCTACGAGGTGATGAAAAAAGGCCTGGGCATGACCAATGAGGAAATGCAGCAGGTTTTTGAAAAATGGAACGAAGGCCGCGTTAAATGTTTCCTTTTAGAAATTACCAAGGACATCTTCAAGTACAAAGCCCCAGGTACAGATCACCTGTTGATTGACGATATTAAAGACGAGGCCCGTGCTAAAGGTACCGGTAAATGGACATCGCAGGTAGCGATGGATCTGCAGGCTCCTCTTCCAACGGTAGATAGCTCTGTGGCCATGCGCGATATGTCTAAATACAAACAATTGCGTGTACAAGCCGAAGGTTTGTATGGTACACCGGCACAGCTGGATGCCAACCGTGAGCAGGTACTGGCCGACCTGGAAAGCGCTTTCTACTTTGCCATGATTGTTTCTTACGCGCAAGGTATGCACATGCTGACCAATGCTTCAACCGAATATAACTATGATCTGAAACTGGGCGAAATTGCTCGTATCTGGCGCGCAGGTTGTATCATCCGTTCAGAAATTCTGTTCGATATCACTAACGCTTACACCAAAAACGCCGGTCTGGAGCACTTACTGCTGGATGACGACGTGAAAACCAAGGTGAGCGGCGCGGTAGGTGGTCTGCGTGGATTATTATCTAAAACGGTGGCTGCCGGTATTGCTACGCCTGCATTTGCGGCTTCATTAAGCTATTTTGATGCTTTCCGCAGTGGCCGTATGCCATCAAACTTAACCCAGGCTCAACGCGATTACTTTGGTGCGCACACTTATGAGCTGATTGGCAAAGAAGGCAAATTCCACACACAGTGGACCGCCAAATAATACCGTAACCCAACAGAAGAATTACAATGAACACACACATTAAATCAGATCCTACGGTATTCGTCATTTTTGGCGGCACCGGCGATTTGAATATGCGCAAATTAGCCCCAGCGCTTTATAACCTGTACCTGGATGGATGGCTGCCAAAACAGTTCAGCATCATTGGTACCGGTCGTACCAAATACACTGATGAGCAGTATCGCCAAACATTGCTGGAGGGTATCAACCAGTTCTCACGCAGCGGTAAAGCTGATCCTGCAAAATGGAAAGCTTTTTCAGAGAGCGTTTATTACCAATCATCGGATGTTAAAGATCACGAGTCATACAAAGAGTTTGGTACCCGTATAGAGAAACACGCCGCGGATTGGAAAGCTAAGCCCAACGTAATCTACTATATGGCCGTATCGCCAAACTTTTTCCCTATCATCGCCTCAAACCTGTCTAAAGCCAAACTGACACAGGATACCAAACGCGTGCGCGTGGTGATAGAAAAACCATTTGGTCATGACCTGGAATCGGCTAAAGAGCTGAACCAGTTGCTGGCTAATATCTTTGATGAGTGTCAGATCTACCGTATTGACCACTACCTGGGTAAAGAGACCGTGCAAAACATCATGGCGTTCCGCTTTGCTAACTCATTGTTTGAGCCGCTTTGGAACCGTAATTACATTGAGCACGTACAGATCTCGGTTACCGAACAGCTGGGTATGGGCGAACGTGGTGATTACTACGATGGCTCTGGCGCGCTGCGCGATATGATCCAGAATCACCTGTTGCAATTACTTTGTCTGGTGGCTATGGAAACTCCAATTAACTGGGAAAGTGATGAGGTACGTAACCGTAAGGTAGAGGTACTGCGCGCTATGCGTCCGTTTACTGCAGATGACGTGCGCAACTCTACCGTGCGTGGTCAATACGCCAAAGGCTGGATGGAAGGCAAGGAAGTACCGGGCTACCGCGAAGAAGCCAAGGTTGATCCGCAGTCCAATACCGAAACTTTTGCCGCTATCAAATTCTTTGTTGATAACTGGCGCTGGCAGGGTGTACCGTTCTACCTGCGTACAGGTAAACGTTTGCACCAATCGGCATCTGTTATCACCATTCAGTTCAAAGATGTTCCGCATAAAGTATTTCCTTCAGAAACATCAGAAAGCTGGGCACAGAACAGGTTGATTATCAGTATACAGCCGGAGATGAGCATCAGGCTGCAGGTGCAGGCTAAACGCCCTGGTTTGGATATGATTTTGAACCCGGTTGATATGGTGTTCGATTATCAGGGCACTTATACTAACCAGACACCGGAGGCTTATGAAACCTTATTGCTGGATACTATGATGGGCGATCAAACGCTGTTTATGCGTGGCGACCAGGTAGAAAGCGCCTGGGAGCTGGTTATGCCGATACTGAACACCTGGCAGAACAAAAAGAGCCTGAGCTTCCCGAATTATTCGGCTGACTCATGGGGCCCTGAAAGTGCCGAGGCATTGATTGCCCGCGACGGTTTCCATTGGTTCACCCTGCCGTTAACGAATAAGAAGTAATTAGCTTCGATTAAATTCCCCCACGTCATTGCGAGGAGGAACGATGAAGTAATCTCTGCGAATGCAAAACGGATATGTTATTTTGCTTGTCCTACGCAAAGATTGCTACGTTCCTCGCAATGACGTGGTTTGTTATACATCTACATTTAAAATTGAAAACATGTCTGTAAAACTTAACATATCCGCCTCAGAGGCCGAAGTATTGCGCAGCCTGGCCGATCATTTTGTAGCCACCGGCAAAGATGCGATTGCCCAGCGCGGCCGTTACTCGGTATCGCTTTCTGGTGGGTCTTCACCTAAAAAGTTATACGAACTGCTGGTGTCAGACTACACTACTGCGTTGGACTGGACCAAGGTTGATTTCTTCTTTGGTGATGAGCGTAACGTACCGCGAGACGATAAGAACAGCAACTACCTGATGGCCAAAACCGCGCTCTTTGATCCGCTGCACATTGCCGATGCGCAGGTGTTCCCCATCAAAACAGAATTTGGTCCGGAGGCCGCTGCAGAGGCTTATACCGATGCAATTAATACTTATTTCAAGAGTCAATCACCACAGTTTGATTTGATGTTGCTGGGTTTGGGCGATAATTCGCACACGGCATCATTATTCCCTTATACACCAGTATTACATGATACCTCGGTATCGGTAAGGGCGCTGTACATTGATGAGGTTAAAATGTATCGCATCACCATGACAGCGGCGTTGATTAACCTGTCGCGCCATATTGCATTCCTGGTTTACGGCGCAGGCAAAGCCGAAGCTATTAAGCACATTCTGGAAGACGATCTGGATATTGAACTTTATCCGGCCCAGTTAATTACCCAGGATGGCGATGTGCAATGGTTCATGGATGAGCTGGCTGCTGCTGCGTTGAGTAGAAAGTAATAAAGATGAGTAGTAAACGAACAAGGCGATGATAAAATCATCGCCTTGTTCGTTTATATATAGTTGTCATTTCGACCAACGGGAGAACTACTCTCTTGAACGAAGTAAAAAAATCTTATACGAGCGACTGGTTTATAGAGGGCATGGAGGATAAGATTCCTCCTCCCGCCATTTCACCACCCAGGCCTTGTTCGTTCGGAATGACAAGGAGTAAGCCCTCTTTAAACCCGCCAATCTCTACTTATTATTATGCTTATCCATCCCGCTCACCTTCATTCGCCCGCTTAGCAGCGCTTTCTGCTCTGCGGGGCTGTATGCTTCCCTGCCGCCAAAATCCTGCACCCAGGTATCATTATATTGCACCACAGCTACCTCTTTATAAACGGGACTCATCAGGTTTTGGCAATGGTGCTCACTTTTAAACCAGGCGTTGGTTACCTCGGCAATGCTTTGTTGTCCTTTTGCAATGTTCTCGCCAATGTAAAAGCTTTTAAAACCGTTGAAAATGTAACCGGCCAACACAATGCGGTCTTCCATGCTCCGGCCGTCTTTGCTGGTATGGCTGAAGTAATCTTTATCATTCATGTCTTTGGCGTGGCCATAGGCTGATTTCTGTAAGAGAACGTTCCACGTTAGGGGACCCACCGGCGGGAACCACTTGGTGCCGCAGTTGCAACCGTGTGCCCTTACGGAGTTAATTCGATACAGAAATTCATTCTTAAAACGTTCTGCCGATGGCGACTGCGCGTGCAAGATGCCGGGTAGCTGCGCGATGATGCAGAGTAATATCCCTCTCGTAAATCTTTTGCTCATATTGCTCTTAAGACTGATATTCCAAACGGTAGTTTAATGGCAATATTATTTTTTTGATCTGAAATTTATAACTAAAAGAAGAATGATTAAACCTAAAACTATAAAGCTTATAATGTAACGGTTTTCTTGGAGGATCCTGGTGTAATTCCGTGCGAGGTTTTCCTGCTGGTGTTTATCTCGGTCAAGAGTTTTTTTTTGGCCTGGTCGGCAGAGTCTTTAGCGGCAGCCAGGCGGCGGGCAGCGGCTCTGGCAATCGAGTCATCCAGGAAGTTATGGCGTTTGGCGGCAGCTAATGATTTTTCAGGCTGATTCATATCATCATACAAAGCGGCATATTGCGCTTGTACGGCCGACTCCTGTTTGGCGAAGTGGTTCTGGGTGCTCAACTCCAATGCCTCGTCCAAATCGCGCTTGGCCAGCTTATAATCTCTGATCTGCATTTTGATGTTGGCCAGTGTTACCAGTGATTTAATGATATTAGGAACGTCCTTCCTTGCGCGTGAGAGAGTGTTTGATTGCAGAATGAACCATTTAGCCTGGCTAAACTTGCCCTGGTCTTTATAAATCTTGGTCAGGTTATCAAAGCTGGTGCGCAGTCCGTTTGTATCGCTATAGCGCGAGTAGGCATGAATTGCCTTAATGGTAAAATCTATAGCTGTATTTTGGTAAGCATAGCGGGTATTGCGGACTGTAATAGAATCGTATTTCAGATAATAGCCGGCAATCATTTGGTAATACATCGCCCGCAGGGTATCATTGGTAATCAGGCTCACTTCACGTTTCAGCGCGCTGATGTTTGAGGGCAGCTTAGGACGGGGACCGGCTCGCAACGTATCATTATTAAACTGCGATTTAAACACTCTTAATGATGCTTGCACATTCTTTTTCAGACTGGCTTGCAGATCTATATCGGTTATAGATTTAAAAGGGGCGTTAATTTCGGCACTATCTATCTTGGGGCTCTTATACAAATTGGGATGGGTAACGTACATGGCAATTACCGTTTGTTGTGCGGTGTCTGCATTTGTATACATGGCTACATCCTCTTCAATCAGGTCCGGATCTTTTGCTGCCGAGTCTACTTTTAGCATCAGGCTATCCATACCGCCCATTTTTTGGGCCGCGGCATATTTGGCGCTGATACACAGTAGAAATATTAAGAGCGGCAACAATTTTTTCATATCACAAGTATCTGTAGGTGAGTATTGGCTTGCAAAAAATATGCCGCAATTGCCAAAAGATCAGCTAATTGAATGTAACAATTATCCTCGTTTAACCCAGGTTTAAAAATTAAACATGCTGGTTTTGAGGATTATGTTCTAAGAAATAATTTTTTCGTACTTATTTAAAAAAGATTTTACGGGGTTAAGTTTGGCAACGAAATTAAATAGCGAAATGCCTGTAATTGCACACACAATGCCTGCCAATACGTCCACTACATAATGGTGGCTGGCATAAACTGCTGTAAACCAGATGCCCAGCATTACCACAATAAAAAAAGCGCTACCTACTTTAATGCGGTTCTTTAAACCATAATAAAGCACGATGATGGGATATGACGAGTGCAACGACGGCATGGCCGCAAACACGTTAGAGCCTTTGGCATAAATAGATTTGAAGATCTGTCCATGGAAGTAGGCATCAAAGCGGGCCAGGCCACCGGTATTGCCCGGCGTATGCGCAAAAAACTGAAAGCCATGCAACTGCACATACCATGGTGGTGCAGCGGGGAAGGTGTAATAAACCACAAAGCCAAGCAGGTTTACCGTAAAAAAGGTTAATGCGAAATAAAGAAACTCCTTTTTGCGGGTAAAGAAAAGGTAAGTTGCAAAACCCAGCGGAACCGGAATCCAGCAGAGATAGAACAGGCCACAAACCACATCCATCCACGGTTTACTGTGAATAAGCCAGTATTCGTTCGGCGTTAGCAACTGGTTACCCTCATGTATGCCGAAGAGATGTTTTTCAAAGTGATAAACATCGGCAATATGTACCGGGTTGAAATTGTAATTAGGGAACGCCTTCATGTAATCGAAAACGATCCAATACACTATAAAAATAGAGAAGCCAAGAATAAACTTGCGTGTAATGGCCGAGGCATAAAAAAGCCCGTTGAATATGGCTACCAGCACTACCTCATCGCTCTTAAAACCTATCAGGAAAACCGAAAGCAATAGGTAAGCAATGGAAATGACCGATATAACGATCACCGAGCGCAGGTTCACTTTTACACCTTCAGAATGTTCTGCAGTAGCAGCCAACATTATTTCTTAATGAAATCAGAACGGAAGATCTTATCCCAAAAAGGCGAGCTTACGCCATAGCCTTTGCCTGGGTCTTGATAGTGGTGCAGCATATGGTGCTGCTTGATCTTTTTCCACATACCACTTTTAAAGTTAAAGTGGTGGATGGCGTAATGACCGATATCATAAACCAGGTAGCCAATAATAAAACCAGCAAAAAAGCCCCAAACATGATCTACCGGTAGCAGTGATTTAAACAGGAAGAAGAAACCTGTAGCCAGTGGAATACTAGCCGAAAGCGGCATTACCAGACGTTTGGCGTCGCTCGGGTAATCATGATGCACACCGTGGAAGATGAAGTGTAAACGCAGCGCCCATTCTGCTTTGGGTACGTAATGGAAAACAAAGCGGTGCAGTATGTACTCAGTCAGCGTCCAGATGAACAGGCCGGCTAACAGCATTTCTGCAAAGTTTAGCACGCCCAGTGCTGTTTTGAACAGCGCCATATAGCAGCAGCCCAAAATAACGGGTACATAAACATATAACGGAACGGTAAAATGAACCTTAGAAAGCGACTCCAAAAAGTCACTCTTAAACATCCTTACCGATTCGGTTGAGTTAGATACGTAGTTCTTCTTCATAATTCACTCAGGGTTTAAAGCGTTCTGTTATTTCCTTACCGGTCTCTGTTTCAATCCCTTTCAGCTCAACATAAACAATGTTGGGCAGCCAGAACGATCCGCCTTCAATTTTTGCAAATATACGATTAAGTATGGCTTGCTTCTTGCCAATTGTAGCGAAGATATGATATTTACCGTCGGTATGCTTCATCAGCGTCATCGCCAGCTTTTTGTAACAAACAAAACGTACATCAAAAACGCCGGGCTTTACCTCTTTGGTATTCAGGCCATAAGCAAACTTGCGCTGTATGTAGTTCAGCTCATCTTTTTGACCTTTATCGGCATATTTAATCCAGTAAGGGTGTACAGGCTGATCGGCATCAAGTTCACCGTTTCTGTTGGCGTTCAGCTCATAGATCACGGTGTTGGTGTTAGGATCACGCTGTACGTAAAACAGCCGGTTTACGCCAACAGGATCGGGGAAATGGACTTCCTTTTTAGGGGCTTTTCTGATAGTATCGCCTGCGGCGGTAATGGCAGGCGATGTTTTTAAACCGGTAAATGCTGTAAGTGTAAAGAATGACAGCAGTGCAATCAATAAACGCATTAAATAATTAATCAGGAGGTTTTATTCTTATCAGCTTCCATTAGCGAACGCTTGGCGTCCATCAGTCTGTTAAAAGCCGTAATATTTGTTAAAATAGCCAGTATAACAATGGGCACTGTGAAAATAGAGATCGTCTCAAACACGTGGTAACGGATGCCCGGAATGTACAGTTTATAGTTGCCACCAAGGTACTGCGATAACACACCGCACAGAATAGCAAACAAACCAATGGTTACCACACGTTCCGGGCGCTGCATCAGGCCGCCTTTGCACTCAATACCCAGGCCTTCGGCACGGGCACGTACATAGCTTACCATCATAGAGCCAATGAGGGCGATGAAGGCAAAAATTGAACTCAGGAAATAGTGGTGTGCCACCAGATAATAACAAATACCCAGGAACATGATCAATTCTGAGTAACGATCCAGCACCGAGTCATACAGCGCACCAAAGGTTGATTTCATGTTACCCAGGCGGGCTACCTGCCCGTCAAGCATGTCAAACAGACCGGCAAACAGAATGAGGCCGCCAGCCCAGCCTACATAACTCAGATCGCCACGGTTACCTTCTTCGGCACCCACAATAAAAATCACAGCCACGCCAACATTCAGTACAAAGCCGATAGACGTCACTGCGTTTGGGGTGAGGCCCAGCTTAATGAGTAGTTTAACAAACGGGTCAATCACCTTGTAGATCCCCAGTTGCAGGGATGTACGCATTGATGTGGTTGTTTGTGTAGCCATGGTTTTGGTTTGTGTGATAAATTACAAAGTTAAAAATCAAATTTTAATCTTGCACGTATACCCCAGGTAGAAATACCAGGATGATCAAGATAGGTAAAGCGTTTGACCACATCAACACGTATAAGTTTAAAAATGTTCTCTACGCCAACGCTGCCTTCCATATAAGGAGTGTGATTACCCAGGGCATAGGTTATAGGGGCGCCGCCGGCTTGCACCGGGAATTGGTAAAGCGATGGATGGATAGATGGATTGTTCTCCGGGCTTACATCACCATAAAGTACTTTAAACGATGCGGTTTCGCGCCATTTTAGTTTCTTTAAAAGTGGTATTTTGTTGAAGAAGAAGCCCATAAAGTGCTGATCGATCATTAATGATGCTGATCTGTCGCTTACAAACTCCAGGAAATTCATCAGGTTATATGAGTACAGGTCATACGCATAAGTTTGGTTAGCATTGTGGATGCTTAACAGCGGGTAAGGTACCTGACCAAAAATTTTGATACCCTCCAGCGTAATATCGGCGTAACCTAACTGAGAAAGGTACATGTGTTTGTCTAACCTGAAATCCAGTTTATCATAGTTGTATGAGCCGTTGATGACACCCTTTAAACCCCTGGTATAGGTAAATGTAAATACCGGATATTTGTTAGGGATTGGAATACGGTAAATCTTGCCCTGATAAAATTGCTCATTAGGTGCATAGCGCAATTGCAACGATGCCTCTGTAGTTGTAAGGTTATGTACTACATTAGGGATGGTGCTAAGCGGACTGCTAATGAAATACAATGATCCGGCCGGCGACTGTGTCCAGTTACTCAGTTCCAACTCGTAAGAGAAGTGATTCAGGTACTCGTGTTTGTAGTTGATCTTATAAAAATCATTATATAAATACTTATCGTTATCGCCGCGCTTAAATGAGAGCAGGAAGTTGTCCTCCTGAACAAACTGCAGGTTAGCGCCTGGTATCTTGGTGTCGCGCTGATAGCTTAAACGGAGGTAGTTCTGCGGAAATCTATAAATCGATTTGTTGTTGATAGAGTAAGTGGCGCTCAAAAAGTACTTCCACTTTTCGTCTTTGAAGCCATAAGCGGCATACGTTTCAAAGTAATAGCGTTTGCTCAGCTCTGGTGTGGTACGGCCGCCTAAGCGAAGTTTAAAACCTTCTACCGGGTTAAAGCTGTAGAAAGTGTTTGCAGGGCCCATCTCAAACGGACCAAATGATTTGTAACCCGCAAGCAACAACGTTGCAATATCCATCGTGCGACGGAAAGATGGCATGCGCTGCAAGCTGTCCACATTATCATAAACCTTTGATTCGGCGGTAGTCAGCGTATCCAGACGGTTTTCTTCCCAGAACTGTTTACTGCGGTGTTTTACCTCGTTGCTCTCCTCTTGCAAGGGCGCATTGTAGATGGAATCTGACGCAGGTTTATTCACCACGTAGTTTTTAAACACAATCACCCGATCGCCATACAAGCCTCCGTTACCCTTCTTACTTAAACCAAAATCTGCCAGCAGGTCGCTCTTGCTCAAGTGATAACGGCCATCCGGATTTTGCTCAAAGCTTAGCTGTACACGCATTCCTTTTACAAAGTTAAGGTTGATGTGTTTATTGATGGTCAGCTCGGCATCCTGTACGGCGTAATTGCCGTCCAGCGTAATGTAGATGTTGCCCTCAAACAAGAAATCAGTAGTGTTGCGCGGTGTAAAGCTCAGTTCAACCAGTTTCTGGTTGTTCACCACTACGGTATCAGTGATAAAGAATTTATAGAAAGTGGGGGCATCATCAGCAATAGGACTTAAGAACATATTGGTGATGAGAAAGATGTTGCTCTTATAAATATCAACATCGGCATAAATATGCTTAATGTACTGACCCAGACCCTCGTTATCAAGGAACGAACCAAAGTTGACAGTTTTCTCGCCCACAATAACTGATTTATTTTTTTCCGGGTTTTTGCGGTAATAATTATCGGTCAGCTTCTCGGTCAGGTAGATGGGTAGTAAGGATTTACCTGGTACCAGCGTAGTATCGCGGTTATCCAGAAAAAACTTATATTTCTTAAAGAATTTTTTATCGGTGATTTTATCAGACAGGTTGGCCAGTGAAAGTTGCATTTTATCGTAAGAACGATACTGCACGTAATCATAAGCTTCAGGGCGGTTCTTCTCTTTATTGGCAATTACCTTGCGGATCAGTTCTACCGCCGGATTATCTTTATTACGATATTTTGTGCGTTTGGCCGATTTAATGGTTACCTCGTTCAGTTGCTCTGTTTCAGAGATCATTCTGATGTTAATGATCTGCTCTTTACCCGGGGCAATGTTTACTACCACTGGTTTATAGCCAACAAAGCTGGCCTTTAGCTGATTATAGCTCTTGCTGGTGCGTAATGTATACTTACCTGCATCATTGGTATTAATGCCAATATTGGTGCCGTTGAAGGCTACAGTTACGAATGATAATGGCTTGTGCGTTGCAGCATCTGTAACAGTACCACTTACTACCGTTTGTAATGGCTGCCCCTGCGGCGTTTGAGCTTGCACGGCAGCCACTGAACAGATGAACAGTAAAAGGGTGAAATAATATTTTTTAAAATGACGACTCAGATCCATGTGTTCAGTTCTCAATGCAATTTTATTTCTTTATGCAAACTTGTTTTACGGCATTTAATTGCAAAACGACTTATAAATATTTTATTTATTTAGATCGCCTGTGTTTTAAACTGTTACTGCGATTTTGATTTGCTTTTTTGTGTTGTTTTTAGCCACAAAAACAATATTAAATTAGCCAGTAACTTTGTATTAAAAAAGGGGCCGGACAAACAAATTTGCCTGCCTTTTGCCCGCCATATAATGCGGTAAAAAAGCATGCCAAAAGTACATAAAATCCCAACAGACTATTGTGGTCAAAAAGTCAAATGTTGTAACGTTTGTAATGGAGGGAGTAGTTTGTTAAGAGTTTGGTAACCTGGAAAGGGGATGGTTATAAGTAAAAGTTAAATTTGTCTGAATCTCAGAATTTACTCTTTCTGTCCTTTTGACGAAGGAGAAATCTTTTCAAAGCGAGAGGTAATAGTGGCGCACAAAAGTGGTCGTTCGCCCCGAAAAGATCGCTCTTTTACGCCATCGCATTCAGCCCTGGTTCATCGGGATGACAACTTGGAAATTTCAAAAATTCTTTAATTCCATAAATTCGAGTTCAGACCCGGCACCCTGTCAATCTTTAAACTCCTACAAATCCTGGTTCAAGACAAAAAAACGCCCTGTATTGCTACAGGGCGTTTTTTGTTATAATGTGTCTAGTTGTTTCGCAAACACGTCTTCGTAATAATCTAGGCCCAGGTGAGTGATCAGATCTTCGCCCATCAGGTAACGCAGGGTATTTTCCAGCTTGATGAGTTGTTTGAAGATGTCGTTCTCTGCTGGCAGGCCAGGGGCAGTTTGTGGCGATTTCAGGTAGAATGACAACCACTCCTGCACGCCGCTCATGCCGGCACGTTTAGCCAGGTCTGTAAACAAGGCCAGGTCAAGCGCAACCGGTGCAGCCAAGATAGAGTCGCGGCACAGGAAGTTGATTTTGATCTGCATCTTGTAGCCTAACCAACCAAAGATATCGATGTTATCCCAGCTCTCTTTGCTATCGCCATGAGGGGGGTAGTAGTTGATACGGATCTTGTGGTAGATATCGCCATACAGGTCTGGGTTATCCTCTGGTTTAAAGATATCTTCCAGCACACCCAGTTTAGAAACTTCTTTAGTTTTGAAGTTATCCGGATCGTCAAGCACCCAACCATCGCGGTTACCCAGGATGTTGGTAGAGAACCAGCCGCGTACACCCAATGAGCGGGCAGCTAAACCAGGAGCCAGGATGGTTTTCATCAAAGTCTGACCGGTCTTGAAGTCTTTACCAGCAATTGGCGTTTGGGTTTGATGAGCCAGTTCAATCAGTGCAGGGGTATCAACAGTTAAGTTTGGAGCACCGTTAATATAAGGCACACCCAGCTTCAGCGCAGCATAAGCATAAATCATAGACGGCGCGATCAGGTGATCGTCGTTTTTTAAGCCTTCTTCAAACTTGGCCAGGCTGCTGTGTACGTCGCTTGCCTCGTAATAGATCTCGGTAGAACCACACCACAATACTACAACGCGGTCAAGACCGTTTTGCTCTTTGAAGTTTTGGATGTCTTCCATCACTTGGTTAGCCAATTCTAAACGGGTGCCGGTTTTAACATGGGTTCCGTCCAGGTTTTTAGCGTAGTTCTTATCAAAGGCAGCAGGCATTGGTACAATTTTTTCCAGTTGCTCTTTAACAGAGAAAAGCAGACCTGGTTCAAGTACCTCAGCTTTCATAGCCGCCTCGTATACATTATCGTTGTACACATCCCAGCCACCAAAAACAATGTCGTTCAGGTTTGCCAGGGGCACAAAATCTTTAATTTTAGGATTACGGTTTTCAGTACGTTTCCCCAGGCGAATGCTACCCATTTGGGTGTGAGAACCAATAGGCTTAGAGATGCCTTTGTTCACAGCTTCAACACCAGCAATAAGTGTTGTGGCAACAGCACCAAGGCCAGGTATCAATATACCTAATTTGCCCTGGGCAGGTTGAATTTCAGTTTTCATTTGCAAATTGTTAGTTTATTTAAGTAAAACCCCGTATCAGAGCCATTTATTGGCCCTGTACCAGGTGAGCGTTTCATTTAAGCCGGCCTCCAGATCATAGCGCGGGTAATAACCCAGATCATGTTTGGCCTCGTCTATACTGCAAGTCCAGTTAGCTGCTGTTAGTTCGTTTAATTTCTCGCGGTTCAACGGCGGCGTTTGGCCGCGTAAAGAACCAACAAATTCAGAAATGGAGGCAATAAATTTTACAAAGTTGACCGGCAGATGAATTTTCATGGTCTTGTTGCGCAAAATATGCCCGCTCAGTTCAGCTAACTCATAGCGACTGTAAAAATTGCCGTCGCTAATGTTATAGGTTTTGTTTTTGCCGTTATACAGCGCCCTGATGCATACTGCAGCCAGGTCTTTAACATACACAAAGCTTAATTTTTGCGGAGACCGGCCAATGTATGGCTCCAGCCCTTTGGCAAATTGCTTCAGTATAATATAGATGCCCTTATCGCGCGGGCCATAAACGGCCGTTGGGCGCAAGATGGTTATATCCAGTTTAGTTATGTGGCTCAGCTTCTGCTCTGCTAACAGTTTACTTTTACCATAAGCAGTTACCGGGTGTGGAATGCTATCGTTTTCAATAATGCCGGTTTGTGTGTGCAGCGGACCGAGTGCCGCCAGGCTGCTCATAAACACAAAACGCTTAATACGGCCCGATGCTACAGCAGCGCTGGCAAGGTTAGCCGAGTAATCTGCATTTACCCTGTTATAGGTAGCCATATTGGGCGCACTGGTCATGCCCGCAGCATGGATAATATAGCTGTAGCGGTTGTTTTCAATATCCTGCCTCAGCGCCGTTACATTGTTAAAATCAAGGTAGGTAAAGTTAATGTGTAACCCCTTGAGATGTTCAACGTCGCTGCTTTTGCGTACCGCAGCAAATACTTCCAGATTGTTTTTTAATGCTTCCTGTATCAGGTGATATCCTACAAAACCGCTTGCGCCGGTTATAAGTACCCGTTCCCTCATATAGCTTTTTCGTATAATCGGTATTTCTTGTACGGATCGCCTTTGATGGCTTTAATGGCTTCGTTGATCATGGTGTTGTTCTCCAAAGTCCAGCCAGCCTCGGCATGTTTAAATCCTTTGCGCTTGTATTCTTTTATAATAGTACCATACAGACAGGCCTCAATACCCATTTTGCGATAGCCTTCAACCACGCCCAGGGCGTAAATGCGGATGCTCTGTATTTTACTTTTGTTAAACAATAGCTTAAAGAGACCTGAGGGGAGCAGGCGTCCTTTTTTAATAGTCTTAAATATTTCGTTGTAGTTTGGCAATGCTAAACCAAAGGCAACAATCTTGCCATTCTGTTCGGCCACTAAAGCAAAATCAGGGTCAAGGATGAGCTTCAGGTCTTTAGCCAGGTAATCAAACTCGTCATCTGTTAAAGGCACAAAGCCTGTATTCTGATCCCAGGCTGAGTTATATACCTCGCGCAGCCTGACTGTTTCGTTCTTAAAATCTTTCAGATTTACCTTGCGGATAACAATGTTATTACGTTTCAAACGCTCTTGCAAAGCATCCAGCAAGCGTACGGATTTATCGTCATAATTACCGCCTTCCCAATGCCAGGCAATCAGGTCAACCTCTTTGGCGAAGCCGTAACTGTCAATCAGATCGGCATAGTAAGGGTAGTTGTAGGTCTGCATCAGGAACGGCGAGCTGTCAAAACCTTCTATCAGTAAGCCGCAGGGCTCGTTGGTAGAAAAGTTTACAGGACCTTTCAGTTTTTGGGTTACGCCGCGGTCTTTCAACCAGCCGGTAACAGTATCAAACAGCAGCCGGGAAACTTCCTTATCGTTCACACAATCAAAAAAGCCAAAGAAGCCATCGCTGGCATGGTTAAACTGATTATGACCGTTGTTTAGAATGGCGGCTATGCGGCCAACAATCTTGCCGCCCTCATAGGCCAGGAAGCATTGTATTTTATTATGCTGATGGAAAGGATGCTTGGTCAGCAGATCGCGCTGGGCGATGAAAAGTTCAGGGACGTAGTAGGGGTCGTTTTTGTAGAGCTCGTGCGGGAAATCAATAAACGCGGCTAAATCACTTTTGGAGCTTACAGGAACAACTGTCTTCATAACTGGATCTTTGGTTCAAACTACTATCCTTTTGGAAAATCAACTTAAAATATAAAGCGCGCAAGTTAGCCTTTTTAAGTAAAAGCTAATTGCGCGCTTTAGGTATTTTTATATTTTTTCCTTAACGGTAGTTACCCCCACTTCTTTGAAAGCTTTAGTTATCTTTTCAATAGCTTCGTCAATCTGCGCGAAGGTGTGGGTAGCCATCAACGAAAAGCGTAATAAAGAAGAGTCTGAAGGCACGGCCGGAGAAACCACCGGGTTTACAAAGATGCCGTCGTCCTGCAGGTATTTAGTTACCAGGAAGGTTTTATCATTATCACGAACATAGATAGGCAGAATAGGGCTTTCAGTTGGGCCCAGGTCAAAGCCTTCGTCTTGCAGCAAACGCATGGCGTAGTTGGTGTTTGCCCACAGTTTTTCTATGCGATCCGGCTCGCTTTCAATAATATCAAGGGCAGCAATAACGCTGGCTACAGAGGCCGGCGGCATGCTTGCACTAAACATCAGGGCACGTGCACGGTGTTTCAAATAATCAATAGTAGCAGCATCGGCAGCAATAAAGCCACCTAATGATGCCAGTGATTTACTGAAGGTACCCATAATCAGGTCAACATCATCAGTTAAACCAAAGTGAGATGCAGTACCGGCCCCATTATGGCCAATAACGCCCAAACTGTGCGCATCGTCAACCATAATGTTGGCGCCATAGCGGTGAGACAGCTCAACAATTTCCGGTAACTTAACAATATCTCCTTCCATGCTGAAAATACCGTCAACTACAATCAGTTTTACGGCTTCTTCCGGCAGCATGGCCAATTTGCGCTCTAGGTCGGCCATGTCATTATGCGCATATTTAATAACGCGCGAGAATGATAAACGGCTGCCATCAATTAGCGAAGCGTGGTCATATTCGTCTAAGATCAGGTAATCATTACGGCCGGTGATGCACGATAACACACCTAGGTTTACCTGAAAACCGGTGCTGAAAAGCACGGCCGCCTCTTTGCCAACATAATTGGCCAGGCGTTCTTCCAGTTCAATGTGAATATCAAGCGTTCCGTTTAAAAAGCGCGATCCTGCGCATCCTGTCCCATACTTATCCGTTGCCTTTTTAGACGCCTCCTTGATTTTAGGATGGTTTGTTAGTCCTAAATAAGAGTTAGAGCCAAACATCAACACCCGTTTACCATTGATCATCACTTCGGTGTCTTGTCCAGACTCAATGGGCCTGAAAAAAGGGTAGATTCCTTTCTCCTTTATAATTGCCGCATCTTTGAACTGAGCAATTTTATCATGTAGCTTTTTACCCATGTATTAACTCTGCTTAAATTTTTTGTAAAAATACCATGAAAAAGGTAATAACTAATATATCATTATAATTTTTTTAACAACGGCTTAACCGGTATTGGGTTTTTTCCCAACATGCAAATTAATCAATTTTTTATTGAAAATCGTGCCATAAAATTGTATTTTCTTTAGAAAGGTTCGCTTCTGCCTGCCATACGTCGGTATTCTGTCATAAGATTGTAACAGAATTATGATGTTGCAACACCTTGTTAATTTAATTTGAATATTTGACCAATTCCCCTAATTGGTAAAACTCTTTACCGCTGTCCATGTTATTTTGTGGCACATTTATACACCGTATGAAAATATTTCACCGGATTATTATCCTGTTCTTTTTTTTGTCGCCTTTGCGTTTGTTTGCCCAGGCAACTGCAGACACAGTGCCAACTGCACTAGGCTTGAGGCAATGTATTGAGTATGCTTTGCATAATCAACCGGCTGTGCGCCAGGCTGCTATTGACGAAGCTATTAACGAGCGCGACATCCACATTGGCCTTGCCGGGTGGCTGCCTCAGGTAAATTCTAATAATAGCGCCAGCCATTATTTTAAAGGTAGCCCCGTTAATGGGGGCGCCGCTGCCGCAACGGGTTCAACCGGTACCACCGCTGCCGATATTCGTAACATTTCTACCATCG
>Ga0153918_1000273_pt1 | contig 28787 bp, 25 predicted proteins | sample TSFL002MetaG_FD_104687 | JGI IMG/M metagenome (GOLD analysis project Ga0153918, IMG submission 104687) | Attine ant fungus gardens microbial communities from Florida, USA - TSFL002 MetaG | ecosystem: Host-associated > Fungi > Mycelium > Unclassified | place: USA: Florida, Paynes Creek Historic... | reverse complement strand
TACCCGGCCTACGGGGTTGTGGGTCTGTTTGTGCCGGGTGGCGCTGCGCTTACCCGGCCTACGGGGTTGTGGGTCTGTTTGTGCCGGGTGGCGCTGCGCTTACCCGGCCTACGGGGTTATGGGTCTGTTTGTAGGCCGGGTAAGGCGAAGCCGCCACCCGGCACAACCCACTTACAGAGAGTGATCTTTCGTTTCGTGGGTCAGCAGCAACGCAATCAGCGTCAATGCCGCCATCGCCGCCAGATACACACCCACATAGAACAGACCGTAGTTCGCCTGTAACCAGGTGGCGATATACGGTGCAACAGATGCGCCCAGGATAGAAGAGACGTTATAGGAGAAAGACGCTCCGGTATAACGCACTTCGGTCGGGAACAGCTCTGGCAACAGTGCACCCATCGGGCCGAAGGTCAGCCCCATCAGGCTCAAACCAATCAGCAGATAAGCCATCACCAGCGCAGGGCTACCTGAACCCAGCAGCGGCGGGAAGACAAACAGCGCAAACAGGATAATCAGCGAGGTGATCACAATCATGCTTGCACGACGGCCAAATTTGTCCGCCAGCAGGCCTGCAATCGGCACCATCACGCCAAAACCAACAACCGCCATCATCAGCATCCACAGCACTTCATTACGCGGTAACCCCAGGCCAACAGGTGCGGCAGCCGTGCTGAACGTCATTGAGTAGACGGTCATAATGTAGAACAGCGTATAGGTCGCCAGCATGATGAACGTGCCCAGCACGGTCACGCGAACGTGTTTGGTCAGCAGCGTACCCAGCGGCACTTTAACCTGCTTTTTCGCCGCCGCCACTTTGGCGAACACGGGGGTTTCATGCAGGGAAACGCGCACGTACAGGCCAATCAGAACCAGCACGGCAGAGAAGATAAACGGAATACGCCAGCCCCAGTTCATGAACTGCTCATCTGTTAGCAGCCAGGAGAGCAGCAGGAAAGTACCGTTGGCAAAGAAGAAGCCAATCGGGGCGCCCAGCTGTGGGAATGAACCATAAAGCGCGCGCTTACGGGCAGGGGCATTTTCGGTTGCCAGCAGCGCTGCACCTCCCCATTCACCACCCAGCCCCAGACCCTGACCAAAGCGCGCCAGCGCCAGCAGAACCGGTGCCAGAATGCCGATGGTTTCGTAAGTTGGCAGCAGGCCAATCGCCACGGTAGAAATCCCCATGGTCAGCAGTGATGCCACCAGTGTGACTTTACGGCCAATGCGGTCACCAAAGTGCCCAAACAGTGCAGAGCCAATCGGGCGTGCGACGAAAGCGATGGCGAAAGTCGCCAGAGACTGTAGCGTGGCGGCCGTTGGGTCACCCTGCGGGAAGAAGATATGCGGGAAAACGATAACCGCGGCTGTGGCATAAATATAAAAGTCGAAGAACTCAATGGCGGTGCCAATCAGCGAGGCGACGACAACTTTATTACGTGAGTTAACTGGCGTGCTTTCCGGTTCAGTGTCGAGTGTTGTGGCGGTTGCTTGCATAAAATATTCTTATATTTTGACGAACGAACGGCCATATTACGCACAGCAAAAGCGACATTTCAATCTGTAACAAACCGGATAAATGGCGATAAAAGCAGCAAAAAGCGGATAATTTTCAGACCAGCAAAATATCTTCCATGAAATGCTTCACAGTTTTCAAATATCAGCGAATAAAACTGGTTTTCGGTTAAATAAAAGTTACGGGCTGGATTTATATTCTGAAATTATAGAGCGGGCTGAATTTTTGCATTCTTATTCAGCCCGGAGATTCCATCAGGTGTGGGTTTTACCCGGCATCCTCGGGTCATCTTTGTATTGCGCGGTGGCTATCCACGCGGCGCAAAACAGCGTCAGGCGGGCGAAGAAGTAGAAGAACGCCATCAACCCCAGTACCGAGCCGAATGCCGCACCCGACGGGGATTTCACCAGCGCTGGCAGGGTGTAGGTCATCACGATTTTGATTATCTCAAAACCAATGGCCGCAATCAGCGTGCCGCGGATCAGCGCCTTTTTACGTGGCCGGTGGCGCGGTAATCGCCAGAATATCCAGAAGAACAGCAGGTAGTTGGCAAAGACAGAAATGGCCAGCCCAATGCCTCGCCATGCAGGTTTAAGCCATTCAATGCTGTCGAGATAGAGCGCTGAAATAATCATCTGCTGCGCTGAACCGGCTACAGAGGTGATGGAAAGCGTCACAATCAGGGCCACAAGCAGGCCGATCAGCGAAACAAAATCACGGAAGTACTTAATCCAGATTTTCTCCTGATCCTGCGGCGTGCGTTCCCACACGTCGCGAGACTGAGCGCGAATCGCCTCACGCAGGTTTCCCATCCAGTTAATGCCGGAATAGAGCGCGATGAGCAAACCGACCAGCCCAACGGTGGTACGTTGCTGCACGGCGGTATTGATGGTGCTTTTGAGGGTGCCAGCGAGCGTAGGGTCGCTGACGTTCATCAGGATCTTGTCGAAGATGTCCTGAAGCAGTGTGGGATGCCAGGCAAGGATAAAACCTGCGGCAGCAAACGACACCATCAGGATGGGGATCATCGACAGAAATGAGAAATAGGTAATGGCGGCGCCAAACTGATTCCCCATACGGTCGTTGAAGCGCTCCGTTGCGCGTATCAGATGCGCAATCAAAGGCCTGCGCTGGATCTTCTGCGCCGTGCTGGTGACGGTTTTCAGCGCCTGGACGGCTTTTCCTGGGGTATTTTCCTGTGGGGGACGTTGCTGGTTGTTTTCCGGCGTCACACGCTTTTCCTTATTCGTTTGGCGGGATGTTATTGAAATTATAGCCTGCGCTTAATCAACATAGGCTTTCATTAATACGGTTAGCCACTCCATGAACAGATGGACACGGCGGGAGAGGTTGCGCCGGTGCGGATAAATTAACGACACGGGCATCGGCTCTGCGCGGTATTGCGGCAGGATCTCGAGCAGTTTTTTGGCGCGCAGCGAATCACGCACGCCAACACGCGGCACCTGGATTATCCCCAGCCCGGCGATACAGGCCGCGTGGTAGGTTTCCGTGCTGTTTACGGTCAGGACCCCGCCCGTTTTTATCCACTGCGTCGCATTGCCGTTGTAATACTCAAAGCCCTGCGGGCGAGTGCCCAGGCTGGCGGCATAGTGAATGACCGCATGTGAAGCCAAATCGTCCAGACTATCCGGGTAACCAAAACGCTCCAGATACTCCGGGCTGGCGCAGTTAATCACCGACAGCTTGCCCAGCGGACGGGCAATCAGCCCGGAGTCCTTCAGCGTGCCAACACGCACCACGCAGTCAAACCCTTCGCGGATCACATCGACCAGGCGATCGCTGCTGCTGAGTTCCAGTTCGATGCCAGGATATTGCTGTAAAAAGGCCGGGAGTTTCGGGATGACTAAATTTCGAGCAACACCCACAGGCATATCGACACGCAACCGTCCGCTGATGCTGGAGGGATCAAGCTGGAACATACCGTCCAGTTCATCGAGGTTGGTCAACAGATCTTTTGCGCGTTCGTAATAGACCATGCCGTCCTGCGTCAGGCTGACGCGGCGCGTGGTGCGGTGCAAAAGCTGTGTGCCCAGCAGGTTTTCCAGCGCCTGAATTTGCCGCGAAACGCTCCCTTTCGGCAGGCCTAAGGTATCCGCTGCGCGGGAAAAACTTTCCAGTTCCGCGACACGGATGAAGAGCTGCATTGCGTGAATTTTATCCATAGGCGTGGCTCATTGTTGTTCGTAATGAAACAGTGAAGCGTTTTTTACTGTCTTTATTGATCTTCTATCACCTAATAAGCTCTTTCTCAATCTTCATCATCACCGGAACGAGGTTTCTTATGTCTGAACGTATTGCATTAGTAACGGGTGGTAGCCGCGGCCTGGGTAAAAACGCGGTATTGAAGCTGGCTGAAGCAGGTACAGGAATTATCCTGACCTATAACAGCAGCGAGAAAGAAGCGCTTGACGTTGTGCGTGAAATTGAAGGAAAAGGCGTTAAAGCCGCAGCATTACAGCTTAACGTCGGCAATGTCGCCAGCTTTGAGGATTTCACCCGCCAAGTTCAGGAAACGCTCAAAAACATCTGGCAGCGTGACACCTTTGATTATTTATTGAACAACGCAGGGACGGGTTTATATGCGCCTTTTGCCGAGACGACGGAAGCACAGTTTGATGAGGCGATGAATGTTCATTTCAAAGGTCCCTTTTTCCTGACCCAGCACCTGCTGTCAGTGATTAAAGACGGCGGCCGCATCCTGAATGTGTCCAGCGGGCTGGCGCGTTTTACCCAGCCTGGCTCCGGCGCTTACGCCTCAATGAAAGGGGCAATGGAAGTGCTGACCCGCTACCAGGCAAAAGAGCTGGGCGCGCGGGGGATTTCGGTCAACATTATTGCCCCGGGCGCGATTGAAACCGATTTTGGCGGTGGACGGGTGCGAGACAACGCGCAGCTGAATCAGTTGCTGGCGTCTCAAACCGCGCTGGGTCGCGTGGGCCTACCGGACGATATTGGCGATGCGATCGCCGCGCTACTGAGCGATAAACTGGGCTGGATGAACGCGCAGCGTATTGAAGTCTCAGGCGGTATGTTCCTGTAATGCAATGGCCTGCGGGGAGGGATCCCCGCACTGGCAATGTTTAAGATAATCCTCAAGCTAATTATGTCAAAATCTGGCGAAATTTAATCAAGCCGGGCATTTTGTAACGCTTCCCGTAGTTGAGTTTGTTCTCAGGCAGACCCTCTGTAGAATCCCCCTCGAATTATTAAGTCCTTATTATCTATCCATGACGATACTTCGTGGCACGAAGTTTTCAGTGGGAGTAAAAATAATGCGAGTAATCATGTTTGACAGGCAGTCAATATTTATTCATGGAGCGATAAGTCATCTGCAAGAAATAATTCCAGAAATAAATATGTCGGGAACCAGTCAGACTGATGAGCTATGGGCGCTTTTATCCGCCTCGCCAACATCAATCGTCATGATTGACGAACGTTTTATTCAGGATGATGGCATGGGCATGCTGGAAGAAATCATGCTGCGTTTCCCGGCACTGCGCGTGGTCATGGTGCTGGCAAAACACGATGTCAGATGGGTTGAGCAGCTTATGCAGAGTAATGTCACGGCTATTATTCCCCGTAATGCACACCCGGAAATGATCTCTGCAATGCTGGAGTCTGTATCCAAAGGGATGGTCTGTTTCCCGGGTGACTGGCTTAAACAGCCTTCCCGACCTCAGCAGGAGCTCTCTTCATTGAGCGAGCGCCAGCGCGAAGTGCTAAAACTGCTGGCGGCGGGTGAGACGAACAAAGAAATTAGCCGCACGCTGAATATCAGCACAGGAACGGTAAAAGCCCATCTGGAAGCGCTCTTTCGCCGCCTGGATGTTAAAAATCGCACGCAGGCAGCCCTGTTTTATACCCGGACAGCCTGAGGTTCATTCGCTGTCGAAAAGTGCACATTCAGCCTGGCGTTGCAGTGCCAGGCTGTTGATCTTCTTACCGTTAAGCATAAGGGCATTGCGCCAGAGCGATGTTGCTTGCGCGTTATTACCACAGGCAACCTCCTGAATAATGCCGGTGTTCAGACAGTCTTTAACCCCGCAGCTGAATATCAGAGAAACAAGGGCATCATGTTTTTCTTGCGTCAGCGGACGAGGAATATTTTCCCGTAGCATGTCTTCACATTTCTGTATATCGTCGAAGAGCAATTGTTCGGCCTGAGCCAGAGTGATAAAAGCTGCCGTTATCTCTTTCGGCCCGATGACATGGCCAAATCCAATAATCCATAAACCACTTTCATCACAATATTTTTCAAGGGACAGACCCTGATAGTGTTTAATTAATTCAATTCCAGATGACGATATCTTTAGCGATCGGCATGTCATATTCGTTTCCTCTCTCTGGCAGGAGAGTAGAGGAAACGGTGGGGGATCAATATCCGCCAAATGGCTGTTGATCTGTTTTTTTAAACCCGAAACTCATGTTTCAACAGACCGAACAGCCAGTCATTGTGCCAGCGCCCGGAAAGGAAATAGCTTTCGCGCAGTTCGCCTTCCAGCCTGAAGCCTGTTTTTTCCAGTAAAGCCCGTGAGGGGATGTTGCCTGCCGTAACGGTGGCGGTCAGCCGACGGATACCTCCCTGGTTAAACGCAAAATCACAGATAGCCTGCAATGACTCAAATCCATAGCCTTTGCCCTGGGCGGACGGTGCGAAAAGAAAACCAACTTCGGCGCAATCATCTTCCCGGTGGATATAACCCGTGACCCCCAGCGGCGTCTGGCTGGCGGTGTCTCGCACCACCAGGCATAACCAGTGCGCGCTGCCTGGTGTCCACGGGGCAAGGCGCGACTCAAAGGCTTCACGGATGTCTGCAACGGAGCGGTCTTCTGCGACAAAGCGCATGACGTCGGGGTGTTGCTGTAACGCAAGAAAGAAGGGCCAGTCCGACTCTTGCAGCGGCGAGCAGGTCAGACGTACGGTGGAAAGGGCAGGCATTCGGATCCTCCAGAGCATTTGTAAATGATTATAGGGCTGTCACTGTATTTCAACAGAAACTCAGGTATGGTTTAACTTCGTATAAATAAAAAGAAAAATGACCTTATCAGGTCTGCCATGATGTATTCGTTGTCCCTGAAGGAAAACAATGACTCTCAGCACATCACATCATATCCGCGAGCAGTTTGAGCACTGCCTGGCGGTCATTCGTCAGGCCTCTGTCGAAATGTTGCTTCTTCTGAATGTCCATGTTTCGGAAGGAAAAGATCCTCGCTGGTTCCTTGAACAACTGGATAGTGCCCGCCTCGCACTCGGTGGCTGGGGCGCTGTGGCAAAAAAACTCAACCTGAATGATGCTGAAATGTCGGACTTTACGCTGCAACTGCGCCTGTTGCAGCAGCGAGTCCCGCAGTACGAAAGCGGGCAGGATGTCAGTGAAAACCAGCTGATTGCGGCCATGCGTTTTGTGACTGCCCTTGAACATGTGCGTCTGCAACAGACGCTTTTAACCTACAGTACAGAGCTTGCGGCAGGCAACGAGATCCAACAACAGCAGGCGCAAAAGCAGGTTCGGGCCATTGAGCTGATGATTAAAGGGTTGATCCAGCAGGCGTGGCCCGATCCGGTACGGCTGAATAATCACCTTAAAACGTTATTTAACGCCGACCGCGTTCGGCGCTGGCTGAAGCTGGGTGAAATCAACGATATCCTCAGCGGCATGATGTTTAGTGAGCTGGCGCAGATGCTGGTGGATAAACGGGAATTTAGCCGTTACTACTCCCCGTTGTTTAGCGACCCGATGATGCTGACGCTGCTGGTTGAGCCGCGAAAAACTCTGCAAACCTTCCTGAATGATATCCGCCAGATCCGCAACAGCATTGCCGTTAACCAGCGTTTAAGCTCTGCACAAATTTTGCTGCTGGATAACTACTACTCGCAAATTACCCGCCCCGTTCAGCGGGCGTTTGAGGAAGGGCGCACGCGCATCAACCCGGCGGGATTGATGTCGGTGGATGCCAGCGAGCTGCATAGCTTCTGGGAAAACGCGCAAAAAATGGACCGCGTCACCGGGGGCGATCTCTTCGAGGTGCGCGATACCATTGAAAAGCCGACTCAGCGTGCGCCGCGCACGCAGGAACAGCGCGACCAGTTGATTTCTGGCCTGCTATGGGCGGCGGTTGGGGTGATGGTGATTGCCATTGTGATGGGGGGATTCTGGCTCGTTACCAGCGGTAAGCCGCCACCAGCAACCGCAAACGTAGAGGAAGCCTCACCGACTCAGGAGATGCGCGAAGCGCCCACTTCCCGTGAAACATTAACGCGCATGGGCGTGACCTGGGATGAAAACAATTTCCGTTCGGCCATCAACCGTAACGACACTCGCGTGGCGCAGCTGTTCCTTCAGGGCGGAATGGACTGGAAGCTTTCATGGACTGAAGAGGCGATGGCCGCGGAGCACGACGGGGTACTGGAGTTGATGCTGCGTTATCGGTCGCAAATGGTGGAAGAAAAACCGTGCCGCCGGTTTATCAACACCCTCAGCCACGCCATGTCGAATGGTGAATCGTTAACCTCGCTGCGCAAGCAGTATCTTAAGGCGTTTTGCACAGTACCTGCGGTGGTGAAGCGCCAGCAGCATGATGCAGATATGGCGACACGTCGCGCCAGGGCGCAGCCGGACGACAGCACGAAAAAATGGCAGTCTATTCAGACCGCTATTTATGATGTGATTCGTTGATATTTCCCTCACCCTCTCCCGGAGGGTTGAGGGTTCCCCAGTCATTTTGTCTTTATTCAGCGATGACAGTAATTCATTGAAATAAAAGACTTGCCGCAACTCCATGGTCCGGCTGAAAATCGCCGAAGCGTTTACGGAAGGCCGGGGCGACGCGCATGGATGCGCGGCGAGGGCGGCTTTACATGGACGTTTCATCCGCCCGTCCCCGATTAGCCTGGAGAAAACGCTGAGGACAAAATTGCCAGGAGCAATTTTGGACAGCGCTTGCGCTGGCCCCGAAGGGGGGAGCCCCAGGGATGGGGCGAACAATTCGCGTAGCGACGATTTTCTTGCCGGGAGCCCGGGTCGCGGCGGTGAGCTACCCTGGCACGTTCACCGGTATTGTGGTGACAGAGTAGCAAGGAACGTAAAGTGAACGGAATGACCACCTGAGCTGTATGTTCCCCCTCACCCCAACCCTCTCCCCAAAAAGGAGAGGGGGCCGTACGTGCCCGTATTTTTTGTGGGCATCCCTCACCCCGGAGGATGAGGGTCAAGGCTCCCCATACAGCCCAATCAAACGCCGCACCACACCGTTCGTCCAGCCGAACCCATCCTGCAACGGGTATTCACCACCACCACCTTCACGCGGCGTGCTGCTGGCAATATGGTACTTCTCAATCAGCTTGTGGTGTTTCTTATAGAAATGATTCACCGTTTGCAGCCAGCTGTGGGCAATCTCATCACCCAGCGAGTCGTTGCCATAGCGTTTGAATCCCTGAATGGCCATCCACTGCAACGGCGCCCAGCCGTTAGGTTTATCCCACTGTTCGCCGGTTTCATGCTCGGTCGCTAAAATACCCCCCGGCGTTAACAAACGGGCGTTAACGGCATCGGCCAGCCGGTCGGCCTGCTCGTGGGTCGCCATGTCGACATACAGCGGCACAATGCTGGCGGCAGAGAACAACGCCATCTCTTCACGCCGCCAGTCGTAATCACGGTAACAGCCGTTCTCGTCATCCCACAGATAGCGGTTGACCGCTGCCCGGCGATCGCTTGCCTTCTGGCGGAAGTGGGCTTCGGCCGATTTGTCACCTTTCAGGCCGGAAAGATTAGCGATGGTGCTTTCCAGCTTGTACAGGAATGCATTCAAATCGATGGGAATAAACTGTGTGGTACGAATGCTGGCAAGCCGCCCGGCATCGCGCAGCCAGCGGGAAGAGTAATCCCAGCCGGAAGCCGCACCCGCCCGCAGGTCGCGATAGACCTCGTTCGGCGGGCGACCGGAGTGTTTCGCGGTTTCTACGTCCTCGATCCATGATTCATCGCGCGGCGTGTCACGGTCGTCCCAGTAGCGGTTAAGCATAGAGCCGTCCGGCATTCGCACTACGTGACGGTAGGCCTGGTTCAGCAGCAGAGATTCTGCGCCGTCCATCCAGAAGGCATATTCCAGCAACAGATGGTCCAGATAGCGCCGCGCACCGCGCACACCATCTTCCTCGAACAGCTCGACCATTAGCGCAAACACTGGCGGCTGCGAGCGGCTCAGGTAGTAGGTGCGGTTGCCGTTGGGAATATGGCCGTAGCGCTCAATCATCCACGCGAAGTTGTCCGCCATGCACTTCAGCATGTCGTGGCGTCCGCTTTCCGCCAGCCCCAGCATGGTGAAGTAGGAATCCCAGTAGTAGGTTTCGCTGAAACGCCCGCCGGGCACGATGTACGCCTGCGGCAGCGCCAGCAGTGACGACCAGGGAATATGGTCCTGCGGTTCGCGCGTCAGCACCGGCCACAGATTATCGATATGTTCTTTCAGGGAAAGATTCGGGTCAGAAATATATTCGCTGGAGAGCACTTCCGGCATCCAGAAGTGGTTCTCTACGAACTGGCGCAAATCGAAATCCCGGTGACGTTTCACCTTGCGATAGCGGATAAGAATATCCAGCGGATCCATTTTCGGCGCGCAGTCGGGGAAGGTTTTGCTGTCTGCAAACAGCCGTGATGACTGCACGTGCTCAAACAGTTCAAGGTAACGATCGGCAGGAGTGAGGGCATCGGATGCGGGCAGCCCCTCGATCATTTCGGGTTCCGGCTCCGCTTCAATCATTTCATCCAGTTTCAACTCGCAGGGATCGGCCTCGTAGCGAAGTTCTTCCTCAATCCCGAACTCGACGATATCGGCGGCGTGTAGTTTCTGGCTGAACATAGTGATAGGGACCTCCGGTTGTATTCACAATGACAGGTTTTTCCGGGTGTCTCATAAGCGTAGACATTCGCTTCGATGCGTGGGGAGTTAAATGTGCGGTAGATCACATTTTGGCAGGAAGGCGCAAAGGATAAAAGGTTACGCAGGTTCATGATAGTTAAACGATAAACCTGCCAACCTCCCATCCCTGAACACCTTAAAATTCAGAGCATTCACTTTGCAACAGAGTATGTATTCACCAGGGCCTTAATAGGCTTCTTCTTCTGTTTCTGCACGCAGTGAATGTGCCTGGGCGAAAATTTCTTCAGACGCGAGAAGAGGGCGATGGCCTTTGCCTTCAGGCTGGATGACAAATTGCAGAGACTCACAAAGAGGAACGTCAACGTGTTCATTGACGTTGCCAATAATGGCATTTGGCGCAAACGGAGCGAGGGCATTCGCAAATGCATGGTTCATTGACTCACGATCCTGGTAATGCTCTTCATGCATCCCCAGCGCACTGCTGATAATGGCGCAATCAATCATCGTGCCCGTTAGCCAGTAACAGGAAGAGGCATATCCCGCACACCAGCGCAGACCACTACCCTGGGTGAAATTCTGCAACAACTGTGTTTTTCCTCCGGCGAAACATGACCCCAGCATCAGGCCTCTGATGTTGAATTTTGCGGATTTCTTGCTAACGGCGCTGAGGATTTCCTTCAACGGCACTTTTGCGATGTGTGTTGAGCTGCCATGGGCTGCAACATAGACGATGGTATTCGCAAAAGTTTGCTTACACAGGCAATCAAGCGCGGTCCTAAAACTACTTTTGTCATAAAAATTCAGAAAATAGACATCAGTATCACCGTGTAACTTTGCGATGCCCTCGATAAACGGTACAACCGAAGAACGGTTAGAATCTTGCCCATCTAACTCCCACGGGGACTCAATCACCAGAATACAATTACTGCTTGTGTGTTTTGGCATTAAAAACTCACTTAAATAAAATTATTACGTTATGTGATTTGGAATTGTTTATTTAAACGCTTTTATTTTGCAGGACAACTCTGCAAATAAATGGACAAAATCGCTGTTGTTTCGACGTAGCGCAGTAAGGCATTAAAGGGATCCACTCACTCGTCATCCTTTCTGATGACAACACTCAAAATGGAACCTTTATGAACCTTAACGCGAAGCGTCAGGGCGCTATGCCTTTGTCTTTACAGAATACGCAGCAAAACACTATATCAGACTTAAATGGCTTAATAGAAAACCGACAATTGGTAGGTTTGAATATCCGGGGGGAGAAAATAAACACGATTCTTTATCGCAGTAATTTAAGTGAAATTTCGTTCTACGATATTTGTTTTTCTAACTTAACGCTCAATTGTTGTTGTCTGGAAACTATTACCTTTGAAAACTGCGATATGCGCAATGTCTGTTTTTCACATTCAATGGTGACAAAACCTATTGTCTTTCGGGGTTGCCAGGTGGCGGGGATGCGTTTGATGAATATGCACAGGAGGATGTTTGTTTTCGAAGAATGTTCTGGCGTCGGGCAAATATTAATCGCCTGACGCCAGAGGCAATGCGAGGTTAACGCATGGTCACAAACTCTTCCGCCGCAGTTGGGTGGATCGCCACGGTGTTATCGAAGTCTTTCTTGGTTGCGCCCATTTTCAGTGCCACTGCAAAGCCTTGCAGGATCTCATCCATACCAAAGCCAATACCGTGAATACCGACAATTTTCTCTTCCGGGCCAACGCATACCAGCTTCATGCGGCATGGCTGACGGTGAGAGGTGACGGCGGTATACATCGCGGTAAACGCCGATTTGTACACTTTCACCTGGTCATCGCCATACTGTTCGCGCGCCTGCGGCTCGGTTAAGCCTACGGTGCCGATTGGCGGGTGGCTGAACACCACGGTCGGGATGTTGCTGTAGTCCAGATGCTCGTCCGGCTTGTTGTTAAACAGACGCTCAGAGAGACGACGGCCTGCGGCGACGGCGACGGGAGTCAGTTCAACGGCCCCGGTGTTATCACCCACCGCATAAATGCCAGGCACGCTGGTGTTCTGGAATTTATCGACGACGATATAGCCGTTGTCGTTGGTTTTCACGCCAGTGACGGCCAGGTTGAAGTTGTCGTTTGCCGGCTCACGACCAATCGCCCAGATCAGGCAATCGACGGTCTGGCTGCGGCCATCTTCCAGCTCCAGGGTCAGGCTGCCGTCTGCATTTTTCACGACCGCTTTTGGTACAGCGTGGGTGTGCAGGGTTGGGCCTTCGGCGTTCATCACTTCGACCAGGGTGTCGACGATCAGCGGGTCGAAGCTGCGCAGTGGCGCGTGCTTACGCACAAACAGATGCGCTTCGGCGCCCAGGCCGTTAATCACACCAGCCAGCTCAACCGCGATGTAACCAGCGCCAATAACCGCAACGCGTTTTGGCAGGGCAGGCAGTTCGAAGAAACCGTCGGAGTCGATACTGTATTCCACACCAGGAATGTTCGGGTGGCTCGGGCGGCCACCGGTGGCGATCAGGATATGATCGGCGGTGATCGTCTCGCCGTTGACTTCGATCGTTTTGGCATCAACAAAGCGCGCAAAACCCCGGATCACATCGACGTTGTTTTTGCCCAGTACGTTGTCATACGAGGTATGGATACGGTCGATATAAGCCGTACGGCTGGCAATCAGCTTGTCCCAGTCAAAGTTATTGATGGTGGTGTCAAAGCCGTAATCCGGGCCATACATATGAATAGCTTCACGGATTTGCGCCGCGTGCCACATGACTTTTTTCGGTACACAACCCACGTTCACGCAGGTGCCGCCAAGCTCTTTGGCTTCAATCAGCGCACACTTCTGGCCGTACATGGCTGCACGGTTGATAGAGGCGATGCCGCCGCTGCCGCCGCCGATTGCGATGTAGTCATAATGCTTCGTCATAGCTTTTATCCTTAATCGTGAATTGCCGCGATTGTATACCTGAAATCAATAGGTTCCACCAATGGCTGCGATTACTCAGGCACGATCCAGCTCACTGTCGCATGGCCGGTACCGGCTGGCACCAGCGTTTTGTGCAGCCACGGCAGCACGTTGTTCATTTGCGCTTCGAGCTTCCACGGCGGGTTGATCACAATCATGCCGGAAGCGGTCATGCCGCGCTGGTCGCTGTCCGGGCGTACGGCCAGCTCAATTTGCAGGATTTTGCGGATGCCGGTGGCTTCCAGGTCTTTGATCATGCGCTTGATTTGTGCGCGCAGTACCACCGGATACCACAGTGCATAAGTACCGGTTGCAAAACGTTTGTAGCCTTCGTTGATGCCGGTTACCACGGCCTGATAGTCGGTTTTGATTTCGTATGGCGGGTCAATCAACACCAGACCACGGCGGGAAACTGGTGGCAGTTTGGCTTTCAGTTGCTGGTAGCCATCGGCTTTTTCCACGCGAGCGCGGTTATCTTTCTGGAATTCGGAACGCAGCAGTGGGAAATCGCTCGGGTGCAGTTCGGTCAGCTGAAGGCTATCCTGCTCGCGCAGCAGCTGGCGGGCAATCAGTGGAGAGCCCGGGTAGTAACGCAGCTGGCCGCTACGGTTGAAATGCTCAACCACGCCGATATAAGGCTCCAGTTCTGCCGGCAGGTCATCCTGCTGCCAGATGCGGGCGATGCCTTCAAGATATTCACCGGTGCGCTCAGCGTGCTCGCCGCTCAGCTGATAACGGCCCGCGCCAGCGTGCGTGTCCAGATAGAGAAAAGGTTTATCTTTCTCTTTGAGCGATTCGATGATCAGGCTCTGAACGGTGTGTTTAAGGACGTCGGCGTGGTTGCCTGCGTGAAAGCTGTGGCGATAACTGAGCATGGATGCAGAGATTCCGGGAAGTAAACAAGTTAAGCGCTAGTTTACCGTAGATCTGCCTGGATTACCGCTAAAGCGCCGTGCTGTTTCAATTCTGGCAAAAGCGTTGCAAAACATATCGGTGTCATAAAAGTGTCAACCAGCAGGGCTAGCGTCGCAGGCAGGCAAGGTAATTCTTTGAATAAAAGGAAAAATAATGAAGCTGCAATTCACACTGCTCACATCAGCACTCCTCCTCGCGCTGCCGGTACTGGCAAAAGAGGTTCCGCTCAACCAGGCCGCCGATATCGCCAGCAGCGTTACGCCGGCATCAGCCAGCCCGTCGTTTAATGCTCTGGAATCCCAGGCGCTGACCCAACTGCGCGATGCGCTAAAAGGCGATGCCGCAACGCTCACGCGTGACCAGCTCGAAAAGGCGAAGCAGAACAAAACGCAGGCCGATAAAGCCTGGCTTAAGGCCAGCGGCTATGACTTCCGGGTGAAAGAGAACCAGCAGGCGGGTATCGAACTGCTGTCGGCATTCAGCACACTGCCGGAAACCGTTATCAACGAAAACCTCAAAACAGTGACCGACATTAACCGTGATGCTTCGCAACTCACTCGCCATCAGGCGCTGGCGGATGCCGAAGGGATTAGCTATCTCTATTTCCTGAGCGACGCGCTGGGGCCGCGTCTGGGCAAGGCATTTCTTGATGCCTACGACAAAGGGGAGCTTGGCAAAGCCGCCGCGCTGATTAAGGCTTCAGAAGTCAGCACTGGCGAGGCGAAAAAGCACTTTAATAACCCGCGCCCGTTCCTGATTCAGGGCAATACCATTCATCTGGTGCCTGATGATGTGGTAGTGAAAGACAATCACCCCTATACCGCTGATGGCGGCTCGTTCCCGAGTGGGCACACCAACACCGGTTACACCGATGCGTTGCTGATGGCAGAGATGATCCCGGAGCGTTTTGATGCGCTGGTGACGCGAGGGGCACGCTATGGTTATTCCCGCATTGTCCTCGGCGTGCACTATCCGCTGGATGTGATGGGCTCGCGAATGGTGGCGCAGCGTAATGTGGCCCATTATCTGAATGATGCCAAATATCGCGCGCTGTTTAACGAAGCCCGCGACCAGCTGCGCACCGCGCTGGAAAAAGAGTGTGGGACATCGCTTGCCGAGTGCGCAAAGACCGACGGCAAGAACGATCCGTATCGTGCCCCGGCCATGCAGACGTTCTATCGCTTCACCATGACCTACGATCTGCCGCAGCAAAAAGGCGAACAGCAGAGTCTGAAAGTGCCTGAAGGGGCAGACGTGCTGCTGGAAGCGGCGCTGCCAAACCTCAGCACAGCCCAGCGTCAGGCGCTGATGGTGAAAACGGCACTGCCTGCGGGTTATCCGCTCTCCGGTACAACGCCGGATCAGCAATTCTGGCAGCGTCTGAACCTGCCTGCTGCCTATGCGCTTGGACATCACGCACACTAAATCCCCCGCGCCCGATAGCGTTACGCTGTCGGGCGTAATTCCCCGCTTCCGCCATTGAAATCCTCTACACTTAACCCCATTACTAAACCAATATGCACAGCGCCGGATGCGCGCTTCATTCATCTTCTTCAACAGGACAGCGCTTATGACCAATCCATTACTGATGCCTTTTTCGTTGCCGCCGTTTTCTAAAATCCTCCCTGAGCATGTGGTTCCAGCCGTTACGCAGTCGCTGGATAATTGCCGTGCGGCGGTAGAAAGCGTGGTGGCGCAAGGCGCGCCGTACACCTGGGAAACTCTGTGTCAGCCGCTGGCGGAAGTGGATGACGTGCTCGGCCGTATCTTTTCGCCGGTGAGTCACCTGAATTCGGTGAAAAACAGCCAGGAGCTGCGCGAAGCCTATGAGCAAACCCTGCCGCTGCTCTCTGAGTACAGCACCTGGGTGGGTCAACATGAAGGGCTGTACAAAGCCTACCGCGACCTGCGCGATGGCGATCACTATGCGTCACTGAATACCGCGCAGAAGAAATCCGTGGATAACGCGCTGCGTGATTTTGAGCTGTCCGGTATTGGTCTGCCAAAAGAGAAACAGACTCGCTATGGCGAAATTGCCGCGCGTCTGTCTGAGCTGGGCAACCAGTACAGCAACAACGTGCTGGATGCCACGATGGGCTGGACGAAACAAGTGACCGACGAAGCCGAGCTGGCCGGGATGCCGGAAAGCGCGCTGGCGGCAGCGAAAGCACAGGCCGAAGCGAAAGAGCTGGACGGTTTCCTGTTAACGCTTGATATCCCAAGCTACCTGCCGGTAATGACCTATTGCGACAATCAGGCGCTGCGTGAAGAGATGTACCGCGCGTACAGCACCCGCGCGTCCGATCAGGGCCCGAATGCGGGCAAATGGGACAACAGCCCGGTGATGGCTGAAATCCTCGCCCTGCGTCACGAGCTGGCGCAACTGCTGGGCTTTGAAAGCTATGCCTTCAAATCCCTCGCCACCAAAATGGCGGAAAACCCACAGCAGGTGCTGGATTTCTTAACCGACCTCGCAAAACGAGCCCGTCCACAGGGCGAGAAAGAGCTGGCTCAGCTGCGTGCCTTCGCGAAAGCGGAATTCGGCGTGGATGAGCTACAGCCGTGGGATATCGCGTACTACAGCGAAAAACAGAAACAGCATCTTTACAGCATCAGCGATGAGCAGCTGCGCCCGTACTTCCCGGAAAACAAAGCAGTTAACGGCCTGTTCGAAGTGGTGAAACGTATCTACGGTATTACCGCCAAAGAGCGTACTGACATCGATGTCTGGCACCCGGACGTGCGTTTCTTCGAGCTGTACGACGAGAAGAACGAACTGCGCGGCAGCTTCTATCTGGATCTCTATGCGCGTGAAAACAAACGCGGTGGGGCATGGATGGACGACTGCGTGGGCCAGATGCGTAAAGCCGATGGTTCTCTGCAAAAACCGGTCGCTTATCTGACCTGTAACTTTAACCGTCCGGTGAATGGCAAACCTGCGCTGTTTACTCACGACGAAGTGATTACCCTGTTCCACGAGTTCGGTCATGGCCTGCACCATATGCTGACCCGCATTGAAACCGCAGGCGTTGCCGGTATCAGCGGTGTGCCGTGGGATGCGGTCGAGCTGCCAAGCCAGTTTATGGAAAACTGGTGCTGGGAGCCGGACGCGCTGGCGTTCATCTCTGGTCACTTTGAAACAGGCGAACCGCTGCCGAAAGCACTGCTGGATAAAATGCTGGCGGCGAAGAACTACCAGGCGGCGATGTTTATCCTGCGTCAGCTGGAGTTCGGCCTGTTCGACTTCCGCCTGCACGCTGAATTCAGCCCGGAACAAGGGGCGAAAATCCTCGAAACCCTGGCCGAGATTAAAAAACAGGTCGCTGTTATTCCTGGGCCAACCTGGGGTCGTTTCCCGCACGCGTTCAGCCATATCTTCGCGGGTGGTTACGCGGCAGGTTACTACAGCTACCTGTGGGCCGATGTACTGGCAGCAGATGCCTTCTCTCGCTTCGAAGAAGAGGGGATTTTCAACCGTGAAACCGGCCAGTCGTTCCTGGATAACATCCTGACGCGTGGCGGCTCTGAAGAGCCAATGGTGCTGTTCAAACGTTTCCGTGGCCGTGAGCCGCAGCTGGATGCGATGCTCGAGCATTACGGGATCAAAGGCTGATTGTTACGTGAAGATCTGCTTAGTAGATGAATCAGGCGCCGGAGACGGCGCCTTATCTGTTCTGGCCGCCCGCTGGGGGCTGGAGCACGATGACGAAAATCTGATGGCGCTGGTGATGACGCCAGAACATCTGGAATTACGTAAACGCGACGAGCCGAAGCTTGGTGGGATCTTTGTCGACTTCGTGGGCGGTGCCATGGCGCACCGGCGCAAATTCGGCGGTGGTCGCGGCGAAGCGGTCGCTAAAGCGGTCGGGATCAAAGGCAGTTATCTGCCGGATGTGGTGGATGCCACGGCGGGATTGGGGCGCGATGCCTTTGTGCTGGCGTCTGTTGGCTGCCGTGTGCGGATGCTGGAGCGTAATCCGGTTGTGGCAGCGTTGCTGGATGACGGGCTTACCCGTGGCTGTGCAGACCCGGAAATTGGCCCGTGGTTGCAGGAGCGTTTACAGCTTATTCACGCTTCCAGCCTGACGGCGCTGACGGATATTACGCCGCGTCCGCAGGTGGTCTATCTTGACCCGATGTTCCCGCATAAGCAGAAAAGCGCGCTGGTAAAAAAAGAGATGCGTGTGTTTCAGTCGCTGGTGGGGCCGGATTTGGATGCTGATGGTCTGCTGGAGCCTGCTCGCCTGCTCGCGACAAAGCGTGTGGTGGTGAAGCGCCCGGACTATGCGCCACCGCTGGCGGATGTTGCTACAACCAACGCGGTGACCACCAAAGGGCACCGGTTTGATATCTACTCAGGTACGCCGGAATAAAAAAAGCCGGGTGGCGGCTTCGCCTTACCCGGCCTACGTCCTCGATCTATCCCCTCTCCCTTTGGGAGAGGGTTAGGGTGAGGGGAATTTAACGCACTTACTCTTCTTCTTCGTCACGCAGTGGAACAATCAGCATATCCACGTGAACGGTGTTGATCAGCTGACGCGCTGAAGACATCAGCTTGCTCCAGAAGTCCTGGTGATGACCGCAAACCACCAGGTCCATATCGTATTTCTTGATTGCATCAACCAGTACCTGACCCAGATCGCCGCTACCGCTTAAGGTTTCGGTGATAGGGTAGCCCGCATTGGTAGACAGCTCGCTCAGCGCATGGTGAGTCTCTTCGGAGATACGCTTTTGCATATCGCCCAGATTCACATCGATCAGACCGGTATAGAGATCGGAGTAATTCACATCAACGTGAATCAAAGAAACTTTCGCGTTATAGGGACGCGCCATGGATACCGCTTTATCAACCAGCACTTTGCTCTCTGGGGAGAGGTCTACCGCGATGAGAATGTGTTTGTAAGCCATAGTGTTACTCCTTCCTTAAGTTATCGATGACTAAAAGAGAAAGCCGTCGTCTATTGCTTTCATTACGGCCCAGTTCAACAAATTTTTCAAGCCTTCGTGTTGATAACGATTAACCTTGTGGCAAAAAAATTAACGGATCTCCTACACTATTTAATGAGCCGTTCGGATATTAAAACGCGAACCGGATCGACTTTTGAGTCATTCTTTCACTGAACTGTCTGTCAGGGCATTGGGGTGCGGTAGCTCAGGAGCCTTGCTTCATGGGCGGACGCCGGGGAGGATGTATGATTAGCACCGTCGCATTGTTTTGGGCGTTATGCGTAGTTTGCATAGTGAATATGGCGCGCTATTTCTCATCGTTACGTGCGCTGTTAGTGGTACTTCGTGGTTGCGATCCGTTGCTTTATCAGTATGTGGACGGTGGAGGGTTCTTCACCTCGCATGGACAGCCCAGCAAGCAGATGCGTCTGGTGGGGTATATCTATTACCAGCGCTACCGCGATCATCACGATGAAGAGTTTATCCGTCGCTGTGAGCGCCTGCGTCGTCAGTTCATTTTAACCAGCGCCCTGTGCGGCCTGGTCGTGGTCAGTATGATTGCATTGATGATTTGGCACTGAGCATAAAAAAAGCGGGCCAGTTTCCTGGCCCGCTTTTTTGTTGCGCTTAACGAATTAAATCAGTTTCAGCGCAATCCAGTACAAACCACCAGACAGCAGGATGGATGCCGGGAGTGTGAACACCCAGGCCATCAGAATGTTGGTCACAGTTTTGCGTTGCAGACCACCACCGTCAACAATCATGGTACCCGCCACGGAGGACGAAAGTACGTGGGTCGTGGACACTGGCATCCCGGTGTAGCTCGCCAGACCGATAGAAACTGCCGCTGTCATCTGCGCGGACATACCCTGCGCATACGTCATGCCTTTCTTACCAATCTTCTCGCCGATCGTTGTCGCCACACGGCGCCAGCCAATCATCGTACCGATACCCAGTGCCAGCGCTACCGCCATGATGATCCAGATTGGCGCGTACTCAATGGTATTGAGCATATCGCCTTTCAGTTTCTTCAGCAGTCGCTGGTCGTCAGCGCTTGTGCCAGGTTGTTTCGCCACTTTATCCGTCACATCAGAGATGCAAAGCATAATGCGGCGCAGCTGACCGCGCTGCTCAACGGTGAGTTTGTCGTAGCTTTCGATATCGCCCAGCATACCTTTCGCACGTTCCAGCGCATTAATCGCATTTGCCGGGTGGCAGTGGAACTCGCCAGGTGCGGTGGTTGCGCCCGCTTCAGGTGAAGGGATCAGCTGGTCAACACCGGTCGCTTGCTTCAGCAGCTCAGGGTGCTGCTGGAAGTAAATTTCGACGTTGTTCACGGCATCACGGGTACGCGTGATTTCGTAACCGGAAGCATTCATGTTGACCACAAAGCCTGCCGGAGCAACACCAATCAGTACCAGCATTACCAGACCAATGCCTTTCTGACCATCGTTCGCGCCGTGTGAGAAGGCCACGCCGATAGCGGAAAGGATCAGGGCAATACGCGTCCAGAATGGCGGTTTTTTCTTGCCGTCTTTCTTCTCACGCTCTGCCGGTGTCAGGTGAATACGGGAGCGTTTTTTGGTATTGCTCCAGTAACGACGCAGGATGAAAATCAATCCACCTGCTACCACCAGACCCACGATAGGGGAGACGATAAGTGAGGCAAAAATCCCCATCACTTTCGGGATGTTCAGCGCATCAACAACCGATGTACCGGTCATCAGGGCGTTTGTTAACCCAATACCGATAATCGCGCCGATGAGGGTGTGAGAACTGGATGCAGGCAGGCCGAAATACCAGGTACCGAGGTTCCAGATAATTGCAGCAAGCAGCATTGAGAACACCATAGCAAGGCCATGGCCAGAACTAACGTTAAGCAGCAGATCCGTTGGCAACATATGCACGATGGCATACGCAACGCTCAGTCCGCCCAGGAGGACACCAAAAAAGTTAAATACCGCCGCCATAACAACCGCAAGTTGCGACTGCATTGCGCGAGTGTAGATAACCGTTGCTACTGCGTTTGCAGTGTCGTGGAAGCCGTTGATTGCTTCGTAAAACAGAACAAAAACCAGTGCAAGCAATAATAAAAGCCCGGTATGTAAATCCAGGCCAGCAAACAAATGTAGCATAGGACGTTACGCCATTTTGAGGACATGAACGCGGCGCATTATCCAGGACAAATGCGCAACGGGCAAAGTGAAATATAGCTTTTTTTTGATATTCCTTCGGCTTTGTTGGGCTTAGGTAAAGAAATATATTTTATATTTCAAATATATGACTGATATCTGGCTTATTTGCGCTGGTGCGACCACAGCGGAAACTTTACAATCCGCGCAGTTAACGAAGAGGGTTTTGACGTGGAAAGGTTTGATGCCGTTGTGATTGGGGCCGGTGCGGCGGGTATGTTTTGTGCGGCAATGGCCGGGCAAGCGGGCCGTCGGGTACTGCTGCTGGATAATGGTAAAAAACCCGGACGCAAGATCCTGATGTCTGGCGGGGGCCGCTGCAACTTTACCAATTTGTATGTCGAACCCGCGGCGTATTTGAGCCAAAACCGTCATTTTTGCAAATCTGCGCTGGCGCGCTACACCCAGTGGGATTTTATCGATCTGGTGGGTAAGCACGGCATCGCCTGGCACGAAAAAACGCTGGGGCAGCTGTTCTGCGACGACTCCGCTCAGCAGATTGTCGATATGCTGGTGGCCGAGTGCGAAAAAGGTGCTGTGGTGACGCGCCTGCGTACGGAAGTGCTGGAAGTATCGCGCGATGAGCAAGGCTATACGCTGCAACTGAACGGGGAAACCGTCAGCGCGGATAACCTGGTGATTGCCAGCGGTGGGCTGTCGATGCCGGGGTTGGGGGCATCACCGTTTGGCTATAAAATTGCTGAACAGTTTGGCCTGAAGGTGCTCCCTACACGCGCCGGACTCGTGCCGTTTACGCTGCATAAGCCGTTACTTGAACAACTGCAGACGCTCTCTGGCGTGTCTGTTCCTTCTGTGATCACTGCCGAAGATGGCACAGTATTTCGTGAAAATCTGCTCTTTACCCATCGTGGGCTTTCCGGCCCGGCGGTGTTGCAGATCTCCAGCTACTGGCAGCCGGGCGAGTTTGTGACGGTCAACCTGGTGCCTGATTGCGACCTGGAAAGCTTCCTGGACGAGCAGCGCAATGCGCATCCTAATCAAAGCCTGAAAAATACGCTTGCGATGCAGTTGCCGAAGCGTCTGGTTGAGTGTTTACAGGTGTTGGGGCAGGTGCCGGATGTGTCCCTTAAGCAGCTTAACAGCCGCGATCAGCAGGTGCTGGTCGATACCCTGACAAACTGGCGCGTGCAGCCCAACGGTACCGAAGGCTACCGTACCGCAGAGGTGACGCTTGGCGGCGTTGATACCGATGGGCTTTCCTCGCGCACCATGGAAGCGCGTAACGTGCCGGGTCTCTATTTTATTGGTGAAGTGATGGACGTCACCGGCTGGCTTGGCGGGTATAACTTCCAGTGGGCCTGGGCGAGCGCATGGGCGTGCGCACAGGCTCTGGCAGAGAAATAATCACCCTGCGCAATTATTGCACCAACATTTCCCCGGCTTTCCACTAAGCTTCGACTCAGAAAAGCAATTTCAGGTGCCCCGGCGCGTTCAGCGGGGCAATCTTCTCTTTCTCAGTCCGAGCCCTTTCCATGCAGCTACTCAGCATCATTATTTTGCTCACGCTTACCGTGGTCATCCATTCGCTGTGGATGTTTTGCGTTTTAAAATTCATAAACCTGGAAGTCGATTCCGCGGTGCGTGTTGTGCTGCGCAATGTCGGCATTGTGATTTCAATGATTTTCGCCCACCTTCTCGAAGCTGGGTTATTTGCCGCTTTTTATTTTGTGATAGATGCGTTTAAGGACTGGAACACCAGCTTCTACTTTTCGCTGGTGAGCTACGCTACGGTGGGATATGGCGATGTGACGTTACCGCAACACTGGCGGCTGATTGGCGGGCTGGAAGGGCTGGTGGGCGCCCTGATGGTGGGCTGGTCAGTGGCGGTGCTGGTGGCCGTGCTCCAGCGGTTACGTGGCATGAGCGCCTAATCGAAAGATGCGCCTACCCCTTGTAGTAAGGTAAAGTACGTTTCCTTGCGCAGCCGATAAGGCTGCGGCTTTGAGGGTGAAGCGGCTGATAAACAGCCCACCCTTTTCTACTTCTGGTTTTAACCAGTCTGCATGGTTAGTGTTTTGTCTTCAAAAAGGGTTGTGTATGTCTTCTGCTCATCTCGGTTTCCCGACTGAAACCGTTGTTGTCTTTGTCGTGATGGCTGTCGGGGCGATGTTTATCGACCTCTTCATGCACCGTCACGATAAACCTGTCTCGCTGAAAAGCGCCGCTATGTGGTCTATTTTCTGGGTGCTGATGGCGATGGCGTTCGCCGGGTTCCTCTATGTGCATCATGGCGCGGAGATGGCAAGCCTGTTCCTGACCGGTTATGCGCTGGAAGAGGTGCTGTCGGTCGATAACTTGTTTGTCATGATGGCAATTTTTGCCTGGTTCGGCGTGCCGGATAAGTACCGCCACCGCGTGCTTTACTGGGGCGTGCTGGGGGCGATTGTCTTCCGCGGTATTTTCGTCGCCATTGGGACCAGCCTGCTGAGCCTGGGGCCCTACGTTGAGGTTATCTTTGCGCTGGTCGTTGGCTGGACGGCACTGATGATGCTCAGACGTAATGAAGAAAGTGACGAGGTTGAAGATTACTCCGGCCATCTGGCCTACCGTCTGGTGAAACGCTTTTATCCAGTCTGGCCGAAAATCAGCAGCAATGCGTTTATCCTGACCCAGAAAGAGGTGGATGCCGAGCTTGAAAAGCCGGAAAACCAGGATGTCATGGTCGGGCGCGTGAAGAAGGCGAAGCGTTACGCAACACCACTACTGCTCTGCGTGGCGGTTGTGGAGTTGTCTGATGTGATGTTCGCGTTTGACTCGGTCCCGGCGATTATCGCCGTCAGCCGTGAACCGCTCATCATCTACAGTGCGATGATGTTCGCTATCCTCGGTCTGCGTACGCTCTATTTTGTGCTGGAAGCGCTGAAACAGTACCTGGTGCATCTGGAAAAGGCGGTGGTTCTGCTGCTGTTCTTTGTCGCGTTTAAGCTGGGCCTTAATGCCACCGATCACTTCTGGCACCACGGTTACAGCATTGGCGCAACTGCCAGCCTGTTTGTGGTGTTAGGGGTGTTAGCGTTGGGGATTATTGCGAGCGTGATGTTCCCAGGCAAACGTGAGGCCTGATGTCCTGTTTTCGCCCTCTCCCAGTGGGAGAGGGCCGGAGTGAGGGCTCCAGAGCGCACTAACCCTTAATCGGTGAATTCCGGCGCTTGCGCGGATGGTGGAAGTGTCGCCAGTGCGGATCTTGCGCCGCCGCCAACAGTTCGTGGTCACCACGCGTGTCACCCCAGGCGCGCAGATGGTAATCGTTCAGATTGCCATACACTTTTTCCAGTCTGGCGACCTTCTGCGCACAGCGGCAGTTGTTACCGGTGATCCGTCCGGTCAGCTTGCCATTTTTCACTTCAAGCTGTGTCCCGATAAGCTTAATGCCGAGCTTATCGGCCCACGGCTGCAATACCAGCGCCGGAGAAGCTGAACAAATAGTCACCTCTGCACCGGAATTGACCTCTGCGGCAACCGCCAGCACACCCGCCGGGCGCATCAGCTTCGCCCAGTATTTCTCGCAAAACGCTTCAGCCTGCTGGCGCAGCCAATGTTCATCTACGCCGGTCAGGAAGGTTTTGATCAGCACTTCTTTCAGCTCATCGCGCGTCAGCTTGCGGCGCACACAGTGGAGCGTCGGCAACGCCATACGCACCAGACGCCCCGCAAAGTAACGTTTACCAAAGGCAAAACGCAGGAAAGGGATAAAGCTGTCGTGGTGCGTCAATGTTCCATCAAAATCAAAGACAGAGAGCACGTTGGACTTGGCCACTGCCTCGTCGGCAATCATATTGGTCATAAATACGTCTTAGCTGAAATACACATTCTGCTCATTAGTTTACCTGCTTTACCCCGACAGTCCTTCTGTAACGTGCATTTTTTTATCAATCTTGCGACCTGAAAGTGAGTCCAATTTTGGCCCCGATAAAGATTGGGTAAAAAGTGAGCTGTCTATATTATCGCCACATCGAAAGATATTTCGGGGGAACATTGGCCTCCACACGTAAGGAAAAATTCACTCACTGCTTCTTTCTTGATATGACTCTTAGATCGCTTATTTCAATACTCTCGTTAAGTTTTGCTTCATTTTCTGCCTTTAGTTTTCAACTGCCCGCGTCGATGTTATCCATAAACAGCGAGCTGGCGACCTCTCCGGCGAAAGCTGCGCTGGTGCATCAGGAAACGGGTCCGCTGCGCTCACGTATTCTTGATCAATACCAGAAGTGGAAAGGGACTCACTATCAGTGGGGCGGCACCACGCATCACGGGGTGGATTGCTCGGCGCTGATGCAACATTTGTTCAGCGATGCGGCGCACCTTGACCTGCCGCGCACCACGGGCGAGCAGATCCATCGCGGTGTGCAGGTGGCGCAATATCGCTTAAAAGCCGGTGATTTGGTGTTTTTCCAGACCGGGCCAAACCGTCGTCACGTGGGTGTGTACATTGGCGATAGCCAGTTCATTCATGCATCGAGCAGCCAGGGCGTCACGGTTTCAACCTTGACCGACAACTACTGGCAAGAGCACTTTATTACTGCCCGCCGGGTAGCAGGCAGTCCGGTCTGAGCAGGTCAGATTATATCGTCCACCACGCCGCCATCTACGCGCAATGCCGCGCCGGAGGTGGCGGAGGCCTGCGTTGAACAGACATACACCACCATATTGGCCACCTCTTCAACCGATGCGGCGCGCTGGATAACCGAGCTGGGGCGGTTGGCCATCACAAACTCTTTCGCCAGCTGTTCCAGCGATTTGCCGGTCCTTTCGATTTCGTCTTTCATCATTTCAGCAAAGCCATCGGAGATCGTTGGCCCTGGCAGCACGCTGTTCACCGTCACGCCACTTCCCGCCACGAATTTCGCCAGGCCTCGCGCCAGTGAGAGTTGCGCGGTTTTGGTCACGCCGTAGTGGATCATATCGGCCGGAATATTGCAGGCCGACTCCGACGAAATGAAGACCACACGACCCCAGCCTTTTTGCACCATACCCGGCAGCAGGGCGCGGGAGAGCCGTACACCTGACATCACGTTGGTTTGCCAGTAGCGCTCCCAGGTGGCATCGTCGGTGTCGTAAAAATCCAGCGGGCCGTAAATCCCGGCGTTGTTGACCAGAATATCGACACTGGATGCGACTTTCAGCAGCGACTCAACCCCTTCAGGGGCGCTGAGGTCGGCAATGGCAGCCCGCACCTGGACACCCGGCACTGCCTGCTGGAGTTGCTGTATTCCGTTATTGACCGATTCGGTGCTACGCCCGTTGATGATCACTTCCGCGCCGCCTTCGGCCAGCCCTTTGGCAATGGCAAAACCAATGCCGCCCGTGGAGGCCGTGACCAGCGCAACTTTCCCCGTAAAATCAATTTTCATTGTCTGCTCCTTGTGGTTTTCAAAGTTCAGACCTTAAAGCGTAGCAGTTGGGGGTTACCGGGGTTGGCTAAAAAGGCGCAGTAGCGTTTCAACCTGTTCGTCCAGCGGCGTCAGGGCACGCTTCACGATCAGATGCAGAGGCGTGGCACGGCGCGTGCCGTGGCTCAGCGGCAGCATTTTAAGTACACCCTGCTCAAGCTGGGTCTGAATGCGTTCTTCTGGCAGCCAGCCATAGCCCACCTGATACATCACGGCCTCAATGGCGGCATCGATGGTCGAAAATGTCCACGACTCTCCGGCAGCGCTGGCGGCAGGCTGGTTATCTGCAATATGAATTAATGGCCACGGACGCAGCATCTCGTCATTTAGCGGCGTATTGAGCGCAAATAAGGGATGATCGCGATGGGCAACGGCAACAAAATCAATGTTCATCAGCCATTCGCCAAGCCCGGTGATGTCCTGACGGCGGGTTAACACCATGACATCGGCTTCATTATTGACGATATCTGAGCTGGCATTTTCCAGCACTTCCGTCAGCCGCACCTGTGTCTGCGGGTACATTTGCTGGAACTGGCGCAAAATGGCGAACAGGCGGCGGCGCGGAAAAATGTTGTCCACGACCAGGTCCAGCCGCGTGCGCACCCCGTTGCGCAGCGTTGCGGCTCGCGTTTCGACATACGAAAAGGCCTTGAGCAGGGGTTTTACCTGGTTGAGAAGCAATTCTCCGGCAGGGGTTAATACCGCACGTCGACCTTCCGGCGCCAGAAGCGCGACGCCCAGCCGCTCCTGCAATAAAGACAGGTTATAACTCACGGAGGACTGACTGCGGGCGGTCTCTTCTGCCGCCCTGGCAAAGCTACCAAGCTCTACCACCTTCTCCAGTAACGACCACTGTTCCAGCGTTGTCTTGTGCATAACGTATCTAAAATTTGAATGAATTTGATTCAAACATAGCGTTATTCATTCATTTTTTGAAGGGGTACGATCGTCTCATCAAAACAGAGGAGACACATTATGAGCACCTTCGACAAACATGATTTGAGCGGCTTTGTGGGTAAACACCTGGTCTACACCTACGACAATGGCTGGAACTATGAGATCTACGTGAAAAATGACACCACGCTGGATTACCGCATTCACAGCGGCATCGTGGCGAACCGTTGGGTCAAAGACCAGCAGGCGTATATCGTGAGGGTGGGGGAGAGTATTTATAAAATCTCCTGGACTGAACCTACCGGCACGGATGTTAGCCTGATTGTGAATCTGGGCGACAAACTCTTCCACGGTACGATTTTCTTCCCACGTTGGGTGATGAATAACCCGGAAAAAACGGTCTGTTTCCAGAATGATCATATCCCACTGATGAATACATACCGTGATCAGGGTCCGGCGTATCCTACTGAAGTGATTGATGAGTTTGCGACCATTACCTTTGTACGGGACTGTGGTGCGAACAATGATTCGGTGATTGCCTGTGCTGCCAGTGAATTGCCGGATGATTTCCCTGCTAATCTTAACTAAGCGCGACAATTCACTTATTTAAAAAGTTCCCGGGTGATTTCGTCTTTCAGGCGAAATACCCGGGATTTTTATTTTGGTTGAGATTTCATTTACTTTTCTTATTATTTTCACTGCAATCAAGTGAAATAAAACCGTAATTTGTCGTGAGCATAATCACAAAAAAATTAAAAAAGCAGAGGGTTCGTCTATCTTGCTGTTGATAAACGGTTTTTTCACTTCCCCTTCTTGCTCGTCTCATTGTAATTTCGCTGTGTCTTAATTTTTTCCTAAGAAAAGAAGACTACTTTGCCTTAGTTGATGGTTTGTTGACATAAGTGAAGCAACGACTAAATTTTATTTGGTCTTTATTTAAAATCTATCTTGCATGATCCCATTGAGCTGCCCATTACGACAGCGCAGTAAAAGATGACGCCTTTAATACAGCAAGGAAATTAATAATGAGTGATTTTCTGCCTTTTTCGCGACCGTCGATGGGCGCTG
>Ga0153918_1000272_pt1 | contig 28826 bp, 25 predicted proteins | sample TSFL002MetaG_FD_104687 | JGI IMG/M metagenome (GOLD analysis project Ga0153918, IMG submission 104687) | Attine ant fungus gardens microbial communities from Florida, USA - TSFL002 MetaG | ecosystem: Host-associated > Fungi > Mycelium > Unclassified | place: USA: Florida, Paynes Creek Historic... | reverse complement strand
GGCGATGTTCACCCAGGTGGCGGCGGCGGCGCCGGGTGAAATCACCGCCATCGATACCCACTGGATCTGGCAGGACGGCCAGCGCCTGACCCGTGAGCCGCTGCGTATCATCGATGGCCATGTTCGGGTGCCGGAGCGGCCGGGGCTGGGCGTCGAACTGGATGAAGACCAGCTGGCCAAGGCCCATGAGTGCTACCGCAACATGGGGCTGGGCGCGCGGGATGACAGCGTGGCGATGCAGTTCCTGATCCCGGGTTGGAGCTTCGACAACAAGCGGCCTTGCCTGGTGCGGTAAGGCTGCTGGCCTCTTCGCGGGCACGCCCGCTTCCACAGGGCCTTGTGCAGTACCTGTGGGAGCGGGCGCGCCCGCGAACAGACCATCACCATTTAGCCTGCTTCAAAGAATGCCCGCGCCATCGCCACAAAGGCCCCCAGCACCGGGTTGGGGTTATCCCGGCAAAACGCCAGAAAGATCTCCGCCTGCTGCTCCATGCCCACCAACGGCTTGAACTCCACCTGCTCCAGGCGCAGCGCCTGCGCCGACGCCGGCACCACCGCGCAGCCCAGCCCGACATTGACCAGGCCCAGGATCGAATGTGTCTGCCCCAGCTGATACCGGTACTGTGGCTGCACCTCGTGCCGGGCGAACAGGTTGGCGATGCGGTCATGGAAATAGCGCCCTTCGTTGGCGCTGTACATCACGAACGGCTGCCCAGCGAAATCGCTCGGCCTCAGCCGCTCGCGTGCCGCCAGCGCATGCCCGGCGGGCAGGGCGGCGACGAAGGGTTCGCGGTGAATCGGCAGGTACTCCACCCGGGCGCTAGGCAGCACCTGGCGCACCAGGCCGACATCGATCAGGCCGGCTTCCAGGTCATGCACCTGGGTGGACGAGACCCGTTCGCTGAGCAGTAACTCGATGTCGGGCAAGGCCTGGCCGGCGTGCACCAGCAAGCGCGGGATCATGCTGTAGGCGCCGACGGCGGTGAAGCCCAGCGTCAGGCGACCTGCTTCGCCATGGGCGATACGCCGCGCCGACTGGCTGGCTGACTCGGCGACTTGCAGGATACGCCGGGCATCTTCGAGAAAACTTTGCCCGGCCAGGGTCAGGCGCGCCTGGCGGTTGTTGCGCTCCAGCAACAGCACCCCCAAAGAATGTTCCAGCAGCTGGATCTGCCGGCTCAGTGGTGGCTGGGTCATGTGCAGGCGGGTGGCGGCGCGGCCGAAATGCAGCTCCTCGGCGACGGCGACGAAGCAGCGCAACTGGTGCAGCTCCATGATTCAATTCCTGAATTATTCGATCCAGCATCTATATTAGACCTGTATCAAATGTGGGCCTAGCATCGAGTCATGTCTTCGAACTGCCGGATGCCCACGATGAACAACGACGCCATCGACGTGCTGCTGACCCAGCCCGTACCCGAGGCCATTGATGCCCAACTGGTGAGTACTTACCGGGTGCATCGGCTGTATCAGCATGACCACCCGCAACAGTTGCTCGCCGAGGTTGGCCCGCGCATTCGCGCGGTAGTCACTGGCGGCGCCAAGGGCTTGTCGAACGCGCTGATGGACCAGCTGCCCAGCCTTGAGATCGTCGCTATCAGCGGCATCGGCACCGACGCCGTGGACCTGCGCCACGCGGCCAGCCGCGGTATCCACGTCACCACCACGCCGGGGGTACTCACCGCTGATGTGGCGGACCTGGCGATGGGCCTGATCATCAGCACCCTGCGCCGCCTGGGCGAAGGGGAGCGGCTGGTGCGCGACGGTTTGTGGGGTACGGTGAACCTGCCATTGGCGCGCAAGGTCAGCGGCATCGAACTGGGTATCGTCGGGCTCGGCGAGGTGGGCAAGGCCATTGCCCGGCGCGCCGCTGCATTCGACATGCGCATTGCCTACAACGGGCGGCGCGAGCAGCCAGAAACCGGCTACCGCTACGAACCCGACCTGATCGCGTTGGCGCGCTCGGTGGATGTGCTGGTGGTGGCGGCTTCAGCCGATGGCGGCCAGGTGCTGGTGACGGCGCAGGTGCTCGATGCACTTGGGCCGGAGGGGTACCTGGTCAATGTGGCGCGGGGCAAGTTGGTTGACGAGCACGCGCTGGTCGAGGCGTTGCGTGAACAGCGCATCGCCGGCGCCGGGCTGGATGTGTTCGTCGATGAGCCATCTGTGCCGCCGGCGTTGCGCGACTTGAATCAGGTTGCCCTGCAGCCGCATCGGGGCAGCGCCACGCTGCAGACCCGGCTGGAAATGGGACGCATGGTACTGAACAACCTTGAAGCCTGTTTTCGAGGTGAGGTGCCGCCGAATCGGGTGATCGACCTCTAGGGCCCTTCGCGGCTAAAGCCGCTCCTACAGGGGCATCGCCGTGTGTAGGAGCGGCTTTAGCCGCGAAGGGCCAGATCAGGCAACACAAGGCCCCAGGGCCACACCTTCTCTGTACAAAAACAATCGCTTCCACCGAGAAGCAAGAGGGTCCACATGAACAGCAAATCCGCCGTCGCCCCATCGCAGGCCGTGGCCGGGGTCGGCCGCCATCGCTTCCTGGTCCTGGCACTGATCTTCGTCATCACCGTCATCAACTACGCCGACCGCGCCACCCTGTCGATCACCGGCACCGAAGTACTCAAAGACCTGGGCCTGGACCCGGTGATGCTGGGGATGATCTTCTCGGCCTTCGCCTGGGCCTATGCCCTGGGCCAGGTCCCCGGCGGCTGGCTGCTCGACCGCTTCGGCGCGCGCCGGGTGTACGGCCTCAGCCTGGTCCTCTGGTCGCTGTTCACGCTGCTGCAAGGCACCGTAGGCTGGCTGGGCCTGGCCGGGTTTTCCGCGGCGGTGGCGCTGTTCTCCATGCGCTTCATGCTCGGCCTGGTGGAGTCACCCGCGTTCCCGGCCAACTCACGCATCGTCAGCTGCTGGTTCCCCACCCGTGAGCGCGGCACGGCCTCTGCCTTGTTCAACTCGGCGCAGTACATGGCGGTGGTGGTGTTCACCCCGCTGATGGCATGGATGACCCACAGCCTGAGCTGGGAACAGGTGTTCATCTGGATGGGCGTGCTGGGGCTGCTGCTGAGCGTGGTGTGGTTCCGCCTTTATCACGAACCGCACAGCGCGCCGGGGTTGAGCCGCGAAGAGCTGGACTACATGCGCGAGGGCGGCGCCCTGGTCGACCTTGAAAAGGAACGCAAGACGGCCAAAAGCAAACCGACCCGCGCCGAGATCGCACAGCTGTTCACCAGTCGCAACCTGTGGGCAGTGTACCTGGGCCAGTACTGCATCACCGCGCTCACTTACTTCTTCATCACCTGGTTCCCGATCTACCTGATCAAGGGCCGCGGCATGGGCATCATGGAAGCCGGCTGGGTCGCTGCGCTGCCCGCCATCTGCGGCTTCACCGGCGGCATTCTCGGCGGCTTCGTTTCGGACTGCCTGATCCGCCACGGCGTGCACCCGTCGAAGGCACGCAAGACCCCGTTCGTGATCGGCATGGCGCTGTCCACCAGACTGGTGCTGGCCAACTATGTGGATGGCAACGCGGCGGTGATCGCCCTGATGACCCTGGCGTTCTTCGGCAAGGGCCTGGCGGCGGTGGGCTGGGCGGTGCTGTCGGATGTGGCGCCGAAGAAGATGGTCGGCCTGTGTGGTGGCGTGTTCAACGGCATCGGCAATATCGCGGGCATCGTCACCCCGCTGGTGATCGGTTACGTGGTCGCCAGCACCGGTTCGTTCCACAACGCACTCTGGTTCGTGGCCGCCCATGGCGTGCTGGGGATCTTCGCTTACCTGTTGCTGGCCAGGCGTTTCGAGCGCACTGGGCAGGCGTAGGCAGACGCCTGAGCAACAGAGGCCCCGGGTAACCGGGGCTTTTTTGTGCCTGCCGAAAACACATCCAGATGAAAAACGGAAGCGTCAGATGGCTCGCTGGCGTGATCGGGCATGCCATTCGCGGCATCTGGCGCTCAGGGAAATGCCCTGTCGTGATCGAACAGTTCCGAGGCGTTCTCGTGTAATTTCCCACAGCCTTACGGGGCTTAAATGAAGCCCGAACCACACCGGCATCTTGCTCTGTGACGTGTGCCAAAGATCAACAACAGCGCACCCGCAACGTGTCGACTTCCTGATTTGAAAGGAGATATTTTCGCCTACGCCTGCCCGTCCTTCCTTGTGTCAGCAAAAAGAGAACAAGATCAATGAACACCGTGGGATCTGATGGCAACCTTGCACAAGGTTTCAAGCCACGTCATGTAACGATGCTGTCCATCGCCGGCATCATCGGTGCCGGACTTTTCGTAGGCTCCGGGCACGCCATCGCGGCTGCCGGGCCAGCCACCATACTTTCCTACTTCGTGGCCGGGACCCTGGTGGTACTGGTCATGCGCATGCTCGGCGAAATGGCCGTGGCGCATCCGGACACGGGGTCGTTCTCCACCTACGCTGACCAGGCCATCGGCCGCTGGGCCGGCTATACCATCGGCTGGTTGTACTGGTGGTTCTGGGTGCTGGTGATCCCGATCGAGGCCTTGGCGGCAGGGCACGTGCTCAACGCCTGGTTCCCCGATATCCCCAGCTGGATCTTCGCCCTCGCCTCGGTGCTGTTGCTGGCGGGCACCAACCTGTTCAGCGTGGCCAAGTACGGCGAGTTCGAGTTCTGGTTCGCCATCCTCAAGGTCACCGCCATCCTCGGCTTCATCGGCCTGGGCTTCGCTGCGCTGCTGGGCTGGCTGCCCGAGCGTGAAGTCAGCGGCCTGAGCGGGCTGATGGCCGAACACGGTGGCTTCGCGCCCAAGGGCTGGTCGGCGGTGGTCGGCGCGTTCATCACCGTGATGTTCAGCTTCATCGGCACCGAGGCCGTGACCATCGCCGCGTCCGAGTCCAGCGACCCGTCGCGCAACATCGCCAAGGCCACCCGTTCGGTGATCTGGCGGATCAGCACTTTCTACATCCTGTCGATCTTCGTGATCATCTCGGTGGTGCCGTGGAACGATCCACAGCTGGCAGTGGTGGGTTCTTACCAGCGTGCGCTGGAAATCATGAACATCCCCAACGCCGCCTTCATGGTCGACCTGGTGGTGCTGGTGGCCGTGACCAGCTGCATGAACTCGTCGATCTACATCGCCTCGCGGATGATGTACTCGCTGGCCAAGCGCGGTGACGCCCCGGCGCTGCTGAACAAGACCTCCAAGGTCGGCGTGCCACGCGCTGCAGTGTTCGGCAGCACCCTGATCGGCGCCGCCATCGCCATCCTCAACTATTTCGCACCCAAGGGCGTGTTCGAATTCCTGCTGGCCAGCTCGGGCGCCATCGCGCTGCTGGTGTACATGGTCATCGCCATCTCCCAGCTGCGCATGCGCCGCCGCCTGGAGCGCGAGAACACGGAGCTCAAGTTCCGCATGTGGCTGTTCCCGTACCTGACCTGGGCGGTGATCATCTTCATCGCCGGCGCGCTGGCGGTAATGATGTACACCCCTGAGCACCGGGCGGAAGTGAGTTCGACCTTGGGCCTGGCGATCGTGATTTCCTTCCTGGGGATCGTGACCTCCCGGGGCCATGCGCAAACGGTGGGGGCGCGGTCGATGGGGTGATTGAGTTCACCTTGCAACAAAGGTGAGGGCACCCAGTGGATGGGTGCCCTTTGCTTTTTGAAACACTTGATCGGTGCTGTTGGCAGTTGGAGGGTGGTTTGTTGGGGGTAGACTTCCTGCGCAATTCATACAGGGAGTCGAGGCATGAGCGCGAAACAACAAGACGCCAATGCGCCAGTGGCTTCTCCGTCGGTAAAGGATGACCGTTTCGAAGAAGTGCTGGCGTTGATTCACGGGGCGCGCCAACGGGCGGTGCAGGCAGTCAATACCCAGTTGATCGATTTGTACTGGCAGGTGGGTGGCTATATCAGTCGCAAGCTGGAGCAAGCGGAGTGGGGCGATTCGGTGGTCAGCCAATTGGCGACCCACCTTGCCAAGACACAGCCAGGGTTGCGCGGCTTTACTCGCCGTAACCTATTTCGAATGCGCCAATTTTATGAGACCTACAGAGGCGACGAGAAAGTGTCAGCACTGCTGTCACAATTGCCCTGGACCCATAACCTGATAATTTTCATTCAGAGCAAGCTGCCCCAGGAGCGCGAGTTCTATTTGCGCATGGCGATTCAGGAGAAATGGTCGAGCCGGGAGTTGGAGCGCCAGTTCAAAACGTCCCTTTTCGAGCGGAGCATCGCCAACCCGGCAAAAACATCGGCAGTTTTGAAGGAGCAGTATCCGAAAGCTATGAGCGTCTTTCGTGATGCCTACATGGTGGAATTCCTCGGCCTGCCAAAGGGGCATGCCGAAGCGGATCTGCAGGGTTCGCTGATGGACCGGCTGAAAGAGTTCCTCATCGAGCTGGGCAGAGACTTCTGCTTCGTGGGCTCCCAATACCCATTACAGGTAGGCGGCCGCGACTTCGCTCTGGACCTGCTGTTCTTCCACCGGGGTCTCAATTGCCTGGTGGCGATCGAGCTCAAGGTCGGTCGCTTTGAGCCGGAATACCTGGGCAAGCTCGATTTCTATCTGGAAGCCCTGGATCGCAATGAGCGCAAACCTCATGAAAACCCTGCCATCGGTGTATTGCTGTGTGCCAGCAAGGACGACGAAGTGGTCGAATACGCGCTCAACCGCAGCTTGTCACCCGCTTTGATTGCGGAGTACCAGACACGACTGCCAGACAAGGCACTACTGCAGGCCAAGTTGCACGAGTTCTACGCCTTGGGGGCTACTTCTGATGACGGCGCTTGAGCTCGGGTCAAGCCATCGTGCCCCTGGTGTTCGCTGAGCTTGTCGGTGCGCTGCTGAACCGCTCGCTGCCCGCCTGGGTGTCGAAGACAGCGCGCAGACATGGCCCATTGCAACTATCTTTCCCGTGCGCCACAACTATTTGAATGTGAAGATGTCATTCTCAACAGGCTGGCGCCCACCTAGGGAGGCCGGCCTTAACGCACAGGAGCGAAAGGCACATGGCAGCATTGCAAGGCAGCACGTTGGAAGCGATCAAGGCAAACCAGGCTCAGCTGATCAATGAGTGGCTTGCGGCCCTGGAAGCCAGCGGCGCCACGCGCAACATCAAAGAGCAGACGCTCAACCAGGAAGCCCGCGAATTCCTCCAGCTGCTGTCGCAAGGCATGCAATCGGATGGCGACAACAATGTCGCCACGGGTGAATGGGAGGAAACACGGCGCTTCCTGGAAAAGTTGTCTGCCAGCCGTGCCCAGCTCGGTCATGATTCGCACCAGACCGTCTATTTCATCTTCGCCCTCAAAGGCCCGTTGTTTGGCTTGCTACAGGCCCATTACAGCGATGAGCCTACGCGCCTCGCCGAGCAGCTGTGGGTCATCTCTGAACTGCTCGACAGCCTGGGCATGCACACCATGCGCACCTACCAGAAAACCCGCGAAGCGGTGATCAAGCGTCAGCAGGAAGAGCTGCTGGAGCTGTCCACCCCCGTGGTGAAACTGTGGGACGGCGTGCTGGCGCTGCCGCTGATCGGTACCCTGGACTCGCAACGCAGCCAGACCGTGATGGAATCGTTGCTGCAACGCATCGTCGACACCGGTTCGGAAATCGCCATCATCGATATCACAGGCGTGCCGACCGTCGATACCCTGGTCGCACAGCACCTGCTCAAGACGGTGACTGCCATCCGCCTGATGGGCGCCGACTGCATCATCAGCGGCGTGCGCCCACAGATCGCCCAGACCATCGTTCACCTGGGGCTCGACCTCGGCACGCTGACCACCAAGGCCAACCTTGCCGACGCGCTGAAACTGGCCCTGTCACGCCTGGGTGTGAGCCTGGCCGAGCGGGGATAAGGCCATGGAACGCATACCGATCCTGCAAATGGGTGAATTTCTGCTGGTGACCATTCAGGTCGACATGCATGACGAACTGGCCATGCGCCTGCAGGACGATCTTACCGACCGTATCAGCAGCACCTCGGCCCGTGGCGTGCTGATCGACATTTCCGCACTCGACATGGTCGACTCCTTCATTGGCCGGATGATCGCCGACATCGCCAGCCTGTCGCGGCTGATGGATGCCCAGGTGATGGTGGTGGGCATGCAGCCAGCGGTGGCCATCACCCTGGTGGAGCTGGGCCTGAACCTGCCCGGCGTCAGCACGGCACTGAACGTCGAGCGTGGCATGCAGCGCCTGCGCCAGACCGTGAGGCGCGTATGAATGCCCATGACAGTGGCAGCCTGCCGGTGCGTATCGAGCAGGACGTGGTGCTGGCCCGCCAATTGGCCCGCAAACTCGCCGGCGAATGCGGCATGCGCCTGGTGGACCTGACCAAACTGGTGACGGCGGTCAGCGAGCTGGCGCGCAACACCGTGGTCTACGGCGGTGGCGGCGACATGGACTGGCAGGTGCTGGAAGAGGCCGGGCGAACCGGCTTGCGCCTGGTGTTCCGCGATGAAGGCCCGGGCATCCCCGATATCAACCTGGCGCTGACCGACGGCTGGACCTCCGGGAATGGTCTGGGCCTTGGCCTGACCGGAGCCAGGCGGCTGGTCGACGAATTCGAGCTGGACACCGCGCCAGGCGAGGGCACACGGGTGACGATCACGCGATGGGCATGAACATCCATGCCAGCCTCACGCTGGTGTTGCCGCTGGAAGACAGCAGCCAGGTCGGCCACGCCCGGCGCATGGCGCAGAAGCTGGCCGAGCAACAAGGCTTCGACAGTGAAGATGCCGGGCGCGTAGCCCTGCTGGCAACCGAACTGAGCAGCAATGTGCTCAAGCATGCACAGCGCGGCGAGCTGCACCTGCGCGCGATACCCGGCGCCAACGGCTGCGGCGTCGAACTGCTGGCCGTGGACCGGGCGCAGGGTTTCGATACCGCCACCTGCCTGGCCGACGGTTATTCCACAGGCGGCACCCAAGGCATTGGCCTGGGTGCCATTGCGCGCCTGGCGCAGGTGTTCGACGTATACACCGATGCGCGGGGGTCGGTGATCATGGCGCGTTTGTACCGGCGCCAGGACGCCGGTCACGACATCCGTATCGGCGTGAGCCATCACGCCTTGCATGGCGACCCGGCCTGTGGCGACACCTGGCACGTGGCGCTCGACGGCAACCGCCTCAGCGCGTTGCTGGTGGATGGCCTGGGCCACGGCCCGGATGCCGAGGCGGCCGCGCAGGCAGGCGCTGTGGCCTTCGCCGCAGATGCATTCATCGACCCGTTGCAACTGATCGGCCGCCTGCATCAGGCGATGGCCGGCACGCGCGGTGGGGCTGTCGCCATCGCCCAGCATGATGCCAGCCAGAACCGCTTGTCCTTCACCGGCATCGGCAATATCGGCGCCAGCCTGATCCAGGGCACCCAGGCACGTGGCCTGGCCTCGCTGCCGGGCATTGTCGGCGGCCAGTACCGCAAGGCGCAGGCCTTCGACTACGCTCAGGTAAACGGCAACCTGCTCATCCTGTACAGCGACGGCCTGCAATCGCGCTGGAACCTTCAAGACTACCCTGGCCTGGTGCATCGCCATCCGGCCGTGATCGCGACCGTGCTGCACCGTGATTTCTGCCGTGGGCGGGATGATGTGACAGTGCTGGTCGTCGACCTGGAGCCCACCCATGGCTGAACCCTTGACCGACCCAGTGGCATTGGTCGCCCGCCTGCAGGCCGAAAACCAGGCACTGCGCGCCGAACTCGACGAGACCAACCAAGGCGTGCTGGCGCTGTATGCCGAACTGGACATCCAGGCTGAACAACTGCGCCAGGCTTCGGACCTGAAAAGCCGCTTCCTGTCCTACATGAGCCACGAGTTCCGCACACCGCTGGGCTCGATCCTGAGTATCACCAGCTTGCTGGCCGACGAACTGGACGGCCCATTGTCCGAAGAGCAGCACCGCCAGGTCGCGTTCGTCAGTACTGCCACCCGCGAGCTGTCGGACATGGTCGACGACCTCCTCGACCTGGCCAAGATCGAGGCCGGGCGCATCACCATTTCGCCGGCCTGGTTCGACATGCTCGACCTGTTCGCGGCCCTGCGCGGCATGTTCCGGCCGATTGTCGACGCCAGCGCGGTGGACCTGATCTTCGAAGAGCCGGTCGGCCTGCCAAGGTTGTACACCGACGACAAGAAGCTTGCGCAGATCCTGCGCAACTTCATCTCCAACGCAGTGAAATTCACCTCTCGCGGGGAGGTGCGCGTTTCTGCCCGACTGCAAGGCGAAAACAAGATCCGCTTCGCCGTCAGCGATACCGGCATCGGCATCCCTACCGGGCTGTTGAACACCTTGTTCGAGGATTTCGCCCAGGTCGACTCGCCGCTGCAGAAACGCCTGCGCGGCACCGGCCTGGGGTTGTCGCTGTGCAAGCGCTTCGCCACGCTGTTGGGCGGCGAGGTGGGCGTGACCAGCGAACCAGGGATCGGTTCATGCTTCTTCGTGATCATCCCGCTGGCCTTGGCCCAGGAGAACGCCGATGAAACCTGATGTGCGCCTGCTGATCGTCGACGACAACGCGGCCACCCGCTACGCCTTGCGCCGGCGGTTGGGCGTGCATGGCTATGAGGTGCTCGAAGCCGGCACCGGCGGCGAAGGGTTGGCGCTGATCAGGGAGCAGCAGGTGGATGCACTCATCCTCGACGTCAACCTGCCCGACATGAGCGGTTTCGATATCGTGCGCCTGCTGCGCCAGGACCCGGGCACCGCCTTGTTGCCGGTGATCCACGTGTCGGCCGCATCGATCCAGAGCGGCGACATCATCACCGGCCTCAACGCCGGTGCCGATGCCTACCTGATCCACCCGGTCGACCCGGACGTATTGTTGGCCACCCTGCGTACGCTGTTGCGGGTACGCGACACCGAACGTGCGCTGCGCGACAGCGAGGCGCGTTTTCAGGAAATCTTCCGCAGCGTGTCGGCGCCTATCGCCGTGCTCGACGCCGAGTTCAAGGTGCATGAATGCAACCACGCATTCGCCCACCTGATGCAGGACAACCACGACCCGCAGCAACTGCGCGAGTGCTTTGCCGATGGCCAGGCACGGGTGCTGGAAGAACTGCGCGAGCACCTGCGCGCCGGTAAGCGCTGGCGTGGCAACCTGGGCATGCGCCTGCATGGCGAGCCGCGCGATACCGAATGGCAGTTGTCACCGTATCGTGCGCCCGGGCTTTGCCTGGTGTTCATCGAAGACATCACCGAGCACCTCCATCGCGAACGCTCGCACCTGGCGCGCCTGGATGACGCCACCACGCAGTTGGCCAAGGAAGTCGCCGAGCACGCGCGCACCGAGGCCCAGTTGCTGCAGTTGCAGAAGATGGAAGCCCTGGGCAGCCTGACCGGTGGCATCGCCCATGACTTCAACAACCTGCTGACGGGCGTGATCACCAGCCTCGAGCTGATCCGCAAACGCGTCACCGAAGGGCGCACGGAAAAGGTGCCGAAATACGTCGATGCAGCGCTCAGTTCCGCCAACAGCGCCGCCGTGCTGACCCACCGCCTGTTGGCCTTCGCGCGCCAGCAACCGCTGGACACCCGGCCGGTGGACGTCAATCAGCACGTCAGCTCGCTGGAGGAGCTGCTCACCCGCACCATCGGCGAACGCGTCACCCTCAGCCTGGATTTGTCTACCCATCCTGCCATCGCCCTGGTCGACCCCGTGCAGCTGGAAAGTGCCGTGCTCAACCTGGTGATCAACGCCCGCGATGCGTTGCCCAAGGGCGGGCAGATCTGGGTCAAGACCTGCACGGCGTTGGTCCATGGCGACCCCAACCTGCAAGACGGTACCTACGTAGCGGTGACGGTGCGTGACAACGGCAGCGGCATCGAGCCTGATGTGCTCGACAAGGTTTTCGACCCGTTCTTCACCACCAAACCGCTGGGGCAGGGGACCGGTTTGGGGCTGTCGACCATCTACGGCTTCGCTCGGCAGTCGGGCGGCCACGTAGTGCTGCGTAGCGTTGTGGGTGAAGGCACCGAGGTGACCCTGATGTTGCCCGCCACCGAGGATGTCGCCGTGCCCCCGCACCGCGAAGTGGCGGAAGTTGCCCGCGGCAATGGCGAGCATGTGCTGATTGTCGAGGACATGGCTTCGGTGCGCCTGTCGGTGGCCGAGGCACTGACCGACGCAGGCTACCGCTGCACACTGGCATCGACGATCGACGAGGCGCTTTTCCATCTGCGGCACGAGCCAGGGCCGGATTTGCTGTTGACCGATGTGGGGCTGCCGACCCTGAGCGGGCGCGAACTGGCGGATATGGCCAGGGTTTGCAGGCCAGGGTTGCCGGTGGTGTTCATGACCGGGTATGCCGATGAGGCGCTGGACCGGCAGGCGTTCCTGGGGGTGGGGATGGATATGCTTGTGAAGCCGTTTCGGTTGGGCGAGTTGCTGGACAAGGTGAGGCGGGCGGTGGGGCGCGTTTGAACAGCCGCCCTCAGGAGCAGAGCGGCTGAAGGTTGATTCAGGGCGTTGTTGTCATGCCCAGTTCGGCGTCATCCAGCAGGGCCTTGGCCATGGCGCAGAGGTAGTGCGAGGCCCAGAGCAGTTGGGGTTTGTCTTCCATCAGGCCGTCGATGCTCAGGTCGCGAACGTCTTTTTCACGGCATTTCGCAACAATCTGTAACGCCTAAGCCGGTGAGTTAGATTATTCCAGACACAAAAAAAGACGCCCTACGGCGTCTTCTTTTTTGGAATTTGGTGGAGCCGGGGGGATTTGAACCCCCGTCTAACAGTTGATTCATAGGGCCTACAGGGTAGAAGCTGTCATTTTGCTGTCATTACCGGGTATCGACGTTCCGTTCTTGCGATTCACGCCGGGTGTGTAGATCATCGATGAAAAGGTAATTGGAGTAGATCACGCTGAAAACTGCCGAACATTGGATCAGGGTGAGAAATATTATCACCGCTATGCCTGAAGCTTTAACGATTTCGCGATATTCTAGATAAGCTGGAACTCCTGTAATCAATAGCTTTCCTAGATACATCAGCGTGATGGATATCGCTACTGCTCCTGACTCCATTATACTGCCAACAATGCTCTCAAGCCGTCGAGTATCTTGCATTGTCGCTGTAAAGTCCGCGATTTTTATCTTGTCAGGATCTTGCAATCTTTTGATTGCATTTGGATAAACAAACGCGATCCATATCCCCATGATTGTGAAAACCATGCCGGAGATGGACAGTAGTGTGTTGCTATAATCCTTAAAATCAGAGTAGCTGAATTTTAATTCGGTAAAGTATACCGCCGCCCCTATGAAGGACGATAGTATGCTCATGAGCAATAATTTAATCATTTGCTGCGACCTGTTTTTTTAACATGTCTTTCCTGATTGGAGCCAAGTATCTGTCTCGGTTCTCCTTAACTTTAGCATAGATTTCATCTGCTTTGAAAACTGGCTGGCCGTTATCCTCGATAGAGATATGATCGGTCAAACGATATCTACTAGCCCAAACGATAGAGGTAGGTTTATCAAGTACAAAGCCGACGTCTTCCCACGATTTCGTATCATGGTCCGCAGCATAAGTTTCTATAATGTGTTCGAGTTCTTCAACAGTCGGCTTTGCCTCTATGCGCAACTCTACTTGCCGTGTTGAGTTGTCCTCAGCAGAGATATATGGTACTTCGAAGTTTTTAAATATTCTTGCGAAGCCCTGCCGCTTGTTAACTTCCTTGATAGATACCGTCTCGCGCCGCACGATTTGTGTTACTTTCCTCGCCAGCTCTTGCATTTCTGCAGATGACGTTGAGAGCGATTTCATGGATACATCGAATTGGAAGTAATATTTGAACTTGTCGTCCTTTATTTCGAATCGTGTGAAACCTTTTTCTGTCGAGGAGACAATATATTCAGGTAACGGTACTCGGAAATTAATACAGCCACTTATCCAGTCCTGGAACATGGCTGAGTCAGTTCGAGAGTTATCGAATTTTATTGAGGCTACCATGTTAAGCTCTGGAATTACCCAGTAATAACATGGGCGTCCCCAGATCATCTGTTTGTTACCTTTGGTTTTTGTCTGTTCGACCACTTGCTCAATCGAACCGTCGGGGTTTACTGTTATCCCATACAGTGGGCCATTTCGATCCGAGTCACCTTTCCAGAGCACTAAGAAAAAGTCTCCTGTACTAGTGTCGTGGTGAATCCCATGACAGTAGCAGTGAGTCTTGTTTCTCTTTTTAGTTACATCCCAAGGGTTAGTGGCTTCAAAGTTTCTGTCTTCTTTCCAGTTCATGAGCTTAGTAAGTGCTTCGCCCAATTCCAAACCGACTGGGTTTTCCCCGAAATGACGATACAGTCCACATTTATTTACGCTGAAAAAATTGATATAGCCGCTCTGAAGCATTTTCTGAAAATCCTTTTAAAGGGGTTTTCCTAAAATTATCATTGATGCTGGCTAAACGCTATCCTTGCTGCTGGCCTCCCGATCAGATGCTAAACCGTACCAATTCTCCGCACGACGGCCGGAGTCATCTTCGGCGGTGGGTATCCAGCGACCATAAACTCTAGCGATCATGGTCCAGTCGCTATGGCCCATTTGTTTGGCAACCCACATGGGATGCTCACCCGCCGAAAGCATCATTGAGGCGTATGTGTGCCGAGTCTGGTAGGGGCGCCGGTACCGAACGCCGGCCTTCTTCATCGCAGGATGCCACATTGTTTTGCGGATCGGTTGATCCCCTGCCCAGCGCTCAAGCGTCCGCGGGTTCTGGAACACCTCTGCATCAGCTAGGAACGTGTGCGCCTTCTGCGCTGTCAGCGCTTCAAGTGCGGGGCGCAGCAGCTTCACCGATCGCCGACCGGCAGCAGTCTTCGTCACCTCAGCCTCTCCACCTGCAGCCTGGGTCATTGCCCGGCTGATCATCATTTCCCCTCGCACCCAGTCCACATCCCCCCCAGTCCAACGCGACCAGTTCACTTGTCCGTAGGCCGGTCCAGAGCGCAAACTGAACCATGTTCCTGGCCTGGCCGCTCAAGGCTGCCAAGATCGCCTTCTGCTCATCAGGCGTGAACGGGTCCACATCGTCATCCTTCGGCGGCGCTTCTTTTCTGGCATAGGTCCACCCTGCCAACGGGTTGATATCCACTAACTCCTCATCGACGGCATCATTGAGCGCAGACCGGAGGCAGCTCTGGATGTTGCTCAGTGTTTTGTTACCTACCTGCAGGCCATCTAGCCAGTCGCGCACCAGCTTCCGTTTGAAGTCCACCACCAGGTGGTGACCGAGCGCGGGTACCAGCCTCAGCTCGACAATCTTCCTGTACCCCTCAAAGGTGCTGCTGGAGATATGCTTCTGCTTCGCGGACAACCACCTGGTTAGAAATCCGCCCACGGTCTCCTGGCTCGCTTCCGGTGCGAACTTCGCCGCCCGGGGAGAGCCTGGGAACGTGACGGAGTAGTCGAACGTCCCTTGAGCAATGGCGTGCTCGATCGCGGCCTTGTGCTGCTGGGCCTTCTTCAGATTAGTGGCGGTGGGCTTGAGCGCGACGCGCTCGCGGCACCTAACACCCCGGAACATGAACGTGATCTCGATGCTCGAGTCTGAGACTGCCCTGACACCGCTCCCGCCTCTACCCATGTCTCATATCCTTCCATATCGATAAGCGTCCGGCCGTCCGGCGCTTTAAACCAAATCTCACCAAGCCGCCATACGCCATCGCGGATCTTGGAGCGGATCGCGTCCTCGCTGTAGCCAGACTCGGCAGCAAATTTCCTGACGGTTACGTAGCGCATGTGTCGTCAGTCCTGGTTACTCAGGGGTAGCGAGTGCGCAGAGGCCTCGTATCGATTTGTCGTTCTCGGCTTGCTCGCGTAAGCGGCTTCTAACGGTACTGTTGCTCATATCCGACTCCCTTTGACTACTCGGATACAGCCTACGGACGGCTCCCAATCTTGTGTTTCGCTTTCAGGCAACAAAATCGACGGAAATTAGAAGTCTGGAAATCCCCCTACCAGGGGCATGCACAAGCCGTATGACGCAATCAGATTGCTGGCTGCTCTGAAAGCCCAAAGCCCATAGTCAGATCGGATGCAGCTTTTTCTGCTCAAATGCGATGCGGTTCATTACGCAAACTGGAATTGGGAACCCTTGGATACTGGTTTTGAGAATTTCGTAGCCGTCTTCGACGAGTCCGCAGGGCACTCCCCGCCGGAAGCGCATTCCCCTGCCGATGTAATTACGAAGGATGATTTCCCAAGACTCATCGTCGTAGTAGGCGCCCGTGATATCAGCCCAGTTAGCGGTAACACCGCATCCAACAACTCCATCAGATGTCAGGCAGAAAATTTCTACTTGGTTTTCCTGTGTAACAGGTACGGCGTAAATCCGGCCATTCGGCGCTATGGGTGGGAAAGTCTGCCCTTTACCAAGGTGACGAAATTCCATGGTGGATCTCCGGTGCATTGAGTTGCATAGCACCCTATGCCAGGTCATGGAAAACCCAAGCCGGCACAAATCGCGTACAGATGCAGTTGGGTTTCCAGAGGGTCTTCATAAGCTGTGGCAATCAAAACAGGGAGTGGCGCCATGGGTAACAAATCAACAACGATCCGAATCGGCTTGCTGGCCGCGACAGTAACTCTTCTGGTTGGGTGTTCTGGCACCCGGGGGGCTAGCACTGTGCAGCTTCCTGAGCCGAAAGATGCACCGAGGGAAAAATGGTCGGATGCTATGCATGTTCTGACCGCCATGGAGATTTCAGGGCAGCGTGACGTTCCAATCGAGCTGGCAGGGGCAGTTGATAGGGCGGGCCCGGCCAGCGGCTCTGGAACAGTGCTCGGGGATGCTGGATTAAGCGCGGTTAGCTTCGCTTCGCCACCTACAAGCTTGAGTGGTGGCGCAGCAGCGGGAATTGGCTTGGGCTTGATGCTGTTGGGTGGCTCGAGCGATCCGGTGCGTGCAACTCAAGTTGTAGCGTGGGTTCCTGCTGACCAGGCAAGCTCGCCGGAGGCGGCGTCTGCTCTTGCATTGCATAAGGTCGAAGATGCTCGCAAGAGAGTTTTTGCCAATGGCTTATCGAAGCTGCCAATGCAGACCGGTAAATATCCTGATGGTCATCACTTCGGCTATGCATCCCTCGCAGATAGTTATGCGGAGCGTCCGATTCCATACAGTGAAGAGGTTGCTAAATCGCCGAGCTTTCTGAGATCGCCACTCAGCTACGGGCCGATCTTCATACGTGACAACCAGTTCACGCTTGATGCCTACAAGAACGACATGACTGCGTCGGAAGCCATGCTGCTTGTATCGCAATACCTGCCTGAGTGGATCTACATCTACCACCCTGGTCAGCGGCTGAGAAAAGACTCGATCCCAGCGACAATCTTCAATCAGGGCAGGGCGCTCTACTTCGTAGGGAAATAGTACTGCTGAGTTGTATCGCCGTGGGTTTTCGCATCCTGCTGCGATTTTTGGGTATGCCTAGGCTGATACGCGCCGATTTGAGCCTTTATCAGCCTTTTTGCTTGATAAGTACCACCCAAAATGAAACAGTATTAGGACAACACCCTAACTGATACAGGTGGCACTATGTTCATCCGCGCCTACCTACGAGCATCCACCGACGAGCAAGACGCCGGTCGTGCCCGCACCTCTCTGGAGAAGTTCGCCAGCGACCATAACAAGGTCATCGCCTGTGAGTACCTGGAGAACGCCAGCGACGCCGCTGCGGATCGGCCTGAGCTGCTGCGCCTGCTGAAGGATGCCCGCAAGGGTGATGTGCTCCTAGTCGAATCCATCGACCGCCTCTCCCGCCTCCCCGCCGATGACTGGGCCAAGCTCAAGAGTGCGATCGATGCCAAGCGCCTGCGCATCGTCGCGCTCGATCTGCCAACCAGCCATCAGGGTATGCGAGACACGCAAGGCGACGAGTTCACCCACCGGATGCTGGCCGCGATCAATTCGATGCTAGTGGAGATGATGGCGGCGATCGCGAGAAAGGACTACGAGCAACGGCGGGAACGCCAGGCCCAGGGAATCCAAAAGGCCAAAGCAGCTGGCAAGTATCAAGGCCGGCCAGTCGACGAGGAGCTACATAAGCGGGTCAAGGAACTACTCGGAGCCGGGCTGGGCATTCGAGCCACGGCTAGATACGCATCATGCTCGACGACCACCGTGCTCCGAATTAGAACTAGCATTTAGATATTCCCTCGCAGATTGTCTGGATCTTGTGTAAAGGCGAAGGGCATAAACCGCGAGCAAAGACACCAGGACAAGCACGAGGGAGATTGACAAAACTCCACTCAGCTTAGGCACCTGGGGGCTCCAGGCGTCAGTGCTGTCAAAAAAGAACCTAGTGCCAATACTGGATGCGGTCAAAGCAGCGGCTAAGCCAGCCATAGCGGTTGACGCGAGAGAAATCCAACTCAAACGACTTTGATCTTCTTGGAACCTATTGAGATGCCCTTCGTTTCTGGCAATTTCGCCAATCATTCCGAGAATTTCGAGATTCTTCTCCACCCCTGACCGATGCTCTTCCGGAACCACCTCGAGCACCTCTGCAATAATTTGCGAGCTATCGGCTTTCATACGCTCCCAGGTCAGAGGTTCAAGCTCCGCTTTCACTTCTACGATCAGCTCATCAATCTTGACCGAGTAGTCTGTTTTCTGCGGAATATCAAGATGGCGACTTCGCTGGAGGCGAAGGGCAACATCTTGCAAGAGGGTGATCGGAGTGCAGGCAGGCGTCAACGAAACTGCGTGCAGACGCTCTGACGCCTCAATGAGATTGTCGATCAGCTTTCGAGACAATTCCTGCTTGTTGATAACATAGCTTTCCACCACGTCAAGCAGGTCGGCTGTGGCGTGCTTAGTTCGCTCTGAAGCAGCTGACGCTGAATCTTTTCGTTGAAGCCTGTAGAAGACGTAGGCTACAAGCACACCGATGAGAATCGATGCAATTGAGAGCCAATTGGCAGTGAAAAAATCGCTCATCACTCACTCCATGTGCGCCCCCAAGCTTAGGGCTGACAAATCCTATTGCACCCATGGCGCACCCATGAAGTGTTAAGCGTGAAGGCCGAGCCACCTTCGGCGCTTTGAATTTAGTGGCGTCCCAGGGCAGGTTCGAACTGCCAACCTTTCCCTTAGGAGGGACAAAACTTCGGTGCTTAAAAGGGCGGTCTAGGACGGGGTTGCGTTAGTGCGTTGGTTAACTGCTCGGTGCAGGCCTTGGGCTTTGGGCTACCGCTCGCCATGCAGGGGCTAGCAACACTACAGTAATTAAAATCTGTGATCAATGACCCAGTAACGGCGCAGTTTTACATGCTGTCGAGCAGTAGCGACATCCGTGTGTAATCCGCCCCAGCTGTATTCTCCACTTGGGTAGCATTCCGGTCGCCTGTAGAACTAGCTCGTTCAACGGCCTAGGCGACGGCGCAGGGTTCGAATCACCCTGGTACGCATGAAAAAGGTTGCTCCTGACGCTGCAAGCGCTATACAGCCCGCCAGTACGCCGAAACGGACGAAGGCAACGATGTTTACTAGGGCGAGAACCATGATGCCGTAGAACTCTACGTTGGTCCTTCCCGCGGCCAAAGCTTGGCGCTCGGTAAGCATCCACTTTGGCGACAGACAAAAGGGGCATACAGATGACTCAGGATCACCACCCCTAGGGGAACTCCGCTCACGTAAAGCGGAGCGCTGGTGATCACCTTCGGAACCATCATTCTCTTACAGCACTGGCATTCTACTTTGCTCACGATGTCATCCTCCTTGACCTGGGCGCATGCTTGAACGTGACCTGATGGCGCACTTGACTCAATTAATCAGCAGTCCAGTCCGGGCGTGCTTCGCTGTGTTTGCTGTTGTCGTGCTGCTTGTCCAGGTAAGCGGCGATCCTGTAACCAATCGCGGCTGTTATCCCCAAGGCGCACAGCACGCCGAACACTGAATAGATTAGTAGCTCAAACCGGTCCATGTTTTTCTCCCGTACTGATGGGCATCAGAGTCTAAGAGACTCGTTCACTGTACAGAACCGCACAGCAATTTTTCATGATGGTTTAACGTTCTAGCGCCGGCAACTGGCGGGCGCTGATTCAGTCTGCGAACGCGCCACCGTGATCGAACCACAAACCCTCGCTCATCGAGTCCATGCCGTAAGTATTGCCCATGACATCGAGACAGCCATCCATCATCAGCAGTCCGTTGGCCGGGTTTCCCCCAGCCGTCTTTCATCAGCCTCATGAAGTTGCTCTGCAGACTGCAATTGTCAGCCTGAGTCTGAATGACGGGCTCGACCAAGACCGTGTTACCGTCGATGTGAAGTTCGAACGGGTAGGTCGACTTCTCTTCTTCGCCGGTCAGCGACTCGGGATACTGGTACCACGTGCGCTCACTGCGGATATTGAGACCGTCATGTAGCACGACTGCTTTTCCTTGGATGGGATATACCACTGTGGTGTACAGCGGTTTTGTCGGCTGGACGATTGAGGCCAGCAGGTTGGCCATAGTGGCGAATAGGGTCACGGTGGCGCTCTTCAATGTAGGTGAGCCCAGTCTCCCCTCGACCTCGGAAAACCCAAGTGGCTGATCTGATGCTTTTGGGTGGCCCTGACACCCGCTTCGCGACACATCTTAAAAATAGGGCTCACCTCCCATCTATTGCTTATGGGAGTCTGATGCTTCACCTCCCATAGAGAAACTTACTGATTTGCTGGAAGGTGTGTCGTGAAGGGGTGTCGTGGCTGCAGCCCGCATGGTTGCTGGGTTTATGGCTTTTAACGGGTGTCTCCCCGGCAATTGGCGTTGCGAAGGGGTGTCGTTAAGAGGTGTTGTGGCCGCAAGTCTCATGAATACTGGGCTTCAGCGTATTTACGAGGTTTTTCCAGGCAATTAGCGTTGTGAAGGGGTGATGCCAGTATGATGCCGCTCCTGAGGGGGTAATCTGTTCGCGGGGAAGACCCAGTGGTAGCGACAAACCAGCGTCAGACGACGATCCGGTATCAAAGGTGTAAATGCAAGGCTGCGGCTGCGACGAGAAACGGACGGCAGATGACGGTGTGTTTTCCTGAGCGCAGAGCCAGTACGGTGAATGGGCAACAAATGACGACGGTGGTGTGCGTTCATGACAGTCAGATAGTGATCGGTAGACCGAGCCAATCAAGAGCGGCCGCCGAAGGTGGCTGCTTGCGACCCTTTTCAGGCGATCGGGCCCGTTTACGAAACTTATGGGAAATTGCACCTGACTGGACCAAGCGTTTGCATCCCACTTGACCACCTGTTTGCATTCGACATGACCAGCCATTTGCATCGGATGTGACCGCACGGATACGTCTTGACCGGCAGGAATCGACCCGGAGCTGCCGGTGGTAGCCGGCAGATATTCATCCCGGGAACCGCTAACACGGATCTCCCACGAACTGCTCATTGGGTGCTATTGCTCCCAGATCCAGAGTGGTTTTTTTATCGAAGGCGGTTTCAACACTGATGTTGTCGTTGGATATTTTTATAATAGCCATGTTTGGTACAAGTAGGAGTTGTTCGTATTGGCTGCTGCCAATAAAGCTCTCGTCAGCATCAGAAAATGTTACATCTACCTTGATGCGACACTCAATATCCAACTCAAGCACCCAAATCGTTTGGTTTGCGTCGTCCCGGATAATCGAAAATTGCTTTCCTTCATCATGTTTTATCGAGACGACATCAATATCTGCGCATCGGGCAGTGTAGAAATAACTTGTCCTAGCAGTAAACAAGAGACAGTCTTCTAGCCCACTAATAATCTTATCACCAACCGCAGACGGAAGCCCTCCGCTGTTATTAAACTCTTGGAGTCTCATGAATCGCTGACTCGAAATTTCCTTGATATCGTCCTCTACCGAATTTATCAAAGCTAGCGCGGTAGGTAAATCCGGAACGCAATGAAGTTTCTTGCTTTTAGATGCATGGCAAAAAGCGATCCAATCCTTATCCTCTGACACTACTAGAATACCATTGTGTGAGGCGTATGCCTCTAGGCACAGAAGTGCTACAGCGTCGGGGAATTCGAACTTTTTATCATTGCTCCTGTGAAACGGAGGTTCATTGTTAAAATATAGCTCGTACAATTTTCGCGCCGACACTTCCTCGTAAGAAATTACTTCAGCATCGGTCGCCAGGTAAAAATCATTAAATTCATGGAAAATTATTTGCTCTGGATTAGGTCGTTCGTCGAGCTCTTCGCATAATTCATCGCGCAGCTCGGCACTCAAGTATTGACTCACAAGTGCAAAGGCATCATCGACCTTTTTGCTCTTTGCTCGGTGCATGTCCAACATGTGCTTTTCGGCTTCATCGCGCACCAACTCAGTGATCACTAGCTTGATGTTCGAATTTTTTAGCTGACTCAAATGACCTATCAGCCCTCCCCTGAAGGTCCTCCCATTACGATCAAAAGCCTGCGTGTCAAAAGTGACCGCCGTTATTTGACCACAGATAAGTTTTTGACGCAGAGCTTGAAAATATGCAGGATCGATGTTCATGCCGCTTTCACTTTGGATTTGAACGATAACTGCTGAATCAGGATTTTCTGATCCCGGCTATCATATCGGGTGATTGAGAGGCCAATTCGCCGATCTTGGCCGGTTTAGCGGGTTCGACACATGAGCCATCCCCCACTACCTCCGTTGTGCCCTGCTCTCCGAGCAGGCGATGGATGGGGCGAAGCGATAAAATTCCATTGGGCTTTCTGCGGTCATCAACTCACCCTTGTATTCCTGCTAAAAGGATTATTGCTTTGTAGTCAATCGCATGGATTGGATGATGGCATTTTGACGATCTGGTGACTAGCGTTGTGAGCTGATCGCGGAAGGACGATCAAATGCTGGCCTTCCGGATAATGACCGGATGACAGTATTCAGGCCTTCTCCAGCCGGCGCCTTCCTGATGGGTGATGGTGAGCGTTGGGTTGGGATCGATAAGCAACGGATCCACGCTTGCGTACCCTTAGAGAGCCAGGCGTGCTTTGGTCGTTCTCAATAATTCTTGTGAAGTGGTGCTATCAGCCAGGAAGAAAATGCATCCAGCTCCGCTCGTACCACACCACCATGGTTAGCTCGAATAGCGAAAACTCCTGTGTATGGCGGACAGCCGAGCAGGGCTCAGTGGGCCAATATGGACGACTGCTTCTGACCGGTTGCTGTCCTTCGCGAGAGGCAGCTACGGGTCGATAGCGGACGGTCGCGAGAGACCGCTTCCGACCCATAGCAGCCCTTCGATGTGCCTAGGGAACTTAGGAAAACTTACGGTTGCATTCATTCAAGATTGGTGCCGTCGCTTATCTTGCACCCGCCTTTTGCTAGAAATTTATTCACAAGTGATTTAGCTTTTGAAGGCGATAAATGTCTCAAAATACCAAGTCGCTGACATCCCCTGATGATTAAGTATTGAATAGATACTGGCAAATATTGTGTCATCTTCGCTCAGACCCAGGTCTTGAATTTTTTTGATGTCTTCATCGGCTAGGTCAATTGTGGTGTAAATTCCTAGCGGTATGTGGTGCAGTGTGATTTCCTTGGGCGTTACTTCAAAATCTATTTCCTCTATTCTAAATAAGTCTGTTTGCGTTATTTTATCTCCAGGATTGGAGATGGCGACATCTATTTGAAGCTCCTTGGCCATAAAATAGCGCAGTTTCATAGTAAATTCTTCTTGATTCAGCGTGTCGCCAAACGAAGTTTTGTAGACCTGCTGGCGAGCAAAGTCCTCGATTATCTTTGTAATAATTTCTCCGGATTTGTACTGTGAATTTGACGGTGAGAATAGTTCTTTGTAAATCGCCTTTAGGCTGTTAATGCAGTTAAGCGCTTCAGCGCCTAAGGTGCTTTGATCGCGGGTTTTAAAATCATCATTGAAATGGAGGCAGTCGTTCCGAACAATCCGTATGGCATCAAATGCTTTGTGCGTTTCCTCAGATAACTCTCCCCGTTCTTTCAGCTTCTGGAGGCGAACGTGTTGCGTGAGGCTTTGCAGATCGATGTGGCCCGTTTTTTTTGCAAAGTATTTGCAGAGATCTTCACTCGCAATTCCAGTCAGAGCAATGGTGCTATAAAATGCTCCCAGTGCGTAAGTAAGTTCTGCTTCTTTAATGAGGCGAATAAAGTCCCCTGTCTCCTCCACCACGCCGATGTTGTCAATCTGCCACTTTCGTTCAGTTATTTGTTCGATTTCATTGTTGATCCAAGTGGTGAATGAGTGTTTATAGGCGGACTTGTCTCGTTTCGTAAGAGCTTTAGATTCCTCCGCTGTAATGTTCTTGTAGTCGAATTTTGTACAATCAAAATAGCGCATGAGTCTTTCCTTTTTCAATGCAAAAAAATCGAACTATAAGTAATTTGGTGCTTCGGCGTTTTCGCTGGGCGCCGTATCCTGTAAGGCCTCTCTAAGTTCAAGTAATACGACCTGGGACTTATCAACCATTTCGCGACTAACGACAGGCTCCGCCCCATGAATGATTGCGTTTCTAAGCGTAATCAGATCTTTCAATTGAGTGAAAAGATGATGCTTAATTCTTCTTCCTCGCCAAAGCATCTCCGCGAGGCGAACATTAGAGGTGCGCTTATATTTGGGTGATGAGTCCATTGCTTCAATGAAGGGCTTCAGCGAGCCAGTAGTGTCGACCAGAACTCTTTCGATTTCATTATATATTCGCAAGAAATTTTCTAGGCTGCCTTCAGTATTGTGGAGGCTATGGCCTGGGTCGATTTCGTTTTGAATCGCTTGGCTGGCCGCTTCCACGTTATGGGGAGTTACCACGTCTAAAACAAAAATGGAGATTGCTGCAAATGAAATAGCAAAGCTTGTCTGTGCTGTGTTCATCAACGCCGTTAGGAGCAAAGTGCTCTTAGCTCCCTCTTGAGCGATGACTAAGTTGGTTAGAATGATGGTAAGTCCTACCAATAGCGTGATCACTATTAGCTGCTTGAGGTAGCGGCCCTCCACTTTTTCGATGGAGACTGCTCGAGTTTCATCGTTTCGAGCCTCGCGAAGTAGTTCGCTTCGGAAGAATAAGTATCCGGTAAGAGTCAGCCCATAAACTGCTGCAATTACCTGGGCGGATGTCGAATACAAGTACATGATTTGATTTTCGTTGAGTTCGAACCATGCGTTACTAGTCGCCACAATGGTTGACAGAGTGCTTATCGTAATCAACGCCGTGGCGGTGAATAATGAAACGGCAGTGCTAGATATTGAATGTAAACGCATATACCTCATCCCTAATTCGGTCTCCTGCTTTGCAGGCGTAAGCCTGAGCCTAGCACTCCGAAATTTCGCTGAAAAGGCATTATGCCATCATCGACCCTCGTTGCTAAGGGGTTGTGATGCGCTTTTAAGTCGTTAGGTGCTTAGAGATCTGGACTCTGTTTGCAGAATATTCTGATTTCCTGTTCATCTCGGCTTAATCTTGTGCTAACCCTATCGAGGAATAAAGGGTAAACGATGCAATTCTCAAAGCAGTCCCAAGACTGACCGCGAAGGTGGTTTCTATCATGTGCATTTACTGCGCGGCATCAGGGTAAGGTAAGGCTCGCAGCGCTCCCCCGCAGAGATGATGGCGCAGTCGATAGCTTAAGATAGGCGCTCAGCAAGGCCAATGAAAACACTAGGGCGGTACTCCGATTCTGAATCACACCATCTTGGGGTCATTCGATTGTCTGCTATGGGTCGACTCCTGCTGGTCAAGACGTACCCGTGCGCTTGTCACATCCGATGCAAATGGCTGGCAAGTCGAATGCAAACAGGTGGTCAAATCAGTGCAATTAACCAACTTAGTCTATTGTTCTGACCATTGGCGATTTTTTACGTATGTCCAACCCTCAACCCCACGTGCGAGTGTGAAGCCTCGAGCCCCAATCTCAATTAATAGACGCCTACATTCTTCAGGCTCGGCACCTGTGACTCTAGAGAGAGTCTCAAGTGAGCGTCCCTCTGGAAACTTGGAGTTCTCAAGCATTTGTCTTAGCAGGTTTTTTCTTAGATTGTCTAGGGAGTTAGCTCTGCGATTTTGATACCAATGGAATAAAAGGTTTCCCGCTATTGAAAGAATAGAGCCAACTACTACCCCAATAAAGCCAATAAGTGCAGCCCAGAACTGTGCGTCGCTTGCCATTTTTAGTGCAAGTTCTTGTGCGATTTGTTGGTCGAGCATACTCATTGATCCTTGTTTTTTGCATAGATATGGCCGAATATAGGCGAAAAGCCATCATATCGTCTATCCCTTGGATGGTCGCTGTACTTTTTGATCTGTCGCATGCCAACTACAATCCGGTCGCCGATGAAGTCCTTAATCTATTGGGCTGCTCTGCTTGGTAAAAAAGACAGCAAGGTAAAGGGCCGCATCTGGCCGACTCCGGCCTGACTCGACAGAATCAGAGCGGCCGATTCGCAAGCACTGGCAACTGTTCCAAGCGCTCAGGTAAGTCCATCTGGGCGCTGATTACTTCTCCCAACCAGGATAAGGGCAACCTACAAAACCTACAGAACTTAGTTTCGTAGGTTCTGTAGGCTGCCCTATCTGCCTTTTGGTAAACAGGTTGGGTCGAGGTTACCTTTTTCGCCAGATGTAGCGTGTGGATGGGCGGCCACCTTTTTCTCCGGCCACCTCGTAGCCAATGATTAAGTCGTGCTCAGCCAGAACAGCGAGTGCTTTGTTCACAACGTCCTGAGAGCCCAATCCCATCCAGTCTTTCTGGCGCACCTCGCGTGTGGTAAACGGTTCGTGTAATTTCTGTTTACGCTCTAGGATCAACCTGGCACCGAGTAGTGGAGCGTTGATAGCTGCGCCGTAGACTCGCAAGGCATGGCTCATCAGGTAGCTCGCCCAGTTAATGGCGCGGGACGTGGACTCTGTGCCCACGGCTCTCTGTCCACCATCGACCAGTTCGAACAGTAGGGCCAACCCCGCAATGGTCTGCGGCATTTTTAGATAATGGGATTGCAATGCTGGGTGAAGTTCTTCGCTCCGGCTTTGTCGCATATGACGCGTATACCAGGCGTTAAATATTTCCTGTGCTTCTGGGCTGAACCTGAGAGCAGCACGAGGCTCGGATGGGAGCTGGTCGAGGTGGTTAATAATCTGTTCCACCTGCTTAGCGGCAGCTTGGTTCGGCCAGCGATCGATCAGACGCCACTCACGGATGTCGTCGGGATAGACGGCGAGCTGTACGCGCTGAATCAGGCCGTCATCCACTTCGCCGCTGATCGCGGCGTTCACGAGGGATGCGATTCGTGAGGGTTGAATTCCGCCTATCAGCGATAAACAACATGACTCGATGAACAGGGTGCCTCGGCCAATACGATCGTAGGTAAATGAGCCGTTGCCATCGAAGCACTCCAAGTAGAAAGCGCGTGCCACTGAGCCGTCCTCACTCTGTATTGTTGCGAGCCAGCCCCCGAGCTCGTCACGTACTAGCAGCAGGCCGTTTGGGTTCTCGTTGAGCAGCTCACCGAGCTTTTCTACCGTTGAGTCGTTGACGGTGTAACGACGCTGCACTGGAGGCAGCACATCACTCGAAACCTTGGTGAGTTCCGCCCGCGCTCCAAGTTTGTCACCGCTGCTTACAAGTTTCGTCGCCTTGCTCTTAGCAGCCTTGCGCTCGATGTCGAGCAGCTCAGTGTTGGTCCTGTACTCCTCCAACGCCATGGAGTGCTGATTTCGCTCTCTTGTCTCCAATGCGTCCAAGGGACGAAGCGCTTGCTTGAGCGCTGGTGTTTTCATCGCAGACGGCCGTCCAATGATGACCCCCCATTGGTTGGGAACGACTGTCCAGTCATCATGTTGCTTTGGGTGGATGGTGAATTTGCGTCCGACTACGGCGCTTACAGCAACCACAAGCGTGACCCCAACAAAATCCGGTGGGCACTGAGTGCGCTCGGCGACATCCCGCACGTATTCTTGAAGAACAGCAGGCAGTAACTCTCCACGCCAGGGCATAACGCTGGCCAATCCGCTCGGCAGTGGCTTTGGCACGATGCTTGGATTCAGATACGAAGCACGTGCTGCCTCGGGCATTTCCGCCAAGAACGACGGTAGCTGCTCGTGTGTGGTCATTGCTCATCTCTCTCAGAGAGAGCCCGAGTGACTCCATCACGCTCGCTGATCTTGCTCTCCAGCCAGGCTTCCACCTCCGCGACGACGAAGTAAACGCCAGCTTGTTTGCTCGGGCCAAACTTGATGGGGCGAGGGAAGCTGGGGTCGCTTTCGCGCAGCTTCTCGAGCCCAGAGCGGCTCTTGTCAAAGCAGTGCTGCAGGGAGGCGTGACTGATCAGGTACTTCTTGGGGGGATGTGTCGGCATGTGTGGGTCTCTGTGTGTAAGCCGACACAGATTTAATACCCCTGCCAGACCGCTGTGGCTCGATTTCAAACCGAAAAATCGTCGGAAAACGCAATCACGGTTGATGCGATGGGGGTATAGGCGCAGATGTGGAATGGGCTGGGAAGGCTGTCATAAAGCTGGCATTACCGAGCCAAAACAACACATTTAGGCACAAAAAAGGCACTTGCGAGATTCGCTAAGCACCTGATTTGTAAGGATTATTTGGTGGAGCCGGGGGGATTTGAACCCCCGTCCGCCAGTACTCCGCTGTCGGTACTACATGCTTAGCCGTGTCTACTGATTTAATCCGCAGCCGCCCGACGGGCAGGGTGCTTTGGATGAGTTGGGTAAGTTTTAGTCGCTTTGCCCCCAACGTGCTACACGACGATCCTGTTCTGTATGACAATCATTTCGGGTTTACAGGCATCCCCTGATGATTGCTGGAGCCGAAGCTACCAGGAGAGCGGGCTCAGCTGCTTACGCAGCGAGAGCGTAGCCCTCGTAGTTTTCGTCATTGGCAACTATAGAAAGTTGCAACAGTGGATTTACGAGTTCTG
>Ga0153918_1000269_pt1 | contig 28991 bp, 25 predicted proteins | sample TSFL002MetaG_FD_104687 | JGI IMG/M metagenome (GOLD analysis project Ga0153918, IMG submission 104687) | Attine ant fungus gardens microbial communities from Florida, USA - TSFL002 MetaG | ecosystem: Host-associated > Fungi > Mycelium > Unclassified | place: USA: Florida, Paynes Creek Historic... | reverse complement strand
AGGTGAAAGGTGAAAGGTGAAAGGTGAAAGGTGAAAGGTGAAAGGTGAAAGGTGAAAGGTGAAAGGTGAAAGGTGAAAGGTGAAAGGTGAAAGGTGAAAGGTGAAACCGTACGGCAGCTTCACTGCCGTACGGTTTCACTAATAGAAATCTCTGGAATATGCAATAAACCTTTATCCTTTCGCCTTTTACCTTTCCTCTTTCCAAAAAACATCTACATTAGCTTTTTGTATTTCTACTATCATCTAACTGAATAAGCATGAGAAAATTTTCTGCTGCGTTGCTGTCATTCGCACTACTGGCCGCATCCGCATCTTTTCATAAAGCTGCAGCCCAAACTGATACCACTGCGCTCAAGATCTATCGCGCTACGCCCACAAAAATTAACGATTTGGTGAATACCAAACTGGCCGTTAGTTTCGACTATAAAAAATGTTATCTCTACGGCAAAGAATGGGTGACGCTGAAACCGCACTTCTATCCTACCGACTCGCTCCGGTTAGATGCTAAGGGCATGGATATCAAAACCATCGCCATAATACAAAACGGCAAAAACATACCGCTTAAATATATTTATGAAGATAGCCTGAGCCTCAACATCAAACTGAATAAAACATACCAAAGCAACGAGAGCTATACCATTTATATTGATTATACTTCCAAGCCCAATCAGCTAAAGGTAAAAGGCAGCGCAGCTATTAACGATGCCAAGGGACTGTACTTTATCAATCCTGATGGCAAAGACCCGAACAAGCCTATCCAGATCTGGACACAGGGTGAATCCGAAAGTTCATCAGCCTGGTTCCCTACTATCGATAAGCCTAACCAGAAAACCACCGAAGAAATTGCCATGACCGTGCCAGCCAAATATGTTACGCTGAGTAACGGCAAACTGATCAGTCAGACACCCAACGCCAATGGCACGCGTACTGATACCTGGAAGATGGATCTGCCGCACTCGCCATACCTGTTTATGATGGCCGTGGGCGATTTCAAGATCTATCACGATAAATGGAAAAATATTCCTGTTGATTATTATCTCGAGCCTAAATACGCACCCTACGCTAAAGACATTTTTGGCGACACACCGGAGATGATCGATTTCTATTCTAAGACGCTCGGCATTGATTTCCCCTGGAACAAGTACGCCCAGATTGTAGTGCGCGATTATGTGAGCGGTGCCATGGAGAATACCACCGCGACCCTGCACGGCGATTATGTGCAAGCCACCAAACGTGAGTTAACGGATGCTTATTATGATTTCGGTCGCCAAACGATTGCACACGAGCTTTTTCACCAGTGGTTTGGCGATTACGTAACCACCGAAAGCTGGAGCAACCTGACCGTAAACGAATCATTTGCTGATTTTAGTGAAACCCTATGGGCCGAGCACAAATACGGGCAAGATGCAGGCGACGCCCACTTTTTTAAAGATATGAGTGAGTACCTGGACGATCCGAAAAATGCCGACAAAGACCTGGTACGTTTTTACTATGCTGATAAAGAAGACATGTTTGATGCCGTGACCTACAAAAAAGGCGGCTGTATTTTAAATATGTTACGTGAATATTTAGGTAGAGACGCCTTTTATAAAGGATTGAACATTTATCTGAAAACCAATGCCTTTAAAAATGGCGAGGCCCAGCAATTGCGCCTGGCGCTGGAAGAAGCCAGTGGAAAAGACCTGAACTGGTTTTTCAACGAGTGGTATTATGGCTCGGGCCACCCACTGTTGGATATCAGCTACAATTGGAATGAGGGTTCAAAAACAGAGACCGTAACCATCAAACAAAGGCAAATGAATAAGGTGTTTACCCTGCCCATGGCTATTGATATTTATGGCGGCGGCAAAAAAACACGTCATGATATTTGGGTAGCCGACAGCGTATTTACCACCAGCTTTAAACTACCGGCCAAGCCAGATCTGGTCAACGTGGATGCAGCTAAAAAGACCATCTGTATCAAGGCTGATCATAAAACTGATGCCGAGTTTGTTTTCCAGTATTTTAATGCCCCGCTTTATGCCGATCGTGCTGAAGCTATAGAGTCTGTATCCGTTCATCGCGATAGCAAAGAGGCACAAAAGGTTTTGATTGCGGCCTTAAAAGACCGTTATTACGAGTTGCAGATCACCGCTATAGATGCCCTCGACCTAAAGAATGCTGATATCCGCAATGCAGCCGTGCCTGTATTAACGCAACTGGCCCAAAGCGACCCGAACACACTGGTGCGGGCAGCAGCCATCAAAGCACTGGCTATGCTGAGAGATGCAGGAAATTTGAGTTTGTTTAAACAAGCCATCACCAACCAATCCTTCGCGGTTGAAGGTGCAGGCCTGGTGGCATTGGCAGGCTTAGATACCGACCAGGCCATGACCATGGCCAAAACCCTGGAAAACGATGCCGAAGGCGAACTGATTACCAGCATTGTTACCCTGTACATTGCCGCTGGTAACGACGAGCAATGGCCTTATATTAACAATCATTTTGATGCTCTGGGCACAACCGATAAATTTAGCTTGCTGCGCGATTATGCCGATTTTGTAGCCAAATTGAAAAACCCAATCTACGCCCAACAAGGCATTGCTGAAATGAAGACCATGGGTATTAAATACAAAACAGCAGGCATTACCGAGCCACTAACTAAAATGCTGAACGATATTAAGGTGCACCGTCAGGCCATGGGCGATGATGCCACGGGTAAAGTAATTGATGAAGCACTGAAGGCGATAAAGTAATGCCTCATCCCGAATAACTAATACATGATTTCAAATAAAAAAGTGATGACACCCCATCGCTTTTTTATTTAAAACCTGTAGCTATACCGCGTGTTAAACTAATATGGCACGTACAGCAACAAAGAAACATACCCGCAAATGGTCGGCGAAGGTAACCCAGCATAGTAATGCGCTTGATTTGGAGAAAGATGTATTTAAGAAGGGTGATGCTGATGACATTGCCCGCTCACTAAAAAGCTCTGCAGAACACAGTCACCGACGCAAGGCCTCACCATTTCAGAGTGCCATGTCCATGCTCAACTTTTATATCAATCGTGCAGGGAAAAATCTGCCGGAGCGGCAAAAGCGCCGCCTGCAAAAAGCCAAAAACAAACTGCGTCATTTGTATGGGCGCGAGGAAAAGTAGCAATCAGCCTTTCTTTTTTAAGTTTTCTTTTACCTCATTTTTATCATAACGTTTGCCCCAAAGCTGGCCCATGTGGCGGGTGGGCACAGTATCGCCCAGTAGTTTACCCCAGGGTTTCAGATCATCAATACGGTCAAAGATAATTTTCAGTACCGCCACAAACGGCACCGAAAGAAACATACCGGAGATACCCCAAAGCGCATTTCCCAGCAACACAATCACTATAGATACCAGCGCGTTGATCTGCACCTTTACCGATACTACCCTTGGGAAAACGATGTTATTATCAATAAACTGAATAATCAGATATGCGGCTATAACACCAAGCTGTGTAGAGTAACCGTCTTTAGTAACGGTAGCCATCAGTATCGGTAAAGCAATGGCAATAATGCCGCCTATGTAAGGCAGCATATTGAGGATGGCGCCTATCACACCCAACAATATGGCATATTTAACCCCCAGTATCATTAGCGCCGTAGAGTTGAGTATAGCTACGATCACCATTTCTACCAGCAAGCCAACAATGTAGCTTTGTATAGCGTTTTTTGTCTCCTGCAATATCTCGGCAACACGGCGGGTGTTATCTTCCTTAAATACCTCAAAGAAAAAATTAAGGATAAGCGTTTTGTAAAACAGCAACATAAAGGTATACACCGGCAGCAAAAACACCACGCCGAGGGTACTCAACACTGTCCCGACGGTGTGTCCCAACATGGCCTGGCTGTTATCCAGCACTTTCTTTACAAATGCTACCTGCTTCTCGGTTTCTACCCCAAACTTAGTGTACACCCACTGACTCAGATCATGGCTCAACTCCACAAATTTCTGCTTCAATGCCGGGAACGACTGACTAAACTGTGCTATTTGGGTAGACAGGAAATAGAACAAGCCCGCCACCAATATAATAGCCACCAAAATAGAAATCAGGATGGCAATTACCCTAGGCACCTTCAAGCGCACCAGCCGGTTACATAGCGGATTCAACAAAATGGCAATAAAACCTGCAAAAGCCAGCGGTGTCAAAATATCACCCAGCACGCTCATGATATAAGTGAGCAACACTAATCCAAAAAGGATCACGGTAGCTTTAAGGTAAAACGGGTACTCTTTTTCTTTAGCAGCAGGCATAGGCTAGATAACAAGTTTTAGTTATCCCATAAAAGCGATTTGAAGGCGGATTGTTTTGACATTCGGAATGAAATGTAACAACTTGTCATTTGGACCAACGGGAGAAATCTTAGACGATTGCATTACTCGTCTGATGGGATATCGCACGTATAAGATTCCTCTTGCGCGCTCACGCATCTACCGTTACTGGTGCTCATCGAAATGACATGAGGAATAAACAAAGAATGCGGCTGATAGCCGCATTCTTTGTTTATCTATAATTCCAAAAGCCCAATCGTTCCCCCCTTCAGGGGGCCAGGAGGCTAAAGCACATTTCTCCAGCTCACCAGATCGCCAATGATACGATCCAGTTGATCTGCCGGTACGCGCTCCTGCTGCATGCTATCGCGGTGACGGATGGTTACGGTGTTGTCTTCCAGCGTCTGGTGATCTACCGTGATACAGAAAGGCGTACCGATAGCATCCTGGCGGCGGTAGCGCTTGCCAATCGCATCTTTCTCCTCATACTGTATATTGAATTCAACTTTCAGCTTGTCCATAATCTCGCGGGCTTTTTCTGGCAGGCCGTCTTTTTTGGTAAGCGGGAAGATGGCAGCTTTAACCGGCGCCAGGCAAGGATGCAGGCGCAGCACGGTACGGCTATCTTGTTTCTCTTCGGAGCTCAGGTCCTCTTCCTCGTAAGCGTTTACCAGGGTAAGCAGGAACATCCGGTCCAAACCGATAGAAGTTTCAATTACATACGGCACATAATTGCCATAAGGTTTGCCGGTTTCCGGATCAACCTCTGGGTCAAAATACTGCATTTTTTTGCCTGAGTATTGCTGATGCTGGCTCAGGTCAAAATCTGTACGGCTATGGATACCCTCTACCTCTTTAAAGCCGAATGGAAACTCAAACTCAATATCAAAAGCGGCATCAGCATAGTGAGCTAGTTTGGTATGCTCGTGGTAACGGTATTTATTCTGATCGGTGCCCAAAGCCAGGTGCCATTGCAAACGGGTTTCTTTCCATTTGTTAAACCACTCGCGCTGTGTGCCGGGGCGTACAAAGAATTGCATCTCCATCTGCTCGAACTCGCGCATACGGATAATGAACTGACGGGCAATCACCTCGTTACGGAAAGCTTTACCAATTTGCGCAATACCGAAAGGAATTTTCATCCTGCCAGATTTCTGCACGTTCAGGAAGTTTACAAAAATACCCTGTGCAGTTTCCGGACGCAGGTAGATCGTATCCGACTCCTCGGCTACGGCGCCAACCTGTGTGCTGAACATCAGGTTAAACTGACGCACGTCTGTCCAATTAGCAGTTTTGCTGATGGGGCATGTAATACCTTCTTCCAAAATCAGCTCCTTTAAACGTGGTAAATCCTCGTTTTTCAGTGCCTTGTCCATTTCTATCTGCAGGCGCTCAGCCAGATCGGTCTGATAGCTGGCATCATACTCAGCAATTTTATCTTCCAGTAACTGATCGGCGCGGTAACGCTTTTTCGAGTCCTTGTTGTCAATCATCGGGTCGCTGAAACCGTCTACGTGGCCGCTGGCTTTCCAGATCTTCGGGTGCATAAAAATGGCAGAATCGATACCTACAATGTTCTCGTTCAGCTGCACCATGGCTTTCCACCAATAAGTTTTGATGTTATTCTTCAGCTCGGCGCCATTCTGGCCGTAATCATACACGGCGCTCAGGCCATCGTATATCTCGCTTGAAGGGAAAACAAAGCCATACTCTTTAGCATGGGCAATCACGTTCTTAAAAAGTTCGTCGGTATTAGCGCTCATAATGGGGCAAAGATAGTTTTTAGGATTAAAGACGAGAAGTTTAGCAGGGAAAATTTGGTTGGGGCGGAAACCTATTGTATTAACCCAATGTCATTTCGACGAACAAGCGAATGGATGCGTGCCGGCGCGAGGAGAATCTTAGACGTACAACATGCATCAAAATGGCGCGCCGGGTGTCATCCTGAGCTTGTCGAAGGGCACGCGAAGGCCAATCTTTGACAAGTTCACTAATATGCAATCATTTAATTATTCCCTACGCGCACCCTTCGACAAGCTCAGGATGATACCCACTTCTTAATACACCCACAAAAAAAGAGCGACAGTCATCCCATCACTCTTTAATATCATTAAAGCCAACTGCAGTTAGCAATACTGCTCAAACGCACCAATCAGGTTATCGGCAATCATTTGTGCAGGGCGGCCTTCAATCTGGTGACGCTCGATAATGTGTACCAGTTTACCGTCTTTAAACAAAGCCATAGATGGCGATGATGGTGGGTAAGGCAGCATGTAGGCACGTGCAGTGTCAACAGCGTCTTTCTCCATACCGGCAAAAACGGTTACCAGTTTATCAGGATGTTTCTCGTTGGCAGCAGCCATACGTGCAGCCGGACGTGCGTTGGCAGCAGCGCAACCGCAAACAGAGTTTACCATTACAAATACGGTACCTTCGCTCTCAATGGCGCTTTTTACCGCTTCTGCGTCTTTTAACTCTTCAAAACCAACATTTGTCAGTTCGGCCCTCATGGGGGCAACCAAATATTCAGGGTACATCATAATCAGTGTAAGTATATTATAGCAGAACAAAAATACCAAAACAACAATATAAAGTTCGTTTGGTTTGAAATAATAACATTATCTTGACCGTTCATTATAAACCGGATAGGAAAACTAGTCCTTTATCCTAATAATTAAGTAAATCAATTTGATGTTTAAAGGCATCGCGTCACAAGCGCACGGCCGTGTTTTATTGCCCCTTTTATGTTCCGCAATCGTAAACCAACCTCCTTTAGCACAATTATAGTTGTTAATAAAAATCAGGAAGAATCTAAATCGCTCCGCGTTAGAACCAGCCATTTAAAATGGTTGAGGCATTATGCACTGGGCCTTGTTGCCCTGTTTGCCATACTTGTGGGCTCTGTGATTTATCTTGTTAAAAACAACAGGCAAACAGAAGCCGAAAAGCAGCAATTGCTAACGCAGATCAGCACCATTAAAAAAACTCAAGTTATTGAAGCACCGGTATCAAACGCCAAGCTAACCGACGCTGATACCGCTCAAAACTATATCCAGAGCATCCAGGCCAAACTGAAGAAAATAAACGATTATCTTCAAAAGCGCGGCTTGAGCCAATTTACCATTAAAGCTATTGGCGGTGGTGAGAAATCTGCCAACCTAAGCGCCAACGAACAATATGCATCATATAACGAATACCTGAGCCGACTGGTAAACAGTGTTGCCTTTACGCCGATGGGCTATCCGCGGGTAAGCGCTATCCGCTCCATATTTGGCTACCGTAGCGACCCATTTGATGGAGAGCGCGCCGAATATCACCCGGGATTGGATTTTAGCGGTCACCGAGGCGATATTGTCAAGGCTACCGCCGATGGCAAGGTTGAGCATGCCGGCTGGAACAATGGTTACGGCAATTGCATCATCATCAAACATAAAAACAATTTTGAAACGCTATACGGTCACCTCTCACGCATTGATGTGAGAGAAGGCGAAACCATCAGCACCGGCCAGGTAATTGGTCGCGTGGGGTCTACAGGCCACTCTACCGGTCCGCACCTGCATTATGAGGTGCGCGTTAACGGTAAACCGGTAAATCCGGCAAAGTTTTTATCGCTAAATGCTAAATAAGTAGAATTCAGCACTCTTAGATACACATAAACCCATACCAATCATGGCTATTTTTTCAAAGAAAGAAAAGATACAGCTCGACCAGCAAACCATCTCTACCATCATTAACAGCGGCTGCGTGTTTGATGGTAACCTTAAAGCTCCCGGCATTACCCGCATTGAGGGCATCATCAACGGAAACATTGCCATTGACCACGGACTGATCCTGGGCGAAAAAGGCATTGTTAACGGCAATATCGACACCCAGGAGATTATTGTTTACGGCGAAGTAAACGGCGATATTGCCTGCTCCTCTATCGAGATCAGAACCACCGGCAAGATTAACGGCGATATCAAAACCCAATCACTCAGCGTTGAGACCGGCGGGGCTTATAATGGCAGGATTGTGATGGCAAACTAGTCGGAACCAGGATTTACAGGATTTTTCAGAACGCCTGCGATATAGAGAACGTGTCATCCTGAGCACCGTCGAAGGGCGCGCGGTGGCCCATTACGCTTGCAAAGCCTATCAAATAGGCCACCGCGCATGTTTCGACTAAGCTCAACATGACCCCCCTTTTAGGCATCCTGTCAATCCGTTAAATCCTTAATATCCTGGTTCAGCAACCTATCTGTTAGTTGCTCAAACTCCTTTACAAACTCGGTGTAGTGCTCGCCTGTACCTGGGCCGCTAAAGCCGGAATGAATCTTGGCAACCTCTCCTTTCTTGTCAATAATGATAGTTGTTGGAAAGCCTATAAAATTGGCAAGCTGCGGGATGCTTTGAACGGGCTCGCCTTTTCCCGGAGTATAACCAGTAACCAGCAGCGGGTATGGAATATTAAACCTGTTTTTCAGCTGCGTTAAGGTGCGTTTTGATTGGACGAAATCTTTAGTGCGCTCGTACGCCAGCCCAACAATCTCTACTCCTTTAGGGTGATACTTTTTGTAATAGTTAACCAGGTACGAAGTTTCATCCATACAATTAGGGCACCATGAACCCATAAACTGCACAATCACCACTTTATCTTTAAAGCGTGCGTCACTAAGCGATACGGCTTTGCCGTTAAGGTCTTTAAAACTAAAACTGATGGTTTTATCACCCGGCTTTAGGCTGGTAAGCGAGTAAGCATCGGGCAGTTTAGCATTCTCGTTACGCACGGCTGTCCACGCGTCACCGCCAAAGTTGCCGTCAGTTATGGTGTTATCGTTTTTAACAATCGCCGTAAAAAGGAACGCATGGCCACCATCAAAGCATGAGAGATAAAGTTTGTTGCCTGTTACCACGCCCTCCAGGTAGCGGTAGTCACCGCTGGTGGTGAGGAAGGTGCCGGTGAGCCTGTTGCCGGTTTGTTTAAACTCGCCCACGGTGGTATCTCGTTTGGCGCCTGCGCCAAACACTGCGCTCCATCTGCCGGTTATATCAAAAGCTGCTTTTTCGGGATCTTTGAAGAAACGGTAAGACACATCGGGCACAGCGCTGAAATCAGTATAAGTATCGCGCACGCCCAGATGTTTGATAAATTTACCTTGCAGGCCTTCGCCATTGCGGGCCAGTTTAAATTCAGAGTCAAACAACGGCATTTTGATCAATACCGAATCGCCAACGGTGCGCACATCGGATACGTTGAAATGCTCATCGCCATTAATAATGTAGAGTTGCTGTTTGCCGGCAACATCTTTCACCTCAAAGTTAAAAGGAAGCTCGGTAGCAGAACCCGGGCGCAACACGCCGCGCCACGTGCCTGTTTTTAATTTATTTTGAGCCAGACCAACATTGACAGAAACAGCCAACGCCAGTAGCGGAAGAAACACTTTTTTCGTCATCCCACTAAATTAATGTACCTGCACCCAACAAATAGACAGCCCGGTGTAACTATTTCAAAATATCCCTTGAAATGACAATGCGCTGAATTTCTGATGTGCCCTCATAAATCTGGGTAATCTTGGCGTCGCGCATCAATCGTTCTACATGGTATTCTTTTACAAAGCCATAGCCACCGTGGATCTGCACCGCTTCGGTAGTTACCTGCATGGCCGTTTCTGAAGCGAACAACTTGGCTATTGCCCCGGCCCTGCCATAGGGTTGATGATTATCTTTTAGCCAGGCAGCTTTTAAACAAAGCAAACGCGCGGCCTCAATCTGCGTAGCCATATCGGCCAATTTAAATTGGATAGCCTGATGATCGGCAATCGGTTTGCCAAAGGTTTTACGCTCTTTACTGTATTGCAAAGCCAACTCATACGCACCCGACGCTATGCCCAGTGCCTGCGCGGCAATACCAATCCGACCACCCTCCAACGTTTGCATAGCGAATTTAAAGCCGAAACCGTCCTCGCCAATCCGATTGACTTTGGGTACTTTTACATCCTGAAACATCAGCGAGTGCGTATCAGACCCGCGAATTCCCATCTTATTTTCTTTCGGCCCAACGGTAAAACCTTCCATACCTTTCTCTACAATCAGCGCATTAATGCCGTGGCTGCCTTTACTGACATCAGTTTGCGCCATGACCAGATAGGTTGATGCCGAATTACCATTGGTAATCCAGTTTTTAGTGCCGTTGAGCAAATAATAATCGCCCATATCATTGGCCGTAGTGTGCTGCGAGGTAGCATCAGAACCGGCCTCTGGTTCTGACAAACAAAACGCGCCGATCACTTGCCCGGTAGCCAGGGGAACGAGATATTTCTGCTTTTGCTCTTCGGTACCATACTTTTCCAGACCATAACAAACCAGCGAATTATTAACCGAAACCACTACCGATGCCGAGGCATCAACCTTAGAGAGTTCTTCCATGGCCAGCACATAAGATACCGCATCCATTCCCGCACCACCGTATTCGGGTGCTACCATCAAGCCCAGAAAACCCAGTTCGCCCAGCTTTTTAATTTGCTCGGCAGGAAACTTCTGGTGTTCATCGCGTTCTATTACGCCGGATTTCAACTCAGTCTGGGCAAAATCTCTTGCAGCCTGACGGATCATCTGCTGTTCTTCGGTTAATTGAAAATGCATAGTAATTGGTTGTAGTATCAAATATATCTATTATGCATGCATAACAAAATTATCTATACAAAAAAAGAGAGCTCTTTTGAAGCTCCCTTTCCCCTAATTAATTTAAACTATTGATTAAACCCAAAACAAAGAACAGTAAAACCTCAGCTTGGGCGTCTGAGAATTCAAAACAAAGTTTTTACACAGGTAGATGTGTCTTGTATTTCTTTTTCACAGATTTGCAGAGTCACATTACTATTAACAAAAGTAAAGCCATGGGTCCCTCCTCACAACTACTTATACGTCAGAATTTGAAACGGGTTACTTATATTTGCAACGGCAATATTTAAAACAAGATTTCCTATTTTAGGAATAATCTATTTTTTGTACCTGAATCTGAATATTTTATGCTACTAACTGATTTTGAATACCTTAACAATTCCGAAGACGCTTTTAAAAAGAAGGTGGCTTTGCAGATAAAACGCCTCAGACGACAAAATCAGGTGACCCAGGAGAAGTTTTACAGCGAAACCAATATCAATATCGCACGCCTGGAATCTGGTAAGATTGACGTGCGATTAGACACTTTACGTAAGGTTTGCTACTATTTCGACGTGTCTCTGTCGGGCTTTTTCCAAGGTATCTACTAAAACATACAATCGCCCGTACTGTTTTTAGAACAATTATCCTGTAAAATATACACTTAAACAAAATTGAACAGGGATTAAGCTGGATTGAATGATTTTAGAACAAGGATTGAACGAATTTGTAGAATTTACAGGATTTTTAGCAATTTGGATTGTCTTTCTTAGCAAAACAATTATCTTGTAAATCCTATAAATTCGTTTAACGGCGAAGCCCTCTTGAGTGCCATTAAAAATAATTAATTTACGAAAAATCCAGGTTCTAATCTGTTTAATTCCGGTTTTTTTATATGCATCTCTTTCAATCATTGGCCGAGTGGTGGCATCAGCTAAGCTGGCTGGAGATTATTGCCGTTATTACGGGATTGATCTGTGTATACCTGGCAGCCATCAATAGCATCTGGAACTGGCCCATCGCTATCATCAGTACCACTATTACCGTTTATTTAATGGCAACGCGTGCGCTGTATGCAGACATGCTGCAGTATAGCTACCTCACCATCATTAATATTTATGGCTGGTATATCTGGAGTAATAAGCGAGGTAAGGACGATAAGCGACCGGTGATAGCTATTAGCCCAAAGCAAATTACCTATACCATAGCTGCTGCAGTACTCATCACGCCGGCTTTAGGTTTTACACTGATTCATTTTGCGGCCGCATTGCACTACGCCCCGCCCGCCTACCCCTATCTGGATAGCTTTTGCACTGTGGTAAGTCTTTCGGCACAAGTGCTGATGGCCCGCAAAGTGGTAGAGAACTGGCTGATCTGGGTATTTGTAGACATCATCTATGTTATCATCTACGCTAAAAAAGACCTGGAAGCTTTTGCCTTTATGTTTGTGGTGTACGTTATCATAGCCCTGATTGGCTATTTTGACTGGAAGAAGGAATTGAGGAAGTTGGCTGTTAAATAGCAGAATTAAAGTAGCAGTAGCAGTCACTTAATCGAAATATAAACTGCTACCACCACTTGAAATTGCCACTTAGCTTAAGATCGCTCTTCCCAAACTGCACACAAATGCAAAATGGTTTGCGTGGCCTTGTGCATATCCTGTACCGATACCCACTCCTGTTTACCGTGAAAAGCATGTTCGCCGGCAAAAATATTGGGACAAGGCAAGCCCATAAATGACAGGCGCGAACCATCTGTACCACCTCTGATGCTGCACAACTGAGCGTCCATACCGGCACGTTTAATAGCTTCCATACCATATTCAACAATCTGCGGATGTTCATCCAGCACCTGGCGCATATTGCGGTATTGCTCTTTTATCAAAAGCTCATAACTAGAACCGGGATATTGTTTTAAGACATCTTCGGCAATGTCGCTAATTACCCCAGCATGATCAATCAGCTTATCCGCATCAAAATCACGGATAATAAAATCTACTAATGCCTGCTCTACGTGGCCTGATATACCAACCGGGTGTACAAAGCCTTCAATGCCTTCGGTACCCTCTGGCGATAGGCTTGCCGGCAATGCAGCTACTACCTGCGCAGCAATCTTAATAGCACTTTCCATTTTACCTTTGGCAAAACCAGGGTGCGAACTTACGCCATTAATGATGAGTGTTGCGCCATCAGCACTGAAGGTTTCGTTTTCCATATTGCCGGCACTTTCACCATCAATGGTATAACCTGCAAAGGCACCCAATTTTTGGATATCTACCTTATCCACCCCGCGACCGATCTCTTCATCTGGTGTAAACAAAATCCTGATCTTGCCGTGTTTAATCTCTGGCGTAGTCATCAGCAAGCGGCAGGCGTCCATAATTTCGGCTACACCGGCTTTATTATCTGCCCCCAGCAGTGTGGTACCGCTGGCGGTAATAATATCATTGCCTATCTGGTTCTTCAGATCAGGATGCTCGGCCATGCGTAATACCTGCGAGATATCATCTGGCAAAATCAGATCCCGTCCCTGATAATTGTGGTGCATGATGGGGTTGACACCCTCGCCGCTACAATCTGGCGCGGTATCCATGTGTGAGCAAAAACAAATGACCGGCACATCTTTAGTTGTATTTGATGGAATGGTGGCATAGACATACCCGTGCTCATCCAGGTGCGCATCGGCAACGCCCATTTCCAGCAGCTCTGCTACCAGCAGACGGCCCAGATTTTTTTGTTTTTCGGTAGATGGACAGGTTGGCGATGATGGGTCTGACTGGGTATCTATAGTAACGTAGCGCATAAAGCGCTCTTCCGCTTTAAAAGTTAAATTATTTATATTCATCATAAACAGTTAGGAGTTTAAAGATGTTATTTTATTTTTGATAATGTTTATTGACAGCTGATTTGGCCTTAATAAAATTACTTTGAAAAAACTTGTACTTCTACTCTCGCTACTGTGTTGTTCAGTATTTGTAAGAGCTCAATATAATTATGCCGATTGGTCCGTAGGCTTTCATGCCAGCTCTTTAAAAGGCTATACAGACCTTGCTCATAATGATAACACTTACTCAGCAAGCGCCCAATTGTATTATAACTTCACCCCTTACATACCCTTTGCGCTCGATTTGCAGGTGGGTAAGCTAAGTGGCGGTAATGACATTACCGACCCCTATCACCGCTATTTTACCAATAACTTTGCCACCCTTTCTGTACATGGCGACCTGCAATTGGGCGAAATAGTTGACTATCAAAATAGTTTTTTACTGGGGGTATTACGTGGCTTTTACCTCGGCGCTGGCTTTGGACTGGTTAGAAATAATATTACTTCTATACGCCGGTTTGATAAAGAAAATCCTTCTTATAGATTCCCGGGCAACGATCAAAGCATCAACACTATGGTATCTCTCCGGGCTGGATATGAGGTTAAGATATTTAACGAACTAGATGAGCCATTTATGGCCGTTGATTTGGGTTATATCCACAACCTTACCTTTGGCGAAGGGCTGGACGGCTATACCGACCCTCCCACTAAATTCAAGAACAATGCATCAGATCAGTTCAGGCAAATTACCGTTGGTGTAAAATTCTTTTTTGGCAATCCCAGCTCTTACGTAAAGCCAATTACTGCTCAATGAACATAGAAAGCCTGCGCGATTATTGCCTGAGCCTGCAGGGTACTACCGAGGATATGCCCTTTGGCGAGGAAACGCTGGCCTTTCGCGTTGCCGAAAAGATCTTTCTGCTTATTTCATTAGATACCGGTAATCGTTTCAACGTAAAATGCGATCCGGAACTGGCTTTACAACTGCGCGAACAGCACAACGAAATACAGCCCGGCTACCACATGAATAAAAAGCACTGGAACACCGTTTATATGGATGGCAATTTAAGCGATAAACAGTTGCGCGAAATGATTCATCACTCCTATACCCTGGTACTGCAAAGCCTGCCTAAAAAACTGCAAAACGAGATCAGAGCGGTGGAATAAACCATTGATCTCTCCCAGAGGCGCTATCAGCTAGCTAGCTATCTTTTTTTATGGAAAACCTATCTGCAATATTTCATAGCGCGTATATTAGCTACTATAAAACCATACTGAATACATGCAAGAATACTTAGCGGTGGCTCCGGTAGCCTCTGTCATATTTGCCATCACTATTATATTAAGTCTACTGGCTTTTTATAACGAGACGCTTTACAATCGCTTTATGTTAACGCCCTGCAACGTTTATCACGGGCGCAGTATTTATACAGTTATTACCAGTGGCTTTATCCATAAAGACTGGATGCACCTGTTTTTCAACATGTTCTCGTATTACTTTTTTGCTTTCAGGCTAGAGTATTACCTGGGACACTGGCAGTTTGGCCTGCTTTACATGGGAAGCCTGATACTGAGTGATCTGCCCACGGTAATGAAACATAAAAATGATTACTGGTACCGTAGTCTGGGCGCATCCGGCGCAATAAGTGCCGTCATCTTCAGTAGTATTTTATTTGAGCCGCGCAACTCCATCTACCTGTATGGCATTCTTGCAATACCGGCTTGGTTGTTCGGCGTTTTATACCTTATTTATTGCTACTGGGCTTCTAAACAATCGCGCGATACCATTAACCATGACGCTCACCTTTTTGGTGCCATCAGCGGCATTATCATCACCTTCATCCTTAACCACCAAATTTTAGGAATCTTTTTAGGACAATTGAGAGGATAAGTCTTTAAAATTTGTCATTCAGACCAACGCGAAAAGCCTTTCGAAGCGATCCGATAGGACAGCGTGATTGAATAGGGTTCTCGCGTTGGATGAAATGATATTTTGCCCTACATCACCATCTTTGGATGCTTATGCCCGCCCATGGTCATAAGTGAGGGGCTAATGCGCATATAAACTTCAACGGCCATTGGTGCGGTGCCGTACAAACTGCGCACCTGGGTGGGTGATACATTAAGCGTGCCCTGGATACCTGCGCGTACATCCGTATTTTTAAAATTGAAGATGATGCGGTTAGTGCCCAGTGTTAACGCATTGATATTTAGATCTGGATTGGTAGGCAGCATAGCCAGCAGATCCAGTTCATCGGCGTTCTTTTTCACATACTCAAAACGACCGTAAACAGCGGTTTTGCTGAGTTGCAGTGTACTCTCCAACAGCACAGACGGCAGGGTTTCGCCGTGGTTTGATATATGATTTTGTCCATATACCAGCGTAGTAGCCAGATAGCTGTCATCCGTATATGGTGTCACATTCATCACTGATGCGGTGGTTCTGATCACGTTATGGTCGGGTTCCAACTCCTCCGGGCTATGGATCCAGCCGTTTGAAACCTGCAGCGCCCAGTTATTTGATGGGTTGTAAGATAAACGTACAGAATAAGAATCAAACCGTGGCTTATCAAAATCATAACGGTGTTCATCGGGTTCACGGCCGGTAAAGGTTGATCCTTCAATTTTAAAATCTTTATAACGGAAACCCAATGTTGCTACACCAAAAGTAACATGTGTAGCATCGGCATAGTGATGGGTAAGCGGCGCATCCGGATTACTCATGCCCGAAAGGCGGTGCATAAATACCGGCGGCCCCAAAGCAGGTTCAGACGGATAGCCGGCCGATACAAAAGCATCCAAATTATCGGCCAGATGTTGGGTATAGCTCAAGGCCAATTGAGCAAACAGGTCATGCGGGTGCTGGCGGTCTACCAGTTTATTGCCTTTATAGGCCTCGCCGGTTTGAAACTCCAGCGGGTAACCATGATTGCCCACTAGGAACGGATCAAAAGACAACATGGCATTAATGCCGAACAGCCCGTTCTTGCCTACCTGTGTCTGCGTCATGCCCATAATCATATTGGGCGCATCAAAATGATTGCCCCCTCTGCTTCCCTGCTTAAACACATCTTGTGCATTATAGCGAATAAACTGATTAAAATGCAGCATGCTCATCCAGCGTTTGCCGTGTTTCATGTAGGCATACATGGGGCTGGAATCTGGCACCCATGACGTACCTGAACCATCACGATTCATGGGCAGATCAATAGAATACTGACTGCTCATAACAGCGCGATGCTGTGGCATCGTATCCACCGGCATGCCGGTCATTTTCATAGCAGCGTGATGCATATGATGATCCATATGCTCCATTTTCATGGTATCGACCATATGCTGCTGGGCGGTGGCTATGGTAGTTGTTGCTGCCAGTATTATTGGCAAAAGGTATATTTTAATAGATTTCATTTTTCTAATCGGATAAATTTTAATTACAACAAATTGCATCAAAGCCGTCATGGGCTTCGCGTTAGCTGAAACAGGGAAAATACCGACAGATCAGGTACGTAGGTTACGGTTTTTGAGCCAGATGGGCTGCTTACAAGGCGGCAGCGTATCTGGCGGGCCACGCTGATGATGAGGGGGTACAGCGGGTGCTTGCGGTGGAAAAAGATAATCTTCAAACGGCAGGCGGGGCAGCTCTACAGCAAACAGCTTGCTTAGCAATGTTGAGGTGACCTGGCTATGCGCATCTTTTACCTTGATATCCAGATGCTTGTCTTTACAGCAAGCCATCTTTCTGGGCGCACATTTTTTTGAAGGTGCATCCATGGTAACAGATCTTACCGAGCCCAAACAATAATGGATATTAAGCACAAAACCCGATGCCGTAAGCAGGTACAGCAAACAAATGGTTAATATGCTTATACGTTTGAACATAGAGCAAAGGTAATAAAACTTACCAAAAACAAATGTCATGCTATGGGACGAAGCATCTCTGAGGACAAGGGTTGAGATGCGTCATTCCTCAGCAGGGCAATATCTTCGGATTCGAGAAATATAAAAGCCCCTCTCCTTTGGAGAGGGGTTGAGGTGAGGTGTATTATTTCGTAGCGGCCGAGGTAGTTGGTCTCGGCCATACGTTATTAGCATCGTTCCAATCAGGCAGCACATGATCCGGATCATACGTTACCGATTCAATTTCCTCGGTAGACGGATAACGGAAATACCAGCTGGTGTTACGCTCCCAAATCTCGGCCGTAAATTTCACACGGTCAGTCTTGCCGCTTTTAGTTTTAATTTCCAGTATTACGGGCATAGCCATTTTCTCCAGGTTATCAATAGTAATGATAGCCCCCTTTGCCGGATCATTATCTACGTAACGTACATCGCGCACCGAAACATCCGACTTCCAGTTATTCACAAACCAGCCACGCCAAAACCATTGCAGGCTTTCGCCCGAGGCATTTTCCATGGTATGGAAGAAATCGTCAGGCGTTGGGTGTTTATAAGCCCAGCGGTTGATGTAAGTACGGAAGGCAAAATCAAATCGTTCCGGACCCAAAATCTGCTCGCGCAGCATTACCAGGCCAGCGCTTGGTTTGTTGTAAAGCAGCGTGCCGTTATTCTTTTCTTTCAGGTTATCGGGGTTACTCATTACCGGTTCAAGGCCTGGTACGGTATAGGTGGTCTGCGCAGCCACGTGCATGTCTGGCACTTTCTTTTTAAACTTGCCCCCAATGGAGTTTAAAGACGACAGCGTATTGATGAACGTATTGAAGCCCTCGTCCATCCAGCCATACAAACGCTCGTTAGAGCCCACAATCATAGGGAACCAAGTGTGGCCAAACTCGTGGTCAATCACATTCCAGCCGCCGTTCAGGCTACAGAACACAATGCCCGGATACTCCATGCCCCCCGCTTTACCGGCAACGGCAACAGCATACGGATATGGATACTCAAACCATTTTTTTGAATTATACTCAATAGAAGCCTTAACGAACTCTGTCGATCGTTTCCAGGGCGACGCCTCTGCCGGGTAGGCCGATACCGCCACACATTTTTTACCGCTTGGCAGCTTAATTCGGGCTGCATCTACCACAAAGGCTGATGACGCACCCCATGATGCATCGCGCGCATTTTTGATCTGATAATGCCAGGTAAGCATTTCTTTACCTTGCGGGCGCGATTTAGGATCGGTCACCTCAGCTGCCGAACGGATCATTACCGTTGAATCACTTTGTGCCGCCATCGCCCAGCGTTTTTGCTGTTCGGGCGTATATACCTCTTTGGGGTTCAGCAGTTCGCCAGAGCATAATACCATATCTTTAGCTGGAGCCGTAATGCTGATATCAAAATCGCCATATTCCAAATAAAACTCGCTCTCGCCAGTATAAGGCAACGTGTTCCAGCCCTGTGCATCATCATAAACGCACATGCGTGGATACCATTGGGCTACCTGAAAGATCTTGCCATCTTTAGCCTGCCCCTTGTCTGTCCCCTGCAAAATAATACCCATACGGTCTGAACCATAGATGGGCGAAATGAATGAATATTCAATCTTCAGTTTCAACTGGCCGCCACCTGACTTAATATCCTCCGGCAGGAAAACCTGCATACGTGTATCATTCACCAGAAACTTTACTGGTGTTTCAGCAGGCGCCTTACTACCTTTTGCAGCGCCCAGCACTTTGACAGATTTAATTTTATAACCGGCATCAAACACCTGCCCTTTGCCCCAGTTGCGGCTGGTGGGCACGTCATCAACCAAAGGAACTTGTTTATTACCGCGTGAATCGAGCTTAAACAGGTTTTGATCCAGCTGCATCCAGATAAAACCCAGCCTTTGCGGACTGTTATTAGTGTAAGTGAGAATTTCAGTACCAGTAATCTCGTTGCTATCCTCATTCAACGTGGCACTTAATTGATAATCTGCACGGTTTTGCCAGTATTTTGGCCCGGGGGCGCCATCGCTGGCGCGCACATCATTACCATTTTGGGTATAAAAAAAAGGCGCAAATGCATCATTATAATTGTAGTTAGTAGGCGGCGCGTTCGGATCCGGTGCCGGGTACGATCGCTCCGGTTTTGCGGCCGGTGCGCTACCTTTAGCCGGTGGAGTAGTTTGTGCCACGGCCATATGCATACCTGCCATCAATGCCAGCGCAGCGCCGGCAAACAGAGTCAACTTCATTGAGTAAAATTTATTTTGTTTAGTGTAATTACAAGTATATCTAAAAAACACAGAAGTATCTTCAGCGTAAAATAAATATTACGACCCACCCTAACCCGGCGAAGAACAATAGCCCATCATTAGACGCTGGCCAATAAAACCTTCCCCACACCCTCCCGGGGGAGGGAATCGCACATGCCATACTCACTTTTTTGCTTTTCATTTAAAATCAACAGATAAAAAACAGCAGATGTTTCGCATCCTCCGCAAAATCTCTTAAAAACAAAAAGAGACACAAGGTATGTGTCTCTTTATAGTACCATATTTCAAATAGATATTATTTACCAAAATGCTGGCGATAGGTTTCTGGATCAAAGCCGAAGTACAGAAAACCGCCGTCTTCAATTACCGGGCGCTTAATCATACTGGTTTTTTGCTGCAGCAGTTGCAGGGCAGGCTCCTTGCCGGTAATTGATGCTTTTACGGCAGGATCAAGCTGCTTCCAGGTGAGGCCATTTTTGTTTAAAAATTTTTCGTAGCCCGCTTTACCGTTCCATTCTTCCAGTTTGTCGGTGCTCACACCCAGCTTCTTAAAATCATGAAACTCAAATTCAACGCCGTTATCTTTTAGCCAGGTAAGGGCCTTTTTTACTGTATCGCAATTGGTAATGCCGTAAACTTTCATGGCAGCAAACTTAATTAATTTCCACCGCCTTTACCGCCCGATGTATCGTCATTATTAATACTACGCTGGTTCTTTTTAATATCCTTCTGGAGCTTGCCGAAACGGTAGCTCAGGTTAAAGCTGAAAGATCTCAGGTAACTTTGACGCTCAGAGGTCTGCACAAATAACGGTCCGGTAGTTTCGTTTCTGTATGTTCTGAATTTTGCGAAAGGGTTATTAACCACTCCTCCTAAGATCAGCTTGTTTTTAATCAAATCACGACTGATGCTTAAACCCGAGTTAACAAACGAACTGGACTGACCCTGTAACGAGATATAAGAACTTGCATAACCCACGTTGGCGTTAACGCGTGTACCATCAGTAAATTTGTAGCTAAGATAGCTGTAAGCGTTACCCTGTAATCCGTCGTTTTTAGCCAGTACACCGTTTACCATACCTTGTATAAACAGATATTTAAGGTTTCCGTTCAGGTTAAAAGTGAGCTTTTTAGTGATGGGATAATTGACACTGAAATTGCTTCCTAACGATCTGTTTTTGCCAATATTAGCGTAAGTAGTGGTTGTAATGAGCGTAGCAGGATCATATACAGAAACAGCCTCAATGGTATTGCTGGCAAAATTATAGCTCAGCCCTACATTGATGGTCGCTTTTTTAAACCAGCTATAATTCAACTGAAAGTTATTACTAACAACAGCTTTTAGATCAGGGTTACCGTGAAATTGATAGGCAGGGTTAGACAAATCTACAAAAGGGTTCAACTGCCAGATGTCCGGACGCTGTATGCGCTGGGTATAACCTAAATTAAGGCTGCTGTTATTTTTAAACTTACGATTGACCGAAACAGAAGGCACCACGTTAAAATAGTTACGGTTTACGTTGGTAGCGTTGGTAATAAAATCGGCTTTTACAATAGTTTCCTCCACACGGGCACCTGCTTTAAACGCCCATGTTTTCATGGTATACTGATAAGTATTATAAGCGCCCAGCACATATTGATTATTATCATAAACATTGCTGCGGGCGGTATCTATAACGTAAGTATTGGTGGCAGCGTTTTGTACATCGTACTCAAAATTACTGCTATTGTTACGTAAAATAGCCTTAAGGCCACCCTCTATGTTTATCTTTTTTAAAGGATGAACATAATCAGCCTGGAACGTGTGCTCATGCGAGTTAGCATTATTGATCTGCAAAAAGCTAGCGGCATGATAATTAATGGTATCTGAAAGCAGCTGATTATTAGAACCTTTGTCAATACCATTATTACTGCGATACGAGAAGGTGAGCAACCGGTTTTTGTTGCTCTTAAAACCCAACTGATAGTTGAAGCTCAGATCGTAGCTGTTATACTTATCCAAGTTGGTATTGTTAAAAGCATAAGCAATATTGGCTGGAGCAACCTGGGTGAACGACCGGTTGTAGTTTAAGCCGGTAAAATTTCCGGTATATAAACCAAACTCCAGAGTGAACAGGTTAAGTGAATCGGCCTCAAAGCTCAATTCTACGTTGCCATATCCCCCTTTATTTTTATAGCTATTAGTGCTGTTCTGCGTTAAAACAGACGGATTAGAGCCGCTGGTAATCCGGCTACTGCCTCCCGCCACTTCCGGAGTATTGTAAATATTCCCACCCATATAGGTAGATATGCCAAACTTCCCACTCTTACCTGTAAATGAGCCGCCTCCTCCCGGACCACCAACCGGAAAATTCTCCCGGAAATTTAAACTGGCATTATAACCGTTATCAACGTTTTTATTGGTGATGATGTTGATGATGCCGTCCAATCCCTCACTGTCATACTTAGCCGGTGGTGTTGTTATCACCTCTATTTTTTGGATGCTGGTTGCCGGCATAGCTCTTAATACATCTTTAGGGTTGCGCGCCAACATACTGGAGGGCTTGCCGTTAATAAATATCTTATAGTTGCCGCTCCCCTTCAGCTTTATATTATCATCTGCATCCAGCGAGAGCATAGGTACTTTGCGCATCATTTCCAGCACATTTAATACTTTGCTTTCAGGGTCGGCCTGTATGTCATAGCTCAGGCGGTCAATCTCCTGGGTAGCCAATGGTTTGCTGGCGGTAACGGCAACTTCTTTTAGCTGGTTATTTGATGGCGCCAGCACAATCTTGCCCACATCTTCCACCTCTTTATCACCTTTAATAACAATTGGTTTGGTTTTGTAACCTGTATAAACCAACGAGAGGCTATAGGCTTTCATAGGCAGGTTTTTCAATTCAAACAAACCGCTCTCTTTGGTTAGCGTGCTTTTAACCGGCGCTTTAGTGGCCGCATCTGTTAAGGCTGCGGTAACAAAACTTAGTGATTTACCCGACGCTGAATCTATCACCGTGCCTTTAACCAGCATAGTTTTAGGTAGCGATGGTGTTTGCGCAATTGCCAGGGTTGAGAACAATGCGCACAAAATTGTGATTATGGTTTTTCTCATAATGGTGATAAGGCCGATAATTTGTTAAGCAGGGTTGACAAATATAAAAACTAAAAATTTAGTTTTTATATTTTTATTTACGAATCAGCTACTTAACGTCAACCAGACATTTTTTATTATTTGGTTAATTGGTTATCCGTTAGCGCCGCCAGATTTTCCGCCGCCTTTGGTATCATCATTATTAATACCGTGTTGGCTGCGCTTGATATCGCTCTTCAGCTTACCAAACTTGTAGTTAAAGCGGATGGCAAAATGCCGGTAAATGTTTTGATAATAAGTGCTCTGATAAAAATTATCGGTAAGCGTAGTAGATCTGTAGGTTTGATAGGTAGACCACGGGTTATTGGCCACCAGCGATACGCTGGCTTTTTTATCCAAAAACTCCTTAGTGACTACAAACGACGAGTAAACCGCCTGGTTTGAGCTGCCCTGCAAGGTTACGTTACCGCTGATGTAACCCACATCCGAGCTAACCCGGTAACCTTTGTTAAAGTTGTAAGAGGCATTAAGGAAAGTGTTACCATTATAGCCCGAATTTTTATAGAACTGACCGTTAAAGGTACCTGCCAGCCAAACCCTGCTTATCTGTCCGTTTATGCTTACATTAAATTTCTTGGTTACGGCAATGGTAGCGTTTGTATTTAACCCGAGCGATTTGTTGCTGCCCAGGTTTTCGTAGGTGGTCAGCGTTACCACATCCGGCTTGCCGTTAATGCTGTCATTTTTAAGCGATGATACATTTTGGATAGCGTTATTGGAGAATGCATAGCTCAACCCAACGGTATACGAGTTTTTGCTAAAATTGCTGTAATTCAGCTCAAAACTATGACTTAGTTCTGGACGAAGATTAGGGTTACCGGTACTGATAAACTTAGGATCAGAACGATCTACAAACGGGTTGAGCTGATAAATGCCGGGACGCTGAATGCGCTCGGTATAACCCAGCGTAAAGCTGTACTTTTTAAATTTACGCTGAACGGATACCGATGGAATAAAGTTATTATAACCCTGACTTACCTGATTGGTGTTGAGGTTAACAAAATCGGCATCAATTGTGGTGCGCTCTACGCGCAAGCCTGCCTTAGCCGTCCAATTCTCCAGTTTTAGCTGATAGGAATTATACAAACTATATACCCCTTGCCGATAGTTAAAATCATTAGTCTGACTAGGGTTAAGCAGATAGGTATTGCTCACCGTATCACGGTCTTCCCGATGAAAATCGCTGAAGTTATTGCGGAGGATGGCTTTAGCACCAGCCTCAATAGTTATTTTTTTAAGCGGATGCGCATAATCTAGCTGAAAGGTATGTTCGCGGTTACCGGAGTTATTGAACTGGTTGAAATCTGGAAAATCTTTATTGTAATAATTCTGCCTGTCGGTAAGCAGGTTATCGGTTGTAGCTTTAGCGGGCGAGTAACTGTATTTGTATGACAGGGTAAGCAACTGCTCTTTATTACGCTTGAATCCCAATTGGTAGTTCAGCCCGGCATCAAGACCAATAAATTCACTTAGATTATCGGCCATCAGGTTATAATGCGATACATTGGCACCGGTGCTGTTAAACACTTGTTTGTTGTTATTATAAAAACTACCAGACCAATAATTAACAGAACCAGTAAGCAGATTAAGCGAATCCAGCTCATAGCTCAACTCAGCATTGCCATAACGGTAATGGCCGCCATATGCATTTCGCGCATCCTGGGTAAGAGCCGTTTGCAGGTTAGTAGTCCCCGGCACAAAAATGTTCTGCACTGTACCATTGGCGGTTTCATTTTCAGTTTGTTTACCCGCCCCCAAATAAGCCGTCGCACCAAATTTACCCTGTTTTACACTACCATTAATATTACCGGCCGGCCCCCAGCGACTGTTGATCCGCCCGTTAACACCAATGCTATAGCCTTGGTCTGCATCAGCTTTGGTAATAATGTTCAGTATACCGGCAAGCCCTTCAGCATCATACTTGGCTGGCGGCGTGGTAATTACTTCAATACGTACAATGTTTGATGCCGGCATAGCCTTCAGCACGTCCGACGGATTTTTGGCCATCAGCGCAGACTCTTTACCGTTGATCAATATCTTATAATTGCCGGTGCCTTTGAGCTTAATGTTATCATTACCATCAACACTTACTAACGGCACCTTGCGCATCATATCCAGCGCAGTGAGCGCCTTGCTTTCAGGATCGGCCTGTACATCGTAGCTAATCCGGTCTACCTCTTGCTTCATTAATGGCTTGGTTGCACTTACGGCTACTTCTTTCAGCTGGTTATTGGCAGGTGACAGGATAATTTTACCTATGTCAACCGATGCATCGCCTTTTATTGTTATTGTTTTGGTTTGATACCCTACATAAACCAAAGCCAACTGATAGGATTTTGAAGAAAGATTACGAAGCTCGAACACACCGTCGTCTTTAGACAGTGTGCTTTTTACCGGCTGCTTTGTGGCGGCGTCAGTAAGCGCGGCAGTTACAAACCCCAACGGCTTCTGTGTTACCGAGTCGGCAGCTATCCCTTTTATAGTGATCTTATTTGCAGCTGTTTGCGCATGCGCCAGAGCGGTAAACATGCAAAAAAGTGCAGCAAGTAATAGTTTCTTCATAGCAAGAATTTGGTTTCGTTACAATAAGACACAGCGCGCTGCTATTCGTTACGCTTTTCAGGATATTTTTCTGTGCTTATGCTGCAAGATAAGGCAGCAACCAAACCCACTAAACTATTTAACACATTTTAACTAGTTAATTAGTTAAAACTGCGTTTCCAGCATACTTAATGTTATTTATTGTTAAATTTTGTCATAGTCAGCTCGGTGCCAATGGCCGCAAAGCTTTTAACAATTTCAATAGACTTATCAATCAATGCCGGCAGTTCAGGCTGCTCGTCATCATCAAAACCGCTCAGTACATAATCAACCTGGCGACCTTTAGGGTAGTTATCGCCAATGCCAAAACGCAAGCGGGCATAGTTGCTGTGCCCCAGGGTAGCCTCAATATTGCGCAGTCCGTTATGACCGGCCGCGCTGCCTTTAGGCTTCAGGCGCAGGGTGCCCAGCGGCAGGGCCAATTCATCAACTATTACCAGTACATTTTCCAGGGGTATTTTCAACTCCTTCATCCAATAGTTCAGGGCTTTTCCGCTCAGGTTCATATAGGTGGTTGGCTTAATAAGGTGCAGCATCCTGCCTTTATAGCTATACTCGGTATAATAAGCCAGGCGCATATTACTAAACTTCAGGTTTTCTTGCTTAGCCAGTTCATCCAGCACCATAAAACCTACGTTGTGGCGGGTATCTGCATACTCCTGCCCTATATTACCTAAACCTACTATCAGATATTTCATAAAACCCTCGCGTTCCCTGATGGGGAACCTTTATTTTTCAGGATGCAAATATGGGATTTTTTGAGGATTGAAAAAGAGAACCACTTGACTGTTTGAGGCACAAGTCAATTTCTTTGCTAACACCTAAATGACACACCCCTATTAACTGTTAGTGCTAAAGCAATGGCCCTACACTCCCCTCTCGAGAGGGGAAACTACCGCCCGTTACAATTTGCATCAACGCTAACAGGGGTGTGTCTTTAATGACAGACTTAAAAAGTGTTATAAAAATAAAAACAGCGATGGTTGCCCATCGCTGTTCTCTATTACTCGGTGTGATCCGAAAATTATTTTTTGTTAGCTTCCTGCTCAGCCTGACGCAATGCACGTGAGGTAGTGATAGACAGGATAGTATCTTCAGGAGTGTTAGTGATCGTCAGGTTTGGAACACTAATTTCACGAACACGTACTGATTTACCCACTTCCAGACCTTCGATGCTTACTTCGATGTTATCCAGGTGATCTTTTGGAAGGGCTTTAACACGCAGTTTGCGCAGTTTCTGCACCAGTTTACCACCCATTTTAACACCAGGTGAAGTACCGGTTAAACGGATTGGAATTTCGATAGTAACAGGTTTGTCTTGGAACAATTCCAGGAAGTCAACGTGCAGGATCTGCTCGGTCAACGGGTGGAACTGAATGTCCTGAACGATAGCCTGAGCTTTTTTGCCGGCAATATCCAGATCGATGAAATGAACCTGCGGAGTGTAAATAGCAGGTTTCAAATCAGCTGCAGACACTGTGAAGTGGGTTTGTTCTGCCCCACCGTAAAGAACCGCTGGTACCTGACCTTGGTAACGCGCCTCTTTTGCGTCTCTTTTCCCTACGTTCTCTCTTAGAGAACCGCTAATAGCAATTGATTTCATTTTTTATTTATTTATTGTTAGTTCATGGTTCATAGATCATTGTTCATAGTATCTATTCGCCACAAAATTTTTATTCTTATTTAGTTCATAGATCATTGTTCATGGCCTATAATCCATTTTTGCTGGTGGTTCATTTTCTTCTATGAACTATGAACCATTAACTATCAACCCTTCTTAATCCACCTTAAACAGCTCGCTTATCGAACCGTGCTCATTTACGTTAGCAATGGCGCGGGCAAAAAGCGTATCGGTTGAAAGCACCCTTATCTTATCACACTGCTGTTTCAGCGGGATGGTATCGGTAACAATCAGTTCGGTTAATGCTGAGTTCTGAATAGTTTCGTAAGCATTGCCAGACAGTAAAGCATGTGTACATACGGCTCTTACACTGCGGGCGCCACGCTCCATCACCAGTCCGGCGGCTTTGCTTAGTGTACCTGCGGTATCGCACATATCATCAATCAATACAATATCCTGATCAACAACATCACCAATCACCGTCATTGATTCAATCTCGTTGGCGCGTTTACGGCGTTTGTCGCAAATTACCACCTCGGCATTGAAATATTTGGCAAAGGTACGGGCGCGGTATGAACCACCCATATCCGGCGATGCTATGGTTAGATTAGGGAGTGCCAGGCTTTTAATATAAGGCACAAAAATTACCGATGCATCAAGGTGATCTACCGGTATGTCAAAGAAACCCTGAATCTGTGCAGCGTGCAGGTCCATCGTCATAATACGGTCAATACCGGCAGCTACCAGCAAATTGGCAACCAATTTAGAACCGATAGCCACACGTGGCTTATCTTTCCTGTCCTGACGGGCCAGCCCGAAATAAGGAATAACTGCAGTTACATAATGGGCTGATGCACGACGCGCGGCATCAATCATCATCAGCAGTTCCATCAGGTTGTCTGTCGGCGGGTTGGTTGATTGAATCAGGAACACGTCACATCCGCGAACGGACTCATTGAAGTGCGGCTGAAACTCGCCATCGCTAAAACGTGAAAGAACAACATCACCCAAATCATGGCCATATTTTTTGGCAATCTTTTCGGCGAGCTGGGTAGTGCCCGAACCTGAGAATAACTTAACCGGGTTAAATTGTAAAGGCATCTTATTTCGGATTTCGAATTTTCGATTTCGGATTTATTTCAATGCTTATTTATCCAAGCCTCCCTACTGCAACAATTCATCAACCGAGACCTGATAAAACAACTTCGGATTTCAAATTTTCAATTTCATTAAGTCCGAAATTGAAAATCCGAAATCCGAAATATCACTGTTGCCCGACCTGGATTCGAACCAAGACAAACGGTACCAAAAACCGTCGTACTACCATTATACTATCAGGCAATTCCCCCGTTTAAAAGTACTCTCTGAAACGGACTGCAAATATAGGATGTTTTTCAAAAAACAAAAACACAAATTGAAAAAAAATAAAATTTGTTCTATTTACACTTATCGATGGTTAAAATATGTTAAACTCCCGGCATTTTAGATAAAATATGAGGATAGAATTACTACTTTCGTTGCACTAAATGAGCACCATATTGTAAATTTTTACCCATGAGTTATTCAAAGATCAATAACCTTTTCGGCTGGATTGCCTTCCTTATTGCATCCCTTACCTATATTCTTACGCTGGAGCCATCTGCCAGTTTTTGGGATTGCGGCGAGTTTATAGCCTGTATTTACCGCCTGCAGGTAGCACACCAGCCAGGTGCGCCTTTATTTACCATGATAGGT
>Ga0153918_1000268_pt1 | contig 29027 bp, 22 predicted proteins | sample TSFL002MetaG_FD_104687 | JGI IMG/M metagenome (GOLD analysis project Ga0153918, IMG submission 104687) | Attine ant fungus gardens microbial communities from Florida, USA - TSFL002 MetaG | ecosystem: Host-associated > Fungi > Mycelium > Unclassified | place: USA: Florida, Paynes Creek Historic... | reverse complement strand
TATTGTATTCGTTACAAGGCAGGTAGCAGGGGCAAAGGCGAGGTGAACAGCGGCTCAAATAATTTGGGTTTCAGGTGTGTGGGCGATCGTTAGCAGGGCAAGAGATAGTATTTAAAATATTACATGGGTAAATACGGTTTGCATTGTCGGTTTAAATTGTAAATTCGGCAACCAATTTTTAATACCGATATGAACCCCCTTAAAAATATTGTAATAGCCGCTTTAGGTATAAGCGCCTGTTTTTGCGTGGCCCAGGCTTGTGCTCAGGATTTGCAAGCCGATAACATGTTGCTGTTTCAGCGTGCATCAGGCGGTTGGTCAAAACAGTACCATGGCAAGGCTTTTAGCTACAATGTGCAGTTTTCAGATTCACTGAAAAAAGATATCGCCGTTGAGGCTTCGCACGATGATGCTAATATTGATAATGAATCAACTAAAAAAGAGATTCGTTACCTGGCTCATGCTTATAAAACCTACCATAATCCTAAATACAAGGAAGCAATAGAACGTGGTATTAAATTTCTGCTGAAGGCGCAATATGATAATGGTGGTTTCCCGCAATACTATCCTGAAAAGCTGCTGTATCGTGCTGAGATTACTTACAATGATAACGCGATGATTAACGCCCTTAACGTTCTGCAGGACGTGGTGCGTAAACAGAACGATCTGGACTTTGTAGATCCATCGCTGCTGGAACCGTGCGCCAAAGCCGTTAAAAAAGGCGTACAATGTATATTGAATACGCAAATTAAGGCAAATGGTAAACTAACCGCCTGGTGCCAGCAGTATGATGAAAAGACTTTGCAACCGGCTAAAGCCCGGGCTTATGAATTACCGTCTATCAGCGGTTCTGAAACTGTAGGTATTACCGATTTTCTGATGAGTCAGCCAGATCCTTCAAAAGAGATAAGAACCGCCGTTAACGCTGCCGTTAACTGGCTAAAAGAGGTTGAGATAAAAGGTTATAAGTTTGTGGCTGTGCCTGCACCAGGCACACCAAAAGGCAGCAACCGCCAATTAGTGCCCGATAGTAGCGCCCCAACCATTTGGGCCAGGTATTATGAGATTGGTACTAATAAGCCCTTCTTTTGCGACAGAGACGGCATTAAGAAATACGATATTAACGAGATTGGTTATGAGCGCCGTAACGGTTATGCCTGGTACGGCGGCTGGGCCAATAATCTGCTTGATAAAGGCTACCCTGCCTGGGCAAAAAAATGGGGCGTTACAGAATAGAGCTTAACGGCGTTATTATTTTTCATTGCTTTGATGCCAAAAGCGTTACTTTGACGTTATTATTCAAATGTACAGGCTATGATCAGGATCATACTGGCAGAAGACCATAATATTGTGCGCGATGGCATCCGCAATCTGTTAGAGCGGGAAAAAGATATACAGGTTGTTGGCGAAGCTGAGAACGGACAGGAGGTTTTAAACCTGCTGGAGAAAGGCACGGTAGCGGAGCTGATCCTGGCTGATATCAATATGCCCGGTATGACGGGCATTGAAATGACCCAGCGTATAAAAGATGCCGGTATAAAGGCCAAAGTAATTATACTAACCATGCTCGATCATGAGCGTTATGTGGTACAGGCCTTTCAATCTGGTGCCAGCGGCTATTTGCTTAAAAATATCAGTGCCGATGAGCTGGTTTTTGCCCTGCGACATATTCATATTGACGGCCGGTACGTTTGCTCTGAATTGGCCCTGCGTTTTCTTGATCGATTGGTGCAACAACCAGACAGGCGCCAATTTGAAGAAGAAACCGGCGTGGAATTCTCTACCCGCGAGATTGAAATTTTGATGCTGGTAGCCGATGGTCTTACCAACCAGGAAATTGCCGATAAACTTTTTACCAGCAAACGCACAGTAGAAGGGCATCGCCAGGCATTGATTGAAAAAACCGGTGCCCGTAACACAGCGGCCCTCATCCGTTATGCCATCCAACGTAGAATTATCAATTAAATAGAACGCCAGTGCCGTTTAGTTTTAACCTTTTATCTTAATTATAAATTAAGAATACGTGTTTGCCACAAACACAATGGCGTAATAATACCTGAAATGTAAAAATAATAGAATATAAATTTGTTTGTGTGTTAATCATTAATCCTGACCCAATAATGATTCCAGAGACAAAGCATAAGAAAATCCTCGTTGTTGATGATGACAACGATATCCTCGAAGTAATGCAGGAGGCCCTCAGGTATGAAGGCTACGAGGTAAGCGGCCTGCAACGTACCGATAATATTTTCCCAGACATTATACAGTACCAGCCAGATCTGGTAATTCTTGATTACCTGCTTGCCGGTGTTAACGGTGGCGAACTTTGTCACCAGATTAAGATTAACCGGCATACAGAGAAGATTCCGGTTATCCTCATGTCGGCCTACCCGCGGGTACTGCAATCACTTGGCGATTATGGTTGTAACGTATTTATACCTAAACCATTTGATCTGAGTAATCTGATTGATTGTGTGCAGAAACTTACTACCTCCCAATCTCAGCCCGAATGTTAAACAATAATACCGTTAATAAGGTGATCCTGATGGGCAGAGTAGAGCAGGAGCCCGAATTGCAGGTAGTTAACAGCCAGGGCGTTTATAGCTTTACCGTAATTACTACCGAGAAGATAAAGCGCAACGGCGGTGTGGAGATTCACGAGGAGCTGCACCGGGTAAAAATCCATGAAAATTTGATGCAGGCCGGTGTTATTGGCAAGGGATGTTTAGTTTACCTGCAAGGCCGCCTGCAAACACATCAATATTTTGACGAGCAACGTGTTAAACACTACAAGGCCGAAATAATTGCCTACATGGCTGAATCTATAGATTGTTGATTTAAGTTATGGTTTGGGGGGATTAGTTATTCAAAAAAAATGCGTCATTGTTAGGCACGAAGCAATGACGCATTGAATCAATTACTTTACTTAATAATGCCATGCCTTATGGCATAACGCACCAATGATGGCGTGTTGCGCACGCCGGCTTTATCAATCATACTTTGGCGGTGGCCCTCAACAGTACGTTTGCTGGTAAAAAGTTTATCGGCAATTTCCTGATTGGTGTTGCCCTCGGCAATGAGAGTAAGGATGGCTAATTCGCGCTCAGAAAAATCAACTTTAACTCTGTCGTCATCTATCGTAACCGGTGAGGAAATGGCTTGGTCAAGCAGGCGTAGAGAAAGCTCGGTACAAAGGTATTTGCGGCCACTGTGTACCAACCTAACAGCAAACAACAATTCTTCAGGACTTATACTTTTAATTAAATAAGCCGATACCCCGGCCTGGAAAGCTTTGTTGATATAATGCTGATGATCGTGCATCGTAAGCAGCATCATCTTTACAGGATTGTCTGCTGCCTTGAGTTTTTCAACCAATTCAATGCCGCTGGCGCCAGGCATATTCATGTCAGCCAAAATAATATCTGCAGATGTATTTCCCAGCATTTGCAAGGCTTCTTCGCTGGTAAGCGCCTCGCCCGCAATGTTTATATCTGCCTCTTTTTCTAATAAATTACGGATACCGTTTCTAACGATGTGATGATCGTCGGCCAGTATAATATTGATCATGAATTTTACCGGTGTGCTATTTAGAACAAGAGGTAAAAATTGATGAATTAATGACTAAAGTCAATACGGCGAATACCTGAAAAATGCGGTTGTTTACCGCATTTTTTTAACCGTATTTAACGAAATCTTCTTGGTTTTTAGTAAATTAACGATGGGCGTCTTTTTCCTGTAACGGGATGCATATCTCTACCAGTGTTCCTTTTCCCGTTTTTGAGCGGATGTTAACCTCGCCGTTGAGTAGCTTGATCTTGCTGCGGATGGATGCCAGGCCAATGCCCGGTTTTTGCGTTTTGGTTGCCTCCATCCCGCGGCCATCGTCGGTTACCTTGATGCAAATCTCTTTTTCTTTGATAGTGACTTCGATACTGGCCGCCTTTGCTTCAGCGTGTTTTACCACATTGGTCACCAACTCTTGCACCGTACGGTAAACGGCAAGTTCCAGGTATTTTTCAAGCCTGCCTTTTAAACCGGTTACTTTGCATTTAAATTTGATATCGCCACGCAGCTGTTCACAAATGTCGTCCAGGGCAGCCTTCAGTCCAAATTCTTCTAGTGTGGTTGGCATTAACTCATGGGAAATACGGCGGCTCTCGCGGATAGCCTCGGTAAGCAGTTGGTGGGTGTATGTTTTAACCCGCTCAAATTCGGCCGGTGATGAATTTTGGGTCAATCCTGAAAGACTGATCTTTACGCCGTATAGCAATTGACCCAAACCATTATGCAAGCTTTCAGAGATCCGCTGGCGCTCTTCTTCCAGCGTAGCTAATGTTAATTTAAAAATCTCGCGCTGTTGCTCTGCCTCCAACTGGCGCAGCTTTTCTTCGGTTTGTTTACGATTGGTAATACTGGCCGTACTGGTGGCAACCCCATCATCCAGTTTTACTACCGATTGATAAAACCAGCCATCAAACTGTTCATGTACATAATGTTTTTCATATTGCTGCGGTATACCGGTTTCTACAGCTTCAATAAACTTTTCAAAAATACCTTCCTGCACCACTCCCGGATTGTTTTGCAAGAGACTTTTGCCAACAACATCGCCATATACCTGCTCGGCAGCGTGGTTGTTCAATATCCAGATAAAATCAATGATCTGGTTATGCTCATTGCGTACAGCCTTAAACACCTGTATCATTTCCAGCGAGCTATCTAAAGTAGCCTGGAGCAATCGCTTTTGATCGAGCGCTGTGTCAGTAGATTGAGTTGGATGAGCAGTAGATATTGATGATGAATTGTCTTTCATGAACCTTAGAGATGAGGGATATCAAAAATAGTAAATGAGACCAATGATAAACATGCTGAAACACTTGCGAGAAACCTCAAAAATATTGCGTAGTTACCGTAGTTTAAATTCAGTATTTGTTTGTAAACCTGTATCGTAGCATTTTGTTTTTCAGATAATCGGAAGTGTTTCTTAATAAGTAACAATGCCGGCGCAGTTAGGCGCGCCGGCTTGTTTATATAAACCAGCAATATGATGATCATAAGGAAAGAAGAAGGCCGTAAAAAGCTGGCCACCACCGAAACTGAGCATATGAGCAAGTTAAACGGAACCGCCTATTTGTGAACGAGATGAAGATGGTGGTGCGGAGGGACGTACCCGGAAATCTACGAAAAGAATAACACCATAAAGAAAGAGAAGAAAAATGAAAAAGACTATTAAACAGAGACCACCAACCTTATCAGAGGGGGCTCTCAACATCAATCAGCAAGCTATTGAAGATGGGGCAGAAAAGGCCAAAGCCATTAAGGCTACCATTGTAGCGCAACTACAACACCGGGAAAGTAAGATACGATTTAAGGTATTATGACAGTGGCATCATTAATCGGCAGGATCAGGAAACGGCGAGAAGCGCTCAATTACTCGCAGGAGTATCTGGCGGCAAAGCTTTGCATCTCTCAAAAAACATATAGCAAACTTGAGTTGCAGCACAACAAACTAACGGTAGAACGGCTGTTGCAGATATGCGATGTGCTGGAGGTAGATATTAAGGATATGCTACAACACGATGGGTATGCAGCAATACGTGGATCTGTTTAACGCAATAGCGCACTGATTATGAAATAAAAGGGCGATATGGATGATTGCCCTTTTATTTTTACCATCTCTATATAAATTGACTATTAATGGTTAAAGCATTAACTTTACTATTAATCAAAATACCTTTTACCTATGTTACCAGTAACACCCCACCTGTGGTTTGACGATCAGAAAGCTAAAGAAGCTGCCTGGTTTTATACCTCGCTGATGCCCGACTCTGCTATCACAACCGTCAATCATTTTGAAGCTCCGTTTGGGGTTTGCGAGTTGGTGGAGTTTACGTTTGCCGGTCAGCCATTTATGGGTATAGGCGCAGCCAAGCCGCAGCAGGTTAGTCCGGCAATTTCGTTTATGATTCATTTTGATCCTTCGCGTGATGCTGATGCCGCTGCTCGTATTGATGGAGTCTGGAACAAGCTGGCAGACGGCGGAAAGGTGATGATGCCGATTGATCGTTATCCCTTCAGCGATCGTTACGGCTGGGTGGCAGATAAATACGGTATTTCATGGCAGCTAATGCTTACCAAACCAGAGGGAGACGAGCGGCCGGTTATTGTTCCGTCGCTCATGTATACCGGCGAGGTAGCCGGTCGGGCTGAAGAAGCCATAGATTTTTACTGCTCGATATTTAAAGATGGTAAGCGCGGTATTACTGCACGCTACCCGCAAGGTATGGCGCCCGATAAAGAAGGCTCCCTGATGTATGCCGATTTTTACGTAGATGCCATATGGATGGCCGCCATGGACAGCGCCCACCCGCACGGCTTTACTTTTAATGATGCTGTTTCATTGCTGATCCCCTGCGAAAATCAGCAGGAAATTGACCACTACTGGACAGCTTTGACAGCCGATGGTGGACAACCCGGTCAGTGCGGCTGGCTGAAAGATAAGTTCGGCGTTTCGTGGCAGGTGGCCACTACCGTGGTGACGGATACCATTAAAAATGGTACCCGCGAACAGATTAATCGCGTAATGGGGGCCTTTATGCAGATGACGAAAATTGATATAGCGGCATTGGAGGAGGCGCGTGATAAGGCATAAAAGTCAACCTGATATTTACTCACAAAAAAATATATAAAATGATACCTTTACCGTCCCCGTTTTAGGGGATATATGGAGAGGTGTCAGAGTGATCGAATGTGCCTGACTCGAAATCAGGTGTACTGTAACAGGTACCGGGGGTTTGAATCCCTCCCTCTCCGCTTAGAGGGATAATTGTAAAATTATCCCTTTTTAATAATAGGCAATTAACATAACACAACCCGAATTATAATCTAAAATCAGAAGCTTACCCTTTTGGATTTTAGATTATAATCGGGTTGTGGCGGATATACTGCAAATACAAACTGACGTTAACCTATTGGCGCGCCGTTTGGCATCACTTCGGCAGGTATAGGTTCAAATTTGGCCGGGCTGGCTTCAAACTCTTCAATCAATTGCAGTGCATAGATAAAATCGCCTTTGGCTTGTATGTCTGTTGCGCTTGCTTCAGCAGTTTTTAACCAGGCCTTAAATGCGCTTATTTCTGCAAGCGTTAAAGCATGGACGCTGCCTGCGGCTTTTTCATCAGCACCCAACGCCAATAAACGTTTAACGGTATTATAGCGCACCATGCGTTGCAGCTCGCCTGCATAGCCGGTTGCTGTTGGCGTTTTCCAGGTTTGGTCCAGCAGTTTTTCCAGAACGGGCGCCAAGCCAGGCTGGGCAGCATCACGTGCATGGTATTCTATCAATCGTGCAGCTTTTTCTGAATTAAGCAGATTTGATAGGGTAACGTCGGCAATAGATTCTGCGGCGCCAATCGGGTCGAAAGTTACGCCGGTGTAGCCATCAAAATCTTCGCGTGAGCGTGTATAACCTATTGGTGTTGGTGGTATCATTTTAATGATTTTTTCCGGAATAGCCAATGCATCAGGTTTCAGTGTGCTCATCATAGCGTCAAAAGCAGCCCATTGTTGTTTAGGATCAATCATTTCGGTAATCAACTGTCCGTCTCCGCGTACTGCGTAACGGAAGTTTTGCCCCCCGATGAGGTATGATGCGGCCTCAATCTGGTAGCGGTGCAGCAGGTAAACTGGTACCAGTACGTCTTCCAGCGTAGACATTGGGGCTCCTACCGGGATAGCTTTTTCAGAGAAAGCATCCAGCGCATGTTTACGCACATCCATCAGGCGCACCAGTTCGGCAGCGGCATCCTTACCATTATCCCATTGGGCAGAGTTAGGGTGCACGCCCATATCAAACATAAACACCAGGCCCATTTTAATCGATTCCTGCATGATTTTCTCCAGGCCTGCCTTTTCATCAACCCCTTTCGGGAACTGGGTGTAGCCCCACATTACTGCGCGCTTATCATAGGCACCTATTCCTTTGGCATAAGCATCAGACACATCCAGCGTGCCGTCTTTCTTTACGGTGATTTTAGGGAACGGGTAATCATCTACAGATGAGCGATCTTCTGCACTGCCCATGTGATTGTGGTAAAAGCCCAGGGTATGGCCAATTTCGTGCGCCGCCAGCTGACGGATGCGGGTTAAAGCCACCGCCACTGCTTTTTGGGGTGCATCTTTATCTTTGCCGTAAATTTGATTAATGCCCTGCATGATCATGAAATCCTGCCTGTCGCGCATTGAGGTCAGCGTTACCTCGCCTTTAATGATCTCGCCGGTGCGCGGATCAAAAACACCTACGCCGTTAGAGAAGCCACGTACCGGGTGATGTACCCAGTTAATAACGCTGTAACGGATATCCCACGGGTCTGCACCTTCAGGCATTTCTTTCACCTGGAAGGCGTTTTTAAAGCCTGCGGCCTCAAAAGCCTCGTTCCACCAGTTGCCGCCTTCAATAAGGGCTTTTTTAACAATGGCGGGTGCGCCACGATCTACGTAGTAAATAATAGGTTTCACGGGTTCGCTTACTGCGGCGTTAGGATCTTTCTTCTCCAAACGCCAGCGGCGGATAAATTTCTTCACCAACGGCTGATCTATCGGCGTGGCAAAATCAAAATACTCCATTGAGTTAAAGCCAGAGCGGGGGTCAAACTCGCGCGGCCTGTAATTATTATCCGGCAGTTCTATGAATGATTGATGCAGTCGCACGGTGACCGAACTAGGGTCCGGCGCGATACTGGGTGAACCAGGGCCTCCGCCAAAAAAGCTGCGCTCGCCGCCACCTGTCCCGGTAAAGGTAAGCAGCGCTTCAAACTCGCTGTTTTTAGGGAAATCTTTAGTGTTGGGCAGATACACGGCAGAACGGGTTTCATCAATTCTAAAACCGCCTCCACCACCAGCTGCGCCTGCGCCCCGGCCGCCGGCAGCAGCACCGCCACGGCCACCACGACCACCGCCGCCGCCTCTGCCACCTTCGCCGCCGCGGCCTAAGCCCTCGGCAACATGATGAGTATCCCGCATCAGGAATGGGGTCAGATCTACTAGTACCTTGTCGCCCTCAATGGCCAGTGGAGTAAAACCAAAGATGATAGACTGCGGGAAGGATTCTTTTACAGCTTTCACCTCGGCTGGGTTATCGCTCAGGGCCCTGTAATCGTAGTTAGGCTGCTCAAGCATTACCTTGTTGCCTTGTTTAACAAATTTTACAATGCGGAAACCGCCAATGTTGCCGCGGTTATTGCCGGCTGGTTCGGTATTTACATATAAAAACTCGGTATCAAATTTGTCTATTTCCAGCAAAATGCGGGCTGTTTTTTCATCATAGTAAAAATTAAAAAAGCCCTCATACTTTTTCATGTGCTGTGCAACGGCGTCTATAGAGGTTGCCGGTGCCGCTGATTGCTGACCGCGGCCGCCACCGCCTCCAACTCCGCTGTTTTGGGCCCAGGCTATATTGCAAGCCAGCATTAAAACCAGTGCTATTTTAAATGGGGTTTTCATAAGTATTTTTTTAAATGATTATGGATTAGGTACGCATAGCTTATTAGTAGATGTTTCGTTAACTGATATCGGCCAGATATAGTTAGAGGCAGCTACTGCTACCCCGGGCGCTGTTGATCCGTTGCCAGTTTTAGAGGGTAAGGGCTGCAACAAACGCTGCAAATCGGGCACACGGAAACCTTCGCCCAACAGTTCTATTTTGCGCTCGGTAAGAATGGTGCTGATCAAAGCTGATTGGGTGCTTACATCTGCAGGAGCAAAAACATACGCCGCGTTTGACCGGTGCCTCACCGCATTGAGCAGGTTTAGACCAGTAACCAGATCGCCTTTGCGCGTAGCTGCCTCCGCAACGTTCAACAATACCTCAGCATAACGTATTACGGGGATATAATCCGGGTAAGGCGAGGCTGATTTAAACTTGTTAAGCCAGCGGTTGGGGCCATTCACTACCACCAATGCGGCGCGGGCATCGGTAGATCCTGTTGCAAAAACCGGATCAGATAGCGTGCCGGCCGGGTTTAAATAGTACTCGCCATTACCCGGTGAGTTAGTGTAGAGGTATGATAAAGCCGATGTAACACCCGGTGCATCATTTGTAGAGAATGGAAAGAACAGCACCGCTTCTGCGCCCGTGTAACTACCTCCAAAAACAGTTGTAATATTGGTTTCCAATTTATTATTTACACCTGTTGAGGCCTGATAAGGCGCTGTGGTTGATACGATTTTACTGCCCTCGCTCAGTACCTGGTCATAATCGCCCATGGTTAGGTAAACTCTTGTTTTTAAGGCGATGGCCGTGTTGCGATGGGCCCGCGTTGTATTAAGCAACGCAGTGCTGTAGGTAAGCGGCAGGCCAGCTTCGGCGTCGTTCAGATCTGCTAATATTTGTTTGTAAACATCAGCAACCGGACTGCGTGCCAAGTCATTATTAGCGTTGGTGCTCTCGGCATGTAAACGCAATGGCACACCCAGGCTGGCACCGTTATCTTTAGTATATGGCTGGGCAAATACTTTAACCAGGTCATAATAGCACAACGCTCTCAAAAACTTGGCCTCGGCTGTATATTGAGTATAAAGCGTTGCGCTTACTTTGGCCTTGTTGGCATCAAGCCCCGCTAAAAAAACATCGACTTTGTTAATAACTGTATAGGGGTTGCTCCAGGTATCGGTTACCTCTGTGGTGCTTGAGTTTACACTCTGTGCCCAGGTATTAAGACCTGTTACGGTGTTGCTTTTAGTCTGTATAAATTCATCACCGCGAATCTCGTTATATAAAATATACCGGCCGCCTAAAAAAGTACCCACTTTTGCCGAGGCATACAGTCCATTTACCTGGGCCAGTATGCGGTCTGGCGTATCAAAAGCCGTGAGGTCTGATATATTGGTGAGGGGCACCGTATTAAGTAGGTCTTTGCGGCATGCGGTGTTAACGCCAACCAGCGCGCCCAGCAGCGCCAGTTTGTATAATTGTTTTCTGAATATGCTCATGATCTGGTGCTTTTTAAAATCCAACATTAACTCCAATGGTAAAGGTGCGCGCCTGCGGCGATGCATTCTTTTCTACCCCCGGCGCGGCGTTTGAGTCGCCGTTTGATGACACTTCCGGGTCTGTACCTGTATATTTAGTGATGGTAAATAGATTACTTGCCTGCAAATACACTCTTAAAGAAGATAGCTTGTTTTTAGGCAGCAGGCTTGGCGGTAGTTTGTAACCCAGTATTACATTACGCAGTTTTACAAAAGTACCATCCTCTACGGATGCGGTGTTGGCCAATGATGAACCGCTTGAAAAGTTATCATTATAAACCACGCGCGGCACATCGGTTATCTGCCCGGGCGTTGTCCAGCGTTTTAAGATCTCGGTGCTGTTGTTGTAAAAGCGTTGATCCATCAGCGTGGTCTTTGTGCCGTTATACAACTGATTGCCACCCGAAAAGCCTAGGTTAATGGCCAGATCAAAACAGCCATAACTAAAGTTGTTATTGAAACCGCCATAATAAGTAGGGATAGACGGACCGATTATTACGCCATCTGCCTTGGCATCCATGGCTGGTGCTGCCGTGCCGTCAAGGTAAGTCCACTGTGGAGTGCCTGCATAATTGTACTGCACGGTTTTGCCATTACGGTTAACATACATGCGCTGACCGTTGGCCGGGTTAACGCCCGTGGTTTTCACCACAAAGATTGAACCCATAGAGTAACCTACGCGGGTAATGTTTGACGGATCAAGACCGGTACCATAAATATCTGCGCCGCTGGCTAGGGCAGTTACTTTGTTTTTTAGCGTACTGAAGTTTAGATTGGCGCTCCATTTAAATTTACCCTGATCAATAATATGCGCATCAATGTTTAGCTCTATACCCCGGTTATACATTGAGCCGATGTTGGTGGTGATAACATTACCCGGGATACCTTTTGATGGCGGCTGTGCGGCGTTAAGGATCATCCCATCGATGTTATTATTATAATAATCGGCATCGATGCTGATGCGGTTATTAAACAGGCCGATATTGATGCCGATATCCAGCTTTTTACTAGTCTCCCATTTCAAATCGGGGTTGCCGGCCTGGCTGAACGACAGCGTTGCCGCCGAACCATACAAGCCTGAGCTATAAAGCGACAGCGCAGGGAAATCTCCAATATTGAGATTTCCTACCTGGCCGTAGCTACCCCTAAGTTTGAGTGAGGAGATATTTTTTGAAAGCGATGAATTTTTAAAGAAATCCTCCTCAGCCATATTCCAGCCGATAGAGCCACCGGCAAAATTACCATACTTATGTCCCGCAGAAAGTCCCGAGAAACCATCGCGGCGGAAGCTGGCGCTAAGCAGGTACTTTTTATCAAAATCATAGTTCAGATTGCTGAAATACGAGCGAAAACCGTTCTGTCCCTGCGAATTGCCCGAGGGTACAATGGTAGTAAAACCACCTTGAAAAGTGGTGTAATAATTGTCAGTAAGACCGGTGCGTGTGGCTCCCCAACTATCGGCCGTGGTATAGATTTCTTCGTAACCGGCCAGTAAGTTGACATGGCTTTTGCCGATAGTAGGTGTAAAATTCAGGGTATTAGTCCAGTCGGTACGGTTGTTACGGATGGTGGCATTAATAGCCGAACCTTTTGAGTCGTACCCCGGGTAGCCCTGATAAGGATTAGTAAAGTTTAAATTCTCAATATTGCTCTTATTTATACTGTAGCTTGTCTTTAATTTCAGATTTTTCACAATGGTTACCTCGCCGAACACGTTGCCAACCAGCGCTGTAGTTTCGGATGAATATTTGTCCAGGTCGAGCAGAACTACCGGATTATAGTAACCCGTTAAAATGGTGTTGGCCCCATAGCCTATAGAGTTACCCACAATGTTGTAAGAGCCATCTTCGTTATACGGCGCCAGGTTAGGGGGCAATACCATAGCTTCACGGGCCAAGCCGGTAAGCTGGGCGGCTTGGCCTGGCAGTGAGCCGGTACTTGGTGCCCTGTTCATAGAATTGCTGAACGAGAAATTACTTCCAACGGTCAATCCTTTGAACAGATGATGCTCTACATTAACACGACCAACCTTACGATCAAATGTGTTTTGCACCATCATGCCCTGCTGCTTGGTGTAGCCTAATGAGATGTAGTAGTTAGTGGCATCATTAGCGCCCGAAATATTCAGATCATGGCTTTGCGAGGCACCGGTGCGATAGGCATAATCATACCATCGGGTATCTACCGTGCTGCCGTTGGATAGTGTTTGCAAATGATATGCAGGTGCAGAGCCTCCATTTACCAGGGCTTCATTTTTAATCATCACGTAATCTGCGGCGTCAAGTATCTGGGGCAGGTTATAAGCTTTGGTAAGGCCGTACCATCCGTTATAGTTTACCTTGGTGTTGCCTTTTTTGCCTTTTTTTGTAGTGATAACTACCACGCCATTTGCCGCGCGCGAACCATAAATGGCAGTTGCCGAGGCATCTTTGAGGATATCCATGCTCTCAATATCAGCCGGATTAATGTCAGCCAGTGGGTTATTGGCCGCAAAGGTGCCGGCATTACCGGTAAACAGCGCAACGCCATCCACAATAATGAGCGGATACGAACTGAGCGAGATAGAGTTAAAACCCCGGATGCGAAATACAGGAGGGTTATTTAACACGCCGCTGGGCTGGATAACGTTTACACCTGCCGCCTGTCCGGCCAGTGCTTGCACAAAGCTCTGCACGGGTTTATCGGCAATGTCGTCAGCACCAATGCGGGCTGCAGATCCAGTAAAATCCTGCTTACTCTGTGTAGTGTAGCCCGACACCACAACTTCATTTAGGCTTTTTGAGCCTGAATGAAGTACAATATTAAAATTGCGTGTGGCATCAACCCTTATTTCTTTAGATTCATAGCCTATATATGAAAATACCAGCACGGCGCCGCCATCGGGCACAGTCAATTTAAACGCGCCGTCTATATTGGTTTGTGTGCCATTGCGGGTGCCTTTTACGCTCACAGTTACACCGGGCAGGGTTTCGCCTTTCTCATCAGCCACTTTTCCTATTACCTGAAAAGGTACTGAAGCAACAATTGCAGACGGATCGGGATTGGGCCCGTCGTCGTCGGCACGTTTAATAACGATGGTTTTTTCAAAAATACGATAGGTAAGTGGCTGGCCTTTCAGGCAATCTTTCAGTGCGGTTTCTAACGTGGCATTTTTTATTGAAACCGTTATCCGCTGCGCCTTCTTCAGCGCCAGCTTATCATATAAAAAAGTAAATTGAGTTTGTTGCTCTATAGATCTGAAAACATCTTCAAGTGCGGTGTTCTTTTCATTAAGTGATACCGTTTGCCCATAGCTTGCCGCGCTTACCTGAAAAACAACAACAAATAACAGAACCGCAGCCAGTTGCATCATCAGAAAAATTTTAAATTTGAGGGGCCATGGCCTACCCATGGCTTTAGGGAAAGCAATAAAATGCATACATTTGTCATGTTTGGGGTTAATACTAATAGCCTGATTGATTGACGCGATTGGGTTAACCTTTGACATTTTCCGCGGAGATGTTGCAACCATCTCCGCGGTTTTTGTTTGGTAACCGTTCTTCTTTTTTCTAACCGGATTTTTCCATAAGCGCTCTTTTTTGATTGTTATACATTATACTTTGATCGTTTAGTTTGTTATCATAATGGTGTGGCCTTCTACCCTGCAATGCACGCCAGAGTAGCTCAGCATATCCAGTAACTTTGATAAGTTCATCTGGCGGGATATTTTGCCGTTCAGTTCCACTTCTGGCTTTGCGCCTGTGTATTTTACCGATACATCATACCAGCGTTCCACCTGTTTCATTACAGTTTCGATGTCTGCATCTCTGAATAAAAAGTAGCCTTCTTTCCAGGATATGGCGGACGCGATATCTGCCTTATCAACCTGAATGACGTCCCCTGTGGTAGCTTGCTGCCCGGGACTGAGCATGGCCGTCATGTTACCCTTTGTGATTTTTACACTTCCTTCCAGCAGCGTGGTTTTAACAGTTTCTTCGTCCTGGTAAGCATTAACATTAAAGTGCGTACCCAGCACCTCCACAGTTTGGTTGCCGCCTAATACTTTAAATGGCTTGTGTTTATCTTTAGCTACTTCAAAGTAAGCCTCTCCTTTTATTTCAACCTGTCGGTCTTTACCCGGAAAACTGGTAGGGAACCGGATGGACGACATAGCGTTAAGCCAAACATGTGTACCGTCAGCCAGAATTACCTGGTACTGGCCGGCTTTAGGGGTGGATATGGTATTGTACTCTACCTTATCGTTGGTGTTTATTGCGGCGCGGTAAACAATTTGGCCATCACTGTTTTTACTGATGCTAATTTTGCCGTAATTAATCTTTTCACCATTTTTAACATCGGCCAAAGCTATCTTTTTGCCGTTTGAAAGCGTGAGCAATGCCTGGTTCTTGCCCGGCTGAATAAGTTGTGCAACATGCCGATCTGCCGTTTTTGCATGATGGTATACAGATAGCAGGCCAGCAATCAGTAAGCAGGCAGCTGCTGCGCTTAAGCGCCGTATGTTGCGGTTAAAACGATGGTCTGCGCGTGGCTCGGCTATGTTTTTATAAACACCGTCAAAAGGAGACTCAATTAGTTGCTTTTTACCGGCAGCCTCTGTATTGATGTCATCACTGTAAATTTCATACGCTATCATCCGGAGTTCTTCTTCCTCCGGATGATCTTCAAGATATTTCTTGAGCCATATTTTTTCATTTAAATTAAGCTCATGTGCATATAAAATTTTTATTAAGTTTTCTTTTTGGTATTTCAATTGTTTTTTTGATATAAAAACGTTTTTATTTTCAAAAAGGAGGGGGTGTTTATGTTTTTATTTTAAATAAATTGATTTAATGTGTAATTATTTATAATTAATTATCTGATTTTGTGAAGTTGTGTTTTATATATTGATTTTTTTGTGTTTTTATTGATGTTTTTTTCAATTTTGTTCTTTATAAAATGCATTTAGTTTAAAATTTTAACTAACTTGCTGATGTTATTGAATTTATTGCTACCGTTTAAAGGTCTCAACTTTGAACTCGCCCCATTAAAACTGTTAAGGAAATGACGGACAACCCTGCAGCCGATTTGATTGCAAGGCTTCAAAATAATGACAGCCGTGCATTTGATATTATCTATCGCAAATATCATCAACCTTTATACCGCAATATTTTACGCATAGTTAAAAATGAACAGGCGGCGCTGGATTTGTTGCAGGAAGTTTTTTCTACGTTGTGGGAGAAGCGATTTGCCATTAAACCTGCTCAGGAAATTGGCGGCTGGCTGTTTGTTATCAGTTTTAATAAATCAATTAGCTATACCCGAAAAAAGCTCCGCGAAACAGAGACCTTTGCTCGCCTGCCGCTGGCAGATGTTGCACTATTTGATGAAGTTAATGTATATCACCAGCAATACCTTTTGTTGCAACAAGCAATCAGCACACTGTCGCCGCAGCGCCAACGTGTAATGGCCATGTGCAAACTGGAAGGGAAGACGTATGAAGAAACCGCACAAGTACTGAAGATATCAAAACACACCGTGAAAGAATATCTGAGCCTGGCCATGGATTCGGTAAGAAATTATGTTCGGGACCATGAGCGGGACTGGGATATTACCCTTGTCTTAATTCTTTTTAATTTTTTTAATTTCAGGCGTTAAAATTGCTCGGAATATAACAACCGGGCCCATTCCTGCAATCTGCTTATATGAATAATATTTAAATCGTATCCGCACCTCATAGAAAATCATTTTAGATGCCTTTTGTGGTTATTTAAAAAAGCAGGAAAGACACCATGTGTTTAATGAGTTTCCTCCATCTTCGCTTACAGAGCCAGTTGGAAATTGTCCTTTTCTGTAAAATTTAAAGGCATTTCTATTTCATTATCAGTTGTTTGTGAGCAAATGTGGCTAGTATCGTGGCTGTTTGATAATGCCATTTTTATAGTATACTAGAAGAATACCTGGCGTAATTTGCCTATTTTAATACCCTTATTGGTAAAGGCCCGCCTGCCTTTGCAGTTTTCATGATAAGTTTGGTCTCAACGTGGCCTGTGCGAAAGCTGGCGAACAGCTTATCCATCAGCACCTCGTGATAATGTTTCCGGTCATAAGCCGCAATTCGTAAGGTAAAATCATGGCCGCCTGTCAGATGGTGGCATTCCAGTACCTCCGGGAACTTAATAATCTCCTGCTCGAAACGGGTCAGCGTATCTTTACTGTGTTCTGCCAATTGCACATTGGTGAAGCTGATGAAATCCAGCCCGACCTTGTCCGGGTCGATCTCCACGGTGAATCTTTTGATCACCCCTTTCTTTTTCATGGCATCAATCCGGTTTTGTACTGTGCTGTGCGACTTAAATAGCCGGTCGCCAATCTCTCGGGTCGAGGTCGATGCATCATTCTGTAGGATCCGAAGGATCTCTATATCTAAATTATCCAGTATTTCCATGATCGTAAATTGGTCGGAAAAGTGCTCCGTTATAATACTTATGTTTTACAATTGTACGATTTATGTTGTTTTTTTTGTACAAATGTGATAATATTTTTAATTGTTTGATTGTTTGTATGGTTTGATGGAGTTTTGATTCAGAATGAGCAATCAACAACATCAATCAAAATCGCCTTGTATTCTGGTTACAGGGGCGCTTGGCCAGATCGGCACCGAGCTGACGCGTGCCCTACGTGATATTTATGGGAAGGAATGTGTTGTTGCTACAGATATCCGGCATCCAGATGCAGGGCTCCTGGCAGAGGGTCCTTATTATCGTCTGGATATCCTCCAAAAAAGAGACTTGGAGAAAATTGTTGAAGCGCACCAGGTCACACAGATTTATCATCTGGTGGCCATGTTGTCAGCTACAGGAGAAATGAATCCGCTGGCAGGCTGGGATCTCAACATGATCAGCTTGCTTAATGTGCTGGAGGTGGCACGCAATTACCGGCTTAATAAGGTCTTTTGGCCGTCCAGCATCGCGGTCTTTGGCCCGGGCGCACCCAAGATCAATTGTCCGCAGTATGGAGTAATCGATCCGGTTACCGCTTATGGTATCAGTAAATCAGCGGGGGAGCAGTGGTGTATGTACTATCGGGATCATTACGCGCTGGACGTCCGCAGCCTTCGCTACCCGGGGTTGATCAGCCATATGGCATTGCCTGGTGGCGGTACGACCGATTTTGCGGTTAGTATTTTTCATGAAGCGCTGGCAAACGGCCATTATAAGTGCTTTTTAAGTGCTGATACCCGCTTGCCCATGATGTATATGCCAGATGCCATTCGAGCTACGCTTCAGTTGATGACGGCAGACCGCAGCAGGTTAACCGTTAATGGCGCTTATAATATTAGCGGCTTATCATTTACACCGTCTGAACTGGCTGAAGCCATCAGCGTGCATCTACCCGGGTTTAAGATCATTTATCAGCCAGATAGCCGTCAGCGGATAGCGGACAGCTGGCCGCGGACAATAGATGATGAGCAGGCGCGCCGGGATTGGAGCTGGCAGCCAGTACATAATCTACCTGCCATAGCGAGCGATATGATCCTCCATTTGCAGGCTCGTTACCGGTAAGTGGCTGTATGATAATAAAGATACTCCTTACTCAAACTTAGATGTGTTTTTTTGCGCCGATTTGAGGAGCTGGCGCATTTTAAAAGCTGAACAAGCTAAACAAACAAAGTAAAAAGGCCGGGTAAACGGCCTTTTTTAACAGATTATCAGACTAATCGGGAATGCAGCCCAACCCGCTATCGCTAAAGACATACATCCGTTCTTTATTCTTACTGCAAGGCAGAGGATCAATATTTGTTCATTAATTATTAACCCGGCAGCCCTTGATCCCTTTGGGCTGCTTTTTCAGACCACGTATATGTACACTGATGATAACCAAAAATGGACCGGCCATGTATAAAACGTTTAAACCTGTATTAGAAAAAGAGCTTGCGGCTATCACGGCAGCCGACCTTTATAAGCAAGAACGTGTGATCACCTCGACACAAGGGGCTGAGATCGAGGTTAACGGGCGAACAGTCATTAATTTTTGCGCCAATAATTATCTGGGACTAGCTAATCACCCGCACGTGATTGCTGCCGCCAAAGCTGCATTAGATACACATGGCTATGGACTGTCTTCGGTGCGCTTTATTTGTGGTACACAGGATATTCACCAAAGGCTGGAACAAAAACTAACAGACTTTTTAGGTACAGAAGCGACTATTCTTTATGCAGCGGCTTTTGATGCTAATGGCGGTGTTTTTGAACCGTTGTTTGGCGACGAGGATGCCATTATTTCTGACGAACTCAATCATGCATCCATCATTGATGGTGTACGGCTCTGCAAAGCGCAGCGACTACGCTACCGGCATAATGATATGGTGGATCTGGAAGAAAAGTTGCAAGCCGCCCGGCACTGCCGGCACCGGATCATCGTTACTGACGGTGCCTTCAGTATGGACGGTACAATCGCTCAACTAGACAAGATTTGTGACCTGGCCGATAAATACCAGGCCTTGGTGATGATTGATGAAAGTCATTGTACCGGCCTGCTGGGATCAACAGGCCGGGGTACGCATGAATATCACCACGTTATGGGTCGGGTCGATATCATTACCGGTACGCTGGGTAAAGCCTTGGGTGGTGCCTCGGGAGGCTTTACTTCCGGCCGCAAAGAGATCATTGACCTGCTACGTCAGCGTTCCCGTCCATATTTATTCAGTAACGCATTGGCGCCGGCCATAACCGGTGCATCGCTGGCAGTACTAGAACTGCTGGAAAAAAGTAGCCAGCTGCGTGACAGGTTGCATGAAAACACTAGTTATTTCCGGGAACAAATGATCGCTGCCGGTTTTGATATCAAGCCCGGTGAACATCCTATCGTTCCGGTAATGCTGTATGATGCAAAACTGGCGCAGAAGTTTGCCAGCCTGATGCTGGACGAGGGCATTTACGTTATAGGTTTCTATTATCCAGTAGTGCCGCAAGGTAAAGCACGTATCCGCGTCCAACTTTCCGCCGCCCATGAAAAAGCCCATCTGGATAAAGCTATTGCCGCATTTATAAAGGTTGGCCGGCGTTTGAATGTGATCGGCTCCTAAGTTCGCCCGTCAAGAACTCGCTCTATCCAGTTATTGGATGGCTATGTATGCACAGTAATTATTGATTTTACACATGCCAAGAATTTCAGAAAAAGGGCAGCACATGCCCGCATCACCTATCAGAAAACTAACACCATTTGCCGATAAAGCTAAAGCCGAGGGTAAAACAGTATTTCATCTTAACATCGGCCAGCCTGATATAGAGACGCCCATAGGAATGTTGAATGCGGTTAAAAACATCGACTTCAAAGTTTGGGCTTACACACCAAGCGAAGGCACATTATCGTACCGTAGAAAACTCACCACTTATTATAATAAGCTGGGCTATGACCTGGAACCGGAGAACATCATGGTGACTAGCGGTGGATCAGAAGCAATCATCATTGCCCTGTTGACCTGTCTGGACCCGGGTGATGAACTAATCATCCCCGAGCCTTTTTACGCTAACTATAACGGTTTCGCTAATCAATGCGATGTGGTTGTAAAGCCGATCTTGTCTTACATCGATAACGACTTTGCGTTGCCTTCTATAAGTGAGTTTGAAAAACTGATTACGCCTAAAACACGGGCGATCATGATCTGTAATCCAAATAACCCTACAGGTTATCTTTACTCTAAAGCGGAAATGGAGGCATTGAAGCAAATGGTACTGAAGCATGATCTATACCTGTTTGCCGATGAGGCTTACCGAGAATTCTGTTATGATGGCCGTGATTTCATTTCGCCCATGCATCTGGATGGCATGGATAATCATGTGATCATTATGGACACGGTGAGTAAGCGTTATAGCGCCTGCGGTGCGCGGCTGGGCTGCCTTATTACCAAAGATAAGGAGGTTTGGACCACGGCCCTGAAATTTGCCCAGGCGCGTCTAAGTGCAGGTATGGCAGAGCAAATTGCTGGCGAAGCCGCCGTTGATACCCCAGATAGCTACTTTATGGCCGTAAATAAAGAGTACACGCACCGTCGCAATATTTTGGTCCAGGCGCTGAACCGGATGGAGGGTGTGTATTGTCCTAATCCGGGCGGCGCTTTTTATGTGGTCGCTAAACTGCCTATTGACAATGCCGACAAGTTTTGCCAGTGGATGCTGGAAAGCTTCAGTTACGACAATCAAACAGTAATGATGGCGCCGGCTACCGGCTTTTACAAGACGCCTGGCGCCGGTTTAAATGAGGTGCGCCTGGCTTATGTGTTGAATGCTGATAATCTGACCAGGTCAATGATTTGCCTGGAGGAAGCTTTAAAGATATATCCGGGAAGGACGATAAGCTCTCATCAATACGAAGCTAGCTCATAAAAAACGAATTCAGATTTCGATTTTATTGAAGATCTGGGTTTTGTAGTTTGAAGCTATTTTTATTGCCGTATTAGCATCGGTAAGAAGCCGAAAGAAAAGGTAATGAAAATAGCTTATGTCTGAAATTATCTCAAAAAGTTAATGTATAAAAAGTAACACCCGGTACACTCGCTGTATCCGGATGTTACTTTTTATACATTAAATGAAGGCGTCAATTTTAAACTTTTGCTCAAAGTTTATCGGAATGAGGTTGAAAAAAGTCGTCAGTTGTAGCAGCGAAGGCTAAATCTGGTACAAAAAATCTCGCTGTTTTGCTTCTGTGAAATGGTTGCTTAAAAAAGTGAATTTAGCTATCGCATTTATTCTTTTAATTTAACATGAAATTATCGTTATTTTAGTGACCATGAGTGCGCCCCTTAACGCAATGAATGATTTTGAGCTTGCAGCCCTATTAAAAATAGGTGATGAACGGGCTTTCAATTTTATTTATGAGCGCTATTGGGATCGGGTATATATTATTGCCCGTAACAGATTAGGGAATAAGACGGAGGCCGAAGAGGTTGTACAGGATATTTTTTGTAACCTTTGGCGCCGCCGCGAAACGCTTACTATTACCAAGGCATTTGATAATTATTTTGCAGTTGCAGTTAAGTTTGAAGTAATTAACCGCCTGGCAAAACACGCACGTGCAACCGCATATGAGCGCGAACTAAGCGCCGCTATTTCTGAAGTTGATGAAACAACCTTGCAACAACTAGACTATAACGAGTTGCAACAGCAGTTTCAATTAACAATATCGGCATTGCCTGAAAAATGCCAGATTGTTTTTAAACTTCAGCATGAGCAGGGGTTTACGCAAAAACAAATTGCAGATGAGCTTAAAATTTCTCAAAAAACAGTAGAGGCTCATTTGTCTAAGGCAAGAAAAACTTTGAAAGGAGCTTTTGGTAATCTTTTGGGTTTGCTTATTTAGCTTTTTTGTATAATATCTCTCGCTTTAGTTTCTAAATTGATTTTATTTTAGTTTTTTTCAATTAAATTGATAATTATATTAATTTATGATTGATTATTTTATCAATTTTAATTCGTTTCGTTGAAATTTTAAAATAATTTACAGGCGAACTAAGGGTTTTTGTTGTTTGGTTTGGCTATACAATAAAGAAGCCAGATAAAACATCATATGAGAAGCGTTAACAAAAGAATAACAGTACTTGCGCAAAAATGGCGAAGTAGAGAAATATCAGATCAGGAACGACAAGAGTTTGATGCCTGGTATAATGCGCATGATGATACGCGTATAGAAGGGGATAATGATGAGACCGCTGATGAATTAAAGGAACGTTTATATAGCAACATACTTAGGCAGGGCAATATAAACACAGCGCAGCATCAGCCATTGATTATGTGGCGACGTTTTTCTGTAGCTGCAGCCGTTTTGCTCGCCTTATTTGCCGGCGGGTGGCTGTTGCGTCAGCACCAACATGCAGAACAACAACAGGCAATGGTGCGCATAGCTCCGGGTGGAAACAAGGCTGTGCTTACCCTTGCGAACGGAAAACAGGTGGTACTTACCGACGCAAAAAACGGCAGTTTGGCCAAACAGGGGAATATGACTATCACCAAAACGGCCGATGGGAAAGTAGCCTATCAGGTTACCGGCGATGTTGGAGGTGCATCCACAGCATACAATACCATTTCAACACCGCGCGGCGGACAATATTGGATCACGTTGGCAGATGGTACCCGTGTGTTGCTCAATGCATCGTCTTCATTGAAATTTCCTGTAACGTTTACCGCAGCAGATAGGGCTGTGGAGTTGAGTGGCGAAGCTTATTTTGAGGTAACGCACAACGCGGCCCATCCGTTCAGAGTGAGAACAGCCGGGCAAATTATTGAGGATATTGGCACACAGTTTAACGTAAATGCCTATAACGATGAGCCTGATAGCCGCACCACGTTATTGGAAGGTAGTGTAAAACTTACCAGTAACGGCGCCTCGCCAGCCAGTATATTAAAACCAGGGCAACAGGCTGTTTTAAAAGATGGCCGCCTAACCATAGCGCCAGCAAATACAGAACAAGTTATGGCCTGGAAGAATGGCTATTTTATGTTCGAGAGCGAAAGCATTACTTCTATTATGCGCAGGGTATCGCGCTGGTATAATGTTGAAGTTGTTTATGACGGCGCCGTGCCGGCTGATAAGTTTGGTGGCACAGTTAATAGATTTGATAATATATCTCAACTACTTGATAAATTGGAACTTACAGGTAGAGTGCATTTCAAGGTTGAAGGAAGGAGGATTATGGTAAGCCAATAAGTTTTACGCTCCGCTCAAACCGTAATCCTCATATAAAGAAAAAAGCCAGAAGTGCTGGAACACTGCTGGCCAAATGTCTCGGGGGATTTGGGTCAACACAATTTGCGAATCACATTAACTTCTTAAACCCGACTAACAAATGTATAAAATTTATACTAAGAAACGGTGCGTGCCCAAAAGTCACGTATCCAAACTCTTTTTGATCATGCGGTTAACTTTTGCCATATTACTTATAGCCTTAATGCAGGTAAGTGCAGCTGGTTTAGCGCAAAAGATCACCATTAGTAAAACCAACGCATCGCTTAAAAGCGTGCTTAAAGATCTGCACCGTCAAAGTAACCTTGATTTTTTATATACCGATGAGCTTTTGCAGCATGCCCGATCGGTAGATATCAATGTAAAAGGAGAGGAGCTGAAAAGTGTTTTGGATCACTTGTTTAAGGACCAGCCGCTTACCTATACCATTGAGGATCGCACGGTTGTTATTAAGGAAAAAAATTACCTGCAGCGGCTTAAAGATGATATTAAAGATCTGGTATCAAGCCCACAATTGGTTACGGGTAATGTTACCGATGCGCACAACGAACCGCTCAACGGCGCTACGGTACTTATTAAACGTACGCATAAAGGTGTAAATACCGATGTGCATGGTACTTACGTGTTGGTGACTGCCGAGCCTAATGATACCTTGCTGGTTAGCTACATTGGCTATAAAACAGCGGTTATCCCGGTTGATAAGCATATCATCATTAATGTAAAACTGTTTGAAACCACTAGCCCGCTTGATGAGGTGGTAATACAGGCTTACGGACAAACCACCGCCCGGGCAAACACCGGAAATATCAGTCATGTATCTGCCGCAGATATTGAGAAACAACCTGTGATGGATCCTATACTTGCTTTGCAAGGCAGGGTACCGGGTTTGAACATTCAACGGCAGAGTGCGTATGAAGGTGCGCCTGCAATGGTTGAGATACGGGGACGTAACTCAATTAATACCAGCTTTACCTCAGATCCACTTTATATCATCGATGGTGTGCCGCAGTCATCCATCAACATTATGGCAGACCCGAACAGGAAAGCTGTGCAAAATATTCCGGGTACCAATTCGGTTTATTCACTCGGGCTGGATCAAACCAGCATGACGCTTTCCGGTGGTCAAAATCCATTGTTCAGCTTAAATCCTACAGATATCGAATCTATTGATGTATTAAAGGATGCTGACGCAACAGCCATTTATGGTAGCCGTGGTGCAAATGGGGTGATCATTATTACCACTAAAAAAGGCGTGGCAGGTGCCGATCAGGTGCATGTAGGTATTGACCAGGGTATACAAAAGGTAACCAGATTTTGGGATATGCTTAATACGCAGCAATATATAGCCATGCGTAAAGAAGCATTTGCCAATGATAAGATTACACCCACTGCAACCAACGCGGCCGATATTCTATTGGGAGATAATTCCCGATATACCGACTGGCAAAAATACGCCTATGGCAATACCGGCACCTGGACCCGCCTGCAAATGGCCTTATCTGGGGGTAACCAGCAAGCAACTTACAGAATAAGCGGGGGGTATAATAGTTCTAAAGGCATTACCATATTAAGCGGTCAGAACCTGCGCGCATCTGTAGAAAGTAACCTGTCGGTACATAGCAAAAACCAGAAATTCAATCTGTCATTCACCACCAACTACTCTTATACTTTGCTCAGCCAGGTTGCAATGCCGTCTGTAGCTACCCAGGCGCCAAACGCGCCTAATCTTTTTGATGCCGGCGGGCACCTTAATTTTGCAGCATATAAAACAATGGGTATCAGCTACCCGGCTAATGATATTATCAATCCTTATTCTGGTAAAACCAACTACCTTACCACTAATGTTAACTTAAACTATAACATTGTTAAAGGTTTAACCTTCAGGGTAAACCTGGGTTATAATACCAGTACAAACAATCAGGAGAAAATTAATTACCTGGCGTCTGTAGATCCTACCGCGGCTAACAGGCAAGGTAGCGCTAACTATGGCACCTCCAATAACCTGAACTGGCTGGTAGAACCGCAATTAGAGTATAACAGGTTGATAGACAAAGGTTCGTTAGATGTATTATTTGGCGGTACCGATCAGTACAATATGTCTCGCGCCCTGTTAACAAATGGTGGCGGCTATAAAAGTGACGCATTGATACATAGCATTACTAATGCAGCTACTGTTCGGTCTACCGATGCATATGGGCAGTACAGGTATCTGGGCTTTTTCGGACGTATCAATTATACGTGGGATAACAAATACATCATCAACCTTAATGGTCGTCGAGACGGTAGCAGTCGTTTTGGTCCGGCCAATCGCTTTGGCAATTTTGGCTCGGTTGGTCTGGCGTGGTTAGCTACCGAGGAGAAATGGTTAAGAAATGCGTTGCCTAAGGTGATTAGCTTTGTTAAGCTAAGAGGCAGTTACGGTATTACGGGCAGTGATGCGGTGAGTGATTATGCTTACCTGTCGCAATGGGGCAATGCGTCTCCTGTTTATGGCGATTATAATGGCACCCCGGTATTGATTTCGCAAATATTGGACAATCAAGACTTCCATTGGCAGGTTAACAAAAAACTGGAAGGCGCGTTGGATCTGGCTTTCTTTAATGACCGGTTGAGTTTAGAAGCAGCCTATTACCGCAACCGTTGCGATAACCAGTTGATTAACTATCCGCTTTCAGAAATTACCGGTTTTACCAGTGTAGTGGCCAACAGCGGTGCTGCGGTTCAAAACTCAGGTTGGGAGTTTCAGGCTAACGCCCAGATCATTAAGGGCAAATCTTTTAGCTGGAGTTCAAATTTCAATATCTCTTTCAATAATAACAAACTGCTGTCTTATCCCAACATCCAGTTTGCTCCACAATACTATTTAACGCATTTTAAAGTGGGCGCCTCGCTTGATGATCAGTATTTGTTTCATTACGAAGGTATTGATCCGCAGACCGGCCATTATGTATTCACCGATTACAATCACGATGGTAAAGTACAGTCTAATGAAAGCGTATCGCCGGGTACAGGTACTGACGACAAATATTACGTTATTTCTACCAAACCCAAATACCAAGGTGGTATGAACCAGCAGTTTACCTATAAAAGCTTCAGCTTAACCGCATTCTTTAGCTTTGTTAAGCAAATGGGACTAAGCGCTTTTAGCAGCAATGCGGGTTCATTTAACTATAATATCTCGCTTGAGCAGTATCAAAACAGATGGACTACGCCTGGGCAAACCAATGCTACTGTTGCTAAACTTACCACCAACTATGTTGCGCCACAAGGTACAATTGGCGATAATAGCTTTAGTTCCTCAAGCGGAGCTTATGTTGATGCAAGTTACATCAGGTTGCAAACCCTGGCGCTTCAGTATGCTCTTCCAAAAGAGTGGGCGGCCAAGTTAAAAATGACTAACCTGGCCATTAATGCCAATGCACAGAATATTTTTGTGATTACTCCATACAAAGGCCTCGATCCGGAGATCCGTAACTATCCGTCAATGCCGGTTACGCGTACCATCACCCTGGGCTTATCAGCTAACTTTTAATCACATTAAACAGTACAGTAATGAAAATTCACTATAAAATATCTCATAGATCGGGTTGGGTTGCACTGTTTTTGGCAGTTTTAACCGGCATATTAGGAAGCGGTTGCCGCAAATTGGTTGAGGTTGACCAGCCGCAGGGTACCGTAACTACGTCAGATGCGTTTAGTACAAATGAGCTAGCAGGTGCCGTTATTGCCGGTCTTTACTCGCAACTCATGTCAAACAGCGGTAGTCTGGTTTTTAGTAACGGTGGAATTACCTTGTACGGTGGATTAACCGCCGATGAGTTTTTGAGCACACAGGGTACCGCCGATGAGTTAAACTATCCATTTCAGGTTAGTAAGATTCAGGCTACAAACGGTGTTACCGAGAGTGTAATGTGGAAACCGGCCTATAAACTGATTTATAACTGTAATATGGCTATCCAAACATTATCAGCTAACGAGTCTGGCTCTGTTGATGCCAAGAGTCGTACCCAGTTTATTGCAGAGGCCAAGTTTATCCGCGCATTCACCTATTTCTACCTGATAAATCTGTTTGGTGATGTGCCGCTGGTTTTAACGCCAGACCTGTATCAGAATAAATCTATGGCGCGCACGTCGCAGGCTCTGGTTTATGCACAAATAGAAAAAGATTTGCTGGATGCACAAAGTGTGCTGCCAACGGCCAATACTATATCGGCCAATGCATCGCGCATACGGGCCAGCAAGTGGGCCGCCACCGCTTTGCTGGCCCGTGTTTACCTGTATGAAAAAAAGTGGCAGCAGGCGCAAGATCAGTCTACCGCAATTATTGGCAGCGGTGCATTTAGCCTGGTTAATAACCTGCCCGATGTTTTTAACCAGAAAAGTCCCGAAGCTATTTTGCAATTCCGACAGGATTCAACCGTTACACCATTTAACGGTGTGTGGGACGAGCAGAATATTGCACCGCTTTATAGCTGGGATGATTTAACCCAGGGCGCAGGTGCATTTTATCTGTTAGATGTTGGACTGTACCAATCTTTGGCACCGTATGCAACGCCTAAATACTATTTCACCCCGCAACTGGCCGCAGCATTTGAAAATGGCGATGCCCGTTTTACCAACTGGGTTAGGGCTACGCCTACACCATCAATAGCGCCATACACTGGTATTACTTATTATTACCCATACAAATACACATTGGGTTTCTTTAGTACAGGTAAATCGCCAACCCAGTATTATATGGTGATGCGATTGGCCGAACAATATCTCATCAGGGCCGAAGCAAAAGCGCAGTTAGGGGATCTATCCGGTGCTGCCGCAGATCTGAAACCGCTGCGCATCCGTGCTAAGTTGGGTGATGTGCCGGTAACCACTCAGGATGCCATGCTGTCTGCAGTTGCTCATGAGCGGCAGGTTGAGCTTTTTGCCGAATGGGGGCACCGCTTGTTTGACCTGAAACGTACAGGCAAGGCCAGTGCAGTGCTGGGCGCTATAACTACCAAACAACCCTGGGATCCCAACCAATTGCTTTATCCTTTGCCGCCAAATGATATAGTTAATAATCCGGCAATGACACAAAATCCAGGATATACTAATTAAAAACAAACTAAGCCGGGCGGCTGTACACCGCCCGGTAACATACCCCTTAAATTTTACTGAATATGAAAACATTTAACCGCTTATTGCAGGTTGTGCCAATGCTTTGCGTTGTTGCGTCCTTGCTTACTGCCTGCCAGCCAAGCGGCGGCTCCAGTTTGCCGGTCCGCAAAAAAATGCCTGAATTTAAT
>Ga0153918_1000264_pt1 | contig 29234 bp, 29 predicted proteins | sample TSFL002MetaG_FD_104687 | JGI IMG/M metagenome (GOLD analysis project Ga0153918, IMG submission 104687) | Attine ant fungus gardens microbial communities from Florida, USA - TSFL002 MetaG | ecosystem: Host-associated > Fungi > Mycelium > Unclassified | place: USA: Florida, Paynes Creek Historic... | reverse complement strand
CGAGAAAATGCAGCAAAACGGCGGCATTCTAACTGAATATTTATCAGGAACGGTTGCCAATCGCGAGCATTTCCCTGCGCGTAACCGCATTGTGGCCGGCATGGCCGATGCTACTATTGTGGTAGAAGCCGGTATAAAAGGCGGCGCATTGATTACTGCCGAGATTGCTAATTCTTATAACCGGGATGTGTTTGCATTTCCCGGTCGTATTGGCGATACCTATTCTGAAGGCTGCAATTTCCTTATCAGGCATAACAAAGCCAGCTTGCTGAGCTGTATTGAAGATTTTGCTTTTAGTATGGGTTGGGAAGAAAATGCCGTAGCTAAACCGGTAGAACAGTTAAGTTTGTTTTCCGATTTGACCGATACGGAACGGGTGGTGTTTGATGCTATTCGTAGCAATCAATCGCCATTGGCAATTGATGAATTAGCCATTCGTACCCGCATGCCTATGAGCACTTTAGCTATGGATCTGTTAAATATGGAAATGCAGGGTGTAATCCGCTCGCTGCCAGGGAAAATGTATAGTTTGACGGTGTGAATGAGGCCATTATAGACCCATCAGTCATTTCTACCAAAGGGAGAACTATTCTTTTGAGTTAAGCGAAAAAATCTTAGCGCCCATGCTTGTTGAAAGCTTCGGCTTACTCAAAAGCCTCATTCCCCTTCGGGGTGCCATACCAGGCCAGTTTGGCGGTATCGCTGCTTACCATGTCCCATTCATCAAAGTCAAAGGCCAGCAGGGCTGCGGTGGCTGTCGGCATGTCTACTATTTCGCCGGTTAGTTCATAAAGTACCTGGCTCATGCCCGGGTTATGCCCCACTATGGCTACAAAATTGTATTCGTCGGGTAAACCGGCTATAATGTTGAGTAGGGTATGGGTATTGGCTTCGTAAATAAAATCGTTATAAGCTTTGCTTTTTACGCCCAGTTTTTCAAATATAAGTTCGGCAGTAGCTTTGGTGCGGTAGGCCGGACTGGCCAACACATATTCAGGAACCAGTTGCATGCTCTGCAGTTGATCTGCCATGGTAAGAGAGTCGCGAACGCCGCGATCCGTTAGTGGCCGTTTGAAATCTTTACCGTCCTGATGGGCAGCTTTTGCATGCCTGATGAGCAATAGTTTTTTCATAAGTTATGAAGGGCATTCTAAAACATAAGCCCCAGGCCAACCATGACCGATCTGTTATAAACACTCTTCACGCCGCTATCTTTTAAAGGTTGCGATGCAATATTTGTTAAGCCAAAATCGTAGCCAATATTAAATGTTAAGTGATTGTTTAGCTCCAGGCCAGTAAGGATGTTGAAACCGGCATCATTTTTTCTAAAATCGTTGTCGTTACCGAAAGCCATGCTGTCTGAGTTAGTGCTGTTGGGCGTCTCATAGTCAAACCTGCCACTGCGAGCTACGGCTGTATAACCACCGGCGCCCACTAGAAATTTACCTAATGAGGGAATTTTAAATTTATGCAGCAGGTCTGCTGTTAGCTCCAGATAAGTGATATGATTGGTGGTGGTGAGCGCGTCTTCAAAGTTGGTAACGCCTTTATTATTAACACCAACACTGGCTTGCAAAGAATAATTACGCGGAAGAGCATATTCGCCAACCAGGCTGGCGTTAAATGTGCGAATTACCTGGGTAGAAAGCAAAGAAGGACTGGTGGTAGACTGGGTAGACACACCACCGCCTATCCTAAAACCGTATTCAAACTTACGCTGCGCATGGGCAAAGCTGCAGATAAGCAGGGCGGCCATGCAAAAAGCTAACTTTTTCATTCTCTTTATCCGCATATAAAAATGCAAATTTTAAATGCTTATACAGAACTGTCTAGGATAAAATTTACAACCTTTTGCTCATCAATGTCTTTCATACATCTGAAATGGCCCTGAGGGCAGCTCTCCCGCCCAAACTTTGAGCAGGGACGGCACGAAAGATTTACACCGGCTATTAATGATTGCTTTACTTTATAAGGCTGTACACCAAGTAATTCTGGTATAGTGCTTCCCCATATGGATGCAATGGGTTTATCAAAAGCTTCGGCAATGTGGGTGAGGCCGGTATCAAAACCAATGATGCTCTGCGCCTGCGAAACCAGAAATACCGATTGATCTAGCGTGGTTACCCCGCAGGCATTATAAGCCTGACTGCCCAGCGCAGTAGCTATTTCGTCAGCGTTCGTTTTTACGTCGTTTCCACCCAGTAACACAATGGGTTTATTTATTTTACGGCAGATGCTGATTACTTTTTCATTAGGCATACGCTTGGTGAAATGGGTGGCGCCAATAATAAAAGCCACAAATTTTTGGTGCGATGCAGGTAGCAGATCAATTAGCTGGTATTGGTTTTTGATATAATAATCAATAGGTAGATTATCGTTCTTTACCCCTAAAAACTTTACGGTTTTCAGATAACGGTCTACCAAATGTGTGGGCTTGATTAACTTAAACCTGAACTTGAGGGTGAGCCATTTGCCAATCCGTTCTTTGTTATAGGTTGATGATTTGATACCCGTGCGCAGCTTTATGATGCGCGTGCGTAGATTGCTGTGCAGATCAATCAGGTAGTCGTAATGCTCAGCTTGGATCTCTTTTATCGTGTCAGCTAGTTTGGGCTGCAACAATAGCAACTTATCCAAATGGGGATTATTATCGTAAATGTATTTAAAAGCTGGTTTGGTTAAAAAGTGTATTTCGGCATCCGGCAGTTGCTGTTTCAGGCATCGCACCACGGGGGTAGTGTAAATAATATCGCCCATAGAACTAAAGCGAACAACCAGTATCTTCATTAACGCTGTCTTATTTTTTTTATAATAGCGGTTGAGGAGAAGCCATCAACAAAGCTAATTACCTTTACTTCACCACCGTTGGCCATTACCTCTTTGGCGCCCACAATGGTATCAACAGTATAATCGCCGCCTTTGGCCAAAACATCTGGCATTAGGGTGGTGATAAGGTTGTACGGTGTATCTTCATCAAATATGACCACGGCATCAACAAAAAAGAAGGCCGCCAAAAGTAAAGCCCTGGCATCCTGGCTGTTAATAGGCCTGTCGTCTCCTTTGCCCAAGCGTTTTACTGAGCTGTCTGAGTTGAGACCGATTACCAATTTATCGCCTTGCGCAGCAGCATCTGCCAGATAAGTGATATGGCCGGGGTGGATCAGGTCAAAAACGCCATTGGTAAAAACTACTTTCAGGCCTTCTGCCTTCCAGAAATCAACGTTCTGTTTGGTGATTTCCAAACTGTTGATTTTCTCTTGAATGTGTTTTTTGATGGTTTTGTCCATACCGTAAATATCGGCTTATCTTTTGGCTTTTTGCTGTTCAAAAAAGTTTTTGATATTGATAAGTGATTGAGCGTTCAGACAGCGTTCTGTACTCACGCCGCCTTTGCGTGCTACCAGTACACCGTATTGCATATCACGGAAGCCCTCGTTACGGTGTGCATCCGGATTAATGGATAACCACACGCCTTTATTCAACGCATATTGGTGCCAGCGCCAATCCAGGTCCAGGCGTAAGGGGTTGGAGTTTACCTCTATGGCTACATTGTTGGCAGCGCAGGCATCAATTACCTTTTTGTAATCAATTGGGTAACCGGCACGGCTCAATAATAATCTGCCGGTAGGGTGCCCCAGCATGGTAGTGTACGGGTTTTCAATGGCTTTGATTAACCGGGCCGTAGCTTTTTCCTCGCTCATTTTAAGATTGCTGTGTATGGATGCTACAATGAAATCAAACCTGGCCAATATTTCATCCGGATAATCCAGGGCACCATCGCCCAAAATGTCTGATTCTATACCCTTGAAAATATGGAAGTTCTCTAATTTTTTGTTAAGATGATCAATTTCCTCATGCTGTTGCAGTACGCGTTCAATGCTCAGCCCTTTGGCATAAACTGCAGTTTTACTGTGATCTGATATGCCAAGATATTCCAGCTTCATTTCATCACGACAGTACAAGGCCATTTCTTCCAGCGTGTTCACGCCATCGCTCCAGGTACTGTGGTTATGCAGTGTGCCTTTTAAATCAAAACGGGTGATTAAATGGGGCAGCGCGTTCTGTTCTGCTTTTTCCAGCCAGGCATCTCCCTCACGCAATTCTGGCGCAAGGTATTCCATGCCGGCTTTCTGGTAAATAATCTGTTCGCTGGTGGGCAGATCCAGTGAGCCGCCAATACGTTCAAGAATGGAATCAACATGCTGATCATTACCGGTTTGCAGAAACAGTGTTTTAAAGTAATCTGCTTTGGAAACACAGATCAGATCAATCATTAGTCCGCTATCTAATTCGCCATTGATGTGGTGATGATAGATATTGACGTTTTTGATTACATCCAATTGTTGCAATGCAGACATAGCTATATCAGGATCGCGACTGCCGATTACAATACTCAGTTCGCTTACTACTTCACAACCGCGACGATAGTCGCCGGCAAACTCCACCAACGCACCAGGTAAAGTGTCACGAATCAGTTGGATAATAGCCCCTGCCTGATCTTCTATCTGCGCATATAAAAACTTGCCGTTGCCTGCCATTCGGAAATCGATGGATTTGGCAATTTCCTCCTGCGTTTTCAGTCCGAAACCTTTGGCTTCCATCAGGCGATTTTCGTTGCAGGCATAGTACAGCTCGCCAATGGTTTCTATCCCAAGCTCATGCCATATAATACCAATCTTTTTCGGGCCGATGCCTTTAATGTGCAACATCTCAATTACACCTTCAGGGGTATTATGCAGCAGGTCCTGCATTTCAGCAATGCCGCCGGTTTCCAATAACTCGGTTATCTTGCCAGCCAGACTTTTGCCCACACCGTCAATTTTTTCCAGCTCGGCGGTAGTTTTTCCGGCAAGTTTAAAAGGTAGTTTATCAACCTTAAAAGCCGCGTTAGCTACCGAGCGTATTTTAAATTGATTAACCTCATGTAGTTCCATCAGTTGCGAAAACAGGCGAAGCGTGCGGGATATGGTTTTATTTTCCATCAGGTATAATTGAGTTGTAAAAGTAGCGCATCTGCACTCAGATTAAAGAAATAACGTGATTTTTTGTGAAGAGGTTTTAGCCCAGGTGCTAAAAGCTTTGGTTTCGGGCAAGCGTGGGTGCTTGACCGGGTGACGGTTTGAAAACAAGAAAGTCGCTCAAAGAACGACTTTCTGTTTTTTTCTCTTACTGCCAGCTCAAGCGTCCCCGCTTGAACCTATGATAACTGTAAGCTTCTACGCTTACACTACTTAATTACAATCTCAAACGGCATCCTCGCCTGCGGCGTACGCATCATTTGTGTCATACTTTTCACCTGTTCATAGTAACGATAATTTTCGCCCAGTTCGCTTTTTACGGCGCGGGTTTTCATTTCGGCACTTAAACTTGATCCGAATTTATTGAGAAAGCTTTTCTGTTCAGGATAAGCAACCAGCTTGTAATCTTTCAGTTTTGCTTTTTTAGCGGCAGATGCTACGGCATCGTTGATATTACCCAGGCGGTCAACCAGTCCCAGTTTTAGCGCTTGAGTACCGGTCCACACACGACCTTGGCCGATGCTGTTAACATAAGCCTGTGTTTTGTGGCGACCTTCCGCAACGTGTTTGGTAAAATCATCATACCCACGGTTTACCTGATTTTGCAGAATAGCGCGTTCTTCCGGACTAAGTGGACGGCTTACGTCGCCCAGATCTGCATACTTGCCGGTCTTCACGCCGTCAAAAGTAACGCCCAGTTTGTCGTTAAATAGTTTTTTCATGTTTGGCAATATGGCAAAGATGCCGATAGAGCCGGTAATAGTATTGGGCTCAGCAAAGATGGAATCAGCTGCGCAGGAAATATAGTAACCGCCTGATGCCGCATAATCACCCATAGAAATGATGATCGGTTTTACCTTGCGGGTCAGGTCAACCTCGCGCCAGATCACATCTGATGCCAATGAGCTGCCACCCGGTGAGTTCACCCTGAAAACCACGGCTTTAACACGCTTATCTTCGCGCACCTGGCGCAGTGCTTTAGAAATGGTTTCTGAACCGATGCTGTTATCACTGCCCTCGCCGCCATTAATCTCGCCTGAGGCATAAACTACAGCTATCCGGTTGTCAGATGAGTTTTTGTCGTCATCGTCTTTGTCGTTATCGTCTGATTTGCTTCTGGTATAATCCTCAATATCAACCGAGTGCAGTTTGCCTTGCTTGGTGCCGGTGCGTTGTTTTAAATCGGCCAGTATCTGGTCTTTATATTTCAGCCCGTCAATCAACTTGTATTTCTGTGCATCTTCAGGCTGTTGCACCAGCATGTTGTTGGCCACATTGTATAACGAGTCTTTGTTCAGCTTGCGTTGTGCAGCAATGCCCCCCAAAAAATGATCATATAACGAGCCGAGGTAGGAGTTGACCTGCTCGCGGTTGGCATCGCTCATTTTATCGAGCACAAATGGCTCGACGGCGCTTTTGTAGGTGCCTACTTTAATTACTTGAGCCTCAATGCCTAGTTTATCCAGCGTACCTTTCAGGAAGGTAATTTCCTGACTAAAGCCCCTGAATTCGAAAATGCCGGTAGGATTCAGGTAAACCTTATCGGCCACCGAGGCCAGGTAGTAGAAGCCCTGAGTATAAATTTCAGAATAAGCGATGATAAACTTGCCTGATTTTTTAAAATCGAGCAGTGCGTTGCGAATCTCCTCGGTAGTGGCCTGACCCGATAGCATGTAGCTTTCATCAAGGAAGATGCCTTTAATTTTGTTGTCAGTTTTGGCCTTTTTAATATCTGCCAATATATCATTCAGACCGATGGATTTCTCTCCGTCCAGCCCAAGGAAGTTTAAGCCCGCCAATGGGTTGTTAGGCGTACGCTCTGGAATGGCATTTTTAAATGAAATGCGCAGTACCGAGTTATTTTCAACAGTTACATCTTTATCGTTACCAGCTGCATTAATGAGACCGCCAACTATACCGATAGAAATTACCACCAATATCACTGTGATCAAAAACACGCCTACCATGGTGGCCAGTACAAATTTGAAAAATTGTTTCATTAAAAAATATAAACTGTTTAACTATGCAAACTTAATCATTCACGCCCGTATTACTGTTAAGAGCGTAGTCTATAATAATTGTTACAACATGGTTGATGTTTTTTTGCTGCTGGGCAGCAACATGGGCGAGCGGCACGATCTGCTAAAGGAAGCTGCTAATCACATTGCTCAAACCATTGCGCCGGTACTTAAAACATCATCCGTTTATGAAACCCAGGCCTGGGGTAAGACCGACGAACCTGATTATCTGAACCAGGTGTTGTTAGTACAAACTGATATGCCTGCCCGCCAGGTATTAAACCATGTGTTGAACATTGAACAACAGATGGGCCGGAAGCGCGAGGTAAAGTGGGGCGCGCGATCCATAGATATTGATATTCTTTTTTATGGCGACGCCATTATTAATGAACAGGGATTAACTGTGCCGCACCCGCAGCTACATAACCGACGGTTTACTTTAGAGCCTTTGGTTGAAATTGCCCCCCACTTAAACCACCCGGTTTTAAACCAAACCATTGTGCGCCTCAAAAACAATCTGAACGATTGCTTGGTTGTTAAAAAGTTATAAATTTGATCCAAATTATCCCAAACGTTATGGCTGAACAGGACCTTGACCTTACTTTTCTTTATGAGATTGCCGATGGCAGTAATGAGTTTTTAGTAGACTCGATAGATATGTTCCTACAGCAAACGCCTGAATTGCTTACCAGTATTACCAATGCCATTGCCGCAGGCGATTGGGCCGCTGCCGGTGGTTTTGCCCACAAGCTGAAACCAAACCTGGGGTTCTTTGGTATGCTGCAAAGCCAGTCAACCATACAAGAGGTAGAATTAGCCTGCAAAACCGGCGGCCAGGATCCGGAAACCATCAAAACCAAATTTGCCTGGGTAAAAGAAACTGTAACTAACAACCTGGTAGAACTGGAAAGAATTAAAGCCGAGAAAGCAGCGTTGTTGTAGGAGGGAGTCCGAAAGTCGGGAAGACCGAAAGATTGAAAGTCAGGATGACCGAAAGTTCGGAAGTAGTAATATCGGAAGTCTGGAAATAGAAATGGAGCGATTTAATCTTCTCGCTCCATTATGATTATTAACAATCAAATCTTTTAAGCTGCTCCGTATGGAGTAAAATGTCGGTAGCAAATAGGTAGCCAAAATCCTTTGGCGTGCCGTAGGTACGCAACCAACCCTATTGTCCGGAATATCTCGTGGAATCCCGAAACAAGTTCGGGATGACGTGAAAATATCTCAACTTTTAAAAAAGCAAAAGAATCAATCCAATCAAATCCCAATCTGCAGTAAACCAGGGTAATCAAATTAATCACCCCAAATCTGCGGTCAAATTAAACAGCGTGCAGGGTAAAGCTGTAACTTTCCATAATCAGGTTAGCCAATAAGCTTTTGCAAGCTTTGTCAACTTTTTCCTGGGCTTCTGCCTCGGTAGCAGCTTCAACTTGCAGAGATACGTGTTTGCCAATGCGTACATTTTCAATTTCAGGTAACCCCAGGTTTTTCATGCTGCCAGTTACGGCTTTACCTTGTGGGTCTAAGATCTCTTTTTTGGGCATTACATCTATTTCAGCCTGAAACTTTGTCATTGTCTATCTTGAATTGGATAATTGATAATACGATGTACAGGAAAATAATTACCGGTACGGCCGCAAATTTAAAAAATAGTATCAGAATAGCCGAAAATAGCAGCAATAAATAGCGGTAAATATTTTGGTGCAGGTCGGTATTCTTAAATTTAAGTGAAAGCAAGGGTAATTCTGCCACCAATAAGGTACACATTACAATGGTAAAAATGGCCAGAATAATAGGATTGGTGATGTAGGTAGAGTAAAAAGTATTATGATGCTCATGAATGAGCGGGAATGATGCAATCAGGATGGCATTGGCTGGTGTTGGCAGGCCAATAAACTTTTCGGCCTGGCGTGTATCGATGTTAAATTTAGCCAAACGCAGTGCAGAGAATACCGGGATCAGGAACGCCACGTAATTTAAATAGGTGCTGATGTGCGGAATCTGGTGCGATTGTTTAAAGAACTCAAACAGGATGACGGCAGGTAATACGCCAAAGCTTACCATATCAGCCAGCGAGTCAAGGTCTTTACCTATGCCGGTAGTTGCTTTCAGTACGCGCGAAGCGAAACCATCAAAAAAGTCGAAAATTGCCGCCAGGAAAATGCAGTAAGCACCCAGGTGCATACTATCAGGGCTATCGCTAAGGGTAAGCACAATGCCCACGCAGCCGCTGAATAGATTAGCGCAGGTAATGGCATTGGGGACATGTCGTTGTACACGCTTCCTCATTGATGGCGAAGTTACCAAGAATTTATTAACGTTTAATGAACCGCTCATGAAAAATCGGGCTGTTTTAAAACCAAACGCTATTTTATGGGTGGCATTGTGTCGGCAATGCATAAAAAAGGGAAAGACTGGTAAGCCTTTCCCTTTTGCATTAAATATTGTAGCGATTATGAGTTCATAGAAACCAGGAACTCTTCATTGCTCCTTGTACCACGAATCTGTGTTTGCAAGAACTCCATAGACTCCTGAGAGTTCATATCGGCCAGGTGGTTACGCAGAATCCAAACACGTTGCAGGGTATCGCGGTCAAGCAGCAAATCGTCTCGGCGGGTGCTCGATGCAGTAAGATCGATAGCTGGGAAGATTCGTTTGTTTGAAAGCTTACGGTCCAACTGTAACTCCATGTTACCGGTGCCTTTAAACTCTTCAAAGATCACCTCGTCCATTTTAGAACCGGTTTCGGTCAATGCAGTTGCGATGATGGTTAATGAGCCGCCGTCCTCAATGTTACGGGCTGCACCAAAGAAGCGTTTTGGTTTGTGCAGCGCGTTTGCATCCACACCACCAGACAGTATTTTACCTGATGCCGGTGCTACGGTGTTGTATGCACGGGCCAGGCGGGTAATAGAATCTAGCAGGATTACTACGTCATGACCGCACTCTACCATACGTTTTGCTTTTTCCAGCACAATGTTGGCAATTTTTACGTGACGGTCTGCCGGCTCATCAAAGGTTGACGCAATAACCTCAGCGCGTACGCTGCGGGCCATGTCAGTCACCTCCTCAGGGCGCTCATCAATCAGCAGGATAATGAGGTATATTTCAGGGTGGTTTTTAGCAATTGCATTGGCCACATCTTTTAATAACATGGTTTTACCGGTTTTAGGCTGGGCCACAATCAAACCGCGCTGCCCTTTACCGATAGGGGCAAACAGGTCCATAATACGGGTTGAATAATTGCCTGGGTCTGTAAACAGGTTAATGCGTTCTGAAGGGAACAACGGCGTCAGGTGGTCAAAAGGCACGCGGTCACGTACCTCAGCCGGGATACGGCCGTTAATAGCCTCCACACGCACCAGTGGGAAGTATTTCTCGCCTTCTTTTGGCGGACGAATACTGCCGCGTACCGTATCGCCGGTTTTCAAACCAAACAGTTTGATCTGCGATTGTGATACGTAGATATCATCAGGAGAGGTAAGATAATTATAATCAGACGAGCGAAGGAAACCGTACCCGTCAGGCATAATTTCCAATACGCCTTCGTTTACAATAACATTATCAAAATCAAGATTAATAGCAGGCTCCTGCTGTTTTGACTGTTGCTGCTGCTGATTTTGGTTATTGTTACGACGCTCAAATTTCTGACGGGGCTCTGCCGGTGCTTCTACCTGGCGAGCAACTGGCTCGCTGGTTTCAACGGCTTCTGCTTGCGGCGCAGCTGCAACCGCCGGTGCTTCATCCTCATCTGCATCTGCAACGGCTGGCGGCATATCATCATCGTCTTCCGATATGTCAAACAAATTTGCATCATCCAAAGGAACTTCAGCCTTAGGAGCGGCGGCTTTGCCTTTTACCATGCGGGTGCGTTTGCGTGGTTTGTCATCGGCTTCAGCAGGAGCAGGGGTATTTATTTCGGCGTAATTGCTTTGCAGGGTAACTTGTTGAGCACGAGCGGCGTCAATTAGTTGTTGCTGTTCTACAATACGGGTAATTAATTGGGGTTTACGCAATTCATCAGCTTCGGCAACGCCTAAACTTTTGGCTATTTCGCGCAGTTCTGAAACGAGTTTATCGTTCAATTCGTTAGTATCAGACATGTGGTGAATTAATAATTCAAAAAAGAATCTTTTAAATGGTATGGAGAAATTTTATCTGAAAAATTTGCACAAGCAACAACGGGCAACCTTGTTTATTCTGTTAATAAAAACGTGGAATTAAAATTGTTTCTTTAGTGCAAGAAAAATTTCAAAGGAAATAACGCTGCAATTGTAGTTATTTAATTTATATTTTCAAATTTTTTAACAAAATTTCTATTTACTATAACAGAAGCAGATAATTTTTAGTTTTTTTGAACCGAAAAATATTTCTGTCCCTATGCTTTCCCATCAGCAACTTATTAGCCAGATCAAACAAAAAAAATCATTTTTATGTGTTGGACTGGACACCGATATTGATAAAATACCAGCATTTCTGAAAGATCATCCAGACCCGATCTTTGAGTTTAACAAACGTATTATTGATGCTACTGCCGATTTATGCGTGGCCTATAAACCCAATTCGGCCTTTTATGAGGCCTACGGTATTAAAGGTCTGCAAAGCTTAATAAATACCTGCAATTACCTGCCAAAGGATACGCTTAATATTATTGATGCTAAGCGCGGCGACATCGGCAATACGTCTGATAAATATGCCCGTACTTTTTTCGATAAAGCATCGTCAGGTATGGATTTTGATGCCATTACCGTTACGCCTTATATGGGTAATGACAGTGTTACGCCTTACCTGGCTTATGAAGGTAAGTGGGTAATCATCCTGGCGCTCACCTCATCGGTTGGTAGTAAGGATTTCCAATACCTGGAAACAAACGAAGGTCACCTGTACGAGGCGGTTATTAAAAAAGCAAACACCTGGGCCGGCGCCGACCGTTTGATGTTTGTGGTAGGTGCTACCAAAAGCACTGAGTTCACCAACATCCGTAAGTACGCTCCTGATAATTTCTTATTAGTACCGGGAGTGGGCGCCCAGGGGGGTAGCCTGGAAGAAGTATGTAAATACGGCATGAATAAAGATTGTGGTTTGCTGGTTAATGCCTCACGTTCTATTATCTACGCCTCTAACGGCGAAGATTTTGCCGAAGCGGCCCGCGCCGAAGCCCTCAAACTGCAACAGCAAATGGCTATCGAATTAGAGAAAGCCGGAGTTATTTAGTTAGCAGAAGATTAGAGATTAAAGATCAGGTGATTTCATATTAAAATTATCAGCCCAATCTTTAATCTCTAATCTTAAATTTAACCTACGCGCCCAAATCTCCTTCAATAGAATCATCTAAAGTTTTGCCTATCATGGCGCCCACTGCCATTTTGATAAGTGCTATGGCGTTGCCATGTTTGTTATCCCAATAATGACCCTGTGTTACCGATACTTTGATGACGCTGATCCGCGGATCATTTTTGCCTTCGGTAAACCATGTTTTGGCAATTGGCGTCCAGATTTCGTCAATAATCCCTTGATCTTTGGTGATATCGGCAATGCCATACACGCTCAAAAAATCAGAATGCTTGGAACCCTGAAACAGCACCTGCACAAATGGATCATGCTCTACTTCGTTGTTTTTGTGACTATCGTTGGCGCTCAGGAAATATAAGTTGCCGTCTTCATCAGCCTTAAGGCAGGTCATCGGACGTACAGATACCGGCAGGCCGGTTTTAATGTTACTGCAAAAGAAGCAGCTTTCGGCACTTTCGGCCATCTCTTTTACCCGCGTCCAGGCCTCCGGGCCTTCAAGATTTTCAATATGCTCACCGGATTGATTGGCATTGATGCTATCCATAAGTTTTGTATTTTGATGTTTAGAAATAACCGATTTTTGGATGATACGGTTTTATTTTAAACATAAAGGGTATAGCTGCATTTCCCGGTAAGTCATCAAACCAACTCTTCCGTCCTAAAATTCACAATCTTAAAAGAATGTCTCTCCGCATGGGTAAGCACCATATTCAGAATATACCCGTTATCAGCATAAGGCTTCAGGTGCGATTTTAGATCGTTCAGACTGTCAATCTCGGCATCATGCGCGATATACCCCATGCCAAAGAAACGGCCGTTTTCTATCAGTAAACAACTATGCTCTTCGTACGTGCGACCACGATCGCGGATGGCAAGCGTAGGTAATTGTGCTTTGAAGTTGCGTAGGGCATCGCCTACACGTTGGGCGTAGTTTTCTGCCGGCTCGTGTCCGCCGCAGGCGCAGTTCTCGCCATGTTTGCCGTTGCAGGTTTCGTTATTTTTTTGAATGAAGCACAGTTTAGGACATAACTCAAACTCGTCTACCAGTTGATTAAGCAGATTATAACCCTCGGTTAACGAGCGGCAGGTATAAACTGTTTGGCTGTGCTTGCGCTGTTTATCAACTGCCAGGCGGATATAACCGCGCTGATCCTCAAACGCATAAATGCCAAATGTTTGCTCAAAGCGTTTAAGCGAGCGGTTGTAAGCTGGCCAAAGGCGTTTAATTTCTACTGCCTCCAATGCAAACGCCATTAGTTCTGTACCGCATTCCTGGTAGGTGATATGAAAAATGTTGCGCAAAAACTCCTGCCGTTGCCGGTTGGGGTTGTTCCCGCTGAAATGACTCAGCACCCGTTTGCGGATATTCACCGCCTTGCCTACGTAAATTACTTTTCCTTTTTGATCATGAAAGTAATACACGCCCGGCACCAACGGCAGTTGTTCTACATCAGCTTTGGGAAGATTGGCCGGCAGTTGTTGTTCTTTAGAGCGTTGCTTTAATGCGCTTTTGATATGATTGCCGGTATCGCTCCTTAATAGCAAAGAGAACAGTTTGGCAGTAGCTGCCGCATCGCCCATGGCGCGGTGACGGCCTTCGTTATCAATCCCTAAATGGCGGCAGAGTTTGCCCAGGCTGTAAGAGGGCATGCCCGGTAAGATCTTTCTACCCAGGCGTACTGTACATAGTTTGTTGCAGTTCAACTCAAAACCTGCATCAGCCAGGTGATGGCGCACAAAAGAGTAATCAAAGTTGACGTTGTGCGCTACGAAGATCTTTCCCTGCAACAATTCATGTACGCGTGCTGCCACCTGCCTAAAAGGAGGGGCAGCAGACACCATTTCATTATCAATCCCCGTTAATGCCTGGATAAATACAGGAATCTCGCGCCCAGGATTAATCAGCGATTCGAAACGTTCTACCACCTCCACGCCGTTATGGATGCAAATGGCAATTTCGGTAATGCCGTTTGCGCTGGCGTGGCTGCCCGTAGTTTCAATATCGACGATGGCGTACATTGCTAACAAAGTTAGTGAAATAGTCCGTAAGTCAGCAAGTCGGGAAGTCCGAAAGTTGAAATGTTACAATGAGACGATCTAAGATGTCATTGCACGGCAACGACGATTTGGATAAAACAAAAAAGGCTACCAACCGGCAGCCTTTAAATATCGAGCGAGAAACTAATCTCTGATTAATTAATCACTAATTTCTTATTTTTTACCCTTTGCCTGTTGCGCTTGTTGTTGCTGGCGCATCATTTCTTCCATACGAGCCTGGAAACCTGATTTCTTTTTCTTGGTCGCGTCTTCTGGTTTCTTTTTGTTTTCCTGGATCTGGGCGTGAATCTTTTTATCGTCAACCATCTGGCGGATCAGGAACTGCTGCAGGAAGGTGAACATGTTAGCCAGGAAGTAGTAATAGTTCAAACCTGCCGGATAGCCGTTCAGTGCACCCAGGAAGATGATTGGCGTAACGTAACCAATGTATTTCATCTGGCCGGTAGCACCCGAGATCTGGTTATTAAAATAAGTATAGATCAGGGTTGAGATCGTCATCAGCACACACATTAAACTGAGGTGATCGCCCAGGAATGGGATTGTGGTGCCAAATTTAATTATTGAATCATAAGTCGATAAATCGTGCATCCACAAAAAGCTTTGTCCGCGCAACTCAAACAAACTTGGGAAGAAGCGGAAGAATGCAATAACGATAGGCATTTGCAGCAACATTGGCAAACAGCCGCCCAGCGGATTTACACCGGCTTTTTTGTACAGTTTCATGTACTCCTGTTGCAGCAAGGTAGGGTTATCTTCGCCAACTTTAGCTTTAATCTCGTCCATCTCCGGCTTCAGCACACGCATTTTAGCCATTGATAAGTATGATTTATAAGTTAACGGAGAAAGTACCAGTTTTAGAATCACGGTCAATGCCAGGATGATCAGACCGTAGTTCCAGTTAAAGCTAGACAGTACGTTAAATACTGGCAGGGTAGCGAAACGGTTGATGTATTTTAACGGTCCCCAGCCTAAGTCAACCTGTTTTTCCAGATCGTAACCTTGTGCCTGCAGGGTTTTAAAACGGTTCGGGCCGAAATAAAACTCCATTGGGATGGCGCCTGAGTTATCTTTGTTCAGCGTTACGCTGGCAGTCATGGCTTTTACGTTAGCCGTATCGTTAGCGTTGATGGCTACTGATAGGTTAGCGTTGCTCATGCCTGCTTTAGAGATCAGCACGTTAGAGAAAAAGTGCTGTTTGAAAGAGAACCACTGCAGCTTTTTATCGTTGATGGTTTTGTTGTCGTCTTTACCAACACTTAGATAGTCAACATCGTTATCGCTGTTTTTAAAATAAACAGTAGAGTATTGACGTTCCAGCTTCATATCCTTCTCCTGTTTGCGCAGGGTGGCTGTCCATTGCAGATTAACCGAGTTGCTGCTGGCAATAACGCCATCCAGTCCGGTTGGTTTAATGGCCAGTTCCAGTTTAAAGCCATCGCCTTTCAGAGAGTACACGTAATCAATATACTGTGTTGGGCTGTAGCTTAAACGCATGGTGAGGCTGCTGCTATCTTTACCGTTAACCGTAAGGCTTGGTGCACTTGGTGTAAAGTACAGTTTATCGGTATTGATGTTTTTACCAGCGGCATTCAGGTTAAGGCCAAAGTGGTTGCTACCCCCGTCAAATAAGATCAATGGTTTTTTGTCGAAAGTTTTGTAATTTTTCAGCTCAACCGAATAAACTTTACCGCCGCGGGTGCTCAGTTTAACACGCAGTTCGGCGTTTTCTAAAGTAACCAGTTGCTCTGAACCCATAGTAGCCGCACCAAAAGGGCTTTTTAACACAGCAGAGTCAATTACCGGTTTTTCGCCCGGAGCAACGTTTGTTTTAGCAGCCAGTTTAGCTTGTTTTAACGAGTCGATACGGTTTAGCGAATCGATGGTGTGCTGCTTGTGTTGTTTTGCAAGTTCCTCTTTGTTGGTATGGTTCATCCAGAATGAGAAACCAACGAGGATAACCAGAATCATGAAAAATCCGGTATATGTATTTTTATCCATTATCTATTTATCGTACAATTAATTCTTGCGGCTATAGGCCAGCGAAGCGGCGACAAAGTTAACAAAAAGTGGGTGAGGATTAGCAACAGTTGATTTTAATTCAGGATGGAACTGTGCACCGATAAAATAAGGGTGGTTTTTCAGCTCGATCACCTCAACCAGGTTGTTCTCCGGATTAATGCCCGACATCACCAAACCTGCGTCCTCATAAGCTTTAAAGTACTCATTATTAAACTCATAACGGTGGCGGTGGCGCTCGGTGATGTGAGCTTTGCCATAGGCGTGATGAGCTTTGGTACCTTTTTTCAAGTCGCATGGATATGAACCCAAACGCATGGTGCCACCCATATTGGTCACATTTTTCTGATCTTCCATAATAGAGATAACCGGGTTAGGAGTTTCCGGGTTCATCTCGGTGCTGTTGGCGTCAGGCAAATTCAGCACGTTACGACCGTACTCAACCACCGCGCATTGCATACCTAAACAGATACCGAAGAACGGAATGTTGTTCTCGCGCACATAGCGGATGGCTTCAATTTTACCTTCAAAACCACGCTCGCCAAAGCCTGGGGCAACCAGTACGCCATGCAGGCCGCGCAGTTTTTCAACAGCGTTTTCGGTAGTTAACTGGCCCGATTGGATAGTGATTACCTTTACCTTGCACTCGTTTTTAGCACCGGCATGTACAAACGCCTCGATGATTGATTTATAGGCATCAGGCAGTTCTACATATTTACCTACCAGACCAATACGAACTTCAGCCGTAGGGTTTTTTAAACGGCCCAGGAAATCTTTCCAGCTTTCCAGGTTAGGCTCGTTTTTAGCCGGAAGTTTAAGTTTGGCCAGTACGGTTTTATCTAATTGCTCGCGCAGCATCAACAATGGAACATCATAGATAGTTGGTGCATCGATAGATTCGATTACCGCATTGATGTTTACGTTACAGAACAGGGCAATTTTTTTGCGCAGCTCCTGATTAACATGGTGCTCGGTGCGGCAAACCAGGATATCCGGCTGAATACCATACTCCAGCAGCATTTTTACCGAGTGCTGGGTTGGCTTGGTTTTTAGCTCGCCAGCGGCAGCCAGGAAAGGGATGAGCGTAAGGTGAATAACCAGCGAGTTGCTGCTGCCTTCTTCCCAGCGAAACTGGCGAACGGCTTCCACAAACGGCAACGACTCGATATCGCCCACGGTACCACCAATCTCGGTGATTACGATGTCATACTCGCCGTTCTCGCCCAGCAGGCGCACGTTGCGTTTAATCTCATCGGTAATGTGGGGTACTACTTGTACGGTTTTACCCAAAAATGCTCCTTCGCGCTCACGGTTAATTACATTTTGATAAATGCGACCGGTGGTAATGTTGTTGGCCTGTGAGGTTGGCACATTCAAGAAGCGCTCATAGTGGCCCAGGTCCAAATCGGTTTCGGCGCCATCCTCGGTTACATAGCACTCGCCATGTTCGTACGGGTTCAGCGTTCCCGGGTCAATATTAATGTAAGGATCGAACTTTTGGATAGTTACGCGGTAGCCACGCGCCTGGAGAAGTTTGGCCAGTGAGGCCGATATAATACCTTTTCCTAACGACGAGGTTACGCCGCCCGTAACAAAGATGTATTTGGTCATAAATTTCGTTTGTGTACGGGATACAAAAGTAGGAAAAATTGGCGGATTTGGCCCGGTGAATTTTAAATGTGGAAAAGTGACTGAGTGTTAGCTGGATAAGAGGTGCTAATGCGGATTTAACCTAACAAAAACGGCGGAACGCATTGTCGCATTTCGCCGTTTTTTTGAAAATCAATGATGTTTTTTGTGCCGATGGGTTAATCCATTTTTTCGCCGGTGTTATACCAATGCACCAGCTTTTGAATCTGTTTAAAGCTGAACTTTTTCTGTTTGATGTAGGTGTCGTAAATTTCGTGTTTATCTTGAAGCATATTTGCAAACTCGTCTTTACGATCTTTCCTTGATTTATCAAGAAATAGCAATGCGCTGGTTTTAAGTTCACTAACACGATTGGAGCCTTTTCCCACATACCAGTTTTTGGTACTGGTAGTTACCGTGCCGTTATAATAGGTGTTAACAACTTCATAAAGACTAACTGTACCGTTTTCTACTACTGTCATAAATTCGGGTTTGGTTGTATCGCCGTTGTACACGGCCCGGCAACGCAATTTTTTATTAGCGCGGTAATACTCGCTAATACTGTCTGGATGAATGGCTATGTTCTCGCCACCATTAACTTTGTATCTGGGAGCGCCGATTAGTGGCTTGCTGATGCTGCACTGAATTGTATCTCCTTTGAGGGTGATAACGTAATCCTTCTTTTGTGCAAAAGCCACAGCCGTGCACGTAATAAATAATGTAGTGAATAAGATAAAAGTTTTCATTGTTTAAGGTTATTGCCGGTGTTTCTTCAACCGCTCCAGATCAGCAGGAATATCAACTGCAAAAGTTTCCAGATCGGTTTCGGCCACTTTGATACGGTAACCGTTTTCTATCCAGCGCAGCTGTTCCAGGCTCTCTGCTTTCTCTAATGAAGATACGGGTAGTTTTGTAATTTGCTGTAATACATCGCTTTTATAACCGTAAATACCGATATGCTTGTAATAGGTATTGTGGTAAAGCCAGTGCTGCGGCTCCTGACCGCGCACATGCGGTATTGGCGAGCGCGAAAAATAAATAGCTTCCCAGTTTTTATTGATGATCACCTTTGGGGTGGCAAAGTTGTACAGTTCTTCAGTGGTATCAATCTGCTTAATGAGTGTGGCCAATTGCGTATCGGGTTCAACAAAACAAGCGGTCAATTTGCTAATTTGCTCCGGATCGATATACGGTTCATCACCCTGAATGTTGATGACCACCTCATACTCCGGATGCTGTGCGGCCACCTCGGCGCAACGGTCGGTACCGCTGGGGTGTCGGTCTGAGGTCATTACCACCTTGCCGCCAAAGCTCAGTACATGGTCATAAATGCGTTGATCATCAGTGGCCACAAAAACATCGGCTAGACTGCTGCACTTTTTGGCCTGCTCATACACGCGCTGAATCATGGTTTTACCATCAATATCAACCAGCGGTTTGCCGGGAAAACGTGTGGATGCGTAGCGTGCGGGGATGATGCCGAGTATTTTCATTGGATTATAAGGTTGTCATTTCGAGGTACGAAGCAATCTCGTCGGTAAACATTGCGAGCGACGAGATTGCTTCACTTCGTTCGCAATGACAAAGTGGGAGATTAAAACAACCCGTTAATCTCACGCTCCACCATCTGGATAATATTGCCCAGATCTTCAGGGTTATTGGCAAAATCAAGGTTGTCTTTATCCAACACCAGCAGTTTGCCCAGGTTGTAGCCTTTTATCCATTTATCATACTTCTCGTTCAGTTTAGAGAGGTAATCAATGCGGATGCCAATCTCATACTCGCGGCCGCGGCGCTGGATGTTGTTCACCAGCGTAGGTACTGATGCTTTGAGATAGATCAACAGATCTGGCGGTTTGATGAAGGAGGTGATGTTATCAAAAATGGCGCGATAGTTTTCATAGTCTCTGCTGGTCATCAGTCCCATATCGTGCAGATTCTCGGCAAAAATAAAGGCGTCCTCATAAATGGTACGATCCTGTAAAATGTTGCGATTATTCTTTTGAATATCAACAATCTGCTGAAAGCGGCTATTGAGGAAATAGATCTGCAGGTTAAAGCTCCAGCGCTTCATGTCGCTGTAAAAGTCTTCCAGGTAGGGGTTGTTATCTACCGCCTCATAAAGCGGTTCCCATCCATAATTTTTTGCCAGCAGCTCGGTCAGAGTGGTTTTGCCGGCGCCTATATTTCCTACAATTGCTATGTGCATCCGTTAGTCTGGTTAGTTCATGGTTCATAGATCATAGTTGATGGTTTGTGGTTTTTCAGCAACTGCAATCCGTCCCAATATACACCATGAACCATGAACTATCAATAATACGCTGCTTAAAAGTTCCTAAATCCAATAATCTCGCGTACGTCATTAATGGTTCTACGGGCGCTCTCGCGAGCCTTATCAGCACCCTGGCGGGCCACACGGCGCAGATATTCGGTATCGGCAGCAATATCGTTAATACGGTCGCGGATAGGGGTGGTAGCGATGATCATATCTTCGGCCAGTTGCTTTTTCAGATCGCCGTAACGGATCTGCATTTTGTTGTACAAGTCGTTAAAATGATCGTGCGTGTCCTGGGTTGATACTACTTTCATCAGGTCAAACAGGTTTTGGATCTCTACCGGTTTCTCCTGGTTCTCTATGGTTGGGCCGCCATCGGTAACGGCTCTCATTACTTTCTTGCGAATCACTTCAGGCGGGTCTGACAAGTACACGGCATTGGCCTCACCTTCAGATTTGCCCATTTTGCCCTTGCCATCCAATCCAGGAATTTTTATCAGGCTCTCGCCAAAGCTAAAGGCATAAGGCTCGGGGAAATATTCGTTGTTGTACAAACGGTTAAAACGGTTGCCAAAAGTGCGGGCCATTTCCAGGTGTTGCTCCTGGTCTTTACCTACGGGCACTTTGGTAGCTTTATGGATAATGATATCTGCTGCCATCAGCACCGGGTAGGTGAGCAGACCGGCGTTCACGTTATCGGGGTTGGCGCGTACCTTATCTTTAAAAGAAGTAGCACGTTCCAGCTCGCCCAGATAAGCGTTCATATTGAGGTACAGGTACAGCTCGGCAATTTCAGTTACATCACTCTGGATGTAAATAGTTGCTTGTTCCGGGTCAATACCAGCCGCTAAATACTCTACCAATACCTGTTTTACGTTGCCGTGAAGGTCGGCCGGGGTAGGGTGCGTGGTGAGCGAGTGCAGATCGGCTATAAAAAAATAACAATTATACTCGTGCTGCATCTTTACGAAGTTTTGAATTGCTCCGTAATAATTCCCTAAATGTAATTTACCGGTAGACCGGATACCACTAACAACAGTTTCCATAATGGAGGCGAAAGTAAGTAATTTTTATATTTTTGGAGGTGATGAAACGTATATTGAAGCGTGCGCACTCGCTGGTTTACCAGGGCTTTGTTATCCTGATTTTCTTTTTGCTATGGCCGCTGTTTTACTATTATTCGCGCAAGCCCGAGCGTTATCCGGTGCTTAATAAACTGAGGGGCAGGGTTTCTTTCGTTTCGTCGGCGTTGGCGGGCATCTTTTATAAATTTCATTTTGAAACGAAGATTGATTGGAGCCGTACCTATATCATCTGCCCAAACCATACCTCAAACTTGGATATCAACGCGCAAAACATCTTCATTAAAAACAACTATGCTTTTTTAGGGAAGGATGAGCTGCTGGACAACCCGGTTACCCGTATTTTCTTTAAAACGGTGGATATTCCGGTGAATCGCGAGAGTAATATTTCATCGTTCCGCGCCTTTAAAAAAGCTGAAGAACGCTTGAAAAATGGTACTACAATGGTTATCTTTCCTGAAGGAGCCATAGCAGATCATTACCCACCGCAACTGATTCCGTTTAAAAATGGACCGTTCAGGTTGGCAATTGCGTTGAAAATACCAATCATTCCCGTAACTTCGCCAGATATATGGAAGGTGTTGTGGGATAGTGGTGATAAACTGGGTAGTTGCCCTGGTGTATGCAACATATACATACACAAACCAATTGAAACTGCACATTTAACTATAGATGATGCTGATAAACTGAAAGATGAGGTTTACAGCCTGATGAAACACAAACTGGAAAACGAGATATGAACATAGATCAGGATACCGTTGAAAAGATTGCGCACCTGTCTCGCCTGGAGTTAACCGGCGAAGAAAAACAGGAGATGATAAAGGATATGAACAAGATCCTTGATTTTATGGACAAGCTGAACGAGGTAGATACCAGCGCTGTTGAACCCCTGGTGTACATGAGCAACAGCGTCAATGTGCTGCGTGAAGATGTAGTAAAACACCCCATTACCCACGAAGAAGCCCTGTTTAACGCTCCCGACAAGGATGACGATTTCTTCCATGTGGCCAAGGTGATCTCTTAATTGAATATACAAATGTGTGAATATGCAGATGAAGAAGTATTCAATTTACTCATTTGCATATCTGCATATTCGCACATAGCTTGTAACATTCTCCGGCAATAAACGTCATAACAATAAAAACTGCATGGAGCCATTAATTACCATTAAAGATATCGGGCGAAAATATGTGATAGGTGCGGAGGTGATCCACGCGCTTAAATCGGTTACGCTTAGTATCAATAAGGGGGAATTTGTGGCGTTGATGGGCCCTTCAGGCTCAGGCAAATCAACCCTGATGAATATTCTGGGTTGTCTGGATACACCCACCAAAGGTCAATATGTGTTAAACGGTATCGATGTGAGTCGCATGACCGATAGTCAACTTGCCGATGTGCGCAACAGCGAGATTGGCTTCGTTTTCCAGACTTTTAATTTATTACCCCGAAACACTGCGCTTGATAATGTCGCATTGCCGCTCATTTACGCAGGTGTAAATAAAGACGATCGTAAAAAACGCGCCGAAGCGGCACTAACCAACGTAGGGTTAGAGCATCGCATGGATCATAAACCCAACGAGCTTTCAGGCGGTCAGCGCCAGCGTGTGGCGGTGGCCCGTGCGCTGATTAACGATCCATCTATCATCCTGGCCGATGAACCCACCGGTAACCTGGACACCAAAACATCCATAGAAATTATGGGCCTGCTGGAAGATATCCACGCCAAAGGCAACACCATTATCCTGGTAACGCATGAGGAAGACATTGCCCGCCATGCCCACCGTATTGTGCGCATGCGTGATGGCTTAATTGAGGACGACTATCTGAATACTAACATCCACAAGGTAGAGCGAGATACGGCCGCACTATAGCCTGAACCAGGATTTTTTCGTGAGTTTTTTTTCTAAAACACTCAAGAGGGCTGCACAGTTTAATAAGATTTTAAGGATTTACAGGGTGTCATGTTGAACATCGTCGAAACACGTGCAGAGGCCTTTCGCAATGCTATCGCCCCGGGCGCCCTTCGACGGAGCTCAGGGTGATTGATACCCCCGCTCAGCCGGACAAAGAGTGCAAGCAAACAAGTTGTCTGAAAACTTGCTTTACAACTCCTCTCTCAACTTTGAAACCTCATTAACCAACAAATTCGAAAGATTATAATCTATAGGCTGTGTCCAATTTCCGGGTACATTGAAACCTTCGGATGCGTATAGCTGGTCTGACAAAGGGATGTTTGCAGTTTCAAACATGTGTCTTACCAGGCTCCTTATTTCTTGTAGTTCTGCGTAGGTGGCGTCTTTCGATATAACCAGCCCGCAGCACCTGTCTGGGACCGCCAGATAATAACCGTTTGGAAAAGCAGCCTCCAGTTCCTCTGATAGTAAAATACGGCTGGAGCCGATGCCGTCGTTGTGCATAAATGCCAGTAATATAATACGCTGGCCGTCATCGCTAAGCTGGTGTTGTGTGAAGAAGTTTTCATCTTCGGCCAAAGATTGACGCAAATTTTCAAACGTTTTTTGCTGCCAGCCTTTATGTGTTTTGGCCAGATACTGGTATTCATCCCGTGTCAGATATTCCATGCCTGCTTCCTCTTCATCAAGTATCACCCACGTTAAAATAAAGGCGGCATCGGGTAATTTATAATGCGGCAAATCCCACTCTTTCGAGTAGTATTGAGCGGGAGATATCACAGGATAAATGTTATTCAGGTTTAACATCATTGGTTAATATTATTTAATAGAGGGTTATTTAATTATTATACGCCTCACCAGGAAACCCGATAAGGCCGATATACCGCCCACCAATCCTCCAACCAGAGATACAACGAACAATAACAAGGTCCAATGCGGTAAATTGAACACTACAGCCATGCGTGCTGCCAGTAAATGATCATTTGGAATACTTTTTACCAGCGCAAGCACCGTCCACACAATAAACACCGCTCCAAAGCCCGACCAAAAGGCCTGTGCGGGTTTTTTGCCAGCATATAACGCCATTACAAAACAAATAATGGCCATGGCCCACCATGGCGTAATAAAACCGCTGATGAGTGTGAGGATCAATATAAGGATAAATAACATTTTACTTGCTGCTAATAGTTAAAGTTTTTTTAATGCGATCTGATTTTTCACTGGCCGATTGCAGGAATAATAACGGTTTCAGCTGGCCTTTTTGCCAGTAGGGTACCATGTCGGTGTAATGAAAACTGCCCGGGTTGCCACTCTCGCCGCCGGGATAAATGCCATAACCCTGCATCTGCGGACCGGTTTGCACCACCATACGCCAGGATGGGCCATGCCCGTCGTTTAATGCGTTAACGGCCGAGCCCATGCCGCCGGCATAAAAAATATCTGAACCCAGGCCAGCCTGGCGGGTCAGGTGGTTGATCTGTGCCGGGTTGACGTGGCCCCATTGCCATTTATCCCCCTGTGGGCCAAGTTGTTTTATCAGTCCCTTAACCACATCGCGGAAGGAGACGTTTACCAGATCAGCGCAGGTTTCTTTTTGGTGCGTGCGGATGTCATCAAACCAGTGCGAGGTTGGTTCTTTTAGTAATAGCTCAACAGTACGGTCGCGGTTGGGCGGGAAGAGGTCTTTCTTTTTCAAGTCGAAGTTATCGCTCCAAATCTTGGTGTAAAAATCCTGCCACCACGCGGCCATAATGGTTGCTGCAATGGAGTTAGCGTCGTAATGTTTGTTCCATTTTGCCAGTGTATTCAGCGCCTGCCGCTCCGCGGTGTTAAGGTTACTGGTATTAAGATAGCCAAGCATGGCCGGCAAAGTATTTTGGGCAGAAATGCTGTAAGTATCAGTCTGAAGGATGCGCATGCTATCTACCGTAGCATGCGTCATGGCCGTTAGACGATCATTAATGCGTTTGCCGCGCTCGTACGGCGCAAAGCTCCAGTTAAGGTAATATGGATAAGTTTGATCTGTTGACGATTGGTTGGCCGATGTCAGGTATCCCTGTGCCGGGTTTTTAGCCGTAGGGTTTTGCTCAAACGGAATCCAGCCTTGCCAGTCGTCGCCAGGATCGGCGCCGTTAAGAATAAACTTGCCCTGATCTTTGTATTTAAGCGGGAAGCGGCCGTTTACGGTGATGGCAATGTCTTTGTCGGCATCAGCAAAAATAAAATTTTGCCCCGGTGCGCTCCAATTGGTCAGCGCCTTGCGATAATCATCATAGTTTTGCGCACGGTTGAGCTGGTAAAAACATAGGATATCTGCCGATGGCTCATAGGCAATCCAACGCATGGCGCAGTTGATGGGTATATCGGCATGTGTGGCAGGGCGTTCTGTGGCGTCGTTATAAACTACGGGCCCCTGGTGGGTGTAGACAACGGTATCAATAATTGCTTGCTGACCGCGTATGCCAATTTTTTCTATCCGCTTGGTGGCATTGCGCCAGCCATTGCCGTAGCGATATTGGTGGCGGGTGGCATCTTTAAAATCAATCTTATAAAAGTCAAGCACGTCTGAGCCTACGTTAGTTACGCCCCAGCTCACTTTATTATTGTAGCCGATAATAACACACGGCGAGCCCGGGATAGATACCCCGTTTACATTAATACCCGGTGCTGATAATTGCAGTTGATACCAGATAGATGGCAACGTAATATCCAGATGCGGATCATTAGCCAGAATAGGGTAGCCGCTGGCTGTTTTGCTGCCCGCCACGGCCCAATTGTTGCTGCCAATGCCTTCGGGTTTGGGTACATATTTACCGCCTGGTTCTATCTGAGCCAAATAGCTGGCGGATGGTTTGGGCTGCTGTAGCGGCTTGAAATTCCAGGGCGTACCTTCTGGAATAATCGGCTTTTCGCGGAAAGGATAATCAGGATAAAGGTCTTTAACCACAGCCGGGCCATATTTTTTGAGCACGTTGGTCATGGCAGCGGCATCGGTATGGCCGGCCAGGGTTTCGGTCATCAATTTTAATAGCAGCAGGCAGTTTATAGGTTTCCAGTCTTCGGGTTGGTAATCCAATAACTTAAATTCCAGCGGGTAATCGCGTTTCCAAAGCTGGTGGATGTACGCGTTCACGCCATCAGTATAAGCCAAAATCATATCACGACTGCGTGGATCCCGCATCACCAGTTTCAGGCTTTGCTCGGCGGCGTAAACCATGCCGGTGCGTCTGTGGTAACGATCAATCTCTAAAGTTTTCGGGCCAATTACTTCACTCAGTCTGCCGGCCGCCTGCCGGGTTTGGATGTCCATTTGCCACAGGCGGTCGGTAGCGGTAATGTAGCCCTGGGCAAAGTATAAGTCGTGCTCGTTCTCTGCAAAAATGTGGGGCACCATGTTCTCGTCATATTGTATGGTCACTTTGCCCTTGATGCCATCAAGTTTTAGTGTTCTATGATGATCTATATGCTTACTTTCGGCGTTTTGCCAAAAACCGGTATTAGGGTTAATGAGCGGAGCAATAGGTGGAAGCGCTCCCCACTTAAACTCCAGCGCGGAGATAAGTAACAGGGTAACTGCGATAGAAAAGATGGCTTTAAAAACCTTCATTATACTGCGGTTTTAAATTGACGCAGCAAGATATATAATTGTGTTGGTAAGCAGATGAAGGAATGTGAGATTGTAAAGTTGGAGTAAGTGATATTTCGGGAATAATCAAAATCGTCTTTTGAGAGGGGGCGCGTTGCCAGTGCGGCTGAAAGGGTGTGTCACTTCGCCGGGAGGACACACCCTTCCACCTCTTTCAAAAGGGGGAATCGCACAATCCAAAGCTTTCTATCTTTTAAAAAGAAGGAAGCGGTTGTTGGAATTTATAGCGTCACACCGCCGTCTTCAGCAAACCACCTTCCGCGCGTACCGCCGCGCCATTGGTAGCAGATGCCAGCGGACTGGCCAAAAACGTTACCACGTTGGCCACTTCATCTGTACTTAAAAAACGCTGAATGAGAGAGGTTGGACGTATGGTTTGGAAAAACTCCTGTTTCACCTGGTCTTCGGTTTTGTTTTGGTCTTTAGCCAGTTTTTCTACAAAGCCGCCAACACCTTCAGACAGCGTGGGCCCAGGCAGCACAGTGTTTACCGTTACGTTGGTAGAGCGGGTAAGTTCAGCCAGGCCGCGGGCCACGGCCAACTGTGCGGTCTTGGTCATGCCATAATGAATCATTTCTGATGGAATCTGTAGCGCAGACTCGCTGGAAATGAAAATAATGCGGCCCCAGTTACGCTGCAGCATACCGTCAAAATAGGCGCGAGACAATCGGATACCGCTCATCACGTTTATTTCATAAAATTTCAGCCAGTCTTCGTCTGTAATATCAGCAAAAGCTTTGGGCTCAAATATAGCCACGTTATTGATCAGAATATCAACCTGGGGCAGTTGTTTAACCAGGGCGGCAATGTCGTCAGGTCTGGAAAAATCGGCAATAAGGCCGTTTACCTGAGTGTTACCAGTATCTTTTTTTATTTGTTCCACGGCGGCATCTACGCGTTGGGCAGTGCGGCCGTTTATGGTTACTATGGCGCCTTCGCTAGCTAGTTGTTTGGCAATGGCATAACCAATGCCGGCGGTTGAGCCTGTTACCAGGGCAGTTTTGTTTTTCAGTTGTAAGTCCATTAATGCAGATTTTTAACTAAGCTATGGTTTAAACAGATTAATGCAACTACCAGGAGAAAAACATGGGACAGGATTGACAATTTTAAATCAGCATAAACACTCAACGTTGCGTATTTCACGTAAAAACAAAGCCGCTTAATGGTTTGTATTTATTTATCAGGTGTTAAAACATAGATGATGACCGATCCTAAACAATTTACTTATATACAAGGTGATGGCAGTGTACGAAAAATTATTGCCGTCCCGTTTGATAAACAAAGCGATGAGCAGACTAGCCGCACCTTTAAGCTCTACAAAGATGCACTGGATGATAATACCACCTTGTTTACCGATGACAGTATGCAAGGCGCTTTAAACAATGATATCAGCGATGATGAAAATCCGGATTACTTGGGATCGATCAATATTAACCAGGCCGGCGAGTGGCAGTACAACGGCGACGTGCTTAGCGACGGCGAACAGCAGCAGATTGCCGAACATCTGCTTACCGAAGAATAATCAGCTTAATCCAAACCTGTCTATGCGAACACTTCACTATACTTTGAGCAGCGGGCTATCGGTAAGGGTTATTCCCGATACTGCCGTGTACCATGACGGGCATCCCATCATCAGCTATAGCTATAGCGTTTTTATAGATGGAAAAAGTAAATTACCATCTATAACATCTCCTCATGCGCCGGGCATTCCGCATGATTTTATTAGTCACCCCGATTACATGGGTTTTATTGCCTTTGAGGAGCCGGGCAGATTGTTCACCTATGCAGGCTACGGCGACAGGCCGCTTACCACCGAAGAATCTGAAGAACTGATTGAATTTCTGAGTCACACCAGGGACAACCCGAACCTCTGGAAATCATCAACCGGCGGATTTTAACAGAAACGTTACTGTTGTGTCACCATTTTCTGTGAAACCATTCTTGCTTAGGCGGATGAAGCGCTTAGCTTTGCATTAAACCAAATGCCGATGATGCCTCGGGCCATCCGTCGTTATAAATCCTTAAGTATGAAAAAGTATTGCTACCTGTTGCTGTGCCTTTTGGCGCTATGCTCTTCGTTTGTTATTTATCGCGAACAACATAAACCCACCATTTTTTTAATCGGCGATTCTACCGTGAGGCATGGCTCGCACGGTAATGGCGATGAAGATGGCCGCTGGGGATGGGGCAGTTTTCTGCATAATTTGTTTGATACCACCAGGGTGACGATAGAAAACCGCGCACTAGGCGGTACCAGCAGTCGCAGTTACACAGCTACGGGCTT